>WNGH01012274.1_pt1 | contig 10744 bp, 9 predicted proteins | sample 5400631 | NCBI WGS metagenome assembly WNGH01 (sample SAMN13153373, study PRJNA577476) | soil metagenome | isolation source: 115 cm soil or saprolite under Garry oak tree replicate 1 | place: USA:California | collected 2016-06-15 | reverse complement strand
GAAAACGAGAGCCCCGGACTGCTCTCCCGATCCGTTGGGTGTGAAGTACGCGGTGTCCACACCGGTCGGGACGGCGTGGATCCTCGCCCGGGGAGCTTGGGCGGCTAACACCGAACGATCCGCGTCGGAAACGGCGACCGTGAGTGGGAGCCGTGTGCAGGTGTGGACCTCGTACCTCCGCATCTTCCGCCACTCGAGCTCCAGGAGGGCGCGCCGCCACGGGCGCGACTCGACCTGGCTCAGCCGCTTCCAGATCAGGTATTCCACGTTGTGAGCGAACAGAACGGTCGCGACCGGGCCATCGAGCGGAATGTTCGGTGTGGTGATGAGGAAGTCGGCCACGCAGAGATCGAACGGCTCCGCCCTGAGGAGTCGCGTTACCTCCTCGCGCACCGCCGGGCTGCGCCACTTGCGGATATGGACCGGCAACGGCGAGAGCCAGGATCTCACCAATGCCCGGGCGAAGCGGGCACTCCCATGTCTCGGGGCCGCGTACGGCAACGATATCACCCGCTCGCACGCCGCCAGCCGGGCCGCCAGCCCTTCCGGATCGTCCTGCGGGCCGTGCGCCGTCACCACCGTCACGCGATGCCGACGGGTGAGCTCGGCGATGATGTGAAAGCTCCGCAGTCGCCCGCCGCTGTTGAGGGGCCAGAGCCCATCGACCTTCACCCAGAGGATCCGCATCTGCCTTCCACGGGCCGCATCACGTCCGCGACATCCTCGCCATCCACGAAAATCCGCCGCCAGATCTCGAGATTCACCAGGAGCCAGAGGCGAAGGCCGTGCTCCGCAGTCCCCACTCGGTGCTCCTGGGCGAGCCGCCTGAGGAACGCCTCCTGGAACAGCCCTCGCTCGAGTGCTCGCGGTCCCAGAACGAATTCGCGCACGACCGGCCAGAACCGATCGCGAAACCACCGATTCACGGGAACCGGAAATCCCACCTTCCGTCGTGTCAGAATCTCACGGGGCACGAGATCCCGCAGCGCGGCCCGCAGCACGGCCTTCGTCTGCCAGCCACGCAGCTTGCTGCGGCCAGGGATCGCCGCGGCGCGCTCGACGAACGCATGATCCAGATAGGGCACCCGGCTCTCGATCGATGCTGCCATGCTCATTTGATCCTGCTTCATCAGGAGCTCGACCAAGTACGTTTGGACATCCGCGTGGCTCATCCGCTCCAGCGTGCCACCGGTCGTCTCCTCGTAGGCGCGCAGTCCCTCGGCGTAGGGGTCGCGCGCGCTGAGGAGGTCCGGGTCGGACAGCAGGTGGGGCTGGACGGCCAGCGGGAAAATGGCCCAGTTCTCGAAGAACAGCTCCCGCGGACCGGGTCCGACCGCCAGGAACGTCCGCGCGGCGTAGCGACGCACCGGCTGCGGGAGTCGGCTCACCAGCCCCTTCACCGTTCCCTGAAGGGCTCGAGGGGTCAGGGCCCAATAGGCTCGCCCGAGCCGTTCGTTCCAGGCCGTTACCCAATAGCGGTCGTAGCCAAGGAAGAGTTCATCGGCCCCCTCGCCGGTGAGCACCACCTTGACGTGGTCCCGCGCCAGGCGCGAGACGAAGTAGAGCGGGATGCTCGACGGAAACCTGATCGGCTCGTCTTCATGCCAGACGAGTTGGGGCAGCGCGCCCAAGAACTCCGCGGGGGCCACCACCAACTCGCGGTGCTCCGCCCCGACCGCGCGGGCCGCCAGACGGGCGTAGGCAAGCTCGTTCGCCTCACGGTCGGAAAAGCCGACGGCGAAGGTGCGGATGGGCTCCTTGACCATCGGCGCCATCAGGGCCGCCAGCCCGCTCGAATCGATCCCGCCCGACAGGAACAGCCCGAGCGGCACGTCGCTCATGAGGTGGCTCCGGACCGCCCCGGCCAGCCGGGCACGTACGTCGCGTCCGCAGTCCTCGAGCGTCCCCGGTGCCCCGTTGTCGGTCGTGATCGGCATCCGCCAGTAGCGGCGTTGCCGGGGTCCGTCGGCGCATGACCACGAGAGGGTCCGCCCCGGCAAGAGCTTGTGGACCCCGCAGAAGAACGTCTCTTCGCCGGCCACGAATCCTCTCGCCAGGAACTCGGGGACGATCGCTTCGTTCAGCGCCGGGCGAACGGAGCCCCCGGCGAGAATCGCCTTGATCTCCGATGCGAACACGAGCTCGTGATCGGTCCAAGCGTAGTAGAGCGGCTTGATGCCGAGCCGGTCGCGCGCCAGCAGCAGCCGCCCGCGCTTTCGGTCCCACAGAGCAAACGCAAACATCCCCTGGAGCCGCTCGACGCAGCGCTCCCCTTCCTCCTCGTACAGATGCAGGATCGTCTCGGTATCGCTGCGGGTGCGATAGCAGTGACCGCGCTGCTCCAGCCCGGGCCGCAGGTCGGCGTGGTTGTAGATTTCGCCATTGTAGACGATCCACACGGTCCCGTCCTCGTTGGCCATCGGCTGACGGCCGCCGAGCACGTCCACGATCGCGAGCCGGCGCATCCCCAGCCCCACCGGTCCCTGGATCCAGAGCCCCTCGCCGTCCGGCCCGCGGTGGCGCAGCACGTCCCGCATCCGCGTGAGACGCGCCTCGTCCACGGTTTCCCGCTGGTTCAGTTTGACGATCCCCACGATTCCGCACATGCCCTTGTCCCCAACCTCGCGAGACACGACGAGGCCCACGGTGCAAGGGACTTGCTTCCCGGCGTAGGCTGTGTGTGACACGTAGAGGGGGTTTTGACGTTGTCTACAGCGTGTCAGTTCTTGAGCACGTGCCGGCTCGCTCTGGTGCTCTGACGGAATGGCTCGGGTGCTGCGGCTCGGAGGTTTGTTCGTGGTGACGTTCGACGTCGGGCGAGACGATGGCGGAGCAATCCCCTTTGCTGAGACGCTGGAGCTGTGCGAGGAGATCACAGAGAAATGATCGTGAGCCACTACAGGCGGCGATCCAGGATTTGGAGTTGCTGCCTCGAAACGCGGAGACCCGTGCCAGCAGTCTATGGGCACGTCGAGCGGCGCCAGAGCTGTTGCCCCTCGCGGATGACAGGACGCCGCGGGCTAGGGGCGCTGCGTCATTTTGCGTCGTAAACCCGTGGTGATAGTGGGCTTCGGCACTCGTCCCGAGGCCATCAAGCTGGCGCCCGTGGTTCGGGAGCTGCGTCGGAGCGGCCGGTTCCGAGTAGTGACCGTCCATACAGGCCAGCATGACGAGCTTGCCGATCAAGTGTTGCGCATCTTTCGGCTTCCCGTACATCATGCCTTCAAGATCATGACGGCGCACCAGTCTGTGGGGGAGGTCTTGGCGCGCACGATCCATCATGCCGACCAACTGTTTCGCCGTCGCAGACCTGACGCGGTACTTGTGCAAGGAGATACGGCGTCCGCGTTCGGGCTCGGGATCGCTGCTTATCTCCATCGAGTGCTTGTTGGTCATGTGGAGGCTGGGCTACGGTCTTACGATCGCCAAGCCCCGTTCCCCGAGGAGGTCATGCGGATTCTTCTGAGCCAAGCAGCGGACCTTCATTTCGCCCCGTCTGAGCACGCCCGTGCGAACCTCCTGAGGGAAGGCGTGCCTCGCGAGCGAATCTTTGTCACGGGGAATACGGTCGTTGACGCTCTGAAGGATGTGACCCGCCGCATGCCGTTGCCAGATGTGCGCGCTCTCTGGCCGGTGGGCGCCGTGCGGATACTCCTGACCATGCATCGGCGCGAGTCGTTCGGTTCCCCGATGCTTGAAGCACTCCGAACCGTACGGCGCCTTGCGGAGGAGGACCCTCGCGTCGCCGTTGTGTTCCCCGTGCATCCAAACCCGGCCGTGCGCCGGGCGGTAGCGCGAACGCTGGAGAGCCATGATCGTATTCGGCTCTGTCCACCAGTCGATTATCTCACACTCGTCGCTCTCCTTCGATCGGCGACCTTGGTGCTTAGCGACAGCGGTGGTATTCAAGAGGAGGCGCCGAGCTTCCGTGTACCGGTCCTAGTCTTGCGGAAGGTCACCGAGCGGCCGGAGGGACTCGCCCCGGACGGGAATGTCTTAGTCGGCACGTCAGGCCCGGCGATTCGGGCGGCCTTCCGGCGTCTCTTGGCAAAGCGTCCGAATCGCGCGCTCTCCTCCCCTCAACCCTCGGCCTTCGGTGACGGGCGCGCAGCGGCGCGCATAACCCGGATCCTCAGCGCCGCATTGTGCGGCACTCGCCTCGTGTCGTCTCGGTTGCAATTTCGATACCGCCCATGAGAGCAACGTGGCCGCTGAGCGGCGCTTTGGGCGCACGTCCTGAACTGGGACGGATGCTCGGGGGCATGTTGGAGAGCAGATTGGGCGAGGTCGAAGAGCTGCGGAGCAAGCTGGGCGAACGGGAGGACGTGCACCGCAGGCTCGCCGAGCTGGAAGAGTGGGTACACTTCACGGAAGGGCTGCTCGCCAAACAGCGCGATGGGGAGCGGCTAGCGCCGCCGCAGAGCTGAAGAGGCAAGCTCCCGAGGCAGGACTCGAACCTGCGACCCGCCCGTGGCCCCTCAGCCCGCCCGCTCACGTACGAACAGCCCTCTGTCCGCCAGCGCTACAGCGGCGTCATAGACGTCCGCCGCCCGCAGCACCATGAGACGCAACCGCCCCACTCGGCGCTCGCGCCACTGATGGCGTCGTTTCAGCTCGCGGTGCAGGGGGCTCAAGTCGTGGTTCAAGTGCGGGGAGAAGAGCCGCAGCTCGGAGACCCGTACGGTCCCATCCCGGTCCTTCCAGCGCATCGGATACCGCTCCCGGGTCAACACGGGAACGGGGAGACGCGGCTCGAGTTCCTCCGCGATGAAGTAACAGAAAGTCATGGTGCTGGCGGGGACTCCAGCCAAGAGAATCTTCCCGTCGCATTCGAGCAGCTTTCCCCAGGGCGTGAGGCGCCCACAGGGCGTGTCGGCCCGCTCATGCCCGGCGATGATCGCCTCAGCCCTGTTGCCCCACACGGCCACCGACTGCGTCGGATGGATGCTGCGCACGACGCCCGGGGAGCGGCGGAACACCTCGGTGAGGAGCCCCATGCGCGACACGGTGTGCTGCGCGTCGAACACGGGGTCGCCCCGGGCGTAGTCTATGTCGGTGCCCCGAAACGGCATGGTGGGCATCATCAGCGTGCCACGAGGACCGATCACCTCTTGCAGTGCCCGGATGACGTCCACCGGGCCGCCGCGAAAGCCGAGAAATCGGTCGAACGCGCTATGCACCATCAGGACGTCGCCCGGGACGACACCGAGGCGCGCCAGCGCGCCCTTCAAGTCCGCGGGCGTGAACGCCCAAAATCGCTGGTGGTAGGCCCGCAGCAGGCGCTTCAGGCCCCGCTTCACTCTGGGTGGCAGTACCGTTCGCAGACGCGCGCGGAGCACCTCGGCCACCTCAGCTCCCGGCGGCCATCGGCATGCCCGACGACACCGCCCGTGACCGTCCCCTCCACCCCCGCGCGATGGCGCTGGCAACGCGCTGTGCCGCCGCTCCGCACCCCGCGAGGAAGCGGTACAGCGGCCCGAAGGCGCGCAGCGACGTGAGTCCAACAAAGTAGAGCCCCGGGACGCTGCTCTCGAACCAATGAGTCAGGATCGGGATCGTCCGGTCCGTCTCGATCGCTGCCCGGAGCGAACGATGAATCATCGTGAGCCGATTCGTGGCGCGCCGTTGTTGGTCCCCGACCGGCAGCCGCCAGTAGCGGCGTTGCCGGGGTCCGCCAGCGCAGGACCACGACAGGGTCCGTCCCGGCAGCAGCTTCTGCACGCCGCGGAAGAACGTTTCTTCCCCGGCCACGTAGGCCAGCGCCAGAAACTCGGGGACGATCGACTGGTTCAGTGCGGGGCGAAGCGATCCTCCCGCGACAATCGCCTTGATCTCCGAGGCGAACACGCGCTCATGGTCGGTCCAGGCGAAGTAGAGCGGCTTGATGCCGAGTCGGTCGCGCGCCAGGAGCAAGCGCCGCTGCTTCCGGTCCCACAGCGCAAACGCGAACATCCCCTGCAGCCGCATCCCGAGCCCGACCGGTCCCTCGATCCACAACCCCTCGCCGTCGGGCCCGCGGTGGCGCAGGACGTCCCGCATCCGCTTGAGACGCGCCTCCTCGACGGTGTCCCGCCGGTTCAGTTTGACGATCCCCACGATCCCGCACATGACCTCGTCCCCAACCTCGCGAGACACACCTTGAGCGGCTCCAAAGGCGGCCCGAGTCCGACTGCGGTCCTCGCATCGGCGCGGGCTCCGAACCCATGGTGCAAGGGACGTGCCCCTGCCTGATTCGTTGCGCGATCGCGACACCCGCGCGCGGAGAGCGCGCTTGCCCTCGTTGGTCTCGCTCTTGCTTCCCGCCGTAGGCTGTGCGTGACGTGACGGTGATTTCCGACTCGACAGGGTCCGGTACCGTCGGGGCGGCTCGGACCCTCGATCGCTCGCTCCTGCGCGGCGTCGCCTGGACTGCGGCGGCGAAGTGGGCCAGCCAAGCGCTCAGCTGGGTATCCTGGCTGATCGTCGCCCGCTTGCTCACGCCGGAGGACTACGGCCTCGTGGGCATGGCCGCGATCTACCTCGGGCTCATCACGCTGCTCTCCGAGTTTGGGCTGGGCACCGCCGTGCTCGCGATCCGCGAGCTCAGCCTGGAGCAGATCAGCCAGCTCAACGGGCTGGCCGTGCTCTCGGGACTGGCGAGCCTCCTCGTGTCGTGCGCCGTGGCGATCCCACTGGGATATTTTTTCCGCGCGCCACAACTGCCGCTCGTCGTCGTGGCCATGAGCACGACCTTCGTCATCACGTCGTTCAAGACCGTGCCCTTTGCGCTGCTGCAGCGGGACCTGCGCTTCAAGGCGCTCGCCCTCGTTGACCTGGGTCAGGCTGCGATTCTGGCCATCAGCATGATCGCATTTGCCCTGGCAGGGTTGCGGTATTGGACCCTCGTCGCCGGGGCCGTGTTAGGCGCTCTGATCTCGACAGGAGCGGTATTGCGGCTGCGGCACGTGCCTTTGGCATGGCCACGGCCCACGTCGCTGAAGCACGCGATGACGCTGAGCGGCGACGTGCTCATGTCCCGCATCTGCTGGTACACTTCGGCGAACGCCGACTTCTTGGTCGCCGGGCGGGTCCTCGGGAAGGCTGCGCTCGGGTTCTACAACGTCGGCTGGACCCTGGCGAGCGTCCCGGTGGATAAGATCACCACGCTCGTCGCTCAGGTGACGCCCGCTTTCTTCTCCGCGGTGCAGGGCGACCCGCCAGCCATGCGGCGGTACGTGCTCAGGATTACCGAAGGCATCGCCCTCATAACCTTTCCCCTGGCCGTCGGGCTCGCGCTAGTCGCGGGAGACTTCACGCGGGTCGTGCTCGGCCCCAAGTGGGAGGCTACCATTGCGCCGCTGCGGCTTCTCGCCGCCTATGCAGCCGTTCGCTCGATCACGCCCCTCTTGCCCCAGGTGCTCCAGATCATCAGGGACGCGCGGTTCGAGATGTGGAGGATGGTGGCCGCGGCCGTGGTCATGCCGACGAGCTTCTACGTCGGTGGGACTCGGTGGGGCACGGTCGGTCTCGCGGCGGCTTGGTTGCTCGTGGACCCCGTCATCGCCTTCCCGCTGTACCGGCGCGTGTTCTCCAAAATCGCGCTGTCCCCCAAGGCGTACCTGGCAGCGCTGTGGCCTGCTCTGAGCGGCACGGCGCTGATGGCGGCAGTGGTACTCGCGGTCGGCGGCGTCGCCGCCAGGGGATGGACTCCGAGCCAGCGACTGGCTGCCCAAGTCGCGGCGGGAGCGATCACCTATGGGCTCGCCTACCTGCTGCTGCACCGCGAGCGGCTCAAGGCGCTCTATGAGCTCGTCGTGACTGCGCGCCGGGGATCGGAGCGAGGGCTGTGAGTCCGCGCCGGTTGCTCGTGGTCTCGTATGACTTCGGTGCCGCCGATGGCCGCATGGGCGGCATGCGTTGGGCGGGCATCACGAAGTATCTGACACGGCTGGGCTGGGAGGTTGCGGTTCTTACCGCCGCGCCGCCGGGGAGGAACGAAGCCGTGCCCCCTGTGCGGGTGGTGCGGTGCCGGCGCCTCTGGACGCTCATCGACGCTTCTCGGCTGCTCCGCCGGCTGACCTTGCGGCGGTCGCTTGAGTGGCTCCCGAACGACGCGCGCATTGCGCGTTCGAGCGACCCCTCCGGTCTGCTGCGGCGGCTGCGTCAAGAGGTCATGACGTTCTTGGCTTTTCCGGACGAGAGCCGCGGCTGGGTGTGCCGAGCCGCGCTGCGCGCGCGTTCGGTTGTGCGGCGATTCCAGCCCCACGTGGTGGTGAGTAGCGGCCCGCCGCACTCCGCCCACCTCGTGGCGGGGGTGGCGATGAGGGGAAGCGCGGCCCGCTGGTTGATCGACCTACAAGATCCGTGGGCGGGGCCGCTCACGCAGGCCTGGGCGTCGCATCCAAGACTTGGGACGTGGGTATATCGCGCTGGCTCCGCGCGCCTCGAGCGACTCACCTTTCGAGCAGCCGATGGCGTCATCACCGTGACGCACCAGTTGGCTGCTGCGCTTGGGGCGAGCTACCCCGACGTGCCGATCGTGTGCGTTCCGAACGGCGTTGACGCCGAAGGGTTGCCGCGGCTCGACCAGCAGCGGTTTCCGGGATTGAGCGTCGCCTACGCCGGCAGGCTGTACGGAAGCCGCGACCTCGGGCCTGTGGTGCGGGCGCTGGGCATGTTCCTCCAGCGCCATCCGGAGGCCGGCCGGGCTGGCTCGCGTCTCCGCATCGCCGGTCCCGCCGATTCCTACCACACGCGAGTCTTCAAGGACGCGGTCGCCGCCGCGGGCGCCGAGGGGTACGTGGAGATGCTGGGCGTGCTGCCTCGCGCCGAGGCGCTCAGTGTGGTGGCTCGTTCGCGCCTGGCCGTGGTGCTGGCGCAGGAGCAGGAGTTGCAGATCCCGGCCAAGCTCTATGAATCGGTGGCGATGGGAGTCCCCACGCTGGTCGTGGCGTCAGCGGACAGCGCCGCCGGAGTCGAGGGAAGGCGCCTCGGCGCGGTGGTTCGCGATTCGGCTGATGTCGATGGTATCACGTGCGTACTCGAGCGGCTGTGGCAGGACGGCGCGCGAGAGCCGTCTCCGTGCCCTGTGCCGATTACTTACGACGCGATTGCTCTCCTCGTCGACCAGGTCCTCGGGATGAACGTACCGCTCGCGTCGGCGCGCCGACCGGCGGTCACGGTGCCTTAATGACGCCGAAGACCCTGAAGGTCGACTCTCCAGAGGAGGGGGGCCGCGTGACAGGAGATCGGTCACGCGCCGAGGAAGCCCGGATCCGCGCCGCGTACGCCAGGCGCGAAGGCGCCTGGCGTTACGACTGGGGCAATCCGGCGTACGCGTTTACGATGCACGACCTTGAGCGTCGCGTGCTCGCAGCGCTGCGCCGGTCGAGGCTCTGGCCGCTGGGCGCGAGACGCATCCTGGACGTCGGGTGTGGCGCAGGCTACTGGCTGCACCGTCTGATCGCGTGGGGAGCACAGCCGCACCACGTAACCGGCATCGACCTGCTGCGCGACCGAGTCCGCCGCGCGGCGCGGCTCGGTCCGCGGGATATCGGGCTGTTCTGCGGCAGCGCGGTGGCCTTGCCATTCCGCAGCGCCAGTTTCGATCTCGTCATGCAGTTCATGGTCTTCACGTCCATCCTCGACGCCGATGTTCGGCGTTGTGTCGCGGAGGAGATGGTTCGCGTTCTCACACCCGAGGGGGTCATTCTCTGGTATGACTTCTGCGTGCCAAACCCTCGCAACCGCGATATCCGCCCCGTCAAGGCCGCAGGGATCAGGCGCCTGTTCCCCGGGTGTTCTGTGGAGCTGGACCGGGTGACACTAGCCACGCCGGTGACACGCCTCGTCGCGCCGCTTTCGTGGACGCTGTGCGCGCTCTTGAACCTGGTCCCGCCGATGCGAACGCACTACCTGGGCGTGATCAGGAGGCGGTGATTTCAGGCTGCCTTCATGACGACGAAGACATTGAAGGTCGGCCCCGTGACCGGGGGCGGCGAGTAAGCCCTCCCCACAGGAGCCGGCGGTGTGATGCCCGCCATGGGGAGTTGAATGCTGCCTCCCTGGTAGGTGCCGCTCGCCACCGGGCTGCCGTAGAAGTCCTGCGCGTTCTGCACGACGTAGCGGTCCCCCGGGTTGAGCACTGCAGAGAGGTCCACGCTGACCGTGGACTGCTGCGCCCAGTTGTAGACGATGATGTTCGCCCGCCCGGCCTCATACTGGTTGGGGCGCACGATCACGAGGGTGGGCGGAGCACCGCTCCCCTCATAACGACCCACATCAGTCAGGCCCGTTTGCGCTTCCCACGTCCTGAAGGCCGCTGGGGCGTTGGGTGCATGCTGCCAGGTCGACCGGGTTGAGCCGCCGTAGAACCGGTTGTCGGACCAGGTCTGACCACTCACGCTGGAGTCGGTCAGCACCATCGGCCCCGTATAATCATAGACCAGGTTGCCGCGTACGGTCCCCGACGCCCACCGGTTGATGTAGAAACCCCCGACGAAGTAGTTGTTCTCCAGCACGACATCGCCGTTTGTCTTGGAGCCATCGATATACCCGATCTCCGCCGCCACTTTGTAGGGACTGAAGCCCGCGGCGGCCTCCCGATAGGTGAAATTGTTGCGGACGACGATGTCGTTGGCCGCCGGGGTGCCGCCGATCAGGATTTCGTTGTTGCGATTGACGGGCGTACTGATCGAGCCGTTGCCGAACAGGACATTCCCTTCGATATCAAGCCCGCTGAGGCGGCCGTCCGCCGGCGCGGAAT
>WNGH01033953.1_pt1 | contig 10746 bp, 4 predicted proteins | sample 5400631 | NCBI WGS metagenome assembly WNGH01 (sample SAMN13153373, study PRJNA577476) | soil metagenome | isolation source: 115 cm soil or saprolite under Garry oak tree replicate 1 | place: USA:California | collected 2016-06-15 | reverse complement strand
TCGTCTGTTCCGGCCCAGATTTCTCCAGAGCGCACATACGATGGTCCAATTGTGTAAATCACTCCGCGGCGTTTGCCCTTTGGCGCATCCGCCGCCGTCGCTGCGTCCAGATTTGCCGGCACTCGCGGATCTTCGCGCGTCAGGTCGGGGCTGATCACTTGCCAGGAATTTCCTCCGTCTGCTGTCCGAAACAAGACTTGTGAGCCGAAATACAGCACGTGCGGATCGATTGGCGAAAAAACAAGCGGCAGCGTCCAAGTTCGCCGGTACTCGTCGGAATGCGCCAGCGTCGGCGGCATCTGCTGGAGTTGTTCGTCTCTCAAGTCCTGCCGCGCGACAAACCCGCCAAACACTACTCCCGGATTCAGCGGGTCCGGCGCGATGTAGCCATTCTCATCGCCCGCATCGATTGGCCGCCAATCATGAAAATTCAACGAGCCGTACCTGCTGCGACTCGGCGTTGCGACCGCATTGCTATCCTGCTGCGCGCCATACACCCAGTAGGGAAACTGGTTGTCGGTAACCACGTGATAGAACTGCCCCGTCGGCTGGTTGAACCACGAGCTCCACGTCTCTCCTCCGTTGCGCGTCACAATCGTGCCCTGGTCGCTGCTCAGAATCATCCGCCGCGACTCATCCGGATCAATCCACAGTTCGTGATAGTCGTCGCCGCCCGGGGCGCCTCTGAATGCCGTGAACGTCTTTCCTCCGTCATGCGACTGGTAGGTTGTAGTGTTCGGAACGTACACCGTGTCGGGGTCTTTGGGATCCACGCTGACTTCCCCGAAGTACCAACCGCGTTGCCAGATGCGCCGGTCATTCGAAACGCGTTGCCAGCTCTGTCCAGAGTTATCCGAACGAAACAGCCCACCCTCTTTGGCATCCACAATCAAATAAATCCGCCGCGCATTGCTCGGCGCAAAAGCGACGCCGATCCGTCCGAGTCCTTCGGTTGGCAATCCTTGTCCTGTCACGCGTTCCCAATGGTCGCCTCCATCACTCGATCGATACAGCCCGCTGCCCGGTCCATTTGAAGGAGGGTAGACGCTCCACGGTGGCCTTCGCGTTTGCCACAACGATGCGTAAATCGTTCTTGGATTTCCCGGCTCGAACGCCAAATCAATCGCACCCGTGTTTTCGTCATGAAACAGAATTTTTTGCCAGCTCTTTCCTCCATCCTTTGAACGGAACACGCCTCGCTCCTGGTTCGGCCCGTAAGCATGCCCGAGCGCCGCAACGAAAACCTTGTTTGCATCTCGCGGGTCCACGATGATGCGCCCAATCTGTCGCGAATCTTCCAGCCCGATATGCATCCATGTCTTCCCGCCGTCCGTTGACTTGTGCATCCCATTTCCATACGAAATCGAGGAGCGCATGTCCGCTTCGCCGGAGCCCACGTAAATCACGTTCGAATCCGACGGCGCCACGGCGATTGCCCCAATCGAAGCAATCGCCTGCGAGTCGAAAATCGGCTTCCACGTTCGCCCCGCATCATTCGTCTTCCAAACGCCTCCCCCCACACTCCCGAAATAGAAAATCTCCGGCTGCCCCCGCACGCCCGTCACCGCCAGCGTACGCCCTCCGCGAGATGGCCCAATCAGCCTCCACCGCAATTCCTGAAATAGTTTTGGATCGTACTGCTTTGGTGCTTCAAGTCCGGCAAACAGCCGGACCGAAGCGCTAAACACGAACGCAGCAGAAAGAAATGCAAAACCGAAGCGGCGCACTCTCACGTCAGCAGTCTCCTCGCAAGCAACCTTCTCCAAAGATTGCTGAGTATATCCCAGCCGCACAACAAAACCGCCCGGCTCTTTCGAACCGGGCGGAGGGAATTCGTCGCGCTGAAAAATCGGCTAGGCTGTTTCCAACTCCTCGATGTTTTTCACCACCACCGGCTTCGACCTGCGAATCTTCAATTTGCCAGTAGCAAAATAAACCAAGAATCCGGCCACGATAATGAGCACTCCGAACAAGAGGCCGTTCATGCCCAGTACGGTTTCGTGGTTGCTTTCGATCATCGCCAGGCTCAGCAGCGCCAGCGGAAACACGCCGGCAAGAACCGCGCCGGCCATCCCGCCTGGGACACGAAATCCACGCTTCAATTCCGGCTCGCGAATGCGCAGCGCCACCAGCGTCACGAATTCCAGCATCAGGCTGATCCCGTACAGCAGGATGTCCAGCGTCACGAGCCGCTTGAATCCCAGTCCCAGGCACAGCGCCCAGCACGCCGCGCAAAAAAGAATAGCCACCCGCGGTACGCGGGTCCGCGCGTTCATCCTTCCAAAAAACTTCGGCAGCATCCCGTCGTGCGCCATTGCCAGCGGCAGCCGCGAATAGCTCATCACCAGTGCATTGAACATTCCAAACGCGCTCATCATCCCGCCAAGGATGATCAGGAACCTGAGCCATTCGAATCCCAGGAACTTTCCGCCAATCGCCCCCGCAACCGCAGCCCACGAGCCGTCGCCCCCAAAGATCGAAGAGGGAACTCCCGTCAAATACACCGCCGCAAACGGCAGCACGTAGGACAGCGCCACCAGGACCACTGCCGCAATCATGGCTTTCGGGTACGTTTTCTGTGGCCGTTCGACTTCCCGCGCAATCGTCGACGCGTTATCCCAGCCCATGTAATTCCACATTGCCACCAGCACGCCGCCGAGCAAGCTCAGCCCACTGGCCGACGGCGCGGCATGCGCTTCCGCCAGCGTTCCCATTTTCAGCGGTGACATCACGACGATCACGGCGAACGGTGCCGACAGCAGGAAGAAAAGCCACAGCGAAGTGATTCCCACTACGCGAATTCCCGCAAGATTCAGCGCCGCGCACATAACCACCACAAAAAGTCCGGCGTAGATTCCGTGATTCCCCTGTCCAAACCATGGCGACATCTGCTTCAAATAAAAAACAAACAGCGTCGGGTAAATGGCCATGTCAAAAATACTCGCGGCCAGCGAAAGCCACGCTTCTTGGAAGCCCCAGAAGTTGCCCAATCCGCGCCGCACCCATGCGTAATAGCCGCCCTCTTGCGGCAGTGCACTCGATAGCTCCCCAATCATGAACGCCGTCGGCAGGCACCACAGCACCGGCAGGAACAGCAGGACCAATATCCCGCGGCCGTAGCCCGCGCCATGGATAATCTCTTCCGTGCCGTACGTGCCGCCGGACACCATAAAGAACGTGGCGGCCACAAGCGGCCAGAGCGTAAGCTTAGCGCCGGATTTTCTTGTAGTTGGAATTGCGCAGGCAGGAAGCTCGGCGGGAAGCGTTAAAGAACTCAATTGTTACTCTCGTCCTCCTAAGGGAATCTCGCTCTTGCCGCTGCGTTAACCACTTCGCATTCGCAGCATACAAGAGTCGCCCCTGCATGCAAGGAAAAAATGCGTCTCAGCGAAATATTTTTTTGTTTCTCCAACCGCATCTCCGTGCTAGCTGTGGGGCGGGGTTTCCCCGCCCTTCCATGTTTAGCTTCATTGCAAATGAAACCGATTAGCCGTCAACGGCGTCACATGCAAAGCGACTGCTTCCCCTGGGTGATTTCCTGACAAGCGAGAAATGTAAATACGACAGTCGGAGGACGATGGTGCGAAAGCATGCGAGCGCGTTAGCGGTATTCGTAGTCTCTTTGATGGTTTTACCTTTGGCGGCACAGGCCCCGAGCCAGTCGGAGCTGTCCGCGATCCATCAGATCAAGGACGAAGGGTTCAACGACTCCAAAGTAATGGAAATCATGAGCTACCTGACTGACGTTTACGGCCCGCGTCTGACGAATTCCCCGGACATCAAGGAAGCGGCCCTCTGGACCACCGGCAAGATGAAGGAATGGCAGCTCGCCAACGTCCATCTGGAGCCTTGGGGACCCTTCGGCCGGGGCTGGTCCAATGAACGCTTTTCCGCTCAGGTAATTTCCCCGCGCCCGTTCCCTTTGATCGCCTACCCTAAGGCCTGGACACCCGGCACCAATGGTCCAGTAACCGCGGCAGCAGTACTCGCGCCAATCTTGAAAGAAGAAGACATCGCAAAGTATCGCGGCCAACTCAAAGGCAAGTTTGTGCTCACTGCCGCCATCCCCGAAAATCCCGAGCGCTATGAGCCGCAAGCTCGTCGCTACACGGATGCGGAGTTGGCTGAGCTTGCCACCCAGCCGATACCGGTAGCTAACGCCGAAGACCGTGCCGCCCAATTCCGCGCCCAGCGTGAACTAAGTCTCAAAATACAGAAGTTTCTTGTCGAAGAAGGCGTGGCCGCCTGGATCGAGCCTTCCCGCGGCGATGACGGCACCGTATTCGTCCAGCAGGGAGGCGGCCGCGATAAGGAGAAAGATCCCCCCGCGCCTCCGCGTGTCGCTGTCGCCAGCGAGAATTACGGCCGCATCTATCGAATGCTTGAGAAGCTCGATAAGAAAGTCCCCGTAACCTTGCAGATCGATATCGAGAACAAGTTCTACGATGACGATCTGAATTCCTTCAACATCATCGGCGAAATCCCTGGCACGGACAAAGCCAAAGCCGACGAGATCGTGATGCTCGGTGCGCACTTCGATTCCTGGCCCGGTGGCGAGGAGCAGGGTTTGCTCGGCTCCCGCGCCTACGTCAAACAACATTTCGCCGATCCCGAAGTGATGAAGCCTTCTCCGGAGCACGCCAAGCTCGATGCCTACTACAACGTCGACAATGGCACCGGCAAGATTCGCGGCGTCTATCTCCAAGGCAACGAAATGGTGGCCCCCATCTTCTCCGCATGGATGGAGCCGTTCCACGACCTCGGCATGAACACGCTCACCATCCGCAACACCGGCGGCACCGATCACCTGGCCTTCAATGCCGTAGGCCTGCCCGGTTTTCAATTCATCCAGGACCCTCTGGACTATGACACCCGCACCCACCATTCCAACATGGACGTGTACGAGCGCATTCAGGAGCCGGACATGAAGCAGATGGCCGTGATCGTCGCTTCCTTCGTCTACCTCACCGCCAACCGCGACGAAATGATTCCGCGCAAGCCCTTGCCCAAGCCGCAGCCCGCGCGCCCTCAACCCTAAGAAACCAGTGTAGAGGCACTTTCCGTCTTCTTCGCCTCAGTCCTGGCTTCACCATCATCTCCGTCCTTACCCTCGCGCTCGGCATCGGCGCCAACACCGCCATCTTCCAGCTCATCGACTCCGTCCGCCTGCGCGCCATTCCGGTCAAGAACCCCCAGGATTTGGGTACCATCCGGATCGCGGACCGCCATTGGGGTTCCGGCCAGTTTTCCAGCCAGTATTCCCAGCTCACCTTTCCCATGTGGGAGCAGATTCGCAAGCGCCAGGAGGGATTCGCCGAAATCGCCGTCTGGTCCGACCAGCGATTCAATCTGGCCACGGGCGGGGAGGTCCGCAAAGCAAAGGGCATCCGCGTGAGCGGCGATTTCTTTCACCTCCTGGGGGTCGAGCCGATTCTGGGGAGGCTGCTTGGTCCGGAAGATGACCAGGACGGTTGCGGCGCCTCGGGAGCAAACATCAGCTACTCGTTCTGGCAGCGGAATTTTGCCGGCGATCCCTCTGTGGTTGGAAAGCGCCTGACACTTGATGGCAATGTGTTCGAAGTTCTCGGTGTCACGCCTCCCGGCTTCAATGGCATCTCCGTGGGCGATACATTTGATGTGGCTGTGCCCATCTGCGTCGAGCCCATACTCAGTCCCCGCAACAACCGGCTGGCCCTCCGTCACGCCTGGTGGCTTGCCTCCATCGGTCGCTTGAAGTCCGGATGGACGATTGCCCGCGCCAATGCGTAGATGAACGCCGTGACGCCCGCCATTTTGCAAGAGACCATTCCCCCCGTTTACGACGCCGCGGGAGTCAAGAAATACCTCGAATACAAATTCGGAGCATTTTCCGCCAGCACGGGATTCTCGGAGTTGCGCCGGGATTCGGAGACGTCTCTGTGGTTGCTCCTTGGAATTTCCGGATTGGTCTTGCTCATCGCGTGCGCCAATCTGGCGAACTTGATGCTGGCCCGCGCCGGTGCTCGGGAACGTCAGATAACCATCCGGCGAGCTCTCGGAGCCTCGCGTTGGCGAATGATTCGCGATCTGCTTTCCGAAAGCCTTCTGCTCGCAGTGGCTGGCACTGTCTGTGGATTGTTTTTGGCCTTCGCCATTAGCCGGATGCTTGTAGCGTTCATCAGCACGCCGCAAAGTCAAATCTTCCTGGATCTCGGGTTGGATTGGCGTCTGCTGGCGTTCACGACGGCGCTCGCGGTGCTGACAACTGTCTCCTTCGGGCTGGCCCCGGCCGTGCGTGCCACGCGGGCGGAGCCTGCCACCTTGCTGCAATCTGGCGGCCGCGGAATGTCTGGAGGCCGGGAGCGGTTTAGTCTCCGGCGCATTCTGGTCGTTTCGCAAGTGGCGCTTTCCGTCGTACTGCTGATGGGCGCGCTGCTCTTTGTCAGGAGCCTGCGCAACTTGACGACATTGAATGTCGGCTTCCAGCAAAGTGGAATCTTGGTCACCAACGTCGATTTCCGCCGGTTGCAAATCCCCGAGGAGCGCTTTACGGAATACAAACGCGACATTTTGAAGCACGTCCAGGCCATGCCCGGCGTGGAATCCGCCGCCAGCGCCATGCTCGTGCCCTTTGGAGGCAGCACCTGGAATGACAATGTCATCCTCGAAGGTTCCGACGCAGACGCAGGTGTGGCCTGGGAAAATTATCTTGGCCCGGGCTATTTTCAGACCATCGGTACGCCACTCCTCGCAGGACGCGACTTCGACGACCGCGACACTGCCACCTCAGTCAAGGTGGCCATCGTCAATCAGGCATTTGCGCGCAAGATTTTTAAAGGCGCGGATCCGCTTGGCAAGAGATTTCGTATTCACGAGCACCCGGGAAAGCCGCGCCCTCTCTATGAGATCGTGGGAGTAACCAGCGACAACAAGTTCCAGGACATGCATGAGGAATTTTTGCCGTTCATGTATTTCCCGGCCACGCAGCAGGAAAAGCCCGACGCGGACGATCAAATCGTCATTCGCTCTTCGCTGCCCTTGACCACCCTCATGGGCTCGCTGAAGCAAACCACTGCCGAAGTAAATCCTGGCATCGACCTTGACTTTAGGGTTCTAAAGACGCGAATTCACGATTCCCTATTGCAAGACGAACTGATGGCCACGCTTTCAGGCTTTTTCGGCTTCCTTGCGGCGCTCCTCGCCGCGAAGCGGGCCTGCTCACGGTTGCAGGCTTGGTGATTGGCATCGGCCTCGCCCTCGGTGCGGCGCAAGCCGCCAAATCATTGCTCTACGGCTTAAAGCCGCGTGATCCCTTGACGCTCATGATGGCCGTTATCCTGTTGAGCGCGGTAGCATCGCTGGCGAGTTTCTTGCCAGCCCATCGCGCCTCCAAACTCGATCCCCTAACAGCCCTGCGCTACGAATAGCTGATCGCCTCCTCGTCGCAAGTGGCGCTCTCGCGGGTCAGCGCGTCGCATTTTTTCCGGCCATACTCCGTCTCCCCCTCTGCTACACTACGCCCCCGGATTGCGTTCCATTTTTCTTCTGAGGAGTTTTGTGCATGAAAATCATTCGCCGCCTCGCCCTCGCATCTCTTGTTTTGGTTCAGTGGTTGCCCATCCGCGCTCAGGAATCCGCCTCCAAGCCCGCCGCCACTCCCCGCAACATCACCATTGACGACTACTTCCAGATTCGCGAAGTCTCGCAACCCGAGATCAGTCCCGACGGCCAGTGGGTCGCCTACGCCGTGCGCACCCGCATGCTCAAGGAAGACAAGAACTAGCAGCGCCTCTGGATGGTCTCCAACCACGGCGGCGATCCCATCCCCTTGACCGCCGAAGGCGTCTCTTCCTCTCATCCCCGCTGGAGCCCCGACGGCAAGTACCTCGCTTTCCTCTCCGCACGAAACAATGGCAAGACCCAGGTCTGGCTGCTCAGCCGCCTCGGAGGTGAAGCCGCTCACCTCACTGACATTCCTCAAGGCGTTGACGACTTCGAATGGTCCCCGGATAGCACTCGCTTGGTTCTCATTCTCCGCGATCCCAAGCCCGAGGACTTGGAAGCCGCCAAAGACAAGGACAAAGACAAGCCCGCCGCCAAGCCCAAAACACCGCCGCCCTTCGTCATCGATCGTCTCCAGTTCAAGCGCGACACCGTCGGCTATCTCGACCGCCGCCGCACCCATCTGTACGTCTTCGACGTCGCGTCGAAAAAGAGCGCGCAAATAACCTCCGGCGACTTCGACGATTCTGAGCCCGCGTGGTCACCCGACGGCAAGCAACTTGCCTTTTCCAGCAATCGCAGCACGCCCGATCCCGATCGCACCTACAACTCGGACATCTGGGTCGCTGCCGCCGATAATTCCGACAAAGGCAAACACCTCACACAAATCACCACCAATCCCGGTCCCGACCGGTCGCCCGCCTGGTCACCCGATGGCAAATGGATCGCCTTCATCAGCCAGACCGACCTGAAGGCCATGATCTACGCCACTCATCATCTCGCCATCGCCCCGTCCTCCGGCGGCGAGGCCAAAGTCCTGACTCTCGCGTTCGACCGCAGTATCCGCCGCCCCCGTTTTTCTTCCGACGGCCGTTCCATCTACTTCATTGCCGACGATGACGGCACAGAAAATCTCTGCCGCATCGCCGTCACCGGCGGCGAAGTCATGCGCCCCATCGGCGGCCCTCTCGTCGTGGCCTCTTATTCGCTCAGCAAAGACGGTGCGATCGCCGCACAAATCAGCACTCTCGATCGCCCCGACGAAATCTTTCTTTCGAATGAAAAGGATCTCACTCGCCTCACCAAAACCAACGACGCGCTCTTCTCTCAGCTTCGTCTCGCCCAAGCCGACTACGTTCATTTCAAAAGCAAGGACGGCACTTCCGTCTCCGGCTATCTCTACAAACCCGTCGACTACGCTCCCGGCAAAAAAGTCCCCACTCTGCTCAATCCCCATGGCGGTCCGGTCGGCCAATATTCCGCCTCCTTCTACCACCTCGCTCAGCTCTATGCCGCCAATGGTTACGCCGTTCTTCTCCCGAATCCGCGCGGCTCTTCCGGCTATGGCCAGAAATTTTGCGAAGCCATTTTTGCCGACTGGGGCAACAAGGATTTTCAGGACGACATGGCCATGGTCGACTACGCTGTGGCCCAGGGCATCGCCGATCCAGACAAGCTCGGCGTCGGCGGATGGTCCTACGGTGGCATGTCTACGGACTTCATCATCGCGCAGACCACGCGCTTCAAAGCCGCGATCTCCGGCGCCGGCATTGCGCTGATGACCAGCGGGTACGGCCACGACCAATACATTCGAGACTACGACTCCGAGCTGGGCCGCCCCTGGGAAAATAAAGCTGTGTGGGAAAAAATCTCCCCCTACTACCGTGTGAACAACATCACTACCCCCACTCTTTTCATGGGCGGCGACGTTGACTGGAACGTTCCCATCATCGGCGGCGAGCAAATGTACCAGGCGCTAAAGAGCCTTGGCCGCACCACCGAACTCGTCGTCTACCCGGGCGAATTCCACGGCTTTACCACGCCTTCGCATATTAAGGACCGACTCGAGCGCTACCTCGCCTGGTACGCCCACTACGTCAAAGGCGACACGACTCCCGCAAGGCCTGCTGAGAAACCTGCGACCGAAGCCAAGCCTTCAACGTAAGGACGACGAAGGAGCGTGAGCAATGGAACTGGCCCGAAGCTGTCTTCCAGCATGGCTAGGAGTTTCTTGGCTCTGTTTTTTGCCGTTGGCATTGGCCTTCGCGGTCCGAATAGCGTGGGAAAAGACAGTATGGACCATGATGCGCGGACCTCAGATGGTTGGATTTAGCTTAGGGCATATTCATCCGTTGTTTTTCATCACCGGAGCTCTCAGCGCCTACTTAATGGTCGTGTAGTTGGTGCCAGCAGGAATCTACGCGATCGTCCGCCGAAAGAATGTTTCAGGTATCGATCTTGCAATGATTTTCGTTGGGATGTTGGTGGCTGCAGCGCTTATCATCCCAGATGATCTTTTTGCCGGTACGCGGAGGTAAAAGGTGAACCTACGTCGTCAGATTATTCTCATGATGCTTTTTCTGTTGGTTTGCTGCCGTGACTCACAAGCTCAATCCCGCTTCACCGTCGGCACCGCCTCCGCCTCTCCCGGCGAAAAATCCACGGGCATTCTCGAAGTTCCCGCCGGTGTCGACGCCGCTACCAGTATCCCTGTCGTCGTCGTCAACGGCGCCAAGCCGGGCAAAGTTCTCGCGCTCGTCTCCGGCGCCCACGGCACCGAGTACGTCTCCATCATCGCCATCGAAAAACTCATCGCCGCTCTCGACCCCGCGCAAATCACCGGCACCGTCATCCTTGTCCCACTCATCAACATCCAATCGTTCGAACAAAAAGTTCCCCACGTCAATCCCATCGATAACAAAAGTATGAACCGCTTTTATCCCGGCAAAGCCGATGGCACGCAAACCGAGCGCGCTTCCTACCTCATCACCAAGGAAATCGTCGATCGCTGCGACTACTTGATCGACTATCACGGCGGCGATCTCGACGAGAGTCTCCGCCCCTACGCGTACTGGGGCCCCACCGGCCGCGAAGCTCAGGACCGCACTTCAAAAGAAATGGTCCTCGCTTTCGGCCTTGATCACATTATTATCTGGCGTGAGCGCCCCACCGATCCTGCCGCCACGCGCTACCTCGACAACACCGCCTCCGTCCGCGGCAAGCCTTCTATCGTCGTCGAAGCGGGCCATGCCGGCACCGTCGAGT
>WNGH01007015.1_pt1 | contig 10746 bp, 9 predicted proteins | sample 5400631 | NCBI WGS metagenome assembly WNGH01 (sample SAMN13153373, study PRJNA577476) | soil metagenome | isolation source: 115 cm soil or saprolite under Garry oak tree replicate 1 | place: USA:California | collected 2016-06-15 | reverse complement strand
CGCCAGGGCCTCGAATTGCAGCCGCGCATTGTCATCCAGAATCGGCAATTCCCGGTTCTTTGTCGGCACCGAGTGGTCCATCACCGCGAACGTCAGGTCCGGCCGGCGGACCTTGCGGCCGGCAGCTTCGACCCCCGCAAAAGCTTGCGGAGAAGTGCCTTCGTGGATCAAGTGGCGGTCGATATAGATCAGGGTGGGTTCGCCGGGAACCTCGCGCACCACGTGGGATTCCCAGATTTTGTCGTACATCGTTCGCGGAGCCATAGCTTCTGCATTTTAGCACATGGCTGTGAGGAGCAACTGCGCTGCTCCCCTCCGCCCGCGGTGGTACGCTTGAGAGGTGTTTGTCCTCAGGCAAGTGGGCCCAACCGATTTCCCTTTAGAGACGGGGACGGATGCTATAATCCAGCATCGCATCTATGCGGGCATTCAGCGGCCCTCGGGAGCGGTCATGGGTATTCAGCTACAGGAGTTGGCCAGTTGGGCCCGCAACCGGAAACTTGTTGCCAGCCTGCTTATTGCGTTGACGTTGTCCATTGGCATTCTCATCGGAACCGTGATTTCCGTGCGGGTGAACGCGACGCACTCGTTCCTGCCAAACGGGGCCACACTCCTCGAGCTCCCTAACCCGGTGAGCTTATCCAGCGCCTTCGGCGCGATCGTTGAACGCGATGAACCCGCGGTGGTGAACATCTCCACCACTCAGGTGATTGACCGGAAGGGACAGCCCCAAAATCGCGGCGGGGGAGCAGATCCGTTTCATGATTTTTTCAACCGCTTTTTCGACGCGCCCAACGAGGGGCCTGAAGCAGAGCGAAGCCTCGGTTCGGGCATCCTTGTGGACAAAAAGGGATTTATCCTTACGAATAATCACGTAATCGAACAGGCCACCAAGATTCAAGTGCAGTTGAATACGGAGCCAACGCTTTACACAGCCAAGGTGATCGGTAAGGACAAGGAGACCGACCTGGCCGTGATCCAGATTGAAGCCAACCGCGACTTGCCGGTGGTCAAGCTGGGAAATTCCAGCGGGGTGCGAGTCGGCGATTGGGTTCTCGCTATTGGCAGCCCATTCGGATTGCAAGCCACGGTGACTGCAGGGATTATCAGCGCCAAAGACCGCGGCAACGTGGGGCGGCAATTTCAGCATTTTCTGCAAACCGACGCGCCTATCAATCCCGGCAATTCCGGCGGGCCGCTGGTGGACATGAGCGGCAGCGTCATTGGCATCAATACCGCGATCATGACGGGTGGACGAGGCTATGAGGGCGTGGGGTTCGCGTTGCCCTCGAATATGGCCATCAGTGTTTACAACCAAATCGTTCAGCACGGAAAAGTGATCCGCGGTTCGATCGGCATCACGTTTGTGGAAGAGCAAAGCAGCAATCCCATCGTGCTTCGGGAACTCGGCGCAGCCAACGGCATGGTGTTGCAGTATGTTGAGCCAGGCAGCCCGGCAGACAAAGCGGGGATTCAGCCGGGCGATGTGGTCACCAGCGTCAACGGTAAGCCGGTGAAATCGGGCAGCGATCTAGTGGACCCGATTACCCAAACCACAGTCGGCAACAAAGTGCATATCCTCTACATGCGCGGCGGTGTGCAGCATGAAGCAGACGTGGTCGTGGAGGATCGCGCCAGGCTCTTTCCCGATCGCGTATCCAGCTCCGATGATGAGCACGGGCCCTCACAGCCGGCCGAAGTGGTACCGGCCGATTTCGGTCTGCGGGTCGAAGATATCGGTGCGAATGGAACGCGGCGCGCCGATTTTCTAAACAATCGCGGCGCTGTGGTTTCCGAGGTTGATCCGGCCACGTTTGCAGAGGAGGTCGGGTTCACGCGCGGAGATCTGATCCAGGAGATCAATCACCAGCCGGTCACTTCCGCGGCCGACTATCGCAGACTAAGGGCGGCGTTGAAGGCTGGGCAGGATGTGGTATTTAAAGTTTTGCGACATGCAGACGGCGAGCGCATGCTGACGGTCTTTCTGGCAGGAGTTGTCCCCCAGTCGCGTTGAGCAGCCGTTTGTCTCGGTAAATGGCAAGATGCGTGCGCACATAATCTCGAAGATCACTGCCACCCTGTTTCTTGCGGCCTTTGGCTTGACGGCGGCTGCGTTTGCGGGCCAGCAGACCGTGGCGTCTAACACCACGCCAACCTCCTCAAGCACGAAAAAGGTTGTCGCCAAAACACGGCCAGCGAGAAAGCGAAAAGTTCGGCAGAGAGCCCAAACCGCTCCGACGGCCGCGCGGATCTCGGAGATTCAATCAGCGCTTGCTGCGCACGGTGCGTACAAGGGCCAGCCCAACGGCAAATGGGATAATGCGACGATCCAGGCCATGAAGGATTTCCAGTCCGCGCATGGTCTCACGGCTACCGGCAAGCTCGACGCGCCTACCTTGCAGAAGCTTGGCCTGGGTTCAGAAATTGCCGGCCGCGCCGCGCCATTAGCTACGCCTCAAACCCAGGGAGTTAGCGCTTCTCCGCAGCACCAAACTCCCTGACAACGGTATACCCTGATAATGTTCGGAGGAGTCTATGGCCACCGCAGTGCGCCCCACGGTTTTCAAGAATTTCATCAATGGCGAATGGATGGAATCCGCGAGTGGCCTCGCGTTTGAAGATCGCAACCCCGCAAACAGCCGCGAATTGATCGGGATGTTTCCTCGTTCCACGGCCGAGGATGTGGACGCCGCCGTCCGTGCTGCTGCCGACGCATTTGAATCCTGGCGTTTAGTGCCCGCTCCCAAACGCGCGGAAATGTTGTATCGCGCCGCTGAGACCTTGGTAAGGCGCAAAGAAGACCTGGCTCGCGATATGACCCGGGAAATGGGGAAAGTCCTGGCGGAAGCTCGCGGCGACGTGCAGGAAGCGATGGATATGACCTATTACATGGCAGGGGAGGGCCGCCGCCTCTTCGGTCAGACCACGCCTTCGGAATTGCCGAGCAAATTTGCGATGTCCGCGCGACAGCCGCTTGGTGTCTGCGCCCTGATCACGCCATGGAATTTTCCCATGGCTATACCTTCGTGGAAGATCATGCCGGCTCTGGTCTGCGGCAATACGGTGGTCATCAAGCCCGCCGAAGATACGCCTCTCTCGACCTACACGCTGATCCAGATACTCACGGAGGCGGGCGTGCCTCGCGGCGTGGTAAATGTTGTAAATGGCAGCGGCCCGGACGTAGGCGCGCCGCTCGTAGATCATCCGGGTGTAGCCGCGGTGAGCTTCACAGGGTCGAGTGAAGTAGGCCGGTTGGTGAGCCAAACCTGTGCGCCGAAGCTGCGCCCGTGCCATCTGGAAATGGGCGGCAAGAATATCTTGATCGTGCTCGAAGACGCGAATCTGGATTTGGCCATCGACGGCGCGATTTGGGGCGGCTTCGGCACCACAGGCCAGCGGTGCACCGCCGCGAGCCGGGTGGCCGTGCATAAGAAAATCTACAAAGAGTTCTTGCACCGGTTCGTCGAGCGCGCAAAGTCGCTTCGCGTGGGCGACGGACTCGATCCAGCAACCGATATGGGTCCCTGCATCAACGAAGAACAGCTCGGCAAAGTGATGGAGTACGTGGCCATCGGCAAAACCGAGGACGCCAAACTGATGACCGGCGGCCATCGATTGACTGATGGCGCCTACGCCACTGGGTGGTTCCACGAGCCTACCGTTTTTGCCGATTGCGATCCCCGGATGCGTATCGCGCAGGAAGAGATCTTCGGTCCGGTCGTGGCGGTCATACCCATTGACGGCTTCGAGGAGGCCATCGAAGTCGCTAACGGCGTGCGCTACGGCCTTTCCGCTTCGATCTACACCCAGGACGTGAACCGCGCGTTTCAGGCCATGCGAGATCTGCACACCGGCATTGTTTACGTAAACGCCCCCACCATCGGAGCGGAGATCCATTTGCCTTTCGGCGGCACCAAAGAAACCGGCAATGGCCATCGCGAAGCGGGCAATGCGGCTCTGGATTTCTACTCCGAATGGAAGACTCTCTACATTGACTACTCCAACCGCTTGCAGCGCGCCCAAATTGACAGCTAAAATAAAATGAAGTGAGTGGGGCTTTTGGCCGGGTAACCCGATGAAGGATTCTGTCCTTAGCTCAAAACGGAATCAGCAGATTCTCGCGGAAATCGTACGCGAGTACGTCACTACGGGCGAACCCGTCTCGAGTCGCACGATTTCCAAATCTCACTCTGAACAGCTGAGTTCGGCGAGCATCCGCAATGTCATGGCCGATCTCGAGGATGCGGGATTATTGTTCCAGCCCCACACGTCCGCCGGCCGCGTGCCGACCGCCGCGGCTTATCGCTTCTTCGCTCAGCAGATCGCCGCGCAAGCCACTCTCAGCGAAGAGGATAAGAACTGGATTCGCCAGGAGCTGGAGGGCGCAACGACGGCGGAAGAGGTCACCGAGCGCGCCGGACACATGCTGGCCGCTGTTTCACGGGGGCTGGGAATCGTGGTTATGCCGCCGCTGGCCCATACCGTATTAGAACATATTCGTTTCCTTCTCCTGCCGGATGGACGCGTGGTCGTGGTGTTGATTTCCGTAGGCGGCGCTACCCGGGACAAACTGTTGCGCCCGGAGCATGAGTTTATGCAGTCCGAGCTCGATCGCACCGCCGAGTACCTGAACCGCCACTATAGCGGCTGGACGCTGGAGGCGATTCGAGCCGACCTGCTGGCCAAGCTCGCTTCCGAAAAGGAGCGCTACAGCAAGCTTTTGCCGGTCGCGCTGGAACTTTGCGATCCGGCCGTTCTCGACACGGATCGCAGCCGCGAGGTCTATGTGGAGGGTGCGGCGCAATTTGCCTCGGCCCCTGAATTGGCCGGAGGCGAGTCCTTGCGCGAATTGCTTTCTGCGATTGAGGAAAAAAGCAGGCTTATTGCTTTACTGAATGGTTGCATCGAAGCGCCCGAACCGGTGCACGTGCAAATTGGCGTTAAGGAGATCAATGGGGCAGGCGAGCATCTTTCGCTGATCACGGCGCCGTACATGGTGCGGGATCAGGGGCAGGGTTCGCTCGGTGTATTAGGGCCCATGCGCATGCAATACGAGCGCGCCATCACGGCGGTGGCTTATATGGCGCGAGCCTTCAGCGAGGCCATCAGCCGCGGCTAAACCCTTGCGCACGGTCTTGAACATCAAATTGGACGACAATCTTCGGAAACCAACTGCCGCACGCTATCTCGGGAACGAGATACGTTAGGACAACGGCTTCGGAAGCAAATGGACGAGCGCGAACATCAAAAGAAAGAGCCCGATGAGAGCGTGATTGAATTCGAGCCGCGCTCCCGGTCGGGCGAAGAACCGGCCGATCCACGGTCTGGTGCCCAACCGGCCGAAGGAGGCGAGGCGACCGCGCTCGCCGAGCGAGCCGCCCGCTTGCAGGCCGAAAAGGACGAACTGATGCAGACCTTGGTGCGCCGGCAGGCGGACTTTGAGAATTACCGCAAGCGCGTGGAGCGCGAGCGCCAGGAAGATCGGCGCCATGGAATAGGCCGTTTGATTGAAGATCTTCTGCCGGTGCTGGACGCATTCGAGCGGGCGCTCAAGGCGCACGACGATCCGGCTTACGAGGAATATCGTAAAGGGCTGGAATTGATGTATCGCCAGCTGTGGGACACGCTCTCACGCCATGGACTTGAGCGCATCGTGGCTGCGGGCAAGCCCTTCGACCCGCACTACCATCAGGCTATCGAGCGCGTCGAATCGGACGATCATCCGGAGGGAACTGTTTTGGATGTTTTGCAGGATGGCTTTCTTTTTCATGGCCGCGTTGTCCGGCCCAGCATCGTCCGCGTTTCTTTTGCCGCAGGCCGGTCTGATAGTGGCAAAACATCCGCCGCACAGCGCCATAACAAATGATTGTTTCTAAGATTCATCTCATTTCCCAGGAGACCGGAATCGAGGCATGACCCGTCAGACCAAGCGTGATTATTACGAAGTGCTGGGCGTGAGCCGTACGGCTGTGCAGGACGAGATCAAGTCCGCCTACCGCAAGGCTGCGCTCAAGTGGCATCCCGATCGCAATCCGGAGCAAAAGGACACTGCCGAAGCGAAGTTTCGCGAAGCCACGGAAGCCTACAGCGTCCTCTCCGATGCCCAAAAGCGTGCGGCATACGATCGCTACGGCCATGCAGGCGTTTCCGGCGTTTCCGCCGACGCGGGCTTCAACTCCTCGATCTTCGAGGAATTTCAGGATATCTTCGGCGACTTTTTTGGATTCGAGGACATTTTCGGACGCACCGGCGGCCGCGGCCGTCAGCGCGTGCAGCGCGGCGCCGATCTGCGGTATGACATGGAGCTGACGTTTGAGGAGGCGGCCGCGGGCGTCAGCACCAAGGTTCGTCTGCCCAGGCAGGAGCTGTGCGAGGCTTGCAAGGGAACCGGGGCGAAAGCCGGCACCGGTGTGGTGACCTGCGAGACCTGCAAAGGGCGCGGACAACTGCATTATCAACAGGGTTTTTTTTCCATCTCGCGCACCTGCCCCCAGTGCCAGGGCGCCGGTCAGATGATTCGCGAAAAATGCCCGGAATGCCGAGGCCGCGGCCGGGTCGAGCGGACGCGAACAATCGAAGTGCGCATTCCCCCGGGCGTCGATTCGCAAACGCGCATTCGCGTGCCCAACGAGGGCGAACCCGGAGCCAATGGAGCGCCTCCCGGCGATCTCTACATCGTTCTGGATGTGAAGGAACATCCGTTTTTCGAGCGCCGCGGCGCGGACCTTTACTGCACAATGCCCGTCAGCATTGCGCAGGCCGCGCTGGGCGCCGAGCTCAGCGTACCCGGTCTCAATGGCGAGGAGAAAGTTTCCATTCCCGAGGGGACCCAGACAGGTTCCATCATTCGCCTGAAGGGTAAGGGATTGCCGGATCCGCATGGAGGGGGGAAAGGCGATCTGTACGTGAACGTGCGGGTGATTACGCCGACCAAACTTACGCGCGACCAGCGCCTGCTCCTGCAGCAACTGGACCAAATGCTCAAGGTGGAAAATCGCCCGGCCGAACGCAATTCGTCCTTCTTCGAGAAAGTAAAAGACATTTTTGGCTAGCGGCCTGGCCCGCAAGAGAGGTCTCCGTTGCGCCGGCGCTTTTTCGTTGACGCGTTCGCCGGCGGCACAGCCCGCCTCAGGGGTGACGCCGCGCATCACCTGGGCCGGGTCCTGCGCGCCGAGGCCGGTCAGCTTTATGAATTGAGTGACGGCAGTTCCGTCTTTCTCGCTCGAATCGAGCGGCTTTCCAGCGATCGCGTTGATTTCTCGTTAGTCGAAAAGCTTCCTGCCCCGGGCGCCTCGTTAGAAATTTCCCTTCTGCTCGCCATCGTTAAATTCGATCGCTTGGAATGGGCCCTGGAGAAAGCGACGGAGCTCGGCGTTAACGCAGTCGTGCCGCTGGCCGCCGAGCGCAGCGAGAAGGCCCTGGTGTCCGCCGCCGCAAAACGCGCGGTTCGATGGCGGAAAATCCTGCTGGAATCGGCCCAACAGGCGCGCTGCCTGCGCCCGCCGGCTCTTCAAGGTGTGACCTGGCCTGCTACGGCCTTCGGTGAAACTGCCGCGTCTCTAAAGGTCCTTTTTTCCGAACGCAGCGGAGCGGTTCCTCTGCAAGCCGTTTTGAAGGAGGCTGCGTCTAAAATAAGTGAAAAAACGGCGCCGCAGCGAATCGCATTAGCGGTCGGTCCGGAGGGAGGCTGGACGGATGAGGAATTCGAGGCCGCTTCCGCTGCCAGTTTCCGAGAGGCGTCGCTCGGTAAGAACATACTTAGGACGGAGACCGCGGTGGTCGCAGGTCTCGCGGCCACCCATCTATACTTCGATGGCGTCGAGCGGGCTCCAAAGGAGGGCGGCCATCGGGATCAGGAAAGGGAAGGTCAGGCGGAACTTCACGGCGCACATCCCTCCAAATAGAAAGAACTCGACGATTCGGCGCTGCATCTGAATATTGGACGGTGCGTGCAGCGGGTTGAGCCGCACGGCACGCGAAATCACTGGGCACTGGCGTCCCGGCTTCTCGGCATGATATAAATGAGCGATCTACACGTATCCATGGAGCAGATGGTCCACTCCAATCCGCTCTCTTCGAGCGAAAGTCAAACACAGAATGAGCTTTCGCGCGTCGAGGTCCAGCGGCCCTCTTCCGGCTTGAACCGTGAATTGCGGGTTTGGGCCCGCGACTTGGTGGTCGCTCTCGGCCTGGCCATGATTATCATCGTTTTCTTCTACCAGCCGGTAAAAGTGGAGGGCACCAGCATGGCTCCGCTGCTCTCGGATCAAGAGCGGATTTTTATCAACAAATTTGTATATCATTTCGAGCCAATTGAACGTGGAGATGTGGTCGTCTTCTGGTATCCTCTGGACCGCACGAAATCATTTATCAAGCGCGTCGTGGGATTGCCCGGTGATGAGGTGGAGATTCGCAGGGGACGCGTTTACATTAACGGAAAGAGTCTCGAAGAGCCGTACGTCCCGTCGCAATATGTGGACACGGCGGCCTACGGCCCGGTGGAGATACCGCGCGACGAATATTTTGTCATGGGCGATCATCGCATCAGCTCCAATGATTCGCGAATCTTTGGGCCGGTGCCGGCCGCGTTCATTTACGGCAAAGCCGTCTTCGCCTATTGGCCTTGGACTCAGTTCGGCTCAATCACATCGGTGAATGCGTCCGAGAGTAGCCGTTAAGCTAAAATCCTGGCTTCTGGCATGAACGTTCCTGGAGGAACCGCTGGCGGAAACACAGCCACGCCCTGCCGTTCTCGCGCTCGAGGACGGACGAATCTTTAACGGGCGCGCTGCCGGCGCCTGCACGCGGCGCGGCGGCGAAGTTGTTTTCAATACCAGCCTCACGGGTTATCAGGAAGTCTTCAGCGACCCGAGCTATTCCGGCCAGATTGTCTGCCTCACTTATCCTCACATCGGAAATGTCGGCACGAACCTGGACGATCAGGAATCGCAGCGGCCTTTTATCGAAGCGCTGATCGTGCGCGAATTTTCCCCGTTAGCTTCTAACTGGCGTTCCACCGAAACCGCGCAGCATTACCTGGACCGCCATCGCATTCCGGTGATTTGGGACCTGGACACGCGGGCCCTGGTGCGGCACATCCGGCGCGTCGGCGCGATCCGCGGGATCGTTTGCACGGACGGTACACCTGCCGCGCAGCTCGTGCAGGAAGCGCTCTGCGTTGCGCCGATGAGCGGCTTGGAACTGGCGAGCCGCGTGAGTTGCGAAAAGCCATACCGCTGGGATCGGGGTTCGATGCTCACGTCTTCGCCGTGTACGGAGGTAAACGAAACGGCTGCGGAAAAAGAGTCGCGTCCTTTTCGCGTGGTGGCCTACGATTTCGGCATCAAGCAGAACATCCTTCGTTTGTTGGTGGATTCGCATTGTGACGTGCAGATCGTTCCCGCGCGCACTTCTGCCGAAGATGTACTGGCGATGAAGCCGGATGGCGTGTTTCTCTCCAATGGCCCTGGCGATCCCGAACCCGTCACTTACGGGGTGGAAAATATACGTAAACTCCTGGGCCGCGTGCCCATATTTGGCATCTGCCTGGGACACCAGCTTTGCGGTCTCGCGCTGGGCGGGCGCACGTATAAGCTGAAATTCGGCCACCACGGCTCGAATCATCCGGTGAAAAACATGCGCACCGGTCACGTGGAGATCACCGCGCAGAATCACGGCTTCGCCGTCGATCCCGATTCGCTGCCGGCCAGCGAGGTGGAAATCACGCACGTCAATCTGAATGACTACACCAATGAGGGTATGCGGCATCGCTCACTCCCGCTCTTCAGCGTGCAATATCATCCCGAAGCCTCGCCGGGCCCGCACGACTCTCATTATCTGTTTCGCCGTTTTACAGACTTGATGAACGAAACCAGGCCCCCAAAACGCGCGGGCGGCGCGCCGTGACCGAATGAGCGCCACGTTCAGCTAAATGCCAAAACGCACGGACATCAGGAAAATTCTGATCATCGGCTCCGGTCCGATCGTCATCGGCCAGGCTTGCGAGTTCGATTATTCGGGCACCCAGGCTTGCAAGGCCTTACGCGCCGATGGCTATCAGGTCGTTTTGGTGAACTCCAATCCCGCGACCATCATGACTGACCCGGAAGTCGCCGATCGCACTTATATCGAGCCCCTCACACGTGAACTGCTGGAGCAGGTCATCGCTCGCGAAAGACCAGACGCACTGCTGCCTACTGTTGGAGGACAGACCGGGCTCAATCTTGCCGTTGAACTGGCGGAAGGCGGGGTTCTCGAGCGCTACGGTATTGAACTGATTGGCGCCTCGCTGCGAGCCATCAAAGTTGCCGAAGATCGCCTCTGGTTCAAAGATGCATGCCGCAAGATTGGGCTGGATATGCCCGCCTCGGCAGTGGTCAATAACGTTCATGACGCGCTGCGGCTTGCCGATCAGCTTGGCTACCCGGTGGTTATTCGCCCGTCGTTTACTCTAGGCGGCACGGGCGGCTCCATCGCTTACAACCACGAGGAATTTTCGGAGGCCATCGCTTTGGCACTCGATGCCAGCCCGGTCCACGAAGCCCTGGTCGAAGAATCTGTGCTGGGCTGGAAGGAATTCGAGCTGGAAGTCATGCGCGACGTCCGCGATAACTTCGTGGTCATTTGCTCGATCGAGAATTTCGATCCCATGGGCATTCACACCGGAGATTCCATCACCGTAGCTCCGGCGCAAACGCTCACCGACAAGGAATACCAGCGCATGCGCGACGCCGCTGCCGCCATCAT
>WNGH01008559.1_pt1 | contig 10747 bp, 20 predicted proteins | sample 5400631 | NCBI WGS metagenome assembly WNGH01 (sample SAMN13153373, study PRJNA577476) | soil metagenome | isolation source: 115 cm soil or saprolite under Garry oak tree replicate 1 | place: USA:California | collected 2016-06-15 | reverse complement strand
GGTGGCATGGCCAGCACCGCCGGCGCGCCGATGACCTTGTGGATTTGATCATGGGTATGAGAGGCCAGGCCGTTCAGTTCGTCGATCTTGCCGAAGGAGCCTGCAATCGCTGGGGAACCATGGTCGCCGCCATTGTCAGAGTGCTTCACCCACACCGCCGGCACGAAGCCGTAGGGGTTGGGGACCACGCTGCCCGCACCGTAGTCGAAGGGCTCGCCATTCTTGAAGTAGCGGAAGGCTTCTACGTCTACCTGCTTCTCATAGAGATACGCGCCCTGCTCATCGTTATTGGCCTCGTAACGCAGGGCGTAGGCTTTGACGTTGCCGGCGTTATCGAGTTCCAGGTCATAGATGAAGCCCGGCCAGATGATATCCGCGCTAATCCTGCCCCGTTCGATATCATCAACGGCTTCGATGAGCACAGAGCCAAGCGCCGCCCCGTAGCGCACGTGCACCGACTTCTTGGCCTGCCAATTCCACCACTGCCACAATTGCGCCACCGCATCCAAGAGGCGTTTATCCATATCGTCGGCAAAGGGCATGGCGAGCGGCACGCCGTCCGGGAGTTTGGAGCCATCTTCTGAGAGGACGCCTGGGTAGACCTGGCCCGCATAGAAGTCCACCAGGCGTTTGGTGGGATTATAGATCATGCGGATATCTCTATAGAGGTTGTAGTTGGAGCGGTAGACTTGCCAGGGGTTGTAGAGGCCCCACGGCTGGAGGTTGTGCACCAGGCGCGGCAGCTTCTCAAACATGGAGTTGTTGTAATAGGCCCACAGCAGGTGATACTGCATGGCACGGTTGACGAAGTTCTGCTCTTGATACGAGGTCTCCGGGTCTTCGTACACACGCCGTGCCGCTTGCAGGCCGGTATTCCAGCCAGTCGAGAGTGCTTGCATCATCGTGTTAAACCATCCCATTGCTAATACCTATTCTTCATCAAGCCATTTGATAGAAGTGTCCCCAAACTCATTGAGCTTATATTCCATATCCGCTACATTGCGAAACACCGGCGGGCTTGTGTGCTCGTTATCGGGGTAGAGTTCACCTCATGCACTCATCCTTTGTACGCATACAGTTCGCTCGCAATGGACGCGTCAATCCACTCGACTGTGCCAAGTTGCTTGATGACAATACAAATCTGGCTGAGATTGTCCACCTGATCATCGTGTTCCGCCTTGGGAAACTTGTAAATCTCGTCGCGCCACTCTTCCAGCCAGGAGGCATGCGCCAGGAAGTAGACGTTGCCGATACGCATCTGAATTGATGCGCCGCCCGCACGCAGCACCTTATCGCCTACGGGGTGAAATTCCAGGCACGGCACGCCCTTTTCCAGGAGGAATTGCCCAAGAGCTGACTGATAGGCCACATCCTCAAACCAGAAAGCCTGGAAGCGGCCATTGACATAGGCCTGATAGACCTCGTAGCCTTTTTCCACCTGCTTGGGAATGGTCAGGTGCTCGCGAAACGCATAGAGCAAAAGCACTTCTAGACGTGGCGTCACCGCCCACACACAGAAGACGGTGAAGTCGTTTTGCTCTTTGGCCTTGGCTGCGACATCCGAGGTCATGTGAAGAGAGCATTGCGCTATCGGCACGGCACGGATACCGTCCGGCGTGTGTAGGAGGTAGCATTCCGACTGATAGTCGATGGTGAAGAGGCGCTCGTGCTCTTGCTTGAAGACGTAGCCACCGGGCGGAATGGGTTCCTGTCCATACTGTGCGGAGTAGTCAATTGGCCCAAGCACATGCTTGAGTTCATCGTTTTGCTCTTTGTTCAGGAGCTCCTCACACAGAAGCTCGCCCTCTTCGGTACGTGGATCTTCCCAAATGGAGGTAACGCATTTACGCGACGGTGCATACTCTTCAGGCAGGTTGAGATGCTCCCAGCCGCCAAGGTCCAGGATGTGCCCAGTCAAGTCCTTGTCACGCAGGCGCTGACCAACAACAATCATGCTGCCCTTTTCCTGGTCATTCAAACGGCTCTGCCAGGTGCGACCGAACCAATCCCGCGCCGCGTCCGTCTCTGCCTCACCGGCCATGCCGTTGTTGGGGTCATCGATAATCAGGCAGGTGGCGCGCTTACCGGTACCCGAACTGCGTACAGCAGTTGCTTGTCGGTAACCGCGCTTATCATTCTCGAAGTAGGACTTCAAATTCTGATCGCTGGACATGCTGAACACATCCCCAAAGAGGGACTGGTACCATTCCGACTCGATGAGCATCCGGCAATAGCGGTTATCGCGAATGGCCAGATCCATCGCGTAAGACGCACACAGGAAGCGCTCGTAGGGATTGCGCGTCCATATCCAGGCAGGAAAGGCGACAGAGAAGATGGAGGACTTGGCATGGGCGGGCGCGATATTGACCACGAGACGATGCAGCAGGCCATCGCCAATCGCCTGCAGGTGCTCGCAGCAGGCGTCGATGTGGATACCTGGGATAAGCGGGCGGGCTGGTTCGATGGTCGGCCAGGCGTGTTTGAAGAAGTAAGCAAACGACTCCTTGCAGCGCTTTGCTTTTTCGTGGCGTATCTCGGCAATATCCAGCATTGACGCTTTGCTTCTCGCCTTAGTTGCTACCACGCGCCCTCCTCTCCTCGGCAACCTGCCACAATCGCTCGAGTTCGTCTAACTCGTCATTAGAGAGATGGGCATAGGCGCCACTTGGGTGATGCTGGACCTGTGCGTTGATATCCAATTGCGACTTTTCACGATACTCAGCCATTAACGCCTTACTATGGAATATTAAAAGCGTGTCGCTATACTTCTGGACTGTTCCCGCAAGGTAGCCCAACTGGTACACTGGCTCTTCCCATCCCTCTTTTGCGCGTCGATAAATTTCCGCTCGCAAGGTGTCTTTCGCATCCTCTTTTGCCAGGTTGTACGCAAAGCTAAAGTCTTGATCGTGTTCTAGCCACTCATAAACCGTTGAGCGGTGAATGCCAGCAGCACGAGCTGAAACCATGACGTTGGCGTGCTGTGCATACGCATCAAGGAAGAGGCGTTGCGCCTCTTTTGTACTGAGGTCTTTTTTAGGTGTCGGATCTATGTCGGTTTCTGCTTGCTGCGTGGTCGGTGGTCGGTCAATAGGTGATCGGTCTGGTCGGTTCCACTTCTCTTTATTGCGCCGTTCGATGAGATATGTTTTCGAGACGCCGTACTTAGCAGCAAGTTGGCGAAGAGATGTTCCTCCCGCTTCGTAGTCAGCCCGAACTTGGGGCCAGTTCACATCACTCAATCCAGCACCACCTTCTTTGCCAGCATGCGCCTCATTCTCTGCACATCTTCTGTAAGCGCGTCTATTTTAGCTTCCGCCCGCCGGTTAATGGCCGCATCATGCTCATTCAGACGGCGGTCATAGGCTGCTTGCCGGTTCTGACTGATGAGGACCAGGATGGAGAGGAAGATCGCTTCAAGCGAGACGGAGAGCGTGAGAAAGGCAAAGGGGTACGGGTCATAGCGCCACGGGGAAAGGGCATTCAGCACAATCCAGACGGCAAAGAGGGCAGCGTTGATGAGAAAGAAGGTCATGGTACCGCTCTTCGCGGTGCTCACCTCAGCAATGCGCTCGCCCAGCGTCGGTTGCGTGTTCTCTTGTGTGACAACATCAGTCATACTATGTTACCCACTGCTCCTCTATGCTATACTTACCCCGCCGGGCTTGAAGGCCCCTGGCTTTAGCCATGGGGATGAAAAGCCCGCTGCCCGCAGGCAGAGAACTACTCAGCCTATGAATACTCAATGAAAGTCTAGACGTCCATGAGACAATAGTTCTAACTTGCCAGAAGGCACGACGGGGCCTCAGTTGGAGTTGATCCAACAACGTCCGGAGACGGGCGTGAGTCGTGAGGAAACCCACACAATGCGCGAATGAGGATGCAGTTGCATCTGAAGCCCAGATTTGTATGAGGGCCAGAGCGCATCGGCTCGTAAGTCTAGTAGACATTGTACGATGCTCCTTTCTCGAAAAGTGTAGAGAGTGCAATCAAAGCTAGAACCCCCTGGCTAAAGCCATGGGGAGTCTCAGCTTGGATGTGAGCAGAATATTCAGTCGGTAAAACCGAGAGGTGTAATTCCTCCTCACATTCACCCAAATCTCACCTCACCATTGCGTGTATGACAAAAAGCGCCATTAAGACGCGCCACGCTTCAATGACGAGCACAAAGGCCAGCAAGCTCACCAGGGCCACGACCCAGGCCAGCAGCATGCGGCGACGGATCGCTCGTATCTGTTCCGCCTCCAGATAATCGGGAGGGCGTGCTGTACTGCTCATGCGCTTTTAACCGCTTTCTGCTCTTGCCGTGGCTCACAACTTTCATGCTCCTGGAGCCAGTCATTGAGACCCTTGATGAGGCGCTTGATGCCCCAGGTGAAATCAAAAAAGTGGCGTTTTCCACACCAGCACTCTACGTAGGCCCCTTGCTTGTCAGTCACAGCCCGAAACTTATGCAGCCCGCTATCTTGTGTAAATGAGAGTGCCATAGCTAGTCCCTCGCATCCTGCTCATCAGTGAAGTGAAGCCACACCACCAGGAGGTGCATCAAGCCAAGGAAGGCAGCATACAGGAGTGCTCCCGCAAGAACAGCGAGAAGAAGCACACGCATAATCATAACTCCCCAGGCCAGGAAGGCTATCCAGAGTACCGCTGTGGACAGGAGGCCGTAGAAGATGACTCGATAGCGTAGGCTCATAGACTGCTCCAAAACACAAAAAGGACGCTGGAGAGATTGGTTACTCTTCAGCGTCCGATGCTGCCCGCAGGCCTCTAGTTCAACGCTTTTATGCCTTTGAAGTTTACAGGGGTGGTTACCTGATACTTAGCGGCTGTACCGTACTTCAAAGACTGCCACATATCTTACGGGTGACGTGGCCCAGCCGATGCACGTTAACGGTGATGCACTGCAACGTCGCCTGCTGCTACCGTGTTCACGCCCTAAAGCGAGTCCCTACAGCTATGGCGTGGCGCGCGCCTAAGTCCCTAACGGGACGCTTGCTCAATGGGTCGTCTTCTTGCTCTGCCTGCCGCGATACGCGGTAATCGCGATGCGTATCTTATCAAACAGACCGTTCACCAGGGGAATGCACACCTCGCCATTGCCCTGGCCATGCCCGCGCACGGCAGAGAGGGCTTTGGCGATATCCTCAGCCTCGGCAACGCTCATGGGCACTCTGACGGCCTCAACATTGCCGGTATCGGAACAAAGCATACATACACACCCCAAGAAGATTTCTGCTTTAAGTATAGGGGATTGGAGACAAAAAGGCAAGAATGGACACACCTTATGCTAATTGCGCCCATCGTCTATACGCATCGTCTCATGCATTTTGACGGGGAGGTTAACGAGCGACTGAAGCGTTTTTATGACGTGGACGGTATCGTGATAGTGCTGAGAACACAGGTAATACGTTTCCTCGTCCGGGCCCTCTGCGTTGGTGGTTCCCTGAAGCGTGATCGTCGCAGTAACTTCTTGCGTGCATCCTTGCCTATCGCATGTCATATTGTTGTCATTTCTCCCCGTTCTCCTATAAGCTGAGGTGAAAGCTGACGTGTACTTGCCCCTCTTTTTCCTGCACCATCACCCTAATGGTAGCATGACAGGATGGGCATTTCACCCTCTTGTAAGCAGGCAGGGCACGCCAAGGGATGTCAGGCACCTCAATATTCCATGTATGCTGGCAGGAGGGACAGGTGATTGAAAGTGTGTTCATCACTCACTGCTTTCTTGTGTAACATCCTTCTTGACGATCTTCTCACCATCCCAGATATAGGTGAACGGGAAAGGCGCAGTATCACCCTCTTTGTGGGTGAAAACGAGCGTATAAATAGTATCATTGGGACTCTTGCGGATAGCCCAGTCTCTATTCGCATGTTCCCTTGCCCATGCTTTCGCTTCCTCTTCATCACCAGGCAGAAACTTCACCACTAAAACAACGCCAGGAAGATATTCCGGCCCATCCTCTGCTCTTTGCTGAATACGCGCCCTCGCTCGCTCAAGAATCTCTGCATTCAAGGCGCTGATTTCTTTGCGATGATCGTAACAGCCAATCCACGAGCCAGCAGAGACATCGGGGTTGCCTCTGTGGTCAGGACACATGGCACGCTTACAGATATAACAGCGGGGCAAACGTATACTTTTCAGCGTAGTGAACATGTGTTCACCGACCTCGCAATACAGTTCGTGGAGTCGCGGGTCAAGTTCTGTCATTTCTCCCTCCTCATCATGAAATACGATGAAACATCCTGCTATAGCATGCCCGTATTGCATCTTTTTCAACCACACCTATGATGTATTACTTCACGTCGGTTTCGGTGACTTCAATCAGCCCTTTCGAGATACACACCTCAATGAAGCTACACATTTTCGCATGACCTTGAAGGGCTTCCTCTTTGGTGGCATAGCGTATCTGGATATCCACGCCGCCAAGAACTTTTGAAATGATACTACGATCATCTGACTCTGAGAGTTCTAGGAGCCGTTGCAAGATAGTCTCATCGGCAAAGACCATCGTTTCATAGAGCATTGGCGCATCTGAATGTAAACTCACATGGGGTATACTCAGAAAAACAGTCGAGACGCGAATATCTCCGAAATCGTTATCTCCAACATGCCGCTCTGCTGTTTGATACCACTTGCCCCACTTGATAGTATCAGGTTCGGGAACGGGGTTTCCCTGCTCATCAAGGATATAGTGAATATACATATTCTCACTCATCGTATTCTCCCATCAGATAGGCGCGCTCGTCATAGTCCCCTGTGCCAGTATAGGGGTCATTATCTGGCTCTTCGTAAAACATGAGATATTCATACAAAGCGGGGTCACTTGTCCAAATCTCGTCTAACCATTCCTGTATTTCCGCTTGTGTTGGGTACAGTTCGCTCATAGTCCTCCTCGTCATCGGGATACCACCAGTCTTCATTCTCCTCTTCCCTCTCCCATTCTATACCGTCATAGCCACAGGTTGGGCAAATGCCCCAGTCATCGAGAAGTTCACCACACATATCACACAAATCAGAGTCCATGACCCAAATTATTTCGCTCATAATATCATCCTTTTTCTTGCATAAACCCAGGCTACAAGCGACATCACCTATGGGCAGTTACTTTACTCAAGAAGTGCTTGTTTCCTCTTCTCCAATCTTCACACCAGCGAGTACCGCAGAAAGCACGTTCGCTGTGTTCTGCTGTGCTGTTTTATACATCTCCTGCTCATAGTGTATGGATGTATCTGTCTGTACTCTATCGGCAAGCCATTCAAGAGTACTGGAAACAACATCACTAAACTGGCGACTGGTAGGCTGATAAGTCATAGCAGCATCCATAATCTGACGACGGGCGTATGCGACAGCAGCCTGAATTTCAGGCTGCTCCCTTTCCTGTTCGCTCATAAAACTCTTCCTTTCTTAACATGAGCTATGCCCACTTACTTTACGAGGGTAGCGCCCTCTGGCAGTTTAAGCAGTTGTTCACGTATCCAGGTAAGCAGTTGAAAATCACGCTCATCCATAGTGAGAATGTTGTTTCCTGAATATGATAGGGTTATCGTATCCCCATTCTTGAAGCGAGCGGTTACTGATCGCTTCATCCGCGAAGTCAGTAAGAACTCCTGAACAGCGGCTCGTATCTCACCACTCACCGTGCTTTGCCTAGTTTCGGCAAGTTGTTTGACCGCTTCATATTCCTCCTGTAAAAGCTTCACTGAACAAACGTGATATTCTTCCTCATACTCTTGCATAGTAGACCTCATCTTTCTTGACATGAAGTATGGCCCGTTAGTTGCGCTCTACAGGCGGCTCCGTTTTTCTATAGATGCCTGAGAGACCATCGTCTTGCTCAAAAGAGACGATGCGCGTATACCCCTTTTCGGCAAGCGCCGTCTGCATAAAGCGATAGCCGTCATCGTGTCCTGGCTCTTTTGGCGGTACATAAGCCAATGGCACAAAAAGGGCGTCTCTGATCTCATAGAGCGCAATCTGCTGCTTGTCCTGAAGCACTAGCAGCAATCCCTGTAGCTCTTTACTCATAATCTCTTCCTTTCGACATCACTTACGCGGGATTACTTCATGACTACTTTTAACACAAGAATGGAGAGGAACCACCCGAGCAGTCCAGAGAGTCCACCAATGATGAGGCGATACCAAAGAGGTATCCTCTTGACTGGATATTGCCAACTTGCCATTAATCCTCCACCAAATGAGCCACCTGGCAAAGTCCAGTAGGGAAGTCCTGTCAATCCTGTCACAAACCCAACTATGAAACCTACGAATAATCCAGTGAGTATGAGGAGTAGTACGTAGCCAGTCTCTTTCATCTGTTCAGTCATCCCTTTTCCTCTTTCAATCCATAAGATTCGGCTAACGCCCGCGCAAACGGGTTTTCGCCCTGGTGCAAACTTTCCAGGTAGGTGCTCGTAGTTGACTGGTTTGAATGCCCCAGTAACTTACTAATCAAACTCAGCGGCGCGCCCAAATCTTGAAGCTTGCGCGCCGCCGTATGTCTCGTGCTATGCACTTTGGTAGTTCCAAGATACTTCAGACACACCCCTGCTATCGCCCTATAGCCAATCGGCTCGCGCTTGCCGTGATTGGAGCAAGAGAGCCACACCGGATCAGTGGCTTTCCACCCAGTGGGGTAGGCGACTTGCAGGTACTCGAAGATCGCCTTCGCCACGAGCAGATCAATGTTATCGTACATGATCTTCCCGCCTTTACACCTCTTCCACGTGACAGTAACCGTCCCACCGGTGAGCAGGATATCGCCACATTTGAGGTTTTTGACCTCACTTACCCGCCGGCCAGTGTTGAGCAGTAGGTTAAGCATGGCAAAGTCGCGCTTACCCAGGAGGGTCGAGCGATCGATGGAGGCAAGCGCTTTTGAAACCTGCTCCTTATCCAGTGGGCGAGCTGCATGTGGGTGGCTGACTTTCCTTTTCTCCACCATCTCCATCGGGTTTGTGGGCAAGTAGCGCATTTTACGAGCATACACATAAAAGCTCGAGATGGTATGAATCCTTTGATTATGCGTAGATGATGATATGGGGTTGCCAAGAGAACTATACTCAGCCCACCACTGCGCGTACTCAGCAATTACGGTCTCTTCGCTATCGAGATCTAGACCGTACTGGTGAAGCAGAGCGCGGAAAGCAGCCATGTAGTCAGTGTAAGCATCCAGCGTCATCTGGCTATGCGAGAGCGATGTTTTCGCGTGCAGCCAGCCCGCGACCATTTGATCGACGGTGGGCGTCACGCCTGGTTGGGAGATGATAAGGGATTGGGTCATGGGCTATACCTCACTGTTCCTGCTCTGGAAACTGCTCAAGTTCGATTGCTGAGACATTACCAAGACAGAGGAGTTGTTCATCATCTCCATATTTCCCGATACTGATTTCCCATACGTCTCTTGCATAGAGTGATCCACTTTTCCAGATCGCCAGAAGCACGAGATCGCCAGTCTCTACCATCACATCAGAAACATACTGCGTCCTTGTTCCTTCCAGTCGATAATGGCGGTACTCTTGGACATTCTGACCGTGCTTGCGGATCATCTCCTTTTCAGAAAGGCAATCCAGATTGGCGCGCATAGCATCTTCTGGCAAGGTAACACGAATGCTTATCGACGCGTAGCGCTGCTCCCAGTCAATGCTATAGGCCACCTGAACAGCAATCTTTTCCTGCTCACTCATCACCTGCTCCTTGCTCTTTAGCCCTCAGTCGTTTTACTTCTCGCATCAGAAGCCCGAAAAAGAGCAGGGTATTCTCGTCGAACTCCATAAATTCACTCTGGGAGCAATCGACGGAAGCCGCTGCCAGGTACTGGCGTTCCATCTCTGCCAGGTCTTCATCAGTGAGTATTGCGGGAGCTTCAGCCAGCTCGCGCTGTAACTCGTCATAATCCCGCTGTTCCATCGCCTGCTCCCTCCTATTCTGGCATTGTCGGGGCATACATCGGCGTCCCTGGACAGCGAGAACTGAGTCCCACCGCTTCCAGGACATTGGCGGCTTTCATGACACGAGACATGCCCCAGTTGGCAAGCGGCGCATCACTGTACTGCATCTCGTGCGCCCAAAAGATGCGGTGATGTTTGCCCTTCACGTACCCAGGCCACACTTCAGCCAATTTCAATGCATCGGCATCGGTGACACGCTCTTTTACCAGGACCTGCCACTGGTGCCAATTCCAACGTACTTTTGTTGCTACCTGCTCACTCATCACTTGCTCCTTTGCGATAAGGGGAAAGAGCGCAAAATTCCTCGTGTTCCTCGCTCACCAGGTTGTAGCAATAGGGGCATTGATGCAAGCCTGAGCCGTCGCCCTCATCCTCTTCGTCGTCTTCGCTCTTCTCGTTAAGCCAGACTTCTAACTCATCTACGGTATAGCGGCATATCCCGTCGCGTCCTACGATGAAGTTATAGAAATTCTGGGGAAGGAGTACTCCATCAAAGCCATCAATCTCTTCAAGTGCCCGCCAGAGAAAAGTATCCTTGCTTACCTCCTGCTCATACCAGAGAGGACCCCATTCAGGCTCAGACCGCTTGTAGATCGGCACCTCGCGGCCATCGACCAGGGCTGTAGCCCGCCGTGCACCCTCTTCACCTACCCACTGGATATCCTTAGCAGGCACAATCTTCTCAGAGCCATCGATGAAATGGACTCGTACAGTGTTCTCGTTTGCCATAATGTTGCTCCTCTCATCGCATACAGATGTAGATAGAAAATCGTGGAAGCTCCGGTTTCGGTTCGTTCCA
>WNGH01007012.1_pt1 | contig 10747 bp, 10 predicted proteins | sample 5400631 | NCBI WGS metagenome assembly WNGH01 (sample SAMN13153373, study PRJNA577476) | soil metagenome | isolation source: 115 cm soil or saprolite under Garry oak tree replicate 1 | place: USA:California | collected 2016-06-15 | reverse complement strand
AAGGCACGCGGGTCGCGCCCGGCGAGCGCCGCGACTACCAGATCGGCGGCGCCTGGCTTGCGGCCGAGAGCGGCGCGCCGGTCGTGCCGGTGGCGCACAACGCGGGCCTGTTCTGGCCGCGCAATGCCTTTTTGAAACGCCCGGGCACCGTCACGGTGCGCATCGGCCCGATCATCGAGGCCGCGAACCGCGACCCGAAAACGATCAACCGGCTCGCCGAAGCATGGATCGAAGAGCAGCAAAAAGCGCTGTGCCCTAGCAGCTGAGCTGGTTCGAATCCCGTCCTATCACCAGGAGACCGCAATGAGAATTCTCCATACCATGCTGCGCGTCGGCGACATGAACCGCTCGGTCGGGTTCTACACCGAGGTGCTTGGCATGAAGCTGCTGCGCACCACCGACCGGCCCGAGCAGAAATACTCGCTCGCGTTCGTCGGCTACGACACCGAGGACAAGGCTTCAGTGCTCGAACTGACCTATAACTACGGCGTCGAGCGCTACGACCTCGGCGGCGGCTTCGGCCATGTTGCGATCGAAGTGCCGGATGTGAAAACTACCTGCGATAAAGTCAAAAGCAAAGGCGGGAAGGTGACGCGCGAGCCCGGCCCGGTGAAAGGCGGCACGACGGTGATCGCCTTCGTCGAGGACCCGGACGGCTACAAGATCGAGTTCATCGAACGGAAGCGGGCGTAAGTCGCTGCGTCAAGGCGTGGGTTCCCGACCATGACTTGTACGCGTGCCGCTAGCCGGCGCGCGCGCCCTTTGCACGCGTCCGCATTGAGCGGAGATTTCGACGGCGCATAGGCGCAACCGCTTTCATTACGACGCGAAGCGCGTCGTTCACGGCCTTGTCAGTGGGGAAAACGGAGGCGACGTCCGTGTCGAGCAACACGAGATTGGTACCCGCTCGGTAGCTCCTCAGATACTTGCCCCGGACTCCTTTGCTCTTGAAATCGGAGAGCCTGTACTCCGGACGAAGCCCTTCCGCGTGCGCCTTAGCCTTCTTCATAGATCTGTCGTTCCTTTCGCTTCGCTCTGCGTGCGCTGATGATCCGAATACTACCGCTTCGCTCGATCAGACTGACAACCAACAGACGGCCCTCGGCGCTTTCGCCGAACGTGACCTGACGCCGTTCGGACTCCGAATGATCGGGGTCCGGGTATGTGATAGCCAGAGGATCGTCGAGAACCGTGGCCGCCTCGTGGAATGACACTCCGTGTTTCCGCAGATTCGCGGCGGCCTTCTGCGGATCCCACTCGAAGTTCATTGGTCAAAAACGTCACTATAAATCGCGTGGCCAGACATCGCCTTCATCGAACCGGATTCGTTCGTTCCCAAGCCTCTCTTCCCTCGTCGGCGCGTCCGCTCTCGAAGCGGGGTTAGGGCTCGCGTACCAGCGCACTTGAATTCCTTCGTAAGAACGAACGAAAGTAACCGAGGAGAAATACAAGGACAACACTGAACAGACCGCGCCAACCGAGCACCCAGTCCAAAACCGCGGAAAAAAGATTGGGAAATCGTGGAAAGAATAGGTTGCCTGCAACGAACAAAATAATGAGTAGCACGTAGATGCCAAGAAATTGCCAGCCGCCTTTTGAATAAGGAGAGCGAAACAAAATTAATATGATTCTAGTACGCGAAATTAAGTAACCAAGAAGAAACACCACGGCTGAATTAAGTACAAGGCCACTCCACACCCCAATCGCCAACCCTGCCTTGCCGAAAAAACTCTGTCCCAGCGCATCCCATGGCCACGCCGCAAGAAGCAACGTGAAGAACTGAGTGATATCGTTCCCAGTCAGCACGGGCACAATAATAACGAGCGCCCAGATGCCAAGGAATACCCAGCCCATTCTCAAATGAGAGGATGGGAATAGCTTCATCGTTGTCCTTGTGATGCGTGGCCGTAAATTGCGGGCCCTAAACGTCTGAAATCAGCGGCGCGCGCTTGCGCGCGTCCGCTCTGGATTGACGGGTTGGGCATCACTGCGTCGCCCGCCGCACACTTACTCTGCGCGGATTCCGGCCTGCTTGATGATCCTGGCTAATTTGCCGATATCGGACTTGATCACGGCCGCGAACTCGTCGATGGTTGTGGTAGCGGGCTCCAACCCCTGCGCAGTGAAGCGCTCGCGAACCTCCGGCGAGTGAACTGCTTTCACGATTTCCTCGTTAAGGCGGGAGAGCACCGCCTTCGGCGTGCCCGCAGGCACCAGAATGCCGAACCACTCGCTGATATCGAGCCCCAGTAGGCCGGCTTCTGACATCGTGGGGATGTCAAGCGCAACGGGCGATCGCTTATCGCTTGTAACCGCCAAAGCCTTTACCTTTCCTGCGCGCACCTGAGGCAGCGCGGCGGGCAACGTGACGAATGCAACCGGCACGTGGCCGGCGATGACGTCCGTAATCACGAGCGCGGCGCCTTTGTAGGGGACGTGGACAAGATCGACGCCCGCCATCGATTTAAATAGTTCTCCGGCGAGATGGTTGGGGTTGCCTGTCCCGGGAGAGCCGTAAGCGATCTTGCCGGGTGAGGCCTTCGCGAGTGCGATCAGCTCCTGGACGGAACGCGCCTGAAACGCTGGATTGGCGATCAGCACCATCGGGGTCCGCGCGAGCATGCTGACCCCTGTGAAGTCTTTCACCGGATCGTAAGGAATCTTGGCGACCAGCAGGGGATTAACCGCCACCCCCGTAGTGAAACCCATCAACAACGTGTAGCCGTCCGCCGGTGCCTTTGCGACCAAGTCGAATCCGATGACGCCGTTGGCCCCCGGGCGATTATCAACCACGATCTGCTGACCCAGCTGCGCTCCGAGCTTGGGCCCGAGCCCGCGCGCGAGGATGTCGGCGGCGCCACCGGGAGGAAATGGGACCACGAGCCGTAGCGGTTTGCCAGGGTAGTCGGCGGCGAAACTCCCCACCGGCGAAATGAATGTCGCCACCGACAGAAACAGTCCCAGAACGAGTGATCGAAATCTTCTTCCTCTGTTCATTGGCTCTTCCCTGTTGTGATAAGTGATGCCCAACGAGAATTCGAACCCCTAAGCGGGGCGTTGTAAAGCCCCCGATGCGGGGGCTAGTCCGGCGAGGGTAACTGCAGGTCCTTGGTTTCTCAAGGGCTCGACGCTGCGCTTCGGCTAGCGATGGTTGGAAGCCAGGTATTCTGCGATCCGTACGTAATCCGCGGGAGAAAGATTTTCCGGTCTGCTTCGCGGATCGATGTTCAGCGCGGCGTAGCCGGCCATCGCCAGGGGCAAGGCGTTGCGCAGCTGCTTGCGCCGGGCGGAAAACGCGCGCCGCAGTAGGTCGTCTAGGAGCGTCATGTCGAGTTGTTGGTGCTCGGCGAGCGGCTCGAGCCTCACGACTGCCGATTCGACTTTGGGGGGCGGCCGGAATGCGCCGCTCGATACGTTGAACAGCTTTTTCATCCGGAACCGCGCTTGCAGCGCGACAGAGAGGCGCCCGTATGCCGGCGTCGACGGCGCGGCGACCATGCGCTCGACCACCTCCCGCTGCAGCATGAAATGCATGTCGCGCACCCGGGCGGCATAGCCGGCGAGATGGAACAGCAGCGGCGTCGAGATGTTGTAAGGCAGGTTGCCGACGATGCGCATGCCCGGCGGCAACGCGGCGAAGTCGAACTCCAGCGCGTCGGCGCAGTGGACGGTCAGCTTTTCCTTCGAGAATCGATTTTCAAGCCGGGCCGCCAGATCGCGGTCGACTTCGACCACTTGCAGCTTGTCGACTCTTTCGAGAAGGGGCGCCGTCAACGCGCCCTCCCCTGGCCCGATTTCGACGATGAAGTCTTTTTTCCCCGGGTTGATCTCTTCCAGCAAGCGCTCGACCACGTGGCGCTCGTGGAGAAAGTGCTGTCCAAACCTCTTACGAGGCGGATGCAAGGTCGATCGCAAGCTTCACCGCCTCGATGAGGCTGCGCGGATCGGCCTTGCCGCTGCCGGCGATATCGAGCGCCGTGCCGTGATCGACCGAGGTGCGCACGAAGGGCAGGCCCAGCGTGACATTCACGCCGCGCCCGAAGCTCGCGTACTTGAGGACCGGCAATCCCTGGTCGTGGTACATGGCGAGCACGCAATCGGCGCCCTTCAGCCGCTGGGGCACGAAGAGCGTGTCGGCGGGAATCGGGCCGCCTGCATCAATCCCCAGAGAAATTGCTTTTTGAATTGCGGGAGCGATGATCCCGGTGTCTTCGGCGCCAAGATGCCCGGATTCGCCGCTGTGGGGATTAAGGCCCGCGACCAGGATGCGCGGTCGCTTTATCCTGAAACGCTGCTTCAGGTCGCGCTCGAGCACGGTTAGCGTACGCAGAAGGCCGTCTGTTGTTATGGCCGCGGAGACCTGCGCGAGCGGCAAATGGGTGGTTGCAAGCGCAACCCGCAAGCCGCCGCCGACGAGCATCATGACGACGTGTTCGGCCTTCGCTCGTTCGGCGAGATACTCGGTATGTCCGGTGAACCCGATGCCGGCGTCGTTGATCACGCTTTTCTGGACCGGCGCCGTCACCATCGCGCGGTACTCTCCGGCGAGGCAGCCCTGCACCGCGCGGTCGAGGAGCCGCAGCACATAGCGGCTGTTGGCGGGATCGAGCTTGCCGGGAACGCGCGGCCGCTCGAGGGGAACATGCTCGACGTTCGGACAGCCCGGCAGGATGCCGCGGTCGCCGATGATCACGATGCGCGCCGGAAGGGACTCCTTTGCCAGCAGGGCGCAGATCTCAGGGCCGATCCCCGCGGGCTCACCCGAGGTCACTGCGATGGTGGAGGAAATTCCTATCTCTCCTCCAGGCGCAGCTCGACGTACGTCTGATCGCGCAGCTGGCGCAGCCACTGCTGGAACGCCTCGTCGGACTTGCGCTCGCGCAGCACCTGCCGCGCCTGGAGCCGTCGCCGTTCGGGACTCATATCGGCCGAGCGGCGTTCCAGTACCTGGATCAGGTGATAGCCGAAAGGCGTCTTTACAGGCTGGCTGATCTCGCCGGGCTTCAACTCCTGGAAGGCACGCTCGAACTCCGGCACCGTGTCGCCGGGGTAGATCCAGTCGAGGTCGCCGCCGCGGGCCGCGGTGGAGTCGTCGGAATTGGCGCGCGCGAGCGCGGCGAAATCCGCGCCCGCGGCGATTCGCTCGCGAAGCCCGAGCAGGCGGCGGCGCGCCTCGGCCTCGGACGTCGTCTCGCTCGTCCGGACGAGGATGTGGCGAATGCGGGTCTGGACGATCGGCACATTGGGGGCGGGGGCGCCGCGCCGGTCGAGCAGCTTCAGGACGTGGAATCCCGCCGAGCTCTTCAGTACCTCGCTCACCTGGCCGGAGCCCATCTTCGCCACCGCGGAGGAGAACAGCTCGGGCAGGCGGTCCGCGGACCGCCAGCCGAGGGCGCCGCCCTGCAAGGCATCGGGCGCGTCGGAGTAGCTCGCGGCGACCGCGCCGAAATCCCCGCTCGCCGCCTCGGCGCGCGCCTTCTCGGCCTTGGCGCGCGCCGCCTCGATGCGCTCGGGACTCGCCTGCTCGGGCACCCGCACCAGGATGTGGGCGAGGTTGTATTCCGCGCGCTCGGCGCTCTGCGCGCTGGTCTCCTGAAGGAACAGATCGATCTCCGTGTCGCTGACCTGGATCTTGTCGTCCACTTCGCGCTCGCGCAGCCGCGTCAGGACGATCTGGTCGCGCAGGTCCGAGCGGAAGGCATCGAACGGAATGCCGTCGCGTTCGAGCGCGGCGCGGAAATCCGCCAGCGTCAGCTTGTTCTGCTCCGCGACGCGCTGCACGGCGCGGTCGACCTGCGTCTCCTCGACGCGTATTCCCGTTTCCTTCGCCATCTGCAGCTGCGCCTTGTCCAGGATCAGCCGCTCGAGCATCTGGCGCTCGAGCACGTCGTGCGGCGGCGCCTGGGTTCCCTGCCGGCGCAGCTGGCGCGTGGCCGCGCCCATTGCCTCGTTCAGCTCGGAGAGCGTGATCACTTCCTTGTTCACGACCGCGACGATGCGGTCAACCAGGCCGACGCCCTGGGCCGGCGCCTCGAGTGGCGACAGCAGCGGCGCGAGCAGGATGAAAGCGACGAGCGATGCCCTGAACGGCGCCATGTCCTAGTAGATCTGCTCGAACGGCAGCGGCTTGCGCACGCTCGGCGGCGTGAACGACGGGTCGCGGGGGTTGGTGATGGCGTAGCCTGGCACGTTGCGCTTGAGCAAAGTAATGATCTCGTCGGTGCCGATCTGGCCGACACCGGTGAACTCCAGTTGGAAGAAGAACGCCGTCGAACTCACTTGCGCCGCCGCCTGGATGCGTTGGAACAAGGCCCGGAATACCCAGCAGCCCGCGTTGTATTCCAGGCCGCCCAGGCCGTCCACCAGCCGCTTGTCCAGCAGCGAGTAATTGTAGCGCCCTACAGCGTACCATCCGGGGCTCACCGGCCACTGGCCGGAAATATCCACCTGCTTCAGGGCCTCGCGGTTGTAGCGGTAGCTCGCGCTCACCACCTTGGCGGCCTCCGGCGAATAGCGCGCCGCCATCGAGAACTTTTCCTCTCGGCCGTCGCGGCGGTTGTACTGGGTGGTGGTATCGAAGGTCCAGCTGCGGAACGGGCGCCCGCCCAGCGAGGCGAGCAGGTCCGAGGTGTGGTACGTGCGCAGCGGCGAGTCGGGCGTCAGGCCGACGCGCTCGTCGCGAAAATAATTGCGCTGCCCGATCGTGGCGCGGAACGCCTCCTGGCCGCCGCTGTACAGGAAGCGCGTGGTGATCGCCGAGGTGAGCTGATTGGCGTCGCCGAAGCGGTCGCCGCCGTTGAAGCGGTTCTCGGTGAACAGCTGCGGGAAGTTGAAGTCCGCGAGCGCGGTGTCGAACAGCGGCATCGGGTCCTGGTTGCGGTGGGGAATGTTGACGTAGAAGAAGCGCGGCTCGAGCGTCTGGGTCAGGTTCTCGCTGAAGAAGCGCGCATCGCGGTCGAAGATCAGGCCGGTATCGAGGCTGAACCATGGAATCGCGACGCCCGGCCTGCCGTTGCTGCCCGCCGGCACGTTCTCCAAGTTGTATTGAACATATTTCAGCCCCGCCTTGGGCGTGAAGAAGCCCCCGGGCGAAAGCGCCGGCGTGGTAAGCGTCGGGCTGGCGGTGAAGCGCGATCCCTGCTGCAGGAAGGAGTGGAGAAAGCGCGCGTACTCGAGCGGCAAAGTGGAGTCCAGCGCGCCGCCGATATCGTTCGCGCTGGCGGTGAAGTTGAGCTGCGGCACCCGGTGGTACGGCGGTGTAATCGGAGCAAGCGGGTCCTGCAGCGTCTGGAAGCGCTGCACGCGGGCCTGCGCGCTGTAGGGTGCGTACGATCCAAGGGTGCCGGCGTAGGTCGCATAGGCATCCTGCTGTAGGTTGCCGATCGAGGACTGGCGCACCTGGCTCGTTAGGTCAACGAAGTAGCGGTTATCGGAAACCCGGTTGTAGTCCACCACCAGGCCCATCCCCGGCAGCGGAGTCCCCTGGTGCGCCCACGACACTCCGTGACGCTCGCGTTTGATCTCTTCATCGTTAGGCATGTATTCGAGCCGCAGGTCGCCCTTGTAATCGCGACCCAGGTAGCGGCCTTCATTCCTCAGGAACGCGCCGCGCTTGGTCATGTAGGCCGGCGTGATCGTGGCGTCGTACTCGGGCGCTATGTTCCAGTAGTACGGAATGCCGGACTCGAAGCCGCGCGTGCTGCTATGCGAGTAATAGGGGGTCAGCAGGCCGCTCTTGCGCCGGTTCTCCAGCGGAAAGGTGACGAAGGGCGCCGCGAGGATCGTGGTGTCGAAAAACCGCAGCCGCGGGCGCTCGGCGCGCCCTTCCTCGGCTTCGTAGTCGAGGTAGAGCTCCTTCGCCTCGAGCTGCCAGTCGTCGTTGCCCGGCTCGCAGGTCGTGAAGGTCGCGTTCCTGAAACGGTACTTGTCCTTGCCTACGAATTCCATGCTGTCGGCGCTGCCGCGCGCCGGCAGCTCGCGCCGCAGAAGAAACTGCGGCTGCTCGAAGACGCCGGTGTCGTCGAGCATGTTGTAACGCAGGCGCGGGCCGAAGAAGCGGTCTACGCCGCTCTTGAGCCGCACGCCGCCGTCGCCGTCGACCCAGCCCAGCTCCTGGTTGAACTTCAGCGTCTCGCCGAAAATGTTGAGCTCGTCCTGCCTGATCTCGGCGGCGCCGCGCGCGGTGATCTCGAGCCCGCCGACGCCCTCGATGCGCCCGGCATCGACCGTCATCGGCTCCTTGCCGGCAGGAACCTGCGCGAACGCATCGGCAGCGCCGAGCAAGGCGACCACGAGCATCGCGTAGCGCGGCGGCATGAGGCGGTGGAGGAGAATTTTTTCGTTGGTGTAGAATTTTTAATGATACACGGGGATGCGCGGCGCGCCGCCCTGCAGCGCTGGCTGGCAACGAAATTTCAGGGAGCCCGATTCTCGCTCGCGCCGGCGTCCGAGGACGCCAGCTTCCGCCGCTACTTTCGCGCCGCCCTCGACGACGGCCGCAGCTACGTCGCCATGGACGCGCCGCCCGAGAAGGAAGACTGCCGGCCGTTCGTGCATGTGGGCCGCCTGTTGCGCGAAGCGGGTGTCAATGCTCCAGAGATCCATGCGCAGGACCTGACGCAGGGCTTTCTGCTGCTCTCCGACCTCGGCACCAAGACTTACCTCCAGGAGCTGAGCGCGGACAACGCCGCGCGCCTGTTCGCCGACGCCACCGACGCGCTGGTGCGCTGGCAGCTCGCGACGCGCGCCGGCGAGCTGCCGCCGTACGACGAGGCGCTCCTGCGGCGCGAGATGAACCTGTTTCCTGAATGGTATTTGTCGAGGCATTTGCGCATTTCACTGACGGCGGGGCAAAAGCAGGTCCTCGAAAATATTTTCGGGGTTCTTGTGAAGAGCGCGCTCGCTCAGCCCGCGGTGTACGTGCATCGCGACTACATGCCGCGCAACCTGATGCTGTGCGAGCCCAATCCCGGCGTGCTCGACTTTCAGGATGCGGTGCACGGGCCGATCAGCTACGATATCGCGTCGCTGCTGCGCGATGCGTTCCTCAGCTGGGACGAGGAGCGCGTGCTCGACTGGTGCGCGCGCTACTGGGAAAAAGCGCAGCGCGCCGGACTCCCGGTGGACGCGGATTTCGCGGACTTCTGGCGCGCCTTCGAGTGGATGGGATTGCAGCGGCACCTGAAGGTGCTCGGCATCTTCGCGCGCATCAACTATCGCGACGGCAAACCCAAGTACCTCGAGGACACGCCGCGCTTCATCGCCTATGCCCTTGCGGTTTCAAGGAGGTATGGAGAACTTGCCCCTCTCGCGCAATTGCTGGAAGGGGTTTCGTGAAAGCGATGCTTCTGGCCGCGGGGCGCGGCGAGCGACTGCGGCCCCTGACCGATTCCGTGCCCAAGGCGATGGCCGAGGCCGGCGGCAAGCCGCTGATCGCCTGGCACCTCGAGCGGCTCGCCACTGCCGGCTGCCGGGAAGCCGTGATCAACATCTCGCATCTCGGCGAGCGCATCGTCGAGCACATCGGCGACGGCACGCGCTTCGGCCTGCATGTCGCCTACTCCCGCGAGGCCGAGCGGCTCGAGACCGCGGGCGGCATCGCGCAAGCCCGTCAGCTCCTCGGGCCTGAACCGTTTCTGCTGCTCAATGCCGACGTGTACTGCGAGTACGACCTGGCGCGCCTTCTCGGCATGTCTCTCGGCACGAAGCTCGCGCACTTGATTCTGGTGCCGAACCCGGCGCATCGCCCGCGCGGCGATTTCGGTCTTGTGTCCGATTACGTCAAAAGCAACGCCGGTCCGCGCTACACTTACGCAGGCGTTGCCCTCGTGTCGCCGCAGCTGGTGCAAGGCGTGAGACCGGGCGAGAAGGCGCCGCTCGCGCCGCTGCTGTATGAGGCCGCCGACCGCGGCCTGATGACCGGCGAGCTGTACCGCGGACTCTGGCAGGACGTGGGAACCTGCGAGCGCCTGGCCGAGCTCGAGACATTGCTGAAATCGCGACATGAAAATCGCTGAAGACATCTCCACCTACAGGAAGCGGCGCGAGGACCTGGCTCAGGCCATGGGCGGCGGCGTCGCGGTGATCCCGACCGCAGCGGAGCGGATACGCAACCGCGACACTCACTATCCATACCGTTTCGACAGCCATTTCTATTACCTCACGGGCTTCACGGAGCCCGAAGCCGTGCTGGTGGTCGTGGCCGCCGGCAGTTCGACTTCGGCGCCCAAGACCGTGCTCTTCTGCCGCAACCGCAACGAGGAGCGGGAGGTCTGGGAGGGCTTCCGGTACGGCCCGGAGGCGGCACGCGAGCGCTTCGGATTCGACGAAGCGCAGCCGATCGAAGCGCTCGACGAGGCGCTTGGCGCGCTGCTCGAGAACCAGCCGGCGCTTTACTATCCAGTAGGCGCCGACGCTGCCTGGGACGCGCGCGCGATGCAGTGGCTGAACGCGGTGCGCGCCAAGGTGCGGGCCGGCGCCGCGGCGCCGGAACGGGTGCACGACGTGCGCGCGCTGATCGACGAGCAGCGGTTGATCAAGGATCCGCACGAGATCGCGACCATGCGGCGCGCCGGGCGCATCGCTGCCGCGGCGCACCGGCGCGCCATGCAGGCCGCCCGCCCTGGAAAAAGCGAGTACGAGATCGAAGCCGAGCTGCTCTACGAGTTCCGGCGCGGCGGCGCGCAATTCCCGGCGTACTGGCCGATCGTCGCGGGCGGCGCCAACGCCTGCGTGCTGCATTACGTGT
>WNGH01009207.1_pt1 | contig 10749 bp, 9 predicted proteins | sample 5400631 | NCBI WGS metagenome assembly WNGH01 (sample SAMN13153373, study PRJNA577476) | soil metagenome | isolation source: 115 cm soil or saprolite under Garry oak tree replicate 1 | place: USA:California | collected 2016-06-15 | reverse complement strand
CGTGGTGGTCGCGGAAGTCACAGGACTCCGGCGTGCAGCCGCGCGCGCCAGGGATGAGGTCCCAGCCGTCGGGCATCGCGATGCCCGGGCGTCCCGTCTTCGGGTACGCGTAGACGACGACGCGCGGCGAGGTGACCGCGGTCAGATCGACGGTGCCTCCGGTCGTCGCCGGGAGGGCAAAGCTCGGCATCGGCAGGCCGGCCAGGTGGTCGGCGGCACCGTCGTCCTCGGGAACCGCCAGGTCGGCCGGGAGCTGTTCGAACGTCACGATCGCAAACTAGCAAGATGGGCGCCATGACCGACCTCGCCGCGATAGCGGCCGACGTCCCGTGGCCCGACCACGATGCCGAGGGCGACGCGCGTGTGCGGGGCCGCGCCGACCTCGGGCGGCTCGACGAGCTGGCGCAGTGGCTCAGCGGCGTCCAGGCGAAGTACCCGCCCGACGATTTCGAGCGCGCTCGCGCGGTGATCTTCGCCGGTGACCACGGCATCGCCGAGGCAGGCGTGTCCGCGTCCGAGCCCGGGGCCACGGCGCGATGGGTGGCCGAGACGGCCGGCGGCTCCGGACTGGTCAACGTGCTGGCGGAGCTCGCGGGCGCGAGCGTCCGCGTCGTCGACATCGCCGTGGACGACGACGCCACACCCGAGTACCGCGTCCGTCGCGGCAGCGGGCGCATCGACCGCGAGGACGCGCTCGCTCCCGACGAGGCGCTCGCCGCGATCGACGCAGGGGTGCGCGTCGCCGACGAGGAGATCGACGGCGGTGCGGACCTGCTCATCGCCGGTCAGCTCGGCGTCGGCGCGACGACGGCGGCGGCAGTGCTCGTGTCCGTCGCCACAAACACCGAGCCGGTCAAGGTCGTCGGCCGCGGAAGTGGCATCGACGACGAGGCCTGGATGCGCAAGGCGACCGCCGTTCGCGACGCGCGGCTTCGCGCCTGGACGCACCGCGGCACGCCGATCGACCTGCTTGCCGCGGCGGCGGGTGCGGACCTGGCAGCGATCGCCGGCTTCTTGATCCGGGCAGCGTCGCGGCGAACGCCCGTGCTGCTGGACGGCGTCGTGGTGGCCGCCGCCGCACTCGTCGCGCAAGAGCTGCAGCCCAGATGCGTGCGATGGTGGCGCGTCGGGCAGCGCACGAGCGAGCCTGCACAGGCGATCGCGCTGCGCCGTCTCGGCCTCGAACCACTCGTCGACCTGGGCCTCAACACCGGCGACGGCTCGGGCGCTCTGCTGGCGCTGCCCGTGCTGCGCGCCGCCGCGCGGGCCGCTGCAGCCGATCGCTAGCGCACGTGTGACTCGACGAACGGCGGCTTGACGACGCGCACCGCGATGCGCCTACCCCGCACGTCGACGACGACCTCGTCGCCCGCGCCGACCCCGGACGCGGTGTCGATCAGCCCCGCTGGTGACCTCGCCGACCTGCGACCCCGCGGTGTCGAGCACCGCCATGTGTGCCCGCGGGATGCCGCGGTCCAGCGCCTCGAGCCCGAGCAGCGTCCGGCGCGGGCCGGCGGACTTCTCGGCGAGCAGCGCGTCACGTCCCCAGAAGGCGTCCTTGCCGAAGCCGACGGCCCACGAGGATCGCGCCTGTAGTGGCGAGATGGACAGTGACAGATCCTGGCCGTGCAGCGGGTAACCCATCTCGGTCCGCAACGTGTCGCGCGCGCCGAGCCCGGCTGGCATCCCGCCGAGTTCGCGCACGACGCCGACGAGCACGTCCCACATGGCGGTCGCATCGTCCCAGCCCGGGATCAGCTCGTAGCCGTGCTCGCCGGTGTACCCGGTCCGGCAGATACGCACCGGGCGGCCTTCGTAGGACGCGTCCACGTAGGCCATGTAGTCCAGGTCGGCCGGCAGCCCGAGATCGGTCAGCACCTGCGCCGACCGCGGACCCTGGACGGCAAGCACCCCGAACTGCCGGTGCTGCCCGGTGACCGCGATGCCGTCGGGTGCCGCCTCGGCGAGGCGGCGCACCACCTCCGCCGTATTGGCCGCGTTCGGCACCAGGAACACCTCGTCGTCGGCGACGAGGTACGCGATCAGGTCATCGACGACGCCGCCGGACGGATCGCAGCACAGCGTGTACTGAGCCTTCCCGGGTGCGATGCGTCCCAGATCGTTCGACAGGCAGGCGTTGACGAAATCCCGCGCGCCCGGCCCGCGCACGGTGGCCTTGCCCAAGTGCGACACGTCGAACAGGCCGACGGCCTCGCGCACGGCCGCATGCTCCTTGAGCACGCCGCCCCCGCTGGCCGCGTACTCGATGGGCATCTCCCAGCCGCCGAAGTCGGCGAGCTTGGCGCCCAGATCGACGTGCCGGTCGTGCAACGGGGATCGCAGCAGGTCGCTCACGCGTGCACGGTACCGAGTGCCATTGGCGCACCTGTCGCGTACCGGACCGCTGGTCCCGATGGGGCGAGCACATAACATGCCCGGATGGTTTCGGTCTCGCTCGCCGCCTCGTCCGAACTGCCCGCCAACGCAGCGATGCTGGTGGGTGTCCACTCGGGCGAGCTCCGCCTCGCTCCGGGTGCCGAGCCGGTCGACGCGGCGCTCGGCGGGCGGCTGCTGGCGGCACTGCGCGCCGTGGGCGCAACCGGCAAGCCCGACCAGGTACTCAAGATTCCGACGCTCGGCGTCGCACCGTTCCCGCTCGTCGTGGCCACCGGGCTCGGCCCGGCCGGCGCCGGGCTCGACGCCGAGCAGGTCCGCCGCGCCGTCGGCGCCGCGGTCCGGTCGCTCGACGCGACCGCTCGGGTGCACGTGGCAATCGGCGACGCGTCGACGGCCGGCGCCGCGGCCGAGGGCGCGCTGCTCGGCGCGTACACGTACACCGACTACAAGTCGCAGCCGAAGGCGTCGGCGTTACGCCGGGTCGCGATCGGAGCAGGCGACAGCGGCAAGCATGCCCGGGCCGCGTTGCGCCGGGCGCAGGTCGTCGCCGACGCCGTCAACTTCACTCGCGATCTGGTCAACGTGCCGCCGAACGACCTGTACCCGCAGACGTTCGCCGAGCGGCTCGCCGAGGCGGGGCGGGCCGCCGGTCTCGAGGTCGAGATCCTCGACGAGAAGGCCCTGCGACGCGGCGGCTTCGGCGGAATCCTCGGCGTCGGATCCGGCTCGGCGAGGCCGCCTCGGCTGACCCGTCTCGCCTACCGCCCGGCCCGTCCGATCGCGCGAATCGCCTTGGTCGGCAAGGGGATCACGTTCGACAGCGGCGGGCTGAACCTGAAGCCGGGTTCGAGCATGTCCTCGATGAAATGCGACATGGGCGGCGCCGCGGTATGTGCCGCGGCCGTCGTCGCTGCGGCCAAGCTGAAGCTGCCCGTCGAGGTCGTCGCCACGCTGCCGATGGCCGAGAACATGATCTCCGGATCGTCCTACCGGCCCTCCGACGTGCTGACGATGCGGGGTGGAAAGACCTTGGAGATCGTCGACACCGACGCCGAGGGCCGGGTGATCCTCGCTGACGCGATCACGCGAGCGAGCGAGGACTCACCTGACTACCTGCTCGAGACGTCGACGCTGACCGGCGGCCAGGTCGTCTCCCTCGGCACGCGCGTGATCGGCGCGATGGGCGAACCCGCGTTCCGCGACCGGGTGGTCGCGGTCGGGAACGCGGCCGGCGAGTCCTTGTGGGCGATGCCGCTGCCCGAGGATCTGCGTCCAGGGCTCGACTCCGCGGTCGCCGACATCGCCAACCTGCCCACGGACCGATGGGGTTCGATGCTGGTCGGCGGACACTTCCTCGCCGAGTTCGTGCCGGACGGGCTGCCGTGGGTGCATCTGGACATCGCGGGGCCCGCGTGGAACGACGGCTCGCCGCACGGCTACACGCCCAAGGGCGGAACCGGCGCGTGCGCACGCACGCTGATCGCGATGCTCGAGGATGTGGCTGCTACACCGAAGGGCCGCTGAGCCCGGGCGGGCCGATCTCGCCGTTCGCCTTGCGCTTCGCCGTCCAGTCGCGCATCCGCTGCGGGTAGCCGACCACGCCGACGTCGTAGAGCGGGACGCCGTGCTTGCGCGCGAATTCGCGAGCGCCTTCTGCGCCGGCGACGCGGCGGCGCGTCCACTCCCCGGTGGAGGCAACGAGAACCACCGTGGTCTCGGTCACGGCGGTACGTGGCTCGATGAACGCCTCGACGCCAGGCCGGGACTTGACGAATTGAGACAGGTGCGCCACGTCCGTCGACGACGCGCTACGCACCGTGCCGGGTCGATGCCTCTTCCGGCGACCGAACAAGGCCACCGCTCCCCTTTCGTCACCGTCCGCCGAAATGTCGCCGGACGCCGGTCAAGCCGGTCTGCCAGCCCCAATCATGGCATCCGCCGACAAGTTCCGGCCGCACCGGCGCGAGGCCCTCTGCGCCGAGTGTCACGGGCGGGCAGGTGGGTGCCAAGATGGTCCCGAGCGCTTGTCCACAACGGTCAGGAGACAGGAACGTGGCTGACAACGCCGGCATCGCTGGCAACACGGGCGACATCGGCGCCACCGTTGACCTAGCCATCCTCGGCGGCGGCAGCGGCGGTTACGCCGCGGCGCTGCGTGCCGCCGAGCTGGGCAGGTCCGTGGTGCTCGTCGAGAAGGACAAGGTCGGCGGCACCTGCCTGCACCGCGGCTGCATCCCGACCAAGGCACTGCTGCACGCGGGCGAGATCGCCGACCAGGCCCGCGAGAGCGCGCAGTTCGGCGTCAACGCCACGTTCGAGGGCATCGACATGGGCGGCGTCCACAAGTACAAGGACGGCGTCGTCGACAAGAACCACAAGGGCCTGGTGGGGCTGATCAAGAGCCGCGGCATCACCATCATCGAAGGCGAGGGACGACTCACCGGCGCCCAGCAGCTGACCGTCGGCGACACCACCTACACGGCGAAGAACATCATCCTGGCCACCGGCTCCTACTCCCGGACGCTGCCCGGCCTCGAGCTCGACGGCGGGCGGGTCATCGCCAGCGAGCACGCCCTGCAGCTCGACCACGTGCCGTCCAGCGCGATCGTGCTCGGCGGTGGCGTCATAGGCGTCGAGTTCGCCAGCGCGTGGCGCTCGTTCGGCACCGAGGTCACCATCATCGAGGCGCTGCCGCATCTCGTCCCGCTCGAGGACGAGGCGAACTCCAAGCTGCTCGAGCGCGCCTTCCGCCGCCGCGGCATCGGCTTCAAGCTCAACGCCCGGTTCCAGCGCGTAGAGCACACCGAAACAGGCGTGCGTGTCTTCCTCGAGGGCGGCGAGAACGTCGACGCCGAGCTGCTGCTCGTCGCGGTCGGGCGCGGCCCGACGTCGGCGAACCTCGGCTACGAGGAGGCCGGCATCTCGATCGAACGCGGATTCGTCACCGTCGACGAGTACTGCCGCACCAGCGTGCCGGGCATCTATGCCGTCGGCGACCTGGTCGCGACCCGCCAGGCGGCACATCCGCAGCTGGCGCACGTCGGGTTCGCCGAGGGCATCATGGTTGCCGAGCACATCGCCGGGCTGCCCGTCGTGCCGATCGACTACGCCGGCGTCCCGCGAATCACCTACTCCTCGCCCGAGGTCGCCTCGGTCGGCCTCACCGAGCCGCAGGCCGTCGCCAAGTTCGGTGCCGACAACGTCAAGACCGTCACCTACGACCTGTCCGGCAACGGGCGTAGCGCGATCCTGCAGACGAAGGGCGCCGTCAAGCTCGTCGCGCAGACCGACGGACCGGTGCTCGGCGTGCACATCGTGGGCGACCGGGTCGGCGAGCTGATCGCCGAAGCCCAGCTGATCTACAACTGGGAGGCGCTGCCGAGCGAGGTTGCCCAGCTGATCCACCCGCACCCGACGCAGTCCGAGGCCATCGGCGAGGCGCACCTGTTGCTCGCCGGCAAGCCGCTGCACGTCCACGACTGAGTCAAGTCACCCGCCCACTCGAAGGAGCCTTGGATCCATGTCGGTCTCTGTGACCATGCCGCGACTCGGAGAGAGCGTGACCGAGGGAACCGTCACCCGTTGGCTGAAGAGCGAGGGCGACCACGTCGACGCCGACGAGCCGCTGCTCGAGGTGTCTACCGACAAGGTCGACACCGAGGTACCTTCGCCCGCGTCCGGAGTCCTCACCTCGATCAAGGTGCACGAGGACGAGACCGTCGAGATCGGCGTCGAACTCGCCGTGATCGGCGACGACGGCGCCGCCGCGGCGCCGGCCACGCCCGCGGGGCCTGGCTATGCCGAGCAGCCGCGTGCCCAGCAGCCGCGTGCCGAGCAGCCGCGTGTAGAGCAGCCGCGTGCCGAGCAGCCGCCCGCGCCGCAGCCGTACCCGCAGCAGCCGCCTGCGCCGCAGGCGCCGCCGAGCGCGCAGCCGTATGCCGACCAGCCGTTCGCGTACCAGCCGTTCGGCGACCAGCCCTTCGCAGCCCCGCCGGCGTCGGCACCCGGCCAAACCGCGCCGCCCCCGCAGCAGGCCGCTCCCGCTCCGCCGGCGCCCGCCGCTGCTCCGCCGGCGCCCGCCCCGCAGCCGTACGCGTTCACCCCGCCGGCGCAGCCGCAGCAGCGGGAGGCGCCCGCCCCGCAGCAGGCTCCTCCGGGCCCGGTCGCCAACGACGCCGCACCCGCACCGGCACCGGCACCGGCCGAAGAAGCCGGAGCACAGGTCGAGTCAGCCGACGACGACGACCTTGCCGGCACCTACGTCACTCCCCTCGTGCGCAAGCTGGCAACCGAGCACGGGGTCGACCTCACCGCGATCGTCGGCACCGGAGTCGGTGGGCGCATCCGCAAGTCCGACGTCCTGGCGGCCGCCGAGCGCGCAGCGCAGGAGGCCGCCGAGCAAGCCGAGGCGCTCACCACCGCAGCTGCGGCGCCCGCGCCGCCGGTTGCCGACTCGGTAACAGCCGCCTCAGCGCCGCCGGCCGTACGCGGTCACGTCGAGAAGATGAGTCGGCTGCGGCAGACCATCGCGTCGCGCATGGTCGAGTCGCTGCAGACCTCCGCGCAGCTCACCACGGTCGTCGAGGTCGACGTCACCCGGATCGCCCGGCTGCGCGATCGGGCCAAGGCGGACTTCGAGGCGCGCGAAGGCGTCAAGCTGTCGTTCCTGCCGTTCTTCGCCGTCGCGGCAGTCGAGGCACTCAAGGCCCACCCGAGCGTCAACTCGTCCGTCGACACCGAGCAGAAGACGATCACCTATCACGATGCCGAGCACCTGGGCATCGCGGTCGACACCGAACGCGGCCTGCTCGTGCCGGTGATCCACAATGCCGGCGACCTCAACCTCACCGGGCTGGCACGCCAGATCGCCGACCTCGCCGAGCGCACCCGTACCAACAAGATCAGCCCGGACGAGCTGTCCGGCGGCACGTTCACCCTGACGAACACAGGCAGTCGCGGCGCGCTGTTCGACACGCCGATCATCAACCAGCCGCAGGTCGCGATCCTCGGCACCGGAGCGGTCGTGAAGCGGCCCGTGGTCGTCAGCGACGACAACTTCGGCGAGACGATCGCGATCCGATCGATGGTGTACCTCGCGCTGACCTACGACCATCGCGTCGTCGACGGCGCCGATGCCGCGCGGTTCCTCGGCACCCTCAAGGCTCGGCTGGAGGCCGGCACCTTCGAGCGCGCGCTCGGGCTCGCCTGACCCGGGTGACGATCCTGCTTGCCGGCGGCTCAGGGCTGCTCGGCACCGAGTTGGCGCGTTCGCTCATCGCCGACGGGCACGTCGTCCGCCGTCTGGTGCGGCGCCCGGCCCAGCGCGCGGACGAGATCGAGTGGCACCCCGAGCGCCATGACGTCCCGGCCTCGGCGCTGACCGGCGTCGGCGCCGTGGTGTGCCTGTCCGGGGTGGGCGTCGGTGATCATCGCTGGACACAGTCCTACAAGCGGGTGATCCGCAGCAGCCGCCTGGACCCGGTTTCGACCCTGGCGCGGGCCGTCGCGGGCGCCGAGCATCGCCCGAGCCTGGTCTGCGCATCCGCGATCGGGTACTACGGCGATACGGGAGAGCGCGTTGTCGACGAGTCCGCGCCGCACGGTGCGGGCTTCCTCGCCGAGCTGTGCAACGACTGGGAGGCGGCCGCGGACCCGGCCAGGCAGGCGGGTGCTCGGGTCGTCCACCTGCGCACTGGCGTCGTCTTGTCGCCGCACGGCGGGCTGCTCGGACGGCTGCGTCCGATCGTGCGGATGGGCGTGGGGGGCCGGTTGGGTACCGGCCGGCAGTTCGTGGCGTGGATTTCGCTCGCCGACACGGTCGCTGCGATCGCCTTCCTTATCGACTCCGACCTCGACGGGCCGATCAACCTGACCGCGCCCAATCCAGTGCGAAACAGCGAGCTCATCGCCAGCCTCGCCCGGCTGTTGAAGCGGCCGGCCGTGATCCCGGTGCCGAAGTTCGCACTGCGGCTCGCGGTCGGCGAGCTGGCCGGCGAGGCACTCGGCGGTCAGCGCGCGCTGCCGGCTCGGCTGTCGGCGGCCGGCTTCGAGTTCCGGCATCCGACGCTCGACGAAGCGCTGCGCGCCGCGTTGCCGGCTGATCACTAGGTCGGCGTCTGCTGGCTGGCGATCCGGTATCCGTCGTCGTGGCGCACCAGTTCGATGCGCAGCGTGGCCGGACCCTCGCCCGCGGCAGTGCCCGAGCGCGTCCCGCCGCAGATCAGCGTCGAGGGCGCGAGCGTCGCCCGCGTCGTGACCACCGGATGTTCGCCGGAGACGTCCACTCGCACCGACGTGTACGCCGTGCGGACGCCGGCCAGCGTGCATCCGCGAGGCGCGACTCGCTCCAGCAACGCGGTGTCCTGGACGAGCAGCGGCCCGGGCACGTACACGCGTGCCAGCAAGGCAGGATCGCGCCGTGCGAACGCCTGCTCGCGGAGACTGTCGAGCGAGCGCAGCACCGCCGCCGCGCCCGCCGCGTCGAGCCTCGAAGGACCGGACGGTGACGGCGAGGCCTGCCGCGTCGGAGTCCTGTCCGGCGGCGCGGCATCGCCTCGATGCGCCGACAACGCGACGGCCGCCGCGCCGATGCCGAGCACGACGAGGACGGGCGCGGAGAAGCGGACCACGCTGCGCAGCACATCGTGAGCCCTTCGCCGCCGAGTCGGCAGCACGGGACGCAGCGCGGCGCGGACGCCGTGCGTGAGCTGGCCGGGATGTGACGGCGGTGTGTCGATACCCGGCCGCGGGAACGTCGGCCGCGAGACGGTCGACGGACCGAACTCCGCTGGCCGCTCCGATGCGAACTCCGCCGGGGCGGCCTGGACGCGGCCCGCGCACAGCTCTACCGGAGTCGGTTCGGCACTGTGCCGCAGGTCGAGGGCGAATTCGGCCGCATTGCACCGCAGGTGGGGTTCGACCGACAGCGCCCGTTCGAGCAACGCGGCCATGTCGAACGGGATGCCGCACAGGCGATCGGCGACATCGAGCTCGCCGGCCGCAGCCTGGGCAAGCATTTCGGCAGGCGTGGCGCCCGACCACACCGGCGTGCCGGTCAGTGCGTGGAGCGCGACCGCGGCGAGCATGAACACGTCACTCGGCGCCCCCGGCGCACAGCCCGCCGCGACTGCCGGATCGACGTACGCGGGCGTGCTGCGCGCGGGCGCTGTGTCGCCGACGATCCGCGCCACGCCCAGGTCGGCCAGCAGCGGCAGTCCGGGCTCGGTGAACAGCACGTTCGCGGGCGTGACGTCGCCGTGCACGACACCCTCGTTGTGCGCGTACGCCAGTGCGGCGCCGATCGGCGCTAGGGCGGTGATCACCTCGCCAGGCGTCAGCCGGCCGCGCTGCGCGAGCAGATCGGCGAGCGAACCGCCCGCCGCCAGATCGAGCACGAGGACGACGGCGTCGGCGACCGGGACCAGCTCGTGCAGTCGGATCAGGTGCGGGTGATCGAGCGTCGACAGCAACGCTGCCTCGGCGCGCGCTGCCTGGATCTGAGCCGGCTCGGCGATCGGCAGCCGCTTGAGCGCCACCGGGTCGACACCGGCGCTGACCCGGCCGCGCCAGACCTCACCCGACCCGCCGAAGCCGAGCAGCTCCTCGACGACGTAACCAGGCAGCTTCCACGTCATGGCCGCAGACACTAGGCGAAAACGGCAAACCGGCGTCGTCGGTTATCCACAGGCGCCGACTGGTCGCAGTCGACTGTTCGCAGTGGGGTGAATCGGTCTATTCAGGGTATTGTCCCTCGGCGGGACATATCACGGCGTTACTCATCGGTTCCGGGAGCCCGAATGGCACTCAAGTCGTCCTGGTCGCAAGAGCAGGCTGAGCAGTTCCTGCGTGAGCAGACGATCCGTTTCACGCCTGCGGCCGGCGTCGCAAGGAGTTCGGCACCGCGGTCCTGCGATTCGCAGCCGCGCACCACCGGCACACAGAGGTGATCGGCAAGCACTCGGCAGAGCCCGCCACCACGCAGGAAATGCCGTGGGCCCGACCGCCGCCACCCGCTAGCGTCCGGATGCATGACCGCTGAGCAGCCGACCATCCTGGCGACGTCGGGGGGCGTCGTGCCAGGGCGGCGGGTGGCCTGGGAGATCGGCCCGCTCACCGAGTTCGCCATAGACCTGTCCGGCGTCGCCGGCCGCGCGCCTCGGGTGTGCTTCGTCCCCACCGCGAGCGGTGATGCCTCCGGGCTGATCACCGCGTTCTACGACGCCGCGCAGCAGCGCGGCATTCGCGGCAGCCACCTGACGCTGTTCGCGATGCCGAACATCGACGACATCCGCGGCCACCTGCTCGACCAGGACGTCGTCTGGGTGTGGGGTGGCAGCGTCGCCGGGCTGCTCG
>WNGH01007010.1_pt1 | contig 10749 bp, 11 predicted proteins | sample 5400631 | NCBI WGS metagenome assembly WNGH01 (sample SAMN13153373, study PRJNA577476) | soil metagenome | isolation source: 115 cm soil or saprolite under Garry oak tree replicate 1 | place: USA:California | collected 2016-06-15 | reverse complement strand
TAAATCCTTGATAGCATGTAGCATACACATTTAAGGCATTTTTACGATAACACTAGAGGGGTTTATTTTCTGTTTTATTTGCACTTCACCTCAAAAACCCTTGACAAGCCCATTTTATGGCCACAAAAAGGCAAAAAACCTCCGTCAACTATATCGAAGAGATCTAGTCGGCCACAGATGCCCGCGGTTGGATTCGCAAAAAATCTCATCAGGCGTTTGGTTCGGCATCATGTAACCGGTTGGCTAGCGCTTTATCCAAACGCCTCTGCGCCAATGTCGAAGCTTTCAACAATCGAGATGTAGTGATAGTCTCAAGCTTATGAACATCGAGGTCATTGTTGAGCCGGCCGAAGATGGTTATTTCGTGGCGCATGTTCCTTCCCTGAAAAGCTGTTGGTCTCAGGGAAAGACCAAAGAAGAAGCGCTTCAGAACGTCCGCGACGCAATCGACCTTTATCTTGAGCCGGCGTATTTCTCAAGGAGCGTTTACAATGTCAACAATGATCGATGAAAAGACACTTAAAGTTGTGGTTAAGGCTGCCGTTGCTGAAGCGCTCGAAGAGCAGCGCGCGCTGGTGAAAGAAATTGTCGAAGAGACGATTGAAGAAATCGCCCTGAGGCGAGCAATTGACGAAGGGTTGCAGACTCCGCCTGCCACGCGCCAAGAGGTGTTCGCCGTTTTAGAGGGCGCACAGTGAAAGTTGAATTCAGGAGTAGTTTTGTAAGAGACCTGAAGAGCATTCGCGACAAAGCCGTTTTACATCGGGTCAGACAGAGTATTGAGTCAGTCGAGCAAGCGAACTCCCTCGCTGAGATTTCGAACTTCAAAAAGCTCAAAGGTCAGCGAAACTATTCTCGAATTCGAGTGGGAAACTATCGAATCGGTATCGGCTTTGAAGGTGAAAGCGTAATCTTCGTTCGTTGTCTTCACCGAAGAGACATTTACAGATTCTTTCCATAATTCCTCTCCATCTCATCGATAGGAAACATGATTCGAGATGCACTAACATTCTTGGCTTTGCTCCTTTCATGGTCATCGGTGCCCGCGCTCGCACAATCACCCGAATTCAAGGAACCGTGGAAGAATCCGAACGTCGCGATTGCTATCGATCCCTTTGAAGGGAATGACATTGATTGGGAGAAGCTCGCAACTGACAAGCGCGTGGTGGCGATCATTCATCGCGCGACGATTGGAGATCGGGCAGACCGCAAATATGGTGAGCGGCGGGACGAAGCGAAGAAGCGCGGATACAAATGGGGCGCTTATCATTTCGGAAAGCCGGGTGATCCGATCAAGCAAGCTGACTTTTTTCTGGATACGGTAAAGCCGACGGCTGATGATTTGATCGCTCTCGATCTCGAAAGCACGGATGGATCGAAGCACATGAGCTTTGACGATGCGCGCGTCTTCATCAAACGCGTCAAGGAAAAGACCGGCCGCTATCCTTTGATTTACGCAAACAACGAAGTTACCAAAGCGATTGCCGAGCAATTCGCTGCCGATGAGATTTTCTCGCAGACACGCTTGTGGTACGCGCGCTTCAGGAGAGCCGTGACTGACTTTCCAAAAGGTGTGTGGAAGACCTATGTGCTGTGGCAGTTTTCCAGTGAACAGAATTGCAGTCCGGCGAATCGAAGCGCGTGTCTCTACACCGTTCCCGGAACTGAATACGACATGGATGTCGATGTCTTCAACGGGACGATTGATGAGCTGAGAAGCAAGTGGCCATTTGATCCCGTTACAGTACCGCGAGCGGTAGCGACCGGCCCTTCCCAGCGCCGCTAGGCGCGAAAGACTTATAGAACCTCCGAACTCTGAAGCTCCGTCAGGAGCGCAATGACATTTCGCTTCTAACGGAGTTTGATGAGAGATTGGAGTTTCGAGCTACAAACATCTGGCTTCTAATGGAGCCCATGGGCCGGTCGCTACCGCTCCCGGTACTGTAACTACTATGCTGCTCTCCATAAATCCCTATCCGCGACCTTCGATAACCGAACGTTCCCTTGCACGCTGAGTAGTTGAAAAAGCATCCTGCTCAATAAACAATAACGATTGTAGTTATCCGTGAACGATATGGAATCTGTAAATCAGAATGCGCACGAGCATCGGGTGAAAGACCCGGTGTGCGGAATGACGGTCGATCCGCAGAACGCTGCCGGCTTTTACGAATACAAGGGGCAAACCTATTTCTTCTGCAGCGTAGGATGTCGCGAGAGGTTCAAAGCAGATCCGGAACGGTTCCTCAATCACCAACCTGCTAGTCCTATTGGAATTCAGCGTGGTCCGAAACAGCAACCGGTCGCTACCGCTCGCGGTTTGGACACTGTTACTTACACCTGTCCGATGCATCCGGAAATCGTGCGTGATGGGCCGGGCTCTTGTCCGATCTGCGGGATGGCGCTCGAACCACGGGTCGCGACTGGTGAGGAAGAGAATGCCGAGCTGATCGAGATGCAGCGGCGCTTTTGGTTGAGCGTGGTTTTGACCTTGCCTTTGCTGCTCGTGGCCATGAGTGAGTTTATTCCCGGCGATCCCGTGCGCACTCTGGTAGCGCCTCGATCACTTGCGTGGATTTCCCTCGCGCTGGCTTCGCCCGTTGTGCTTTGGGGCGGTTGGCCTTTCTTCGTGCGCGGTTGGCAGTCGATTCTGAATCGCAGCCTCAACATGTTCACGCTCATCGGGCTCGGCATAGCCGTGGCTTACGTTTACAGCGTGATTGCCGCGCTCGTGCCGCAAATTTTTCCGGCGTCCTTTCGTGACGCGATGGGAAATGTCCCGGTCTATTTCGAGGCCGCAGCCGTCATCACCACGCTGGTTCTGCTCGGTCAGGTACTCGAACTGAAAGCGCGCAGCGCGACTAGCGCGGCGATTAAAACGTTGCTGGGCCTGGCGCCAAAAACAGCGCGGCGAATTGCAGAGGACGGCAGCGAGCACGACGTTCCTCTCGATCAAGTCAAACAGGGCGATCGTTTGCGGGTTCGTCCCGGCGAGAAGATTCCTGTGGACGGCGTGGTTACGGAAGGCGCGAGCACGGTCGATGAATCGATGGTCACCGGCGAACCGATTCCGGTCGAAAAGAAAGCCGGCGATCGTGTCGTGGGCGCCACAGTAAATGGGACCGGCTCGTTTGTAATGAAAGCAGAACGAGTTGGTTCTGAAACCCTGTTGGCGCAGATCGTGCAGATGGTTGCCGAGGCGCAGCGCAGTCGCGCGCCGATTCAAAAACTTGCTGACGTGGTCTCGGGCTACTTTGTGCCAGCTGTGATTCTAATCGCCATAGTCACGTTCATCGTCTGGTCCGTGTTTGGACCTGAACCGCGCATGGCTTTTGCGCTCATCAATGCTGTTGCTGTACTGATCATTGCCTGTCCATGCGCGCTCGGCTTGGCGACGCCGATGTCGATCATGGTGGCCACCGGGAAGGGTGCGCAAGCGGGCGTGTTGTTCAAGAACGCCGAAGCGATAGAGGTGCTCCGCGAAATAAACACGCTCGTCGTCGATAAAACCGGCACGCTTACCGAAGGCAAAACAAAGCTCATCACAGTCATGCCGGTTAACGAAATAAGCGAAAAGGAACTACTGCGGCTGGCCGCGAGTCTCGAGCGCGGCAGCGAACATCCGCTGGCCGCAGCAATCGTTGCCGGTGCTCAGGAGCGCGAAGTTGAACTGACAAAGACCGAAGTATTCGAATCGATTACCGGCAAAGGCGTCAAAGGCCGGATGGATGGTCGCTCAGTAGGTCTCGGCAATCAAGCCTTTCTGGAAGAACTCGGAATCGACTCCGGCTCGCTCGCGTCGCCAGCGGAAAAGTTTCGCACTGACGGTCAGACCGTCGTATTCGTGACTCTTGGTGGCAGAGTAGCGGGTTTGCTCGGAGTCGCCGATCCGATCAAGGAAACGACACCTGAAGCAATCAAACAACTGCATGAGCATGGAATCAAGATCGTAATGCTGACCGGTGACAGCAAGACGACTGCTCAAGCGGTGGCAAACGCTCTGGGTATCGATGAAGTGCTAGCCGAGGTCCTGCCGAACGAAAAAACCGAGATCGTGAAGCGTTTCCAGAGTGAAGGCCGCAAGGTCGCGATGGCAGGCGATGGTATCAACGATGCACCGGCGTTGGCTCAGGCTGACGTTGGAATTGCGATGGGAAGCGGCACCGACGTCGCGATGCAGAGTGCCGGCGTCACCTTGGTCAAGGGAGATTTGCGCGGCATCGTGCGCGCCATTCGTTTAAGCCAAGCGACGATGCGCAACATCAAGCAGAATCTCTTCTTCGCTTTCGTCTATAACTCGATTGGAGTGCCAATCGCAGCCGGGGCGCTTTATCCCTTTTTCGGAATTCTGTTGAGTCCGATGATCGCCGCGGCAGCGATGAGCTTTAGCTCAGTTTCCGTGATCGGCAACGCTTTACGGTTGCGACGATTGTCTCTTTGAATTGTTAAGGAGTGGAATTCTTGTTTTGGGTCACTAGCCGGTAAGGGCCGCATGCACGACCTTCGGTTTGGATTTTCCGACGGCCTTTATTGCGCTCAACTCAATTGGGAATGGCTTCGCATGCTTGCGCGGGCGCGCCACCAACACCGGGCACGGCGCCTGTCGTAGCACTCGATCCACATTCGAGCCGAACAGCGCGCGCATGCCGAAACCCGCGCCATACGCGCCGAGGCAGATCAGATCGATTTCGTTAGTTTCTGCGTAGTTCAGAATCTCCCGATAAGGCTGACCTTCGCTCACTGCATGTCTGACCTGACACCACAGATGCACCTCGGCGGGCACCGCTTGTTGCAACTGTCGCGCTGCCTTGTGATACGTGCCTTCCTGTCTCAGCGGATACCAAGAGATTTCCGGTTCGTTAAGCGTGGATGGGGGCAACACATGCAAGAGATGCAACTCCGACTGATACTCTTGGGCAAACGTCAACGCAGTATTAAGAGCCAATTCCGAGTAATCGGAAAAGTCGTAGGCCACGAGAACTCGTTTCAGATTGATTTCGCGCGTCGTGGCGCCGACCCAATCTCTTTCATCGTTATGCGTAACCAGCACCGAACATGGCGCCGTCCGGCAAACTGATTCTGCCGTCGATCCGAGCAGCGCCGCCAGATGTGGTCTTCGCCGCGAGCGCATTACGATTAGATCAACGCCGTGCTCGGCCGCATACTTGGTGATTGCCGTTCCCGGGTCATCGCATGTTTCGACAACTCGCTCCCAGTCGATAGTTGAGAGTTCTGCGATTTCAAGACGCTGAAAGATCGACTCTTCGAGCGAGGCCTTTACCTCGCTCTGCGCGAGTACCGCATTACCGTTTGCAGGTTTGCAGTGAAAGGCGATTAGCTTAGCCTCGTACGCGCGGGCCAGGGCGAGCGCGAAGCGCAACGCGCCATCCGATCCGGCGGTAAGGGCTGTGGGACACAAAATGCGTTTGATTGTCATTAGCCTTGCCGGGGCCAAACCCCGTGCCTCCTTGTTTTCATTTTCAGATCCACTCTTCCAACGGCTGGCGGTCGTGCGTGGGACTTCGAGTCGCTCGGTAAAGCTACCCATCAGCGAAACGAAGCCCACAATCGCATCGAAAGCTAAAACCCAGTGGTCCGATCAAATGATCCGTAGGCGGTTACTTAGCCGCCGGTACCAAATGCGATTCCGTTTCACCAGCAAACTGAAACTCGCGCAGTTCAACAACGCCCGGCGACGGCTCTGCCGTGCGCACGGTAAAACTGCCGACCTTTGCGCGGTTCTCCGGAATGCAGTGAAAAGACACGACCAGGTTCTTGGCGGTTTCCACGTTCCCTTTGTAGACGAACGTGCACGCCTCTCCGCGCACCATCGCCTCGTTGTCATGAATAAATAGATATTCGCCCTTCAGAACTACGCCCTGAAGTTTGACCGGTTCAGTGAACGTCATCGACGCTCTCTGTTTTTGGCCGGCCTTCGACGCGTTGCTGACGAATGACGAACCAATGGCAAGCGTAACCGCGCAAAGCAACGCGGCAAATAAGAGCAACCTCTTCATAATTTTCTCCCTTCAAAGTCAAAACTGTTCTGCGCTCATCTTCTTGGCAGAACCAACGCCGCAATGTGCAACACACGTGCCGAGCAATCTGGTCTGAATTTCTGAAGGAAACGGGCGTACGGAACAGGAGGCTGCGAAAACTTCCGCATTCAGAGTGTGAAAGGTCGCAGTGACGGCAATCCTTCTTTTAGAGATGTCTTGATTTTTCTTCGGATCGGGATGTAGGAGAGAATTGCGGTCCGACTAACCCTTCGCCCTCGCAATGACCACAGGCTTTATCACAGGAAGGCGCGTTCCGCTTTGAGATCGCCAGCGAAGAAATGCGTAACCAGCCGCGCCGGCCAACGTAGGCGCCGGCCAGGAGTAGCACGCACGCAACCACAATTACCTGCCAGTCAAACATTTTCTGTCCTAGCTAAAAGCCCAACAGGCGCCCGCCCTGATACGTGACGAATGAAGCTAGATACGCGAGCACCAGCATGTAGCCAACCATGAGCAACGGCCAGCGCCACGAATTGGTTTCGCGACGGACGATCGCGACTGTCGACATGCACTGACATGCGAGCAAAAAGAAAAGCATCAGTGATATTCCGACGAGCGGTGTCCATACCGGCGAGCCATCGGCACGCTTTGCATTTCGCATCGCGCCAACTAACGACGAAGATTTGTTATCGGAGGTCTCGCCGACGTTGTAGACGATGCTGAGAGTTGAAATGATCGTCTCACGCGCGGCGAAAGATGAAATCAGGCCAATGCCGATTTTCCAGTCGAAGCCTAACGGCGTGATCACGGGTTCGATCATTCGCCCGGCTCTGCCGGCAAAACTATTTTGGATTTGCTGACTGCCGGTGTCTGAAGCGTTCGCGCTCTTACTGATATCGCCGCGCGGAAAGGCAACTAGAGCCCAAAGGAGAATGGAGATCGAAAGAATTACCGTTCCAGCGCGCTTGAGGAAGACGGTGCTCCGCGAGAGTAACGTGTGCGCGACATTCCCAACGTCTGGCAGACGGTAGGGCGGCAGTTCCATCACAAATGGCGGCGGCGGCGCATTCAGGATCGTGTGCTTCAGAATCCAAGCCACAATGATCGCCACCGTAATTCCCAGCAGGTACATTGCTAGAATGATTAGCGCTCCCAACGAAACCACGCCGAGAACTTTCTGGCCGGAAAAGAAAGCAGCAATCATCAGGGTGTAAACCGGCAGGCGCGCCGAGCAACTCATGAATGGCGCGATCATGATGGTCGCGATGCGATCCTTTGGATTCTCGATCGTCCGCGTCGCCATGATGCCCGGCACCGCACAAGCAAAACTACTTAGCAACGGCACAAACGCTTTGCCGTGCAGTCCAACGGCGCGCATCAGGCGGTCCATCAAAAACGCCGCGCGCGCCATGTAACCACTGTCTTCCAGAATTGAGATGAACAAAAACAGCAGCAGAATCTGCGGAAGAAATGCCAGCACGGCGCCCACGCCGGAAATTATTCCATCGGCCAGGAGGTCGGTAAACACACCTGCAGGCAGATGCGTATGAGCGGCTTCAGCCAGCGCGCTGAAGACGTGATCGATCAAAGTCATCGGCAAGCTGGCCCACGAAAAGATCGTTTGGAACACCAACAGCATCACCAAAAGCAAGATCGCCGGGCCGAGGAATTTGTGAGTGACCACACGGTCAATGCGCTCGCTAACGCCTGGCTTTCCCTGGTCTGTGGTCTCGACGGTGTCAGATACAATTCGTTCAATCAATGCGTATCGTCGAATCAGTTTGGTCTGGCGCTTTATCGAGTCAGACTTTTCGTGCAATTCGGTTTCGCGGCCGGTCGCCGGTCCGTTCCCCTCTCCTCTTGGGAGAGGGGTTAGGGGTGAGGGCCTAGCGCCGCGTAAACCCTCACCCTGACCCTCCCCCAGAGGGCGAGGGAAACGCAAATACGAACGATCTAGGGTTGCGAGTACTGCCTTCGCTAACTCTTCCAAACCGCGACGTTGCTTCGCTACCACCGGCACGACCGCAACTCCCAAAGCCGCGCTCAGCTTTTTTACATCAATCTTCAGTTTGCTGCGCTCGGCCAAGTCGAACATGGTCAGCGCCACCACGATCGGCTGTCCCGTTTCGAGCAATTGGGATGCGAGGTAAAGATTGCGGACCAGATTCGTAGCGTCTACAACCACGACTATGACGTCGGGTGTGGCTATGCTTTCGGCGCGTCCCAGCAAAATGTCTCTCGCGATCTCTTCATCGAGTGACGTGGCGTCCAGGCTGTAGAGTCCCGGCAGATCGATCAGGCGCGCCGGCGGCAACCCAGACGCCAGTGTCCATTGGCCCGTCTTGCTTTCCACGGTCACGCCCGGATAGTTTGCAACTTTTTGTCTGAGACCAGTCAGCGAATTAAATAGTCTCGTCTTGCCGGCGTTGGGATTGCCCGCCACTGCGATCGTCAGTGGTCGAGATAAATTCACTCCGTTTGGTTCGGAAGAGTGGCTTATCGAAAGGGTTTCGAGAATTGCGCTCATCGGTTGTTGATAAAGTAAATGTACAGGTTAGGAGGTTTCTATTCTTTAGTGAAGGTCACCGTTATTGACTTCGCTTCGGCGCGGCGCAAGGCGAGATGATAGTTTCGCACGCAGACCTGAATGGGATCACCGAGAGGCGCCGACTTCACGACCCGAACCTCCGCGCCCGGCACTACTCCCATCTCCATTAAGCGCAGTCCGTGCGTATCCGATGCTTCGACTGACGTGACGCGCGCCGTAATGCCTCGCGGAATTCTGTCAAGTGTCATCTCGATGTTCCCCTCGTCGCTGGTTGGTTTTCTCAAAGCAAATTGAAATTCACTTTCGCAACGCTTGTGCCGCTCAAAAATTCGGTGGATTTAGGGGAGCTGCGTAGGAATTGGATTTACGCTTGCGAGCTTTCTCGCAACGGTGTGGGCAACTTTGCCCAGTGCCAGGCACAGCGAGACTTGTGAAGCACCGCTAAACACAATCAGGTCTCGGCGTCATTTATCGGAAGGTGAATCGTGAAAGTGGATCCTTCTCCCAGAACTGACTTGACGCCAACCCGGCCGGAGTGGGCACGGACGATCCGGCGCACAGCCGGCAGTCCTAGTCCCGTGCCGCCCTTGGTAGTCGTAAAGAATGGATTGAAGATGCGCGAGAGATTCTCTTCGCTGATGCCGGGACCCTTGTCTGAAACTTCAATCATAACTTCGTCCAAATCGTCCGCGGTTTCGTCCGGCGGCGATCGCAGTATGCGCACGTCAACGCGGCCATAATCCTCGCTGGCCTGGATCGCGTTGATGATCAAATTGAGCACCGCGTCTTCAATCTGGGCCGCATCGATTGGCAGCAAGATCGGATCGTCCGGAGGATGAAACTGAACCCGAATACGACCGCCTTCGGACCGTCCGAAGATTTGCGCGCGGGCCACGCTTACGGCGCGCCGAACGACTTCGGTGAGCGAACTCGGCTGGGTAGCCAACACGCGCGGCCGCGCACGATCGAGCAACGCCCGCACTATCTGATCGATGCGATCAACTTCGTTGCGGACCCCTCTCAGCGCCTCGCTTTCAGGATCGTTCGCATCTCGGCGGCGCAAGAGAATATCGACAACGCCTTGAATTCCGGCCAGGGGATTTTTTATTTCATGGGCCAGCCCGGCAGCGAGTTCACCAACCAGGGACAATTGGGCTGCGTGTTGCAATTCAGTTTGCAGCCGCTTCTCTTCGGTGATATCCGTGTTTACTACCAGCTTTTGATAAGGCGCTTTTTTATCGTCATGCACCAGCGTCCAACGACTCTCGACGATGATCGCGCGTCCGTCCTTGGTTACCTGATTAAGCTCGCCACGCCATTGTCCAGTCTCTGCGAGTTCGCGTTGCGCCTCTTCAAATTCCGGCGGCAGATCGTCGAACAACAATTGCCGGGCATCCTTTCCGATTGCTTCATCAGCGGTCCATCCGTAGGTAACTTCCGCGCCCCGGTTCCAATAAACGATCGTCTCGTCGAGATCGCGCACCAGGATTGCGTCGTGTGATTCGTCGAGCAGCGCGGCCTGCCGGCGAATTTCTTCTTCCGCCAGTTTGCGCTGAGTGATGTCATGACGAATCGCTATGTACTGGTAAGGCTTCCCTTCGGAGTTAACAAATGGAACTATGGTGGTATCAACCCAATAGATGCTGCCGTCTTTTGCCCGATTGCGAAGCTCGCCTTTCCACACTTTGCCGCCGGCAATAGTGGCCCAAAGATCGCGTATAAATTCTTTTGAGTGATAGCCGGAATTGATGATGCGATGATCTTGTCCTAACAATTCCTCGCGTGAGTATTTCGAGATGCGGCAAAATTCATCGTTGACATAGTTGATGATGCCACGCTGATCGGTGATGGCGACAATGGTAGATTGGTCGAGTGCGAACTTGATGTCGGCAAGCTCTTTGAGTGAAGCCTGTAGGGCCTGCTCCGGGTTTGGCGAGGCGAGTTGCTCGGCTCTTATCATTGGTGCGTTTTCTCTGACGATGCTTTGGTGAGCGCCAACATCCCGTCCTCGACAACTGTAAGCTGCAACTCGTAGCCACGCATCAGCGACATGCCCACTAACGGCTTGGAGGCAGCTTCATCGACAGGAACGGTCAGTGGCTGATTGTCCCAGAGAACAGTTCCCTCGTAAACATCAAAAACGGTTTGACTGCCGTCAGCAAGTATCGCCGTTCCCACTCGCTGCCAGTTTAGTCCCAGCATCGC
>WNGH01009568.1_pt1 | contig 10750 bp, 6 predicted proteins | sample 5400631 | NCBI WGS metagenome assembly WNGH01 (sample SAMN13153373, study PRJNA577476) | soil metagenome | isolation source: 115 cm soil or saprolite under Garry oak tree replicate 1 | place: USA:California | collected 2016-06-15 | reverse complement strand
GAAAGACCCCGCGGGGGAGGCGTTGTACGGCGTGCGCGGCGCCAACGGCATCATCCTCATCAAAACGAAGCGTCCAGATCAGTGAGGTCACCCATGTCGTCAGCCCATGCCCGGCAGCTCCTCGGGTTGCTCCTCGGATGCGTCACCGCGTGCTCGCTGCAGCACAACGCCGCGCGGGAGAGCACAGCGGGAGCGATCGTACCAGCGACCGCACTTCCCCACTCAGTCCTCACGGAGGAGGACATCCAGCGAGTGCCCGATCAACCGGTCGAGCAGCTGCTGAGCAGCCGGTTTACCGGCGTGCTGGTGTCGCGCACGTCTGGCGGCGGCCTCTCCTTGCGCATCCGCGGTGTCGGCTCGTTCATGTCGAGCAACGAGCCGCTGGTGGTGGTCGACGACGTGCCGCTCGACGTCGCTAACGGCGCGACCCTGCGGGCCATCAATCCGCGCGACATCGGCTCGATCGAGGTCATCAAGGACCCCGCCGGCCTGGCTCTGTACGGCGTGCGCGGCGCCAACGGCGTGATCGTCATCAGGACGAAGCGGCGGTAGCCTTCGGGAGAGGGGAAAGGCAAGACGCGCGTCGAGGCGTGAGGACCGAAAGATCAGCGGGCGCTCGTTATTGCGGGTCACGACGTAGAGGTCACCCCTCCGGGTCCGCACCCGCTGGATGTCGCGGGCCTGCCCGGGCACGCTGAATCCGCTCTCCGCCGCCCGCAGCGGTGTGAACTGTCCCCTGCCATCTCCCCGCAGCACCAATCCATAGCCGGCGCTCATCCGCCCGATCTCCGGCTGCACCCCGTCGAAGTTTCCGGCGACGAGCAAGTCGGTCTTCCCGTCTCCGTCCAGATCCCGCGCGAGGATGGCGTACACCGGCGCCAGCTGCGCCGCGCGCGATAGCGGGACCAGCGTGAACGACCCGTCGCCGTTGTTGCGCGCCAGCATGGTCGCGAACGTGTGCGCCTGCTTGAAGGTCGCACCCGCGAGCTCCGCGGGCGAGAAGATGTCGCTGACGGTCTGACCGGCGTAGTCGGCGTAGCGGGGGTAGCGTGCCTTCAAGTACGGCAGCGCCGCGATCAACTCGTCCCGCATCGCGATCGGATAGCTCGTGCCGGAGTGAAATAGCGAGATGATCTGCTTACTGGCGCCGCTCCCGTTGAAGTCCTTCACATACATCGTCATCGGCTCCGCCTCGCTGGCCTGCAGGCGGGTGTTCCAGCCCACGTTGCCAATGATGAAGTCGACGCGGCCCTTCCCGGCAAAATCGCCGGCGATGATGCGATTCCACCACCCCTCGCTGTGCTCCAGGCCCGGCGTGTTCCGGCGGACGAGCTTCCCGCCGCCGGCGTTGTGGAACACCGTGATGGGCATCCATTCGCCCACGACGATCAGATCGAGGCGGCCGTCGCCGTCCACGTCCCGCCAGATCACGTCGGTCACCATGCCGACATGCTCGAGCTCGGGCGCGAGCCGCCTGGTCACATCAGTGAAGTGCCCGTGGCCGTCGTTCTGGAGCAGCGTGCTCTTGGGATCGGCGCCGTAGTGCCACGGGACCACGCGCCCGCCCACGAACAGATCGACGTCCCCGTCGCCGTCGTAGTCGGCCGCCGCCACCCGCGAGCCGCTCACGTCTTCGGGCGGCAGGCTGCCGGCGGCCTTGCGGAAGTTGCCGCGTCCGTCGTTCAAGTACAGCCGGTCCTGGAGCGCGGGCGCCATGGTCGAGAACTCGCTGCCGCCACTCACGACGTAGAGGTCGGGATACCCGTCACCGTTGGCGTCGAAGAACACGGCCCCCAGATCTTCCGATGTGGCGTCCGCTTCGAACAGCTTCTCGTTGCTGCTCACGAACCGGCCGTCGGGCCGCTGGATCAATAGTCTCCCGGCCTGACCCTTGGCGCCGCCGATGAAGATGTCGTCCAACCCGTCGCCGTTCACGTCCGCCACCGCCAGCATCGGTCCTTCGGTCGAAACGAGCTTCGGGATCAAGGGCTCGCGGTCGAAGTCTGTGAACTCGTTCTCCCGGTGAACGTAGGGCAGCCGGATGCTGTCGGTAACGTCAGTGAGGAGGGGAGTGCCTCGCGTTCGGGGCTCGGGGCTCGGGGCTCGGGACTCGGACTGCCGCACGGTAACGCGTTGGTTCGCCGCGACGCGCGTCAGCAAGCTCGCTCGTCCTTCCCGATCCGGCCACTCGACCTTCACCGAATCGAACGTGTCGCGCAGCCCGACGCCGAAGGTGAGCACGTAGTCCACGCTCGACTGGAAGCCGCGCGTCGGCTCCTCTTCCTGGAAGAACTGCTGTGCCCCGCTCCACAGCGTGACCTTCGCGCCGATGGCGAGGCGATTGGCGCCCATGCCCTCGAGCCGCAGCTGCAGGTAATGGTTCGGCGTCAGCATCCTGGCGTTGTTGCGATAGACGAACGCCTCCTGGTTGACGTTGTTCACAACCAGATCGACCGCGCCGTCGCCGTCCAGGTCGCCGTACGCAGCGCCGCTCGAAAAACTTGGCGTGTCGAGGCCCCAGGCCGCGCTCGCGTTCGCGAAGGTCGAGTCCCCCCGGTTGCGAAACGCGTAGTTCGGCAGCTTGGTCGAGGTCATCGCGTCGACGAGCCGCTGGAAGTCCACCCGCGCGCCGCGCGTGGCCTGGACCATGGTTTCCCGGTTTGCCAGGAACGCGATGTAGTCCTGAGACGTGACGTCCTTCGCGAGGCCGTTCGTCACGTAGATGTCCTTGTAGCCGTCGAGATCGAGATCCGCGATGAGCGGGCTCCAGCTCCAGTCGGTCCGCGCCACGCCCGCCATCTGCCCGATGTCCGAGAACGTGCCGTCGCCGTGGTTGAGATGGAGCATGTTGCGCGTGAACTGGTAATGAAACCCGTTGCGCACTTCGTCCTGGAGCCGGTGCCAGTTCTCGAATGAAGTGGTGGTCTTGAGCCGGCGCTCGTCGTCCGGCAACATGTCCGCCACGTAGATGTCGGGCCAACCGTCGTTGTTCACGTCCGCGATGTCGAGTCCCATCGACGACAGGCTGATATACGGCATCTCCTGCTCGAGGCGCTCAGCGAAGGTGCCGTCGCCCTGGTTGATGTAGAGATAGTCGCGCTCGAAGAAGTCGTTGGCGACGTAGATGTCGGGCCAGCCGTCGCGGTTCAGGTCGCTCACGCCGACCCCGAGACCCAAACCGATCTCGCTCCCGTAGATGCCGGCCGCGGCGCTCACGTCCACGAAATGTCCGCCGTCGTTGCGATACAGCCGATCGCCGCCGAGCGCGTCGCGGACCGTGCGGGTGTTCTTCAGATCGAAGCCCGCGACCGGCCGGGGTGAGTTGTTGATCACGAACAGGTCGAGATCGCCGTCGCGGTCGTAGTCGAAAAACACCGCTTGCGTGGAGTAGCCGGTATCGGCCACGCCGTACGCCGCGGCCTGTTCTACGAAGGTGGGAACCCCGTGGGCGTCGAGCCCCTGATTGATGTACAGCTCGTTGGCCCGGAGCTTCGGGTCGAGGCCGGCGTGGCAGACGTAGATGTCGAGCCGCCCGTCGCCGTTCACGTCGGCCAGGGTGACGCCGGTGGTCCAGCCCCGGCTGTGCAGCGCGGCCTCGGCGGTGACGTCGCGGAAGCGAAACTTGCCCTCGTTCAGGTACAGCCGGGTGCCGCCCTGATTCGAGGTGAGCACGATCTCCGGGAGGCCGTCGCCGGTCAAGTCGCCGAGGGCGACGCCACCGCCGTTGTAGTAATTGCGGTAGGTGAAGACGTTCAGGTCGTGGGTGTCGCTGAGGCGATTCTCGAAGCGGACGCCGGTGTAGCTCGAGGGCAGGAGGGTGAACAAGTGGCCGTCGGCGGGGGGCGGGGCCGGGGCGGAGGCCGCCGAGCAACCGGCCAGGAGGCAGAGTGCGGGTAGAAAAACGTGTAGGGGCGCAGCACGCTGCGCCCCTACTCGATCGCTCACAACCTCCAGAACCTTCAGAACCTTCCCGCTCAGTACCCGGGATTCTGGGTCAACAGGGGGTTGGCGTCGATCTGCGACTGTGGAACCGGCATCAGGACGTAGTAATCCGCCCTGGGCTGCTTGCCGCCGACCAACGACGGGTCATCCGCCCGGTTGGTGTAGCCGCCGAACCGGATCAGGTCCTGGCGCCGCTTGCTTTCGCCCAGCAATTCGAACAGCCGCTCTTTGAGGATCAACGCGTCACTCACCGCCCCGACGAGCGGAGGCGCGACGGTATCCCGCCGGGCCCGCAGCGAGTCGAGCAGTGCCAGCGCAAGGGCATCGTTCCCCAGCACGTGCTCCACCTCGGCCTTGATCAGATAGATCTCGCCGAGGCGGAACCAGGCGAAGTCGTTGCCGCTGTTCTGCGCCACGTGGTTCGGGTCAGCCGGCCACTTGTAGATGCGGCCCCCCTCCCCTTCCGTGGCCGCGCGGATGTTGTGAATCGTATCGGTGAAGATCAGGCGGTGAGTGCTCTCCCAAACGGGGCCGTAGTTATCGGGGGCGCCCCCTGCGCACCCCGGCCGTACACAAGCGAACGCGCCGGAGAGCACGTCGTTCTGTGGTCCGATCAGGACCACGCGCCGCCGCTTGTCCGTCGAGTCGAAGGCGTTGTAGGTCTGCGCTTGGATCGCGAATCCGTTCCAGGGTGAAAGCGGGGCGTACTGGTTGTAGTGCAGAATTGCCATCGCGTAGTCCATCCCGAGCCCGTCCGCGGCGATGAACTTCACAACAAAGATGTTCTCGGGCGAGTTGTTATTGTCGGCGCGGAAGTTCTGGGGGAACGAGTCGGCCAGCCGGTAGTTGCCGGAATTCAGCAGGCGATTCGACGCGGCGATAGCGGCCTGGCACGCATCCCCGCCGGTCACTGTAATGCCCGAGCAGGAGTTGTACCCCGTGGCGTTGATCCCGCCGCTGCCGGCGCCTTCCTTCGTGAACACGCCGGCGTTCACGTACATGTTGGCAAGAATGGCGTCCGCGCCGCCCTGGGTGAAGCGCCCGTTTTCTTCCACGGGACGCGTGGCGGGGAGCCCCGAGTCGCGCGCCGCGATCAGCTCCTTCTCGATGAAGTCGAACACCTCCCGGCGCGTGTTGCGCGGGTGCTTCCCGAGCTCGGTCGTGGTGACGATCGGCACGCCGCCGAAGAAGTCCATCAGCAGGTAGTAATAGAAGGCGCGCAGCGCCCTGACCTCAGCGATGATCGACGCCTTGTTCGCGACGGTGACGTTCTGGACCGCGCTGAGGAACAGATTGGCGCGCGCGATGCCGGCGTAGGGGTTGTTCCAATCCCCGTTGAAGAAGTTGCTGGTGGCGATGCTGTTCGGCGTCCACGTCATGTTGTGCAAGTCGATCCACTGGCCGTTGTCGTTCCAGTCCGAGCCGCGGATCGGCGTGACCATCTCGTCCGTGGTGATCTCGTTCACGTCGTAGAGGCCGCCCTCCGGCGTCGTGGTCCGCAGCTGCGCGTAGACGCCGGCCAGCGCCGCCAACACCTCCCCTTCGTTGGTGAAGAAATTGCTGGTCGAGATGAGACTCAGCGGCGTCTCATCCAGGTTGGTGCACCCGTGTAGCGGCAGCAGCAACGCCACCAGCCCCGCCGCTCCGATCGACGCCTTCACAAAGAATCGCTTCATGGGACCAGAGCCTCCTCAGAACATGAGACGCAGGCCACCCGTGATGGTCCGGGGCCGCGGATACGTAAGGTAATCGATGCCACGCACTGCCGTTCCAGTGCCGGAGAACACCTCGGGGTCGAGCCCGGAATAACCGGTCAGGAGCAGCAGATTGTCGGCCGACACGTACAGCCGCGCGCTGCGCGCCGACCGCGTCAGCAGCGGCACGTCGAGATCATACGACACAGTGATGTTCTGCAGGCGCACGAACGTGCCGCTCTCGATCCAGCGCGATGAGAAGATCGCCGGCTCGTGGATTCCGGTCGGATCGGTCAGGGCGGACCGCAGGAAGTTCTTGCCCTGCAGCGCGTCGCTCTGCGTGGCGTAGACCAGCGCCGAGTTGTTGAACACGTCCCCGCCCACTGACGCCCGCACGAAGAGGGAGACGTCGAACTTCCCCCAGGTCAGCTGATTGTGGAACCCGAGGGTGAAGTCGGGATTGGCGTTGCCGATCACACGGTAGTCCGCGGCGGCCGGCCCGAGCCCCGTCGTCGTCTTCCCGAGCTTGCTCGTCGGATCAATGCCGACGCACCCGACCGTTGCAGCGCTACACTGGAACACCTGCTTCCCCGCGCTGTCGACGCCGAGGAAGACGGGGCCCCAGAACGTGCCGAGCGGATAGCCCGGGCAATTGAGGGGTTTTGAGTTGGGATCGCATACCAGGATGCGCTCGGCGTTCTGGCCGCTCTGCCCCTGCCCGCTGACGGGTCCCGTCGTGTAGGAGGGGCAGGATACCGTCAGCTTGGTCACCGGATCCACCGTGCAGGCACCGAGGTCCGTCACTCTGTTCCGCTCGGCCGCGAATACGAGGCCGGAACGCCAGACGAGACCCGGGTGCGAGACCAGGACCGCGTCGAGCGAGACCTCGAGGCCGTTGTTGTGCAGCCTGGCCGCGTTGATGAGCTGTTGGGAAGCGAGCGCCGGCTGCGGCACGTCGATCGTCAGCAGCAGGTCCTTGGTGTTCTTGACGTAGTACTCGACGCTCCCCGAGAGGCGGTTGCTCAAGAGGCCGAAGTCGACGGCCGCGTTGACCTGGGAGGTCTGTTCCCACTTGAGGTCCTTGTTGCCGTTGCTGTTGGGGGTGACGCCACTATGTGGCACGTCGCCCCACGGGTAGTTGGCGCCGGTGCCACTCGTCAACGTGATCTGCGAGGTATACGGATCGACGCCCGGGTTACCCTGCAGTCCCCAGCCGACCCGCAGCCGCAGGTCCGAGAACGGCCCACCCTGCAGGAACTTCTCCTGGCTGAGACGCCACGACGCGGACAGCGCCGGGAACAGCCCCCACTTGTGCCCGACCGCGAACTTGGACGAGCCGTCGTAGCGCACCACGCCCGTCACGAAGTAGCGGTCCTTGAACCCGACGTTAGCCCGCCCGAAAAAGGAGGCGAGCCGAAACTCGTAGGTGCTGTCGCTGGCGTTTCTGGTGGTGGCGGAACTGAGATTGTTGAAGCCGTACGTGTCGGTGAAGAACCCGATTCCCTCGGCCTGCACCCAGTTGCTCCTGAACTTGCTGTACTCGTACCCGCCCACGACGTCGAGGCTGTTGGCGTCGCCGAACTGACGCTGGTACGTGAGCTGCGTCTGGATCGTCTGGGTGGCGTTGTCGAGGTTCTGCTGCTGCGCGAGCCCGTTCCCCAACGACACACCTACCGGGCTCGCGTTGGGGTAGTACTCCTGCCGGTCACCACTCGAGTGGTCCAGCCCGACGTTGACCCGCGCCGTCAGACCGGGCGCCACGTCGAAATCGGCGCTGGCGTTGCCCAAGGTGCGGGTCGTGTGGCCGATGTCGATGAGCTGATTCGCCAGCGCCACCGGGTTGAACACCGAGCTGCCCTTGGGATCGTAGTAGTGCGTCCCGAGAGAATCGGTGTAGGTGATCGGTTGCGTGGGGTTGAAGACGGCCATGTTCTGGAACACGCCGCCTTGGAAGCCACCCTGGTTCTCGTAGGTGAGGTAGGTGTTGTTGAGGCGCGAGGTCGTCACGTTGACCCCGATCCGCAGCCGACCGTTGAGATCCGAGTGGGTGGCGCTCAACCTACCCTGAATCCGCTCGAGGCCGGTGGAGAGCGTCACGCCCTCCTCCTTCGCGTAATTCAGGGAGGCGCGATAGCGCGTCGCTTCGCTCCCGCCGGAAAACGCCAGGTTGTGATTGTGCGTCACACTGGTCCGCGTGATGGCGGACGCCCAGTCGGTGTTGGCGGGGCCCAGCGTCGCCAGCGAGGGACTCAGGGCATTGAAGGTGGCCGACGAGTCCTTGAAGTGTTTGGTGAAGATCGTGTCTGTCGCCGGATGTCTACCATTGAAGTCGGTCGAGTCCTTCCGCCAAGCGGCAACCGAGCCGTTGACAAACTGGCGGAACTCCGCGCCGGTGAGCACCGGCAGGCGTTTCGCCGGGCTCGCGGCCGCCACGTAGCCGTCGTACTCGAAAGACGGACCGCCGCTCGATTGCCCCTTCTTGGTTTCGATCAGGATCACCCCGTTCGACGCCCGGCTACCGTAAATCGCTGTCGCCGCCGCATCCTTGAGCACCGTGATCGACGCGATGTCGGAGGGGTTGAGCAGGTTCAGCGGGTTGCGCGGCAGCATCGGGTCGCCGAACACGCCCATCGCCTGCGGCTCGGTCGGCACGTTGTTGATCGGCACGCCGTCGATGACGTACAGCGGCTCGTTGGTCGCGCCACCCACGCCGATGGAGCTGCCGCCGCGGATGAGCACCTGCCTCCCGGCGCCAGGCTCCCCGTTGTTCTGGCTGATGTCCACCCCGGCCGCCCGGCCTTGGATCATTTGGTCGACGTTGGTCTGCACGCCGCGGTTCGCGGCGGCGGCATCGACTGTGGAGACCGATCCCGTGATGGCCTCACGACGTTGCGTCCCGTATCCCGTCACCACGACCGGCTCGAGAATCGCGGCGGCCGGGACCAGGCTGAGCTCCACGCTGCTCGCCCCGCCCGCCGTGACGGTCACGGCCTGGAATTGGGAACCGTACCCGATGCGGGTCGCGCGCAGCCGTTGCGCTCCCGCGTGCACGCCGGTCAGCCGGAAGGTGCCGTCGTTCTTGCTGAGGTCTCGAAGCGGCGTGCCGGGGACGGCCACTTCGACGTTGGCCAGGGGTTGCTGGGTCGTCTGGTCGATGACCTTGCCAGCGATGCTGCCGGTGGAATCCTGCGCGCTGAGGGGGACCGCCAGGAACAGACCAGCGACCAGCGCGGGAGCGAGGTGACGAACAATTTTCATACGTCTGTGCCCTCTACCGGTGAGGGTGGAAAGATCGCCGTCGCTTGATTTCTCCCCTATCCAGTATTCATGATCACATGATCTTCTATCATGAGCGCAAAGCGACGGGTCAGCGAGCCGGTGCAGGTATATCTCGACGCCGTCGAGCGTCAGCGCCTCGAGCGTCTGGCGCAACACCTCGGCGCTACGAAGTCCGACGTCCTGCGTCGCGCCCTCGAGGCCCTCGAGCGCCAGACATCTGACCCGGACGCTCATCCAGCACTGCAGATCATCGGCCTGGCGGACCGACCGCAGGCCGGTGGTCCCGCGTACGACGTAGCTCGCGACCACGACCGTTTCCTCGCCGACAGCGAGGAAGCGAGCTGGGGACGGGACCGAGGTGGCCGGCCGCCCCGCCGCCGTGCCCGCTGAGATCTTCGTCGATACCAGTGCGTGGTACGCGATGGCGCTGCGCCGCGATCCAGCCCACGGCTCCGTGGCCGGAGCACTGCGCGAGCACATCCAGCGTGGCGCGCGGGTGGTCACCACCAATCTGGTGGTCGCGGAGACCCACGCCCTACTCCTGCGGCGCACCGGCCGAGGCGCCGCGCTCGCCTTCGTCGGCCAGGTCGGCCGGCCGCCGAATCTCGTCGTGTACGACACTCCAGAGCTTGATCGTCGGGCCATGGTCGACTGGCTCGAGCGCTACGTCGACCAGGACTTCTCGTTGACGGACGCCGTGAGCTTCGCGGTGATGGCCGAGCGTCGGATCACGGACGCGCTGACGCTGGACAGCCATTTCGCGACGGCGGGGTTTCGGATGGTGCCGTAACGGCGGGCGCCGCGCCCAACCTCACTTCGCGTCGTATCCGGCGTATTCCCCGCGCTGATACACGTTCCCCTTGTACTCCTGGTCGGCGTGGATCCCGACCTTGGAGCTGTAGTACGCCCGAACCGTCCAGCCCTTGAGCTGCTGGAAGAAGTGCTCCGCCGGGGTTTTCGGGTCGTGCTCGGCCGCCGCGATCTTCGTGAGCAGGGCGACCCGTTGCGCGGGCGAGCTCTGCATGAAGGCTTTCCCGTTCGACTCTTGCGACACGGCGTCGACCGCGGCGAGCCCGGAGTGCCACTTGGCCTGCTGGTCGGTATCAAGGGACTCCGAAAGACGAAAATCGATGTAGGTCGCCACACCGGCGATGCGCGCACCAGGAGAATGCGGGTCGGTCGGGATGATTAGATCGGACAGCTCGTCGAGCAGCGCGAATTCGGGCGCGGTGAAAAACTTCGGGGCGCCGAGCAGAACGGGAGCGGCCGGCGTGGCCGCCGTTACCGGGGCGGGCGTGAGCAACGGCGCGGCCAGCGCGGCCGCGGTCACTTCCAGCATTTCGCGACGCGTGACTGTCATAGGTTCCCTTTCTTGAATTCGCCCGCCAGATATTCGCAGGAGCGCCACGCCAGCGCCATGATGGTCCAGGTGGGATTCTGGCACGACGCGCTCACGTGACTGGAGCCGTCGACGACAAACAGATTCTTCACGTCGTGCGACTGCTGGAACTGGTTCAGCACCGAGGTCTTGGGATCGCTCCCCATCCGCGCCGTGCCCAGCTCGTGAATCGACCATCCTTCCGTGAGCATCTTATCGTCCGTGCCCACGACCTCGATCCCCGCCTCCTCGAGCATCTCCCGCCCCGCGACCGCCATGTCTTCGCACATCTTCTTCTCGTTGTCGCCGAACTGATAATGGAAGCGGAGCACTGGAATCCCCCAGGCGTCTTTCTCCTCGGGATCCAAGTCCATGTAATTCTCGTAGCGCGCCAGTACCTCGCCGAACCCGCCCAGCCCGATGAACGCGCCGGCGTGGTCCCGCACGTCTTTCTTGA
>WNGH01037006.1_pt1 | contig 10751 bp, 10 predicted proteins | sample 5400631 | NCBI WGS metagenome assembly WNGH01 (sample SAMN13153373, study PRJNA577476) | soil metagenome | isolation source: 115 cm soil or saprolite under Garry oak tree replicate 1 | place: USA:California | collected 2016-06-15 | reverse complement strand
GTGTTGTATACGGAGTCCACCCGCGAAATGTGGTCCGGAAGCAGCTTGCGGCTCTCCTTCGTAGGCATTCGCAGTTCTGGCACGAACAGGACCGCCCGGAGAGCTGGCGGGAGCGGCACCCCAACGTGAAGCGCGCGATCGTCTTCGACCACGGATACCTGGAGGCCTCCGAAGAGGGCCGGCGTAACGTTGTCGGCGTGCCCCTCGAGTTCCGTCACCAACGCCAGCACCGCCTCGCGGCCGAGTGTTCCACCGGCCATTCCGTTCGCCGCAAGCGCGCCGCCCACGCGCGCTACCGCGCTGGCCCCAAGCCCCCGAGCGATAGGTATGTCACCTTCGTAGGTCGCATTCAGTCCCGCAGGCGGCTCCTGTCCGTATTGCGAGAACACTCGGCGCGCGGCGATCAGAGCCATCGACGCCATCGCATCGTTATTGCCAACTCGCCCGGACCGATCGAGTCTAATGCTCGCCCAGAGATCAAGCGCGAGCCCCAGGCAGTCGAACCCGGGCCCGAGGTTCGCGCTGGTTGCGGGCACCCGGACGGTCACTGAAGTCGCCATCGCTGGAGATAGCGTAAGGGAAGCAAGCGGAACTCGAAAGTAGCGCTTTACCCGAGCGGGAGTATCGGCTGGCTCGTCAGGCCGTATGCATACAGGTAAACAGCGTAGTTTTCGAGGACAAGCTCGACGTAGGCTCTCGTCTCGCTGAAGTCAATGCTTTCCAGGAAGACGTCGGGGTCGGCAGTCGCCGCCGCCTCCTGCCAACGCGTCGCATTTCCAGGGCCGCCGTTATAAGCTGCGAGCGCCGCGGGGATATTGCCGCCGAGCATCTGCACTTGCTCACCGAGGTAATGGGCCCCGAAACGCAGACTGACTTTCGGACGCAGGAGATCGCTTATGCGGAAGTCCTTCTCGCCCAGGGCTTCCGCTATTGCTTGGGCCGTCTCCGGAATGACCTGCGTCAGGCCACTTGCGTTCGCCGGGGAGACAGCACGTGCGTCATAGAAGCTTTCTTGCCTTACCAGCGCCAAGAGGAGGAACGGCGAGAACTTGTTCTGCGATGCCTGCTCGTTCACGATCTCGGGATAGACGGCCGGATACGCCAGCGCGATCGCCTGCGGCGGCGTTCCGTTGCTGGCAGTGATAAACCGGGCTGCAGCACGGGCGGCGATTGAGCGCAGTCCTTCGTCGCTTGCCGCACGGGAGAGGCGGTACAAGAGCCAGCTGTTCCCGGCGGCATCCTCTATCAACTGCTCGAACTCCGTTTCGGCGTCAGCGCGAAGCCCGGCTCCGAGCAACTCAACCGCCCGCTGAAGAGCTGGACTCGTAAGGAAGGTGGTTCGCGCGCTCGGGTCCTCCGCTCCCACCGTCGCTCGGAGCCACTCTTCGATGAGCGTCCAATCGGGCGCTGCTGACGGCAACGCGCCACCGGTTGGCAGATCGCTCGACGCGAGTTCTCCGCGGGCGCGAAGCGTGTAATAGTCGACGCCAGAAAGCGTCGCCGCGGTACTCAGGTCCTGCCCGGCTGACGCCTGGTCACCAAGCATCCTCGCCGCTTTGGCCGACCAGAAGTAGGCCCGCGCCTGTTCGGCCTCCTCGGAGGCGAGGCTACGCTGCCGAGACCAGATGGCCCGAGCGTCCGCGCCTCGTCCCTGCTTGTACCGAAGCATTCCCGCTCGAAATACCGCTTCCGACGTATGTTCCGAGCTGGGTGCCGTATCCGCGATCGCGTTGTACGTTCCGACCGCCTCATCTGTGCGTCCGAGTAACTCGAGCACCGTGGCTTTATCCCACAGCGCCTGTCCTATGGTCGCGGTCTGTTGGCTGCCGGACGCAGTAGCGATGCTGGCGTCGTACTCGGCGAGCGCCTGATCATAATTGGACGCTCGCTCGGCGAGGATTCCAAGGTGATAGTGTGCATCTGCCGCAAGGGCCGGATCGCCGGCGTCGAGAATCGCGCGGTAGGCTGACTCGGCATCAACATTGGAGCGCTGAGTGAAGAGGACGAGAGCTCGGCTGCCAATCACTATGTTGGGCGCGAAACGCGGGTCATCGAGCGCTTCAGCGGCGCGCTCGTGTCCTGGATACACGGCGAGCAGCGTCTGGAGCGAAGCAAGCGCGCGGGACTCATCACCGCTGTCCCAGGCGAGATTCGCGGCGAGCCAGAGAGCTTCGGCGCGGTCGTTTCTCGTGGCGGCCTCAGATCCAAGAAGCTCGTATGTCTGAAGGGCCGATGCGGAATCGCCGGCGTCCTTGTAGTACCGAGCGAGCGAAAGCCGGGCATTAGACGCAACTGACGCGGGCAGCGGTTCCCTCAACACCTCGGTCGTGGTTTCAATAGCCTGGTCCTTTTGATCGTGACGGGCCGACAGGTCTGCGAGCCGAAGCTCGGCGTAGGCCTTAGCCGGACCGCCGGTCCCGACATACGAGTTCAGTGCCTGCTCCGCTTCACCGTCATCCCCGCTCGCATAGTGGATCGTCCCCTTGAGTAGCAGCGCCAGCCGCTCTTCGGCCGGCGTGACGTTCGATGTGAGGTATGAGTCTATGGTGCTCTCCGCCGCGGTGTTATCACCCTGCTGATACTGAATCTTTGCCAGTGCCCACAGCCCCTGCCGCCGCTGCGCTTCGTTGCCCTGCTGGATCGCCCGATTGTATATCGCGGTCGCTTCCTCAACCGCCCCTTCGTCGTAAAGCTGCGCGGCCCGCTCCAGGTCTTCTGCTGGCGCTGAATCCGATGGTGTATCGGAGGAGGGAATCCGAGTCGGGGTCGATTTCGGTGAATTGCCGCCACAGGCACAGATGGCGATGACGAGAAGCGTAGAAGCAACGAGGCGGCCGCATGAGAAACTTTTGGTCACAGGCAAGCGTTGTAGATTCAAGGGTCAGGTCACGATTCGCCTGTCTTGACCGGCTAGCGAATATAAGCAGCTAGGGCGGTTGGCGGGGAAAAGCTTGTTGAGACATCGCATGAATATGGTTCTAAACGAGGTTGCCGTGGATAATGATACTTCGATTCCGTGATCGCGCGCCCGCAGCACCTTACTTCAGCAAACGCTCCATCGACCCAGCCCTTAAGTCGGAAGGGACTGTTTGAGCACTGAACTTCCCCCATTCGAACGGCCAGAGGGGTCGGATCTCAAGACGACGGGATCGCCGTTACGCAAGCGCTTCCATCTGCCGGTGATCGCCGGGATCGCCGTATTTGGGTTACTGGCCCTCTACAGCTCGCTGGTCGTCGCCTTTCAGGTGATTGATATCCTGGCGCCGGGTCGCCAACCGAATCTAGGCGTACAAATCCTTCCGGGCGTCAATACGGATTTGCCTGACCATGCCGATATCAACCAGCGGATAAATATCGTGGTTCTCGGCCTGGACGTCCGGCGCGACCAGCCGGATAACACACCAGGGGGGCTACAAGACAGACCGCGTCAATACCGCCTACGAACTGGGTGAGTATACGTATAAGGGGTATAACGGAGGCGGCGCCGGCCTCGTCAAGGACACGATCGAACACAACTTCGGCATCCCCATCGACTACTATGTGGTGCTAAACTTCAACAACTTCATTGACGTGATCGACGAACTTGACGGCGTAGACGTAGACGTGCCCGAGTACGTCTACGACCCCGCTTACACCGACTGCAATTCCTGCTCTGATTACTACCCTGTCGAGTTTACCGAGGGGCCCGAACACATGGACGGCAAGCGAGCACTCGAGTACGTGCGCATCAGGGCAAGCGACAACGATTTCAAGCGCATCGAGCGCCAGCAGCTAATCGTCAAGGCAACCGCCAAGAAAGCTGCCGATCTTGGTACGGTGTTCTCCAACGCGCTTGGCCTCTACAACCGCTACAAGGACGCAATTAAGACTGATATTAGCGACTTGCAGATCCCAGGGCTCGCCGATCTGGCGAAGCAAATAGGTCCTGACAATATCCGCACCGTCTCAATGGCCGACGCAACGTATCCCTGCAACAACTGCCCCGGCGCGGTGCTGCTCTTCAATAAAGCGAAGATGATCGAGTTGCGAGATCGCGTCTTCAGTGATTTCGATGTTCAGGACGACGGAGCGACCGTCGCCATACTCAACGGCACGCAAACGCCTGACTTGGCCGCCTACCTTGCCTCCCTGCTCAAGTCGCAAGGCATCACCGCGAATAGGGTATCGACCGACGAACTCAAGAACGGCCCGTTGTACGACCGAACCATCATTGTGGACGTGAACGGGAAAAGCCAGACCGTAGATAAGCTGGCCGAGTGGCTGAAGCTACCTTCTAGCCGGATACGCGCAGCGTCCGATCCAGACGCGAAGGACTTCCTCGGCCGGGGCGCCAACATCGTCGTCGTACTGGGCGCCGATGTGAATCTGACTGGTCTCGAATCGGCGAACGCTAGTCTCCAGGAAAGCACAACCGGCAGCTGAAACGCTGCCGGTTGCTTTGGTTCGCTCTCTTCTCTTACGCCTGTCGCGGGAACCAGGTCTGCATCTGCATGAGCACGCCCATGTCACCGGTAAAGGTGAACTGGCCGCTCATGAAAGCGGTGGCGCCGTCCATCTCGCCGCGAATGATCTTCAGCCAGACGTCTGACGGCGAGTTGATAGTAACGGTTGGGCTGTCAGCGTTGCCCTCCGTCACTTCACATTTGCCATCCGCGATTTTGGCCGTGTAGCTGCCGGCCTCAGGCCCTGTGAAGTTGAACTGGATGGTAGCGTTGGCGCCGGCTGCCTTGCCGGCATCGAATGCCTGTGGCATGCCGTCCATGACTTCCTTGATGGAATTGGGCTGCTGCTGCTGGACCATTTGACCTCCTTCTTTATTTAGCAATTGCTAATCCAGAGCAAATCCGCCGCTAGAATAGCACCTGTTGTCAAAGGCGTCTAGAGGCGCAAGAGCAGTGGGTTCCAAGCGCCTAGAGCTCCACCATGGCGTCCGACTCGATCTGTATGCTCGGATGATCGCCTTCCGGAACACCCCGCTGTGCAGCTGCCTGCACTATACCGACGGCCGTGTCCGCCTCGGCTTCGGTATTGAACACGTGAAAGCACAAGCGCGTGCAGGCGGCGTCCGGCACGGTCCGTGCGACGACTCGCTCGCTTTCCCACAAATGCGCCGTCAGAACTGCCGCAGGCACGTTGGCCAGAGCGAACGAGACGATACCCGTTCGCACGCTGGCGGACTCCGGCGGGCTTATCAATCGGGCGCCCGGAATCTCCGATAGACCCTTAGTCGCATAACGTGCGAGGCCGGCCGCTCGCTCCGCAATCGCTTCAAAGCCGATCCCGGCAGTGTAATGGATCGCGGCGTTCAGCCCGGCGAGCAGTGGCACGCTTACGGTCGTCATCTCGAACTTGTCGATCGTGTCCCCTTTCGTCTCGAAACGGTCTTTGAAGTTGTAGAAGGCGGATGCATGATGCGACACCTTTGCTGGCTGTATCCGCGGAATGAGTTCCCTTCGCACATACAGCGCTCCTGTCGCCGCCGGCCCTAGGAGCCACTTGTGGCCGGGGAAGGCGCAAAAGTCGCAATCAAGCTCGTGGACATCCACCGGGAGTTGCCCTACGGACTGGGCTGCATCGAGCAGCAGTAAGGCGCCGCGCTCGTGGGCCAGCGCGGCGAGTTCGCGAACGGGAAACAGCTGTCCGGTGGAGTACGAAACGTGGGAGAGGGCGATCAATCGCAACGCTGGGGTCGCGAGCTCCCGGAACCGCGCGAGAATGTCAGCCGGGAAATCGGTGCCGGAGACCCTGACAATCCTGAGATTGGCGCCGTACCGTTCGCGCGCGTAATAGACGGGAACGATGACCGAGGAGTGCTCTCCGCTGACCGTGATAATTTCGTCGCCAGCCCGTAGTCCCATGCCGGAGAGCACAAGGTTGATCCCCTCGGTCGTGTTCTGCTGGATGGACAGTTCTTCGGCGCTCGCGCCAACCAGAGCCGCCAACGCCTGTCGGCAACGCCGGAATTCGGCGAGGCGTTCTTCGTGGGTCGGCGGCGCGGTGGGGCCTTCCGCCTCCGCCTGAAACGCGGTCTGAACGGCGCGGATTACCGCCAGCGGCGAAGGTCCCTGCCATCCTGTGTTCAGGTATACCTGCTTGGCGGTAGCCGGTATCTGCGCGCGGATCGTTTGGACGTTTAATGCTGAAGACAAGCGTGCCGGTGTCCTCGTCGAGAGACGATTAACGCGACACGCTATTTCTTTGGCTTCTTGGCCGCAGTGCTCTTGGCGCCCTTTGCCGTCTTCGGTGCGCTTGCTTTCGCGGCGCCCTTCGCTTCTTTAGAAGCGGCCGCCTTGGCGGCGCCCGGCTTCTCCTTTCGCGCCGGACGTTCAGCCACCGGCGTCTGGAGGGCGGCGACCGAGGCGTTGTACCGAAGGAGCAATCGGGACTTGTGGCGCCCGGCGTTGTTCGGATGGAGGACGCCCTTGCGGGCCGCTCGGTCGAGGGTGCTTATGGCCGCGCGGACGGCCTCCCGAGCGGCGTCGAAGTCGCCGCCGGCAATAGTTTCGTTCGCACGCTTGATCGCCGTCTTTGTCGCGCTCTTTACGGCGCGGTTGCGCAGGCGCCTCTTTATGGACTGCCGGTGAGCCTTCGCGGCGGACCTTGTAGCCAAGATTCCTCCTTCAATGAAAAAGCGGCAAGAATTATGATAGCGGCGGGGTTGAAAGCTGTCCAGCGAGGAATGGCACCATGTCAATTATCGAAGAAGGGACAGTCTCTCCTTAATGGCGGCGATCGCGTGCTCTGTAACCTCTTCGACCGCAAGCGTGCCGTCGATCACCACGAAACGCTCAGGTTCGGCGCGCGCAAGCTCCAGAAAGCCATCCCGAACTCTTTCATGGAAGTCCAGTGATTCCCGTCCCGTGACATCATTCTGGTCTCCTTCACGCGAGAGCCCTGCTTTGGGCGGGATGTCCAGCAGCAGCGTGAGGTCAGGCGACAGCCCGCCCGACGCCTCGTCGTTCAAGCGCCTGATGAACTCGAGATCCAGCCCGCGGCCATAACCCTGATACGCCAGAGACGAGTCCGTGAATCGGTCGCATATTACGAGCCGTCCCGCGTCTAAAGCCGGAAGGACGACCTCTGACACGTGCTGGACACGATCTGCCTCGAATAGCAGCAGCTCCGCCAAAGCGCTGAGCGCACTGCCATGCTCCTTCATCTCGAGGATGCCTTGTATCAGGCGGCCCAACTCCGTGCTTCCTGGCTCCCACGTAGCGCAGACCGTCTGTCCTTGGTCTCGCAAGGAATCTGCGATGGCAGCAGCCAGCGTGGTCTTGCCGGACCCTTCCCCACCCTCAAGCGTGATGAACGCCGCACGGCTCTGCGCAGCCGCCATCTAGTCTTCGCCGGGCATTATGCGGACGTAACGGTGCGGTTCCTTGCCGAGACTGCGCGAGGCCAGGTTGTAACGCTGCGCCAGCATATGTTGCAGCCGGCGCACGTAGGCGTTCTGCGGATTGAGGTCAACAGCGTTCTCGACGTTCATTACCTGGCCGATAGCCTCCTCCGCCTCTTTTAGGGCGGCCATGACCGGGTCACCCGCCCGGTCTCCCCGCATCGTGAGCAGCGATTGCTCTAGTTGCAGCACCGTATTGCTTTTGACGACGTAGATGGGGACGCCACGCGATTCCGCGTCGTGCAAGGTCTGAGGCTTGCGCCGGTAATACGGCCGGATCGTGATGACCACGTCCGCGTCTTCAAGGTGATCCACGATCTGGCCGGGAAATCGTGTCTCTCTCAGGGCCTGGGCCAAGCGTTGGCGCGACACACGGCCGCTCCCAATCGCACTTCACCGGCTGCGTCCAGTTCGCGGATCTCGGGTGGCACCGAGTAGCCCCTCAGGATCGCGTCCACCACCTCCGCGACATCGGCATGCACAGCCACTTTGCTGAACGATTGAATCTCCACAAGCATGTTGAACGTTGGGGGAGCGCGCCGCTCCAGAATCGCCTTCTGCGTACCGCGCCTCCGGGCCTCTTCATCGCTTAGCGTGACCGACTGGATCCCACCCACAAGGTCCGAGAGCGTCGGGTTCATGATGATGTTCTCGAGGGCGTTGCCGTGAGCAGTCGCAATCAGTTGGACGCCCCGCTCGGCGATCGTTCGGGCAGCGGCCGCCTCGAGGTCCGTCCCGATCTCGTCGATGATGATCACTTCCGGCATGTGATTCTCAACCGCTTCGATCATAACCTTGTGCTGCAGCTCAGGCGCGGGCACTTGCATCCGTCGGGCGCTGCCGATTCCGGGGTGCGGAATATCGCCGTCGCCGGCGATTTCGTTCGACGTATCAACAACTACTACGCGCTTGTTCAGCTCATCGGCAAGAAAGCGCGCGACTTCGCGCAGCATCGTTGTCTTGCCCACCCCAGGCCTTCCTAACAGCAACACGCTCTTTCCGGTTCTTACCAGGTCCTCGATGATGCGAATAGTGCCGAATACCGCTCGTCCAACACGACAGGTAAGGCCGACGATTTGGCCTTTGCGGTTTCGGATGCAAGAAATCCGATGCAAGGTCCGTTCGATGCCGGCCCGGTTGTCCGCAGTGAACTCGCCGATCCGCGAGACGACAGCGTCTATGTCTTCCTGCGAGACCTCGGACTCACTGAGAGTAACTTCCTCGCCGGGATAACGCGCTTCGGGCGGACGCCCCAGGTCCATCACTATTTCCAGGAGCTCGAAATTGTTCGTGCGCCCACGCAGCGTGCCCGCAAGGTCAACTGGCAAAACATCGATAAGAGCGTCGAGGTCGTCGGTAACATTCAACATCGGGTTGCTAAACGGGAATGGCCTGACCGGCGGTCTCCTGGGCAAGTTCCTCGGCCGGCTTGACCAACCGCTGGGCGTAGCAGGTGTAGGCCGACACCGGCTGGAACCCCAGCCGCTCGAGGCATGCCGCCCAAGCGCCGTTGTATTCCGGCACGAGACAAAGGACCGCGCGGCTCGCATTGAGATGCGAGAGGGCGCTCTGAGCAACGTCATCAGTACTGAAGCGCGTGCTTTGAGCGATCAAGGAGAAGCGGCCTGTCTGACCGGGAAGAAGCCGCAGCCACGCGCTAATTATCCCGTCCTCCTCCAGCAGTAAGTCCTTCGTGCTCCCTCCCCACGATTCCTCAGCGGCCTGCCATTCCCGAAAAGTGGCGCCCTCGATCGCCCTCACGTTGGCCGGCACAGAATGACTGTATAGCTGAAAGATGCCGACTAGATCGCTTTTGTCGCGTGGCCGAAACGGCACTTCAGTCGCTTGGGAAGACGGAACCGAATCGAGCCGATAGAGCGTCTCTTTGGTATACGGAAAAAAACCGGCCCTGCGTGCCGCTTCTGATAAGTGGCTCCCGGCATCCAGTCGCAGAAAGACCCGTTCGGCACGCTGTTTGCTTATTCCGCCGATCATCCGGCTAAAAAGGGACAGCGCCACCCCTTCATCCTCCTCCACATCAATCAGAGCATCCACCTCCCAGGCAGGCGGCTTTGCCCGCCGGCGCGCCGATATTAGACCGCGGATGGTTGCGCCGCGCACGCTCACCCACGTGTGCTTGCCCGTCGCGAACGAAAACCACTGCTCGATGGTCGATTCCAGCGGATGCGCGCGATCGTCGAGGCCCAGCCGGTCGAGCGGTTTGGCCTCGTTAGGGTGGACACGCCCATCGAAGGAAACGAGGGCAACCAGGTCGGTCGGCAGCGGGCGGCGAGGCGAACTCATTTCGAGCCGGCGCTTGTCCCGGATGCCCTAACAAGGCTGACGAAGTAGCTGTGGAACCGCACGTCATTCGTCAGCTCAGGATGGAAAGACGTCGCCATCACGGCGCCTTGCCGGACCGCGACAGGCTCTTCCCGACCCGCCGGCTCGCTTCTGACGGTTGCCATGACTTCCACCCCCGGTCCCACGCTGGCCACAACCGGAGCGCGAATGAAGACGGCGTGGAAGGGCTCCTCGCCCAACGCCGCAATGTCGAGATCCGTCTCGAAGCTATCGACTTGCCGGCCATAGGCATTGCGGAGGACTTCGATATCTAGAGCCTCCAGAGTGGGAAAGGCCAGGTCCGAGGCGTTGCCGGCGAGCACGATCATCCCCGCGCACGTGCCCCAAACCGGCGCTCCGGTCTGCACAAAGGCCCCAACCGGGCGGTACAGGTTGAAGTCTTCCATCAGACGGCAGAATGTAGTGCTTTCACCGCCTGGAATGATCAGCCCATCAAGCCCGCGCAGGTCTTCAGCGGACCGGACTTGCCGCGTTGAAACGCCCAGTCGGCGCAGCATCGATTCGTGTTCGATAAAGTCACCCTGAAGAGCGAGAACGCCGATGGTAGTCAAGGCATCCTCTATTTTAGCAGTCATCCGGGGCCGCCCAGTAGGCGAGAGAGTCGCCCATACAAAAGCATACGAGCCGGCGTTGAGCCGGCTCGGTAATGCTTAGTCGACTGTTAGGCTCAGTCGTCCTCGTGGCCTCCGTTCCCGTGATCGCCGCTCCCGTGGCCTGCGTGGTCACTGTTGCCGTGGTCCCCGTCACCATCTCCTCCATCGCCGCCGTTGGTCAGGATTGCGACCTCAAACGGGCCTTCGAAGCCGTGAGCGAGCGTCACGTAGACGGAATGGTCGGCGACCGCCGCCGCCAGCGGGAACGGGAGGCCGGTCGCGATCGCGTTGCACGACCACTTGACGGTGCCGTTGTCGTGGTGACCCTCACCATTGTCATCGCCGCCGCCGTTTTGGCTCCTGCAGGCGTTTACCGTGCCGCCGACGCCGCCTCCCTC
>WNGH01007007.1_pt1 | contig 10751 bp, 9 predicted proteins | sample 5400631 | NCBI WGS metagenome assembly WNGH01 (sample SAMN13153373, study PRJNA577476) | soil metagenome | isolation source: 115 cm soil or saprolite under Garry oak tree replicate 1 | place: USA:California | collected 2016-06-15 | reverse complement strand
ACTCGAGGCAATGACGGCCAGGGTAGTCATAAATTCCGCATGGCGATCGCGCTGTACGATCTGCGTTGAAAGTGTCGCCGGTTTTAATCCGAGCCTCTCGCAAACCGCACGCTCAATCTTTGGATCGACATGTGCATGCGTGCCGACTGCTCCGCTTATTTTGCCGACGCGAATCCGCTCGCGCGTCTGGGTGAGACGTTCCTCCGCGCGTCCGAATTCGTCGAACATGAGCGCCAGCTTTAATCCAAATGTGATCGGCTCCGCGTGCACGCCGTGACTGCGGCCAATCATCGGGGTCGTTTTGAACCGCCGCGCCTGTTTCGCGATTGCCGTCCGCAGAGATTTCAAATCGTCCAAAAGAACTTGGCACGACTCTGTCAGTTGCACTGCGATGGTCGTGTCCAGGATATCCGATGAAGTTAGCCCCTGATGGATCCAGCGCGATGCTGGCCCCACCGATTCAGCAACGTTTTCGAGAAAAGCGATGACGTCGTGATTTGTTCGCTTCTCGATCTCCAGGATTCCGGGAATGGAGAACCGCGCTCGCTTCCGAATTTCCGCAGCGTCCTCTTTTGGAATCTCGCCAAGCTCCGCCATCGTCTCGCAGGCGAGCACTTCAATCTCCAGCCAAATCTGAAACTTGCGCTCATCCGACCAGATTTTGCGCATCTCCGACCGGGAATAACGATCGATCACCGCGCGAAGATAAAGTCTCTGCCGAGAATTTCCAAAATGAAATCGTGCAGATGAAGGGGCGCGTGTGGTTGCGCCAGCGCGATAACGCAGTGGAACTGAAAGCCGATGGCGCTCTTTGCCTCAGCAAACGCGGGCACGCATGAAGCGCCCGTCATTTTGCAACAGCACCTTGCCGCTGGCGAAAAGGTCTGCAACCGTTGCGACTGTTTCTTTCTTATTCCTGGTGCAGGAACTCACTGCCAGGATCAAATCCCCAAGTGAAAGCCTGGCGCGCGGCTTCAGAATTTGGCGATGCCTTTTCATGTGGTGCCCCTTTTTGCCAGGAGCAACTCTGGTGCCACTGCTCATTGTGAATACCTCATCCATGCTGCCGTGTGCAGTTATTCAATCCTTGTGCACTTTAGTTGTGACCGTCGAACGACACTTTTGTTCAATCTTTGAACAGCCGAGGGCTGCCGGGCAGCGGCAGGATGCCGCAAAGTCTACTCAGGAGCGCGAACCAGAGCGTGGCTTCATTAATCGCAGCGTCAGCATATAAAGTGCGGCGAATAACGTAACCACAAGTAAGATGCCGCGCGATTGACCACGGATAAAGTGAACCATCGCTTCGGGATTTGTCAGAAGCTCGGGTTCTACCAAATATGCTCGATGTCCCAGATAAGCGAGGATGCTGCAGGAAATCGCCGAGCCGAGAATGGTGACCAGACTAAAGACAACAAAATTCATCCGAACGATGCCGGCCGGAATGGAAATGAGATGTCGCACAACTGGCAACACCCGTGCAAAAAAGACCCCGCCAGCTTCGTAGCGATTGAGCCAGTGCTCTGCGTGTTCGAGCTTGTTCGGAGTAAGTAAGATGAAGCGGCCAAATTGCAGAACCAGTGGCCGCCCGATCCACCGGGAAATCCAATACATTAACGCAGCGCCAAGGTATGCGCCGAGCGTTCCCGCCAAGATCACACCAACAGGATTGAGCCTGCCTTGCGCGGCCAGGAATGCCGCGGGCGGCAGCACGGCTTCGGCCGGAACGGGTAATGGCGTGCTTCCCATCGCCATCAACACGATAATGCCGACGTAACCGCCGCTTAGCACCCAGCCAAACCAAATTTGAAGAAAATGATGCATGTTGTCATCCGAGCGATGTCGAGGAATCTCTCGACGGCGATCCGTGATGGGTCCGTCGTAGTTCAGTCGAAAATCTAAAATCCGCAATCCGAAATTCACATGTCGATCTACCGGCGCGTCCTTCGCTATTACGAGCCTTTCTGGGGACAAACGATGCTCGGCTTATTTCTCTCGCTTTGCGGCATTGCCTTAAATCTGCTCAAGCCATGGCCGTTCAAAATCATCGTGGACGATTTTCTGCGAGCCGCGCCCGCTGCACGCGGCGATTGGCGCACATGGGTTCCCCTGCTCTGTCTCGCCCTCGTCGTAATCCAGTTCGCGTGGGGAATCATTAATTGGATCACGAACTACCTGTTCGTAAAAATCGGCCTGCAGGCGCTCCTCAAATTGCGCACCGATCTCTACGCATATCTGCAGTCGCTCTCGCTCAAATACCACGATGCGCGACGATCCACCGACTCCAGTTTTCGCGTCGCCTATGATTCGCAGTCGTTCCAGACGATCTACAACAAGGGCTTCACAAACATCTTCGCATCTGTAGTCACACTCCTCGGCACATTTGTTGTCATGGTGAGACTCGACTGGAGACTGACGCTGCTTTCCCTGGCGATTGTGCCGCTGATCGTGGGCGCGATTTATTTCTTCGCCCACCGGATTCGCCGCGAATCGACCTCGATTCAGGAACAGGAAAGCGCGGTGCTTGCCCAGGCGCAGGAAGGCCTGAGCTCGATCCGGATGGTGCATGCCTTTGGACGCGAGGACTTCGAAGTCCGGCAATTTCATCAGCAAGCGCGCCAGAGCTTGCAGGCAAACCTGCGGCTCACTTTGACAAATGTGAACAGCGCACTGGTGATCAGCACACTCATGGTCATCGGCACGGCAGCGATGTATTACGTGGGAACATTGCATGTCCTCGCGGGTACGCTCAGCCTCGGTTCGCTTCTAGTCTTCAGCGCTTATTTGCTGATGCTCTATCAACCGCTTGAATCGCTCACCTACACGACCTGGGCGATGGAAGGCGCCACCGCCGGTGCAAAACGTTGCTTCGAAGTTTTGGATCGGCAGGACGATGTCATCGATTTGCCGGAGGCGATTCCAATCGCAGAAACAAATGGCGCGCTACAATTTGAAAATGTTTCCTTTCGTTATGCGCCAGATCGACTGGTCCTGCACGATCTCGATCTTGACATTTCACCAAATCAAATCGTCGGGCTTGTTGGAGGAACCGGTGCTGGGAAAAGCACGTTGATGAGTCTGGTTCCGCGTTTTTACGATCCAACTTCCGGTTCGATTGCGCTGGATGGGCGCAATCTGCGCAAAATCACAAAAAAATCTCTGCGCGCGCAGATTAGCTTGGTTTTACAGGACACGCTGCTCTTTTCCACCACTGTTCGCGAGAACATCGCCTACGGTCGGCCAAATGCGACGGAAGAAGAGATTATTCAGGCAGCGCGTCGGGCGCAGGCCGACGATTTCATTCGGCAGTTGCCCAATGGCTATGCAAGTCTGGTCGGCGAACGCGGCGGCCATCTGAGCGTGGGTCAACGGCAGCGCATCGGCATCGCGCGCGCATTTCTGAAAAACGCGCCGATTTTATTGCTCGATGAGCCGACCTCCGCGCTCGATCCAGCCACGGAATCGGCGATCATGGAAACGATCAAAGAATTGATGCACGGTAGAACCACATTGATCGCAACCCATCGTCTGGCGACGATTCATGGCCTCGATCAAATCATTGTCTTGGAACACGGACGGATCGCCGAGAAAGGACGCGGCCCGGATCTGATCGCGCGCGGCGGCATTTACGCCAAACTTTACAGTTCAGGAAAATTCCCGACATAACGTGGCGCAACTTTGCAAGTTGCTCGGGCAAGTTGCAAACTTGCCCAACAATATATGAGCAACGTCCGCGAAGACCGACATGTGGAAGGCGACTGGTGGCCGGACCCAATCCCGCCAAACGTCCAGTTTGGCGAAGGATTTTATTGCGAGAGCGCCCAAATTTTCAGGAAACTGCGCAACAAAAAGTCGCGCGCGGTCGTGATCGGCAAACACGTTTCGTGCTATGCCGGCTGTTCGTTTTCTCTCGGCGAGAGTGGTACATGTACGATCGGCGATTTCACTCTGCTCAACGGCGCACTCATCATGGCGGAGGAAAAGATCGACATCGGCTCATATTGCCTGATTTCGTGGAACGTCGGAATCGCCGATTCGGATTTTCATCCCCTCGAACCGGCGCAACGCCTGATCGACGCGCAAGCGCTTGCGCCGTTTTTCAAAGAGCGCCCCCCCCGGCCGCAATTGAAAACCGCCCCGGTGAAAATAGCGGACAACGTTTGGATTGGCATGAACGCCGTGATTTTGAAGGGCGTCACCATCGGCGACAACTCCGTGGTCGCTGCTGGATCAGTAGTAACGAAGTCTGTTGAGGCAAATACCGTCGTGGCTGGGAACCCAGCGGTTGTGGTCAGGCAACTGTGAATAGTGACTGGCGATCAGTGAATGGAGCGGGATTCTCGATTCACAATTGACTGATCACGATTCACGCCTCGTTAGAATGAAAAGAAAGAAAATTGTCGTTATGGGCTTCATGGGTTCGATGCCGATCGCGGGCGTGATCTGGCAGCACGTCCATTATATCGTCGGGCTGCAACGGCTCGGTCACGATGTATTTTACATCGAAGACTCGGCCCGGCTTCCGTACAATCCGGAGACGTTTGAAGTAACCAATGAGTTCGATTACGCGGCACACCTTCTCTCTCGCCTGGCGCGAGAGTTTGGATTCAAAAATCGCTGGGGGTTTTGCGCTCGCTATTTACCACGCAATCCAACTGCCGGCTTGCCGTTAAAAACTATCCGGCGGCTCTATCGTGAGGCCGACGCGATCCTGAACATTTGCGGCACGCAGGAATTCAATGACGACTTGCTCGTTTCTGATCGAATCCTTTACATCGAGAGCGATCCCGGCGTTGAGCAAATCAAGATCGACAATGGCGTAAAATCGACAATCGAGTATCTGCGGCGGCATCGCGCGCTGTTCACATTTGGTGAAAACATCGGCACAAAAGTGTTTCCCGTCCCGACGCATGGTTTCAAATGGTTGCCGACCCGGCAACCGGTGGTCACGGATCTTTGGAAAACCAGTCGCGCGCCCTCGAGTGCGGCGGTTTTCACCTCAGTGGCAAACTGGTCCACGAGCGATTTGAAAGATATTACCTGGCGCGGGTCGAAATATCTGTGGAGCAAGTCGCGTGAATTTTTGCGTTTTATCAATGCACCTAAGGAATCAGGGGAAACGTTTGAGCTGGCGACAAACATCGAAGACGGAAATACGCGGCGCAGATTTGAGCGGAGCGGCTGGCGGCTGCGTTGCCCGCTGCAAATGAGCGTCGATTACTGGCTTTATCGTGATTACATCCGCCGCTCAAAAGGGGAGTTTACAGTGGCGAAAGATCAATACGTCCGGCTAAATACCGGCTGGTTCAGCGACCGCAGTGCGTGTTACCTAGCCGCCGGCCGTCCGGTAATCACTCAGGAAACCGGGTTCACCAAGAACTATGGCAGCCGAACTGGACTTTTGTCGTTCCGGTCTTTGGACGAAATTGTCGATGCAGTGAAAGCAATCAACGGCGACTATCCAAAGCATTCGCGCAGTGCTAGGATTCTCGCGCGTGAATTTTTCGAGGCTGAGGAGGTGCTCAGATCGATTCTCGATCGGGCTGGAATTTGAAATGCTGCGCCTTCGGAGATTGCTGCCAACGCGCCTGGCCTCCTCCCCGCCGCAGCGGTATGGCGTCGGCGCGAAGTCGCGTTCCGCCCTTAAATGGTTGAACGGCGATTGGGTTTTTTATGTCAGTTTCTGTTCAAAGGCCACTTGCAGATGCAGATTCGAATCTTGATTTTCGGTTACTTCGTTTGATTTTTCAGCCTTTCCGCCCATGAAGCGTGCGTTTATTTTCGTTTGGGTTGCTTTGCTGCTCAGCGCGACTTGCTACGCGCAAGAAAGCACGCCCGCACCCTCTCCGATCGAACCGCAGCGGCCGCCTGCAGGCGCCCGTATGCCGAACACTCCCGCTCAGGCAGTAGTTCCAGTGCCTGTTCCCATCGCGCCGCCGAAACCGAATGGCCCTGTCCAAAAGAGTCTCGTTCGCATTACGAACACCGCAGCAGAGCCGGATTACAAAGCGCCATGGAATGCCGGAGGTCTGCAGCGCAGTGTCGGCGCCGGCTTCGTTATCGACGGCAATCGCATCATGACCAACGCGCACGTCGTGAGCAACAGCCGCTACCTGACGGTTGAACGTGACGGCGATCCGAACAAATATCCGGCGAAAGTGCAGTTCCTAGCCAACGATTGTGATTTGGCGCTGATCACGGTGCCGGCTCCGGATTTTTTCAAAAACATGATCCCGCTGAAATTCGGCGGGATCCCCGCGCTGGAATCGACCGTTTCGGCCTATGGTTATCCGATCGGCGGCGAGCGGATGTCGGTTACCACTGGAATCGTGTCGCGGGTTGATTTTCAGCTCTACACGCATTCGTCCATCGACCAGCACCTCGCGATCCAGATCAGCGCGCAGATCAATCCCGGCAACAGCGGCGGACCGGTAATGCAAGATAGCAAGGTCGTCGGCGTTGCTTTTCAAGGTTACAGCGGCGATGTCGCGCAAGGCGTCGCCTATATGATCCCGACGCCGGTGATTACCCGGTTCTTGAAGGACATCAGCGACGCGCACTACGACAAGTATCCCGACCTTGGAATTACGTATGCCAAGCTCCAAAATCCGGCGCAGAGAAAATTTCTCGGACTAAACGACGACGACCGCGGCGTACTCGTGAGCACAGTGGTCGCGGCCGGGCCCTCGGCTGATATTTTGCGCCCCGGCGATGTCCTGCTGGCCGTCGATGGTCATCCGATCGCGAGTGATTCAAATGTCGAGCTGGAAGGCGAACGCGCGGAATTTCAGGAAGTAGTCGAACGAAAATTCCGAGGCGATTCAGTCAAGTTCGATATCTGGCGTGACAAGAAACCAATGACGGTCACGGTCAAGCTCTTTACCCCCTGGCCCTATCTGATTCTGGGCCATAGCTATGATGTGCATCCCCGCTACGTGCTTTATGGCGGCTTACTTTTTCAACCGCTGAACCTCGATTCACTTGAAACTTATCGGCCAACTGATCTGCGGCTTCGCCATTTCTTCGAATATTTCGTTCAGGAACAGATTTACCTGCAGCATCCCGACGTAATTGTGCTGACGAATATTCTCCCCGACCCGATCAATACCTATCTCGGGCCATATCGCGGGGGAATTGTCGATGAAGTGAACGGGAAGAAAATTCACACACTGGACGAACTGGCCAGCGCTTTTGCTGAGGCGCCGGAGCATTTCGTCATTCGCATGATCGGCGATGGGCCTCCTCTGGTGCTCGACCGCGCTAAAGTGGAAGCCGCACGCGAGCGAATCAAGGCGCGTTACAACGTCTTGAAAGAACAAAATCTCGAGGAACAACCTATCTCGAAAACCCCACAACAGGTGAGCAAAATTTAAAGATGCCCAGGCGTTCTTATATCTTTTTTGGAATTCTTCTCGTTGCGGCCACGGGTGCGCTGGCTAAAAAGGAGCCCGCTCTTCCAGCCCCAGTGAAGGCGCCAAAGCAGTTGGCGCTCGTCCGCGTAAATGTGACCGGACAATCTTATGATTATTTTCGGCCGTGGCAAAAGAAAGCCCCGTTTTCAAAGCGGGCGCTCGGCGCGGTGCTGTCCAACGGGCGCGTCCTTGTCACTGCGGACTTGGTTGCAAATCAAAATTACGTCGAACTCGAGCGCGCCGAGTCCGGAGAGAAGACCGCGGCCAACGTACAGGTGATCGATTATGAAGCGAATCTGGCGCTGCTCGAACCGACAGAGAAAAAATTCTTGGACGGAATCACTCCGCTCGAAATTACTCCCGACACCGTGGTCGGCGATCGACTTGCCGCGTGGCAACTGGAGCCGACCGGCGCCTTGCTCGCTACCGAGGGACTGGTGACAACCGTGCAAATGACCCAGTATCCGATCGATGTTGGGCAATTTCTTACTTACCGCATCAGTATCCCGATGCAGTACCGGGAGAACAGTTACACCGTGCCGCTGGTCAAAAACAATAAGCTCGCCGGATTGCTGCTCCGTTACGATTCGCGCTCGCAACTGCTCGACGCCATTCCCGCGCCGATCATCACGCATTTCTTAAAGGAGGCCGAGAGCCAGAAGTATCGAGGTTTCCCCTCGGCTGGTTTTTCATTTTTCCCGACGCGTGATCCGGAACTGCGCCAGTTCGCCGGAGAAACCGGCAAAGCCGGCGGGGTTTACGTGAACAACGTGGAACCAAATACGCCAGCGATGAAAGCCGGCTTGCAGGTTGGTGACATTGTAACTGCCGTAGCGAATCACGAGATCGATCAAAACGGAAATTATGTCGATCCACTCTACGGCAAGATCGAGTTTACGAATCTACTGACTGCGCACGTGTATTCGGGCGATGTAGTTCCGTTCCGCATTCAGCGCAATGGCAAGCCGATGCAGCTAAATGTGACGCTAGAGCATCGCGACGCGAAGGATTACGTCAGCCCGCCATACAATTTGGATCAACCTCCCCGCTATTATGTTCTCGGTGGCCTGATTTTTCAGGAACTTTCCCGTCAATATCTCAAAGAATGGGGGCCCAACTGGCAAAGAGAAGCGCCACAGCGGCTAGTCTATTTCGACCGGTTCCAATCGGAACTCTTTCCGGATGCCAACCGCCGCGTGGTGATTCTGAGCCAAGTCCTGCCAGCCAATAGCACAATCGGCTATGACGACCTCGCTTATCTGACCGTTACAAAAGTCAACGGTAGAGAAATTAAATCGTTAGCCGATTTGGCTGAAGCAGTGAAGCAGCCGGTCGAGGGCTTCATCAAGATCGAGACTGAAGAAGATCCAAAGCAGATCGAGCTCGACGCGGCGCAGGTCGCCGCCGAGGCGCCCAATCTACAGGAAAATTACGGCATCTCCTTCCTGAATCGCCTCGATTAAAGCGGCATCAATCCGCAAATCAGCGCGCTTCATCGCTCGAGCCGCCAGTGGGCCGCGGCTTCGCGAGAAAGCTGCGCACTTCTTCGTCATAAGTTTGAAAGGGATCCCCCATGACGAGAAAATCGCGGCTGTCACAGGCGATGGAATCCCAATTGACGACGTAGGGCAGCTCGCCTCCGCTGGACTGGAAAAAAGCAACTGCTTGGCCGCGACCGGATGCGCGCGTGTTAGCCGGAGGAACGTGCGTCGCGCTGGGACGTCGGACACTGTTGTTCCACTCCGCAATTCGCTTGCCAGGGGTAACACTGAAGAACAAGCCCCGAACCGGGTCGATATTGTGATACTCGAGATCGATGCTTTGCAGCCAGGGATCGTCCCAGTTCAATTTTTCCGCGTCCACAAAAGTTTCGAGCAGCCATTTTTTCGTAATCCAATCGACTCCGCCGATGAGCGATTCTGGATTTTGTTCCAACGCTTCGAGGACAAAGCCCCAGTTTTCCAGCAGCCAGTTTGTTTCCGCGCTGCTATTACGGAGACGTTTCTGTGCCAGCTCGTGGAATTGCCATTGAACATCGATCGCACCCATGGTTTTGCCATTCTCAAGTTGAACAATCCATTTTTGGCTGGCATCGCGTGAGATGTCGCGGGTGCTCTGCACGGCGTCGGCCAGGACCAGATTGCGCGGCAAAGCGTTCTCCTCTAGCAACGATAAAACGCAGGCGGTGGTCCCGATTTTAAGAGCTGTGGCATACGGACTCATGTTGGAATCGCCAATGAGCAAATGAAGCCGTCGATATTTTCGATAATCGGCTAATGGCTCATCGCGCGCGTTAATGATGGCGCGGTTGAACTGCACCCATTGATAAATGTCGTTCACGATGTGGTCAGCCCGTTGACTGAGCTGAAATCTCACCTGCGCCGCTGGCTGCGGCGGCTCGAAGTCGAAGGCGAGCGGATTCGACTGACCGACCCGCCCCGCGCCGGTAAAGATCTGCCGCGTGGCCAGAAAAGTGAGCAGCGTTCCAAGAATCGGCGGCGTGAACTGCGCCTCGCGTTTCATCAAATAATTCTCGTGGCAACCAAATGTGGCCCCGGTGTGGTGATCGACATTGTTTTTGATAAACGAGACGCGGCCCTCGGCACCGAGAGCAATCAGTGATGATTGGAGCAGGTAGTCCCCGGCAAGCTCGTGAGCAATGAGATCATGCAGATGCAAACACTCCGGCGACGCGTACTCGATATGCCCCATGTCGAGGTACAGACGCCCGCCATTGAGAAGAAAACCTCCGTTGCCCGGCGGCTCCTCATAATCCCGGTAGTGCAGATCGATCGTGCCGGCCTCGGCTTTCCGGAAAAGATAGTTCTTTACCTTTGCCGGCCAGAGCTCGGAGTTTCCATGCGGCTCCTCTTCACTTAGCAGACAACCGTACTCGGTTTCAATTCCCACGATCCGATCCATCGCTACCAATTAACGCACTGAATCGCAATTTGGCTAAGCAAAAACAACTTCCCCTCACCCCAATCGTCTCCCAAACCGCGAAGAGGAGAACTCCAGACACACGATACTACGCCTGCCGCAGTGGCATCCGAATCAATTCAGCAATGCGAGAGAGTTCGCCTCGCCCTTTCCCAAAGGGAGAGGATTAAGGTGAGGGATTATCTTCATGCGCTTGAACCCCGCTGGAAAACGCTCAAACTTCATTCGATGGCTACCGTTCCCTTGCGCAGTCCTTCCGAAAAAGTAGGCCGCCTTTTTCATTTCGGCCGGATGCTGGACAAAATCCGGCTGCACGCCAAAGGCGAACTGCCTCCGGATTATCACCCGAATCTTGGAAAAGGCTTCGACGAAAAATGCGTGAAGTTTCTCCGAATCAATTAC
>WNGH01011671.1_pt1 | contig 10752 bp, 8 predicted proteins | sample 5400631 | NCBI WGS metagenome assembly WNGH01 (sample SAMN13153373, study PRJNA577476) | soil metagenome | isolation source: 115 cm soil or saprolite under Garry oak tree replicate 1 | place: USA:California | collected 2016-06-15 | reverse complement strand
TAATCAGTGAATTGCCTTCACGGTTCACCTGACGCCACGCGCCCTTGCTGTCCACTTGTCCATTGAGGCGGTGAATGGTGATCCGCTGGCGGTCGGTTTCTCCGTAAGTGCCGATCACTGCTTGCTTCTCGCCGGCGGTATGCAACTTGCCGTCTACCGTCAGCATGGTGATAGGAACTTCCAGCACGATAGAGTTGACGTTGAAGCCAGCCACCGCGTCTGGTGCGTAGTTGTGAGTGTCGTCCGCGTCCACCGCAGGGGTCAGGATTCCTCCCACGCCCATACGAAAATTGAAGGAATCAAAAGCAGCGCCAAGGTCAATATAGAAAGGATCATCCACTGTTCCAGCAAATACCCGGACGCCATTGCCGAGGTCATAAATACCCTGGTTGAAAAGGTCCCGATACTCGGGCATGGTGAGTGGTCCGACATTGGACGGCACGGCAAACAGTGTTTGCCCGTTGGTCAGATCGGTAGCAACACCGTTCTTGATCATGGTTACTGTATAGGTCTGTCGCAAGCTCAGGCCTTCGGAGCCAGCACCGTCCAGCGAAGTAATTTGGGGGAAACCTCCGATTCCACCCACAAAGCCGGTGAAGACTCCGGGCTGACGGATCTGAGTGTTGAAACGGAATTGGAAACTGATGTCAGTTTTTCCATCCTGATTATTGTCGACGTTCATTGCGTAACGAACGTTGGGATCAAAGGGAAAGTAGTTGGGTCCGTTGGAGGGCTCGAGGAACCCGTCGACGTTGAGGATCATGGTTACGCGGTCGGGGTGATCGTAACTGACAAAGGCGTACCAGTCAGTCACGTCCGCGCTGTGGTCGAGTGCGGAGATTGGGGCCTCGCGATGGCTGGACGCAAACAGGCTGGCAGGAACCAGCACCATCAGCGCCATGGCGAGGGCCACAATTGCTTTAAGTCGCTTCATTGAATTTTCCTCTCGGGATCTGAGTTTGGTGGACGTTGCCATCGCGATACTGCCTCTGCCGCGCGACGCCGCGCCGCATCGGTTACGATTGGAATCCGTCTACGAACTGAAGTACGGGGCAGCGCTGGAGTCAGATTTGTGGGGGCGCCAAATTTTTACGAGACATTCATCGTTTAAGGGTTTTCTCGGTTGCAGCAATCCGATTGTCAGCGCGTCTCGTATATGAGCAAAATCGATTCACTCCCATCTCGATGAGCGTGTGAAAGCGAGTATGAGCGGTTTTTGGGGTTTTCCATGCTTCTGCCAATCCGACGAGCGCGATGCGGCGTATCTCTCATCGAAGCTGTTTAAATCCAAGGAGGGATCATGAAGAAGAAAATTGCAGTTTTGTTGCTGGACATCCGGGCCCTTCCGGTTCCAAGAATCCCGCAGCTGGTGGGCAGGAAATGTATCCGACCAGGGACATTTAATTAGAAGGTTCCGCCGATCTCGCCAATGGGCGCTCCTGACAGGCGCGCCTTGTCTTTCCCGATCCCCGACCAGAGCGGGCAAAATTCTACTCAATTGGAGAGATCCAAGCCGCTGAGCGAATTCGTATCTCCTGTTAACATGGTATGCGCCGTGGCCACCCATCCCGCAGCCGACCGGTCCGAGGACGAGCGCCCGTGGTATGAGCTCACTGATCTGCTCTCGAAGGCGTCTGATCGCTGTTCGTGCTCAGGCGATTCCGGACTCTATCTTCTTTCACGAACACCGGGAAAGGCAATCCGCTGACGGCTGCCAGACGTACTCAGAAAGGAAGAGATACTGGCTTGTCTCGCGCTACCTCCACCGTGGTCTCGTCTGACGCCATGCTGGTGTCGGCGATTCGCTCTGGCGATGAGCAAGCCATGGCGCAGCTTTACGAGCGCTACTCTGCCATCGTTTACTCAGTGGCGCTGAGAGTTCTGGGCGATACTGGAGTGGCGGAGGACATTCTGCAGGAAGTTTTCATGCGACTCTGGCGTAGTTCAGATACGTTCGATGCGACTCGTGGCAGTCTGCCGGGATGGCTGGCGGTGATCACGCGGAATCGGGCGATCGATTCCCTCCGCAAGCGACGGCCGGAGGCGGACATTACCGATGTCGTCGTATCCATCGAACCCGACATTGCCGGCGCTGCCGATTCGAGCCGCGCGCTCGAAAAAATTCGAGGTGCCCTCGGAGGCATGCCTCTACCACAGCGTGCTGCATTGGAAATGGCTTTCTTCGAAGGTCTCTCTCATACCGAGATTGCGGAAAAGACCGGCGAGCCTCTTGGAACCATAAAGACCCGCATTCGCGCTGGTCTACTGACCTTGCGCAAAGCTTTCAACCCATGAGCGTGCACGAACAATTCGCGGATGATCTCTCGCTGTACGCGCTGGGAGCGCTACAAGGTGAGGAACGCCTGACTGTGGAGAAGCATCTGAAAGACTGTCCGGACTGCCGGCACGAACTTGCGCAGTTGCAGGGAGATTTGGCGCTACTGGCTCTTTCGGCCAGTGGCCCGAAGCCCCCTTTGCGTTCCCGCGAGCGCCTCATGGCCGCAATCGCAAAGGAGCCTCGGAGGACCCGGGTTCGCCTCGTGAAACGCAAAACGTGGTGGACCGCATTGGAATGGGCCGCTGTGGCTGCAACGGTCATGGTGATATTGCTGTTGCTCCGTCAGAACACGGATCTGCGACAGCGCGTTGCTGCCCTCGAAGCTAATTCCGCAGGACAACACGAGCGGTTGCTTCAGGCGAAAGAGCTGATCGCAACATTGACCTCTGTTGACGCCGTGCATTTCACGCTAGTCGCAGGTAAAACTCCTCCGCAACCGCAAGGCAAGGCGATCTACGTACGCAGCACCAGCACTCTCGTGTTTCTTGCCAGCAACATGCCAGAGCTCCCGCCGCAGAAGACCTATGAATTGTGGTTGATTCCGACAAGTGGCGCACCGATTCCGGCTGGTCTCTTCAGGCCTGATACACATGGCAGCGCAGCTCTGATCAAGCCGCCACTTCCGGCGGGGATTGAGGCCAAGACCTTCGCCATCACAGTTGAGCCCGGGCCAGGTTCTGCCGCGCCCACATCAACGCCGATTATGGTCGGGATCGGAGGGTAGTAGGCACACCCCCGACATTGCTGGAGATTTCAGCCCGTTTCCGCACCTCTAGGCTCGCTGTAGAATTATCGGACCTAAGTCGCTACTGACGGGGTGCAATGCATGTTGATCGTGAACGGTCTTCTGCCGTGGGTTGCGGTGCGTTCTGTAGCGTTGCCGGACAGCAAAACGTATGGAACCGCCCAGTTCAGAACTATTCAGCTAGCTCCGAAGGCTGTGTTTTATTGTGTTCTGACACAATAGATGGAGCACCTACGATATCCCGCTCGCACTGTTTCCGCCTACCTTGGGTCGACGCTTGTGAGATACGTTCTTCTGCTTACAGCGTTTATGGCTACCGCGCAGGCTCGCGGCCCGGTCGTGTGGACCGCAAGCGGCATGGACCGGGTCGGCCAGACAGTGGCGGCGCGCAAGAAAACGACAGCGGGGTTGTTCGCCGCGCGCGGGGAGTACGAGCCATTTCAGGTTGTCGTGAGGGCGCCCGTGGGCGGACTCCGGAACGCGACCTTCTGGATCGGGGACCTGAAGGGGCCACATGGCCACGTAATTGCGCGCTCGAACCTGACGGTTTACCGCGAGCATTACGTTCGCGTGCAACATGGCAGCCCCGTGCAGAAGAATATGGGACGCCCACCACTCGGCCCCGGCTGGTACGCGGATGCACTCATTCCGGAGGTGAGTGACGTAGCAAACGGCCGCCTGCGTGCGTTTCCATTTGATTTGGAAGCAGGCAGGAACCAGCCGATCTGGGTTGACATATTCGTTCCGCGAGACGCCGTAGCAGGAACGTACACCGGCGCCTTCGAGGTGAGGTCACTGCAAGGAAGAAATCGCGGCCGGGTGCGGCTAACGGTCTGGAATTTCGAACTGCCGGTTAAGCCGTCGTTGGCTTCGTCGTTCGGACTGCAACGCGACCGCAGCACCGCAGCGTACGAGCTGATCCTTCGCCACAAGCTCATGCCTATTCCGGTTTCTAACGATGAAACCCCCATTCCTATTCCGGCTTCGGCTGAGAACGCCGGTCGTTTCGCCAGGGAATTCGGCTTGGAATGGTTCGACGTGGGTTTTCCAAGCGGCGCATCTTGGGATACGGCGAAGATGCGGGAGCCTCCTTCAGTGGACACGATCGAGGCGAGAGCCAAGAGTTTTCCGGCCGGAGCAAAGCTGTACAACTACACGGCGGATGAGATCGTCAGGTTCCCCGAGTTATACCCGCGAATTCGCGAATGGGCCAGGACGCTGCATACCGCGGGCGTGTTGAACCTGATCACGATGGCCCCCGTCCCCGCCTTGTTTGACGACGGCAATGGCCGATCGGCAGTCGACATCTGGGTGCTGCAACCGGAGTATTACGAAACTTCACCCGTGAACGTCCGGGCGGTGCAAGCAAAGGGCGATCTCGTATGGTCGTATGTTGCGCTCGTGCAGGACGATCATTCGCCATGGTGGGAGATCGATTTTCCTCCGGTGAATTACCGGGTAATGCAAGGATTTATCAATCAAAGTCTGGGATTCACGGGCCTCCTCTACTGGGTGGTCGATTTATGGACGGCCAAACCGTGGGAAGACGTGGACACTTATTCCCAACCCGATGCACATTATCCCGGTGAAGGCATGCTCGTGTATCCCGGCGATGCTGTGGGCGTGCCGGGAACGGTCCCGTCGATGAGGCTGAAATGGATCCGGAAGGGAGTGGAGGACTACGAATATGTCGAACTCCTCAAAAAGCGCGGGCGCGGCCAGTGGGCCCTCTCGATAGTTCGAGAGGTGGCGACCGACTTCCAGAACTGGTCCGATGATCCAGCAGCGATCGAACGCGCGCGGCGGATGATGGGCGAAGCTTTGAGCCGGCACTGATTTGCACGGCTTGCGAATTCTTACCCTTGCCCGCCGCCCGCTTGCAGCCATTCCTCGATCCCGGCGAAGGCGTCATCCGATATCGGCACCGTGAAGCTGTGGCGCACGTCGTAAAAGCGCGATTAGGAACTGGAAGGTATCTGGCTTTGTTGACATCTTTGGCACGAGGGTTGGTTTAGAGATCGACAAGAAGGAGCGGTGGTTGTTTTCTGATGAGGCAGGAGGGACGGTGGCCGAGGTCGGACTCCTGCCGTTCGCGCGTGTGGCGCTGGAAGTGGTGCGTTCTGCCCGCCTACCGCAGCCGTTTGAGCAAACGCCAGTTCAACCAATACGTGGAGAGAGTGGATCAAAAACAGATTTGAAGGTACACGCGCTGCACGTTTGATAATGAAATGAGAGGGCCTGGCGCAGGTAGTTTCATCTGTGCGAAGAGCAAAGGAGAAATAGCGAGCATGAAGAAGACTTGTCTGAGCGTTCTGCTCCTCGCGTGCTGTCTCATCAGCAATTCCGTTCAAGGACAGGCCACCAGCCTCCCATCGGTCGAGCAGGCGCTGGAGAAGCCCGTGCAGCCGTTCGCAGTCACGGAGTTTCAGTTGCAGCAATATCTGATGGCTCGCATTCCGCCACTGCCCTCCCCGACAACGCCCGCCCAGTGGAAAACGGAGCAGCAGCGGCTGCGAAGGCACATTCTCGGTGAGATTGCATATCATGGCTGGCCTCACGAATGGATTGATTCCGCTCCACGTTTTGAGCAGGTAGGAGTGATCGAAACCGACCATGGCTACCGGATTCGCAAGTTGCGCTATGAAATTGTGCCGGGTTTCATGTCTACCGCGCTGCTGTATGAACCCGAAAAGATCGCCGGACGAGCCCCTGCCATTCTCAATGTAATCGGTCACGAGCCGGAGGGTATCGCGGTTGAATATGAGCAGAAGCGGTGTATCAATTTTGCCAAGCGCGGCATTATCGCCCTAAACCTCGGATGGATGGGCTTCGGTGAACTCTCGCAGCCGGAGAACGCTCACGATTACAGCGCGCATCTTAGCCTGGTTGGCTCCAATGCGCTGGGGTTTTTCTATCTTGCAATGCGGCGCGGACTCGATTATCTGGCGGCTTTGCCCGAAGTGGATTCCACCCGGCTTGGAGTTACCGGACTCTCCGGGGGCGGCTGGCAGACAGTTCTGCTGAGCGCTCTCGATGAGCGTGTTGCCGTCTCCGTAGAGGTGGCAGGTGTCGGATCGCGCGAGTCTAACCTTACCCGTCCGCTGGATACGGATGAAATAGAAGAGGACGCTCCGGATCTTACTCAGGGTGAAGACTACCCGGAATTCATCGCCATGCGTGCGCCTCATCCCACGCTTCTGATACACAATGCCGTGGATAGCTGCTGCTTCCTGGCGCCGCTTGTGAGGCCGTATGTATATGATCAGGTAAAGCCTTTTTTTCAGATGTTCGGTGCTTTCGATGCTCTTGCCTGGCATGAGAATTTCGATCCCGGCACGCATAACTATCAATTGGACAATCGGGAGCAGGCCTACCGGTTTTTCACGGAGCATTTCCATTTGCCTGTCGCTGAAAGCGAGATCTTCAGTGATGGTGAGATCAGGACCGCGCAGGAACTTACCATTGGAGTGCCGGCTGATAATTTGACCATCCTTGGTCTCGCGAGAAAGCTGGTCAGGCAGATCAAGCGGGAACCGATCCCGGCCGATGGCGCACAACGCAGCTCCTGGATCGCGTCTGAGCGAGGGAAGCTGAAATCGGTGATTCGCTATACGCCGGTTTCCGCGCTGCGCGTCTTGAGAATGAATAACGGCAGAGGCACCGACCTTGACGGCAGAGGCGTATCTTTCCAATTTTTGTCCTATCGTTTCGATCTCTCGAACGGACTCAGTGCCACCGGCATATGGTTTAAAGAAAATGCCGCTCCGCAAAACGCGCCACTTACGATTGTGCTCAATGACAAGGGCTATAAGGCTGCCGGAGAAGCCGTATCCGAGCATGTTGATCATGGGGAACAAGTGCTCGCGTTAGATCTGCTCTTCAATGGAGCTACGGTACCTGAGTCGCCCGATCCCAGCGATTGGGAAATGCTGGTAGACAGTAGTGGCGAGCGCCCATTAGGTCTGGAAGTAGCTCAGTTGATTACAACCGCAAACTGGCTTCGATCTACCGGGCACAGTCAGGTCCAGGTGGAGACTGACGGTATTCGCAGTCAGGTAATTGCGGTGATGGCGGCTGCCATCGAGCCAGATGCATTTTCTCGCGTAGTGAGCCGGAACGCGATGAAAAGCCTGGCCTACCTGGTAGATACCCCCGTGCCCTTTCGCTCCGCTCCGGAACTGTTCTGCCTGGACCTATATAAAGACGTCGATCTCGATTCTCTCGGGGCGCTCGCTGCTCCCGTGAAGTTGACCATAACAACTCTCGCCGATGTGCCTGGCCCCTTGAAGGTGAAAAGCAATACCCCCTGACCCGGCGGTATGTGAGCGGGATCTGGCCATGTTGACCGCGAGATGAGACGTTGAGTGCCAGGTCAAGTGGTTACGAAAGCGTTTACGTCTTTTCACGCGGGCGCCTCGGTCGTAAGTTTGACCCGCCAGTAGCGGATGGGCTACCCCTGTGTTAGTTTGGGAGAAAGAGCAGCAGTGAGGAAGGCCGCGTTAAGAACCATGGTCTCGGCAATCGGCGATGACCGCGGTACGCCTTTTCGCCAGCCCGACCAAATATGGAACGGGATCGCGCGACATATCGTGAAGATCATGGATTTATCATCATTGTGTAATCGAAGTTGCCGTTCGCTGGATAGAAATTGGCTTGAAGCCTGCGACCGGAACGACCGCGCTGCATATTGATCTTAAATGACCGAAATCCAAAAACAGGAGAGTGTGAATACTTTGACTGGTGCGGACTTAAGGATTTCCATGATCCATCAGGCTTTGGAGAATTGGTCTTGCAGGGCGAAACACGCTGTACGCTGAGTGAACGCCGAGGCCAGTCACCGGTATAAGAACTACTTCTTAAGGTTGGCGCACTCTCGTCTGCTCTGATGGAGGTTGTATGTCTGCACGAAAAGCTTCACGGCGGGACTTTCTGAAACTTACCAGCGCCGGTGTAGCCAGCGCTGCTTTGGGCGTCCCCGCATCCAGCTACGCAAGAATCATGGGCGCGAATGATCGCGTCGGCGTCGCGATCGTTGGTTTTTCCGACCGCACACGAAGTAGTTTGATTCCTTCCTTGAGCTCTACGACAACAAGGATGTGCAGGCCGTCATCGTCGCCACCGCCGACTTCCAGCACGCGTTCCACGGAGTCGAAGCCATCCGCGCCGGCCGCGACGCCTATGTCGAAAAACCGCTCGCCCACACCATGGAGGACGCACAAGCCATTCGCAACGCCGTCAAGGACAGCGACCGTGTCTTCGCCGTGGGCACGCAGCGACGCAGCTCTGCCACCTATCAGAAGGCCTACGAATTCATCAAGTCCGGCCAGTTCGGCGACATCGTCTCCGTCGAGATGACCTGGAATGTCAACCAGCCTGGCCGCTGGCGCCGCCCCAAACTCGTTCCGCAGCTGCGTGAAGCGGACACCGACTGGAAGCGCTTTCTCATCAATCGCCCCTTCGAACCGTTTGATGCCCGCAAGTATCTCGAGTTCCGTCTCTTCTGGCCTTTCTCCTCGGGGATTCCCGATCAGTGGATGGTCCACCAAATCGACACGGTCCATTGGTTCACGGGATTGCCGCGTCCGCGCAGCGTCGTTGCCAATGGCGGCATCTACCGCTGGCACGACGGCAGAAAAAACTGGGACACCATGACTGCGGTCTTCGATTACGGCCCGCTTGACGACCCCACCAGGGGATTCCAAGTCATTTACTCATCTCGGATGACCAATTCGGCCGGAGGCGTCAAAGAGTTGTATTATTCCAACGGCGGCACCATGGATCTGGACAAAAAACAGATCACTTCCGAAGGTGGACTCACCGAAAAACTCGCAGGCGAAATGAATATGAAAGCGAATCTTCTCCCAGCCGTTTCGCTCACCCAGGCTGCCTCCGCGGCCGCCACTGCCACGGACGCCGGCGACGACGACATGACGGTCGACAACGTTCGGAACTGGCTGGAGTGTATCCGCAGCCGCAAAACCACCAACGCCTACATCGAAGCGGGCTACAGTCATTCCGTCGCGCTCTGCATGACCATTGCCGCGATTCAGACCGGACAAAGAATCACTTTCGACGACGCAAAGCAGCAGGTGGTCGTGAGAGGCCGCAGCTAACCATGCGCATTCCCATTGCCGGTGCATCTCTCATCCTCGTTGTTGTGGCTGCGTTTCTGACGTCTCTCGTCTCCGCCGGCCCCCATCCCCCCGACCGCGTTACCGTCGTCGTCAACGAACAAGCCCGCCGCGTCGACATCTCCATCGATGGCCAGCCATTCACATCCTACATCTGGCCGGCGACCCTGAAAAAACCCGTGCTCTATCCGCTGCGCACCGCCAAGGGCACCATCGTCACTCGCGGCTTTCCTCTCGAGCAGCGCCCCGGCGAACGCGTCGATCACCCCCATCACGCCGGCCTCTGGTTCAACTACGAGAGTGTCAACGGCATCGATTTCTGGAACAATTCCGACGCCATCAAACCCGAAAATGCCCCAAAGATGGGCACCATTCTCCATCGTGCCATTGTTTCGGCAAAAAGCGGTTCGGAACACGGCGAGCTCGATGTGGAAACGGATTGGCTCACCTACGACAAGAAAGTATTGCTCAAGGAGCATACCCACTTCGTCTTTCGTGGCGGGCCTGCATTCCGCAGCGTCGAGCGCATCACCACCCTGCGCGCTCTCGATGAAAAAGTTTCTTTCCCTGACGAAAAAGACGGCCTCTTGGGCCTTCGCGTGATCCGTGCTCTCGAAATCCCTTCCGGCAAACCTGAGGTCTACACCGACAGCAGTGGCCGCGCCACTACCGTCTCCAAGCTGGACAACATCGGCGTCAACGGCACCTACCTCACCAGTGAGGGTAAAAAAGGCGACGCCGCCTGGGGCACGCGCGGCCGCTGGTGCAATCTCAGCGGTTTCGTCGGCGACGAGCCCGTCACCATCACCATTCTCGACCACCCTGCCAATCCGGGCTTTCCAACCTACTGGCACGCTCGTGGTTACGGTCTTTTCGCCGCCAACCCGCTCGGGCAGAAAATTTTCAGCGAGGGCAAGCAAGAGTTGAATTTCTCTCTGCCGCCCAATGCCAGCGTCACGTTCCGCTATCGCATCTTGATCTCTTCGGCGATCGCCACGCCCGAAGCCACCGAAGCAGCCTACAAGGATTTCGTCGCCGCCTATCGTTGATTCGACGGGTCCTGTTGTCGAGAGCTCACCCTCCAGGGCTGAGGTCTTCGCAATCCACCACTGCATCCATCCATCGGACGCGGTCAACCAAATACAAAAATCTTCCACTTCGTCTCTTGCCAAAAATGGAACACTGAACAACAGATCACGTCTTAAAAAGGTTCTCGAATCAAACAGCGCAGTCTCATCGGATCATTTGGAAAAAATCACAAATCCGATTATTCTTCTTCTCTTACTTAGAACTGAAAACTGACAACTGAAAACTTTCCATGACCACCCACATCGGCCTCGTCGGCGGGGGCAACATCACGGTGACCCACGCCCGTGCCGCCCGTGCCATTTCTGGAGTCGAAATCTCCGCGATCCACGGAACCAACGCCGAAAAACTCGCCCACCTCTGCCGCGAATACGGTGGCACGCCCTACCACGACTTCGACGCCTTCCTCCAGCATCGCCCCATGGATCTGGTGGTCATCGGCAGTCCTTCCG
>WNGH01017116.1_pt1 | contig 10756 bp, 8 predicted proteins | sample 5400631 | NCBI WGS metagenome assembly WNGH01 (sample SAMN13153373, study PRJNA577476) | soil metagenome | isolation source: 115 cm soil or saprolite under Garry oak tree replicate 1 | place: USA:California | collected 2016-06-15 | reverse complement strand
CGAAATTCTTGACGGAGCGAGACTTCAGATAGCGAAGGGCGGCGCCGACGATTTTGCGGAGGGCCGCGCCACTGAATTGTTCGCGCTTCCCTGCTCCGACAAGGAGCAAGCGCGCGGCCTTGAGTCCTGCTGGCGCATGAACCAAGGTGAACTCCAACATCTTGCCGGTCAGTTCGCCGCTCTTACCGAGTTTGCGTAAAAGGCCCCCGGCAGCCTGGTCGATCTCGGCGATACGGCCCTGAACGGGGTCGGACTCTTCAAAAACATACGTGACCAGGGCTTCGGTCTCGATTGCTGCGAACGGCTGGGTTTCGAGCGTGATCTGCATGGTGCTTTATCGCCTCCGATTGCGATACATGGATTGTTCGACTTCCCTGCGAGCTTCCTTGGTGCGTTCGTCCTGACGGCGGTCCCAGGACTTTTTGCCTTGCGCCAGGGCAATTTCAACCTTGGCGATGCCGCTCCGAAAATAGATCTTCAGAGGGATGACGGTCAAACCCTTAGACTCCGTACGACCGGAGAGTTTGTCAATTTCCCTTTTGTGGAGGAGCAATTTGCGCGCTCCCAGCGGTTCGTGATTCCAGGGGCCACCAGGTAAGTACTGTGCAATGTGCGCGTTAACCAGCCATGCGCCGTTGGGCTTGAAATCGACATAGGCATCGCGAATGTTGGCTTTGCCTTCCCGGAGGGCCTTGACCTCCGTGCCGTGAAGCACCAGGCCGGCCTCATGTTTCTCAAGAATATGGTAGTTATAGGATGCGGCGCGGTTCTGCGCGACGATGTGCTCGCCGGACTTCGCGGACTTCTCTGTTTTTTTCGCGGGTTTAGCCACAACTTGCCATCATAACTGCTGTGTTAAAAGTTGTCACTCTCGACCCGGTAGGGACGTTATTTCATTCAAGACAGCCAACCTTAGCATCCTTGCCGGGACTCTAAAACGGATGTTAGACTTCTTAAGCTTCATGTTGAGGCCTCGGAGTGTGCATGCGTCGCTGGGGAAGGTTATGTCTGTGCGCCAGTTTGGGAGCGTTCATGGCGGGTTGCCCCAAAGGCAAGCCCGACTTCAATCAAGGCAAGAAAGCCGAAACCCTTCAGGATTACGACGCCGCGTTCGTCTTTTACCAAAAAGCTGTCAAAGCTGACCCATACAACGCGGGCTATAAGATCAAGCTGAGCACCGTGCGCTTCGAAGCGAGTGAACTGCACGTTAAGCAGGGCGTGGCGCTGCGGAAAAAGGGCGACTTGCAAGGCGCCGCAGGTGAATTCGAGAGAGCGCAGACAATCGATCCTTCGAACCCCGTGGCGGAACAAGAGCTGCGAAAAACCGTGGAGATGATCGCGGAAAAGAACCACGAGGCCGATGCCGCGGCTGAGCCGCCCAGCGATCCCAACGAGAAACCGCTCGCGTCGTCCCTTCCGGAACTGAAGATCCTGTCGCGCGCTCCCATTAGTTTGTCGATGGATAATGACGCGAAGATCGTTTTCGAGACGCTCGGGAAATTGGCAGGGCTTACTGTGATTTTTGACCCGGACTTCCCTGCCCGGCGCATCTCGACTCATTTGAACAATGTGACCATGCAGCAGGCGCTGGATATAGTTTCGATGGAGAGCAAAGCGTTCATAAAGGTAGAGACGGAGAATATTATTTTTGTGATTCCGGATCAGACGCAGAAGCGCCGGGATTATGAAGAAGAAGTGGTCAAGACTTTATATATTTCAAATACCGTAACGCCACAGGAGCTTACTGAAATCGTTACAGCGCTGCGCCAATTGCTCGATGTCAAACGCATGCAACCGCTCAACTCGCAGAATGCCATCGTGGTCCGCGACACTCCGGACAAGATTCAGCTGGCAGAGAAGATGATTAAGGACATTGATAAAGCGAGGCCCGAAGTGGTGATCCAGGTTGAGGTGCTGGAAGCGCGCACGGATCGCTTGCGCGACCTGGGCATCCTTCCCGGGCAAACTGCAAGCATCTCAATCAACCCGAACACAAGCAGCTCAACCACCACGAGCACCGCCGCAACTACACTGAACCAACTGCGGCACCTGAGTGGCAGCGCTTACGACGTTACCCTGCCAAGCCTTACGGCGAACGCCGTACTGACGGACACGAATACGAAGATTATCCAAAACCCGGAAGTTCGCTCGGTGGACGGGCAGACGGCCAAACTGAAGATCGGGGATCGCATCCCAATCGCCACGGGCAGTTTTTCGTCGGGCCTGGGAGTCGCCGCGGGAACCGCGGGCGGCATAAGTCCGCTGGTGAATACACAGTTCACTTACATTGATGTTGGAGTGATTATAGATCTTACGCCCCGAGTGCATCCCAATCGAGACGTCAGCCTGAAATTGAAAGTGGAAGTCTCTTCGCATACCGGCGACGCGTCGATCGGCGGCATTACGCAACCCATCATCAGCCAGCGGATCATCGAAGACGACATCCGCCTGAAGGAAGGTGAAGTCAGCATTCTGGGCGGATTAGTCCAGCGCACCGACAGCAAAACCGTCGAAGGGTGGCCGGGCCTTGCGAAGCTGCCGCTGCTGAAATATTTCTTCTCTCACGACAAGACGGACCATCAGGAAGATGAAGTACTGATCGTGCTGACACCGCGCATCGTGCGAATGCCAGAATGGACGAAGGCGAATCTACAGCCGATGTACTCGGGCTCCGAGTCGTTCGTACAGGTGAGGCGGGAAAGCGATACTCGCGCGCCCGTACAACAACCACCAGCAACGCCGCCGGGTCCGACTCCGACGAATCAGAACATGGGAGGGGGAACGCCTGCGGCCACGCCGCCGCCGGCCGCAGGGGCACCCGCGGCCGGGGCAGTTCAGGGAGCTTCCGCGGCCAAGATCCGGTTTGAACCACAGAGCCTGACGTTGAAGGTCGGGCAAAAGGCCACGATTGGAATATTGATTGATAATGTGAACGACCTCGTCTCCATTCCGCTTTTGTTACAGTACAACCCCGCAGTAATCAGCGTGGAAGAAGTGCAGCACGGAGGATTCCTTTCGGGCGGAAACCAGGAAGTCCCCTACGTGCAGCAGATCTTCCCGGATAAAGGGCAGGCCATTATTTCCGCAACGCGCGGGCCGAACACGCAAGGAGTAAGCGGGAGTGGAACGCTGATGGGAATCGTCGTTAAGGCGCTGGCGCCGGGCACATCGAACCTGTCCGTGGTGCAAGTGAATGCGAAGGATTCGCAGCAGAGGCCGATACCCCTGATCAGCAGCGAGGCGACGCTGCAAGTCCAGCAGTAGAGGGATGGTGCGAGCGATGTTGCGCAACGCCTCATACCACGGACGAATTCCCAGACAACCCATCGGGAAACCACCGGGTTCCGCCGAGGCGGGCATGACGCTGCTGGAGTTGATCATCGCCTGCGCCATTTTGCTTGTTCTATCTTCCGCGGCGCTTCCCATCGCAAAGTACACCATCATTCGACAGAAAGAAGCGGAGCTTCGGCACGATCTGCGCGAGATGCGCGACGCAATCGACCGGTACAAGGACACCGCCGACCGGGGACAGATCCGCGTGGAACTCGGGAGCGAAAACTACCCGCCAGACCTGGAGACTCTGGTGAAGGGAGTGCAAATCGGCGCCAGTGGCGACAAGAAGATTCGTTTTCTGCGGAAGATTCCCGTGGACCCCATGACCGGGCGGGCCGAATGGGGACTACGTGCCGTTCAGGACGATCCCGATTCGACCAGCTGGGGTGGGAAAAACGTGTTCGACGTATACTCGAAGTCGACGGGGACGGCGCTGGATGGGACCAGGTATTCCGATTCGAATTACTGGTAGTTCGCACGAGGATTCGAAATGAAAAAACTCTCGCAAATTCGAGCCGAAAGATCGTCGTTCCGAAAACCGCGCGGCGCGATGTTCGATGCTGGATTTACGCTCATCGAATTGATGATCGTGATTACGATTATCCTGATTCACTACACACTGGACAAGCAGGCGGCGCCGCAGTCTCTGGACGATTTAGTGCAAGCAGGGTATCTGCGCAAAGTTCCCGTGGACCAGATCACCGGAGGGAAGGATTGGGTGCCACAATTCGATAGCGTGGTGCTCAGCCCTGACCAAACCTCTACCGGGATGGTTGACGTGCACTCCAATGCCACGAAGGTTTCTCCCTTTGACAACACGCCGTACAACGAATGGTAGCCGGCTACCTCGCGAAGAAACGCATGGCTTGAATGTCACCGATGGCCCGAGCTGATTTGACGCGGCGGCACCCGTCGGTTATAGTGGTTGTGCGGGGTGGAGCAGCCTGGTAGCTCGTCGGGCTCATAACCCGAAGGTCGTCAGTTCAAATCTGACCCCCGCAACCATTTGTTAGTTGATAAGAAACGGCTTAGAGGATGCTCCCTCTAAGCCGTTTCGCTTTTGGGGTTCGCTCGCGTCAAAAACTACCGCACGCCTAGTTGCGCTGCGATCCGCTTCCCGTCTTCGTTTATCACGTGAGTGTAGATCGTCTCCGCGACTGGCGACCCATCAGTGTGGACGACCGTAATTCAATTGTGCCAAGGCCTTCCTCTCTCATGCAGGCGGCTCTTGAGTTTTGGCGAACATCATGTGCCGTCTTAAGTGGGACTTCATGTTGCCCCGGGAACAGGGCTCGACCGGCAGAGAAAGATCACCGCCGCACAGCGGATACAGCGCGTTGCTGCCGGCAGTTAGGTTCTACTTGCTGGTGCATGCTTCTTTGGTGTTTCGACGCACTAGGTATCTTGGAAGAAACGGGTAGGTGCGCGATTGTGACTGTTCTTTGGCAAGCGTTTACCGAGGGAACGAGCTTGAGGGGCGACCAGACTCCCAACGATGGACTTTGGGCAGGGTTGACTGCTTGTGAGCCAATGTGAATAGGGTTGGCAGGCGACACTGGCGACCAACAAATAGTTCGCCGGAGATCCGCCGACCAAAAGGGGAGGGATATCTAAATTTTTGTTTGAAGCAAACGTTTTCTCGGTGTATATCTAGGGGCCAGTGAGGGCCTCTTATTCATGATTCGATTTGGCTCTGGCACTTTGGGGTTGAGTGCGGTGGTTCTGACGGCTCTTTTCCTGCAGCCATGTTCGGCAAAGGCTGGGACGCCTGACGAGCCGCGCGTTATCCCGATAGAAGGCGACGTTATCGGAACGCATGATCCTTCGATCATAAAAGAGGGGGATGTGTGGTATGTGTTTGCAACCACCCCACCGAATTCAAAGACTGGTGAACAATTCCCTATCCGCTGCTCGAACGATCTGGTGCACTGGAAAGCTTGTGGATACGTGTTCTCCGAAACTCCCGCGTGGATTAAGCAGGAGAGCCCAAAAACGAAAGAGCTTTGGGCACCGGATATTTCATATTTTGACGGGAAGTTTCATTTGTACTATGCGTATTCCTCTTTTGGGGTGAACACATCAGGGATTGCGCTCTTGACGAACAAAACGCTGAACCAGCAGAGCCCCGATTTTCATTGGGTGGACGAAGGTCTGGTTCTGAAATCACGCGCCGAAGACGACTTCAACGCCATCGATCCAAATCTGATTCTCGACGAAAAAGGACAAGCATGGTTGTCCTTCGGAAGCTTTTGGAGCGGAATCAAGATGCGAAAGCTCGATCGGAAAACGGGGAAGCTTTCGTCTGACGACACCAAGGTTTACTCCTTGGCAAGCCGCTACAGACCGGAGCATTACGATCCAGCCAAATCCGGCCTGCCACCGGACTACCAAGCGATAGAGGCACCTTTCATCGTCCGCCACGGTGACTATTACTATCTCTTCGTGTCGTACGACCTTTGTTGCCGTGGAACGAAGAGCACGTACCATACGCTGGTGGGGCGGTCTAAAGAAGTCACCGGGCCCTACTTGGATGCTGCGGGCAAGAACATGAGCGAAGGCGGCGCGACGCCACTGCTCGATGGAAATCAGAAATGGCTCGGCCCGGGTGGTGAATCGATTCTGCTTCAGAAGGAAGGGGACATCATCGTTTTCCACGCGTACGACGCGAAAACTGGAATTCCGGCGTTGCAGATTTCCACCCTAACGTGGACCGGGGGCTGGCCTCACGCCGCACTAGATGGTGGCGCTTCTCAAGCTAACCATTGACTTGGAAGAGCCAAATGCGATTCGTGCTCTCTGCGCGAAAGAGGCCTTGGGATGCTCGTGGCTTTCGACTTGCGCGGCCAACTGCGCTGACTGCCATTCTGTCCTTTGCTATTGCTCTGGGAGGGTGCGGAGGAGGAAGCAGTCCTGTAATTTCGAATCCGAATCCGCCAAGCGCGGGTGTCCTGGACAATTACAAGCTAACCGGGGCAGTGAGCACAGTTCATGACCCGAGCATGATGCGGCAGGGGTCCACCTACTACGTATTCTCCACCGATGCCGGATCTGTGGGTAGCTACCTTCAAATTCGCTGTTCAGGTGACAAGGTGAACTGGACCCCTTGTGGCCACATCTTTGACGCAATTCCTGCATGGGTCACCACGAAAGTTTCTGGAATCGCCGGTTTGTGGGCTCCGGACGTATCTTATTTCACTGGCTTCTACCATGTTTATTACGCGGGCTCGACTTTCGCCACCAATACGTCGGTGATCGGACTGGTGACCAACAAGACGCTGGATGCTATCGATGTGGCGAATTACCAGTGGATGGACCAGGGCGAGGTCCTGTCCTCGCAATCCACGGACGATTTTAACGCTATTGATCCCAATCTCTTTTTGGACACCGACGGGCGCGCCTGGCTTACGTACGGAAGCTTTTGGACGGGAATCAAACAGCGAGAGATCGATCGAAACACAGGTTTGCTTCTAGCTTCCAACACGAGTATCTACAATTTGGCGGCGCGTCCCGGAGTTCAATTCGATCCGATCGAAGGATCGTCGCTCGTTTTGCATAATGGTTTTTACTACTTGTTCGTGTCGTTCGATTTCTGCTGCGACTCCGACCCCTATCAAAGTAACTACAAAATCGCCGTGGGCCGTGGGAACAATCCCCATGGACCTTTTTTCGATCAATCCGATACAGATATGCTGCAGGGTGGCGGGACGATCCTTCTCCAGGGGAACGGCACAACATGGAGCGCTCCTGGGGGACAGACAGCATACCTTGATGCAGATGGAGAAAGTCTCATCACTTTTCATGCACTGCATCTGCCAGGAGGAACGCCGTATCTATTCGTGAACTCTCTTAACTGGCCGCAGGATTGGCCACAGATACAGCCGTGACGGTGCGAATCATTTTCAAAGTCTCGCGAACCTCGCGGAGATACGCACTCTGTACCAGGAGGATGGGATGATGAAGCGCCGAGATTTTTTGCAGAATGGGGCGTTAGGCATGGCTGGATTCATGCTTCCTTCAAAGACGGCATGGAATTCAACGGCTGCTTCACGAGCGGCGGATTCTCGGATTGAAGTTCTTTTCGACGAGCCGCTTGGCACGATTTCTCCAAACATCTACGGCCATTTTGCAGAAAATCTTGGTGGCGTGCTGTACGACGGTATTTGGGTCGGAGAGAAATCGCGTGTCCCGAATATCGATGGGGTTCGGAAAGATCTGATCGAACACATGCGTAAGGTTAAGGCCCCGGTGATTCGCTATCCTGGCGGATGCTTCGCGGACAGCTACGACTGGCGCGATGGCATTGGCCCCGCCGATAAGCGTCCGCGTCGCACGAACTTTTGGGCAAACGCTGAATCAGAGAAGTCGCCGCAAAACCACCGCTACGATCCGAATACAGTCGGAACCAATGAGTTCGTGCACTTCTGCAAGCTAATCGGTGCTGAGCCCTATCTCGCCGCAAACGTACGGAGCCTGCCGGCAGAAGCCTTTCAGCATTGGGTGGAGTACTGCAATTCGCCAGCGGGAAGCACGACGCTGGCGGACGTGCGTGCGGCAGCCGGCTACGCGGAACCGTTTCGCGTGAAGTATTGGGGAGTTGGGAACGAATCGTGGGGATGCGGTGGCGAATTCACCGCTCAGGAGTATGCAGTCGAATTCCGTCGCTATACGGCGTGGCTTCCAAGATTTGGCGATGACTTGAGCCTGATCGCCTCTGGCCCGAACACGGACGATTGGAGTTGGACACGGGAGTTCTTGACAGAACTGGTGCGCAAGGGCCCAGGACAATTACGCCGAGTTTATGGAATGGCGCTCCATCATTACGCGTGGAACTTGAGCCGCGGAAAAACTCAGAACTGGGAGGCCGGCAAAGGCGAAGCCCTGAAGTTTGACTCCGTAGACTGGTATGAGCTGCTCCGCGAGGGCGAGCGCATGGAAGGCCTGGTCACTGGCCACTGGCACGTCCTGAGTGAATTTGACCGTGAACACCGAGTGAAACTTGTGGTGGACGAATGGGGTCCTTGGTATCGCCCAGGAGGCGAGGCTACCCCTGGCAACTTACTGGAGCAGATCCCCACGCTGCGGGACGCGGTGTTCAGCGGTATGACACTCGATATTTTCAACAGGCATCCAGAGAAGATTGCGATGGCGAATTGCGCGCAACTAATCAACTGCTTGAACAATCTTTACCTGGCGCATGAAGACAAGTTCGTGATTACGCCGGTTGGCCATGTATTCGAACTCTACGCGAGCCATCAAGGAGGGAGCGCGCTGCGCACGATCTTCTCAGCGCCCACCTTGCATTATGACCGGGACGGAAAACCAGCGACTTTCTGGGGACTACGCGGGTCTACTTCCGTGCGGGACAAGAGTTTGACGATGACTGTCGTAAATCCCAGCACAAGTGAATCTCGCCTGGCGGAAATCGCTTTCCGGAGCGCTACCGTGAAAGAAGCCGCCATCAGATGGATGAGCGATCCAGACATTCACGCGCACAATACGTTTGAGCATCGGGATGCTCTTGCGCCCCGGACAAAACAGTTGAGCGTGAACGATGGAGCTCTTGTGGTTGAGTTTCCCCCCGCCTGCGTAGCCGCGTTGAACGTTCAGCTAAACTAGCCGGCACCAAAGTTATTAATTGGCTTTTTCGAGCGCTTGCGCCTCAACCGGATCCAAAAGCTTGAGGATGATGCGGTGCCGATCCAAGTCTTCGCGCTCCAACTGGCTGGCGATTTCCATTTGTTCGACGGACTCCTTCGATTTACCAAGCCGAGCATAGGTGAGTCCCAAATAATAATGAACTTCCCGGATTGATGGATCTGCCGCGAGCGCGGTGAGCAGGAAGTCCGCTGCTTTTGAATAGTCCTTGCGCTGAAATTGTATTCTTCCCGTGCCTAGCAGCGCGCCCGCGTTTTGCGGTGCAAGCTGCAAGGCCGCCTGGAAGCGATTCGCGGATTGCTCGAGCTCGCCGCCGTCCAAATCCAGGAATCCGAGTTGCACGTACGCTTCGGTCTGGGCCGGCTGAAGCTCAATCGATCGCTCGAACTGAACGCGTGCCTCTTCGGTCTTCTCGAGCATGCGTAATACGAGCCCCAACCCGAAATGTCCAGTGGGGTCTTCACGACGCAGATTCACATACCTTTCAAAGAGTTCACGTGTGGCTGCGATTTTTCCAAGCCCCATCTGCGCCCGGCCAAGCGCATAAATTGCATTGGCATCCGTGGGTCGCGAAGTGAGGACTTGTTCGAAGGCTATCCTGGCATCCTCGAAGAGGGACATCCGCAAGGCGACGATACCGAATTCATAGACTAATTCAGGGTCATTCGCTGCCACCTTCTTGGCTCGGATCAAGAAGGAAAGCGATTTTTCCAGTTGTCCTTCCTTCAAAGCAGCACGCGCCTGCCCTCGCAAAAGCTGCACAAGCGGCTTTGAGGCGTCTTCCCTTCCCGGCTCGATCTTCAAAGCCGATTCCAGTTCGGCGATGGCTTGATTTGCGCGGCCTGTTTCGGAATAGAGGAGCCCGAGACTTACGTGAACACCAGCATATTCTGGTTTTATTCGAACCACTTTCTCAAAGAGCGTTTCCGCCTCTTCGTGGCGGCCCTGTCGTGCACGGATGATTCCGAGCAAGTTTAGAGCCCGATAGTCTCCGGGGTTGTGCGTGAGGACAAGTTGTACGTCGTTTTCCGCTTGTTTCAGATCACCTTGAACAAGAGCCTGTGAAGCAGAACGCAGACCCACCAAATTGTCGGTTGAGGCGGGACTTTGCGCCAAGGCAATCGGACCTACTGCGAGGCAAATCAAGCAGGCAAGCACCAGCTGAATCATGAAACTAAGTCGACGGCTTCTTGTGTCTCTCACAGGTTACTCACGGGCCGCAATCTGGAATCTCCAACTAGTCTAAATTAGATTAGAGCGGTCGGAGTGGCGGTTTCTTCTCGAATCTTCACTTTTCTGTCCGCCGCCACATTTGTCAATACTTGTATGCTCCCGCTTGGCCAATGAATCTCAATCCTTTGCACAACATTATCGGGGCCCAATCCGAAGTGAACGCGACGATCGCTGGAAGACTGGTAGCTTCCACCGGTACTCACAGTGGCAAACTGCGATCCGGCCCGCGTCGAGATCTTTATGTTGGCGCCGATTGCATCGCGATTGCTCTTCACTCCCTCGAGATCGAGCGTTATCCAATGGTTGGCGCCGGGTGTTTTGTTTAGCAGTATCCACGGAGGACCATCATTCGATGCGACAACCACATCGACCTTGCCGTCGTTATTCAAATCGCCCGTGGCGAGGCCCCTTCCAATCCACCTTTCTTCAAACACCTTCCCGGAAGCACGCGACACATCGACGAACTTTTTCCCGGTAACGTTGTGTACCAATAGGGGTGGCTCGCGATAGTGCAGATGCGGTTGCGAAGTTTCAA
>WNGH01022745.1_pt1 | contig 10757 bp, 8 predicted proteins | sample 5400631 | NCBI WGS metagenome assembly WNGH01 (sample SAMN13153373, study PRJNA577476) | soil metagenome | isolation source: 115 cm soil or saprolite under Garry oak tree replicate 1 | place: USA:California | collected 2016-06-15 | reverse complement strand
GGCCGGAGCTCCGCCGGCCCGCGAGCGCGGTACATCGCGTGGCATTCCACGAACACGGTGGCGATCACGTTGTGGCCGGTGCGCAGGTCGGCGAGCAGCTCGTCCAACAGGTAGCGGTGGTCCGGCCGCACCCACAGATGATGATGGGTGTCGACGATCGGCAGCTGGGGCTCGAGGATCGGCTCGGGCGGCTGCGTGGCCAGCCACGCGTCGTTCGGAGGATTGATCCGGCCGAACCGGGTCGGCTCCGAGTACTGGCTCACGTCAGTGCGAGTGGTGGCCCGTGCCCGGGCCGTGCGAATGACCGGAGTGAGAGAACCCGCTGGACGGCGGTGAGGGCGTGGTGGACGGCGGGCGATTGAAGTTCATCGAGGGCACCGTGAACACGCGCACCGCCGCAGCACCATCGGCCGGACACGACGCCTCGGCGGCCGCATCACGAGCCGGCCGCGACACGTCGAACTCGAGCCCGCACACCGTGCAGCGGAACGGATAACGCACGCGCTCACCCGCGCTCGGCGGCGCCCGTGACGTGCGCCTGCCAGTAGTGATGCGTCTTGGCGACCACCGTGATGATGCTCTTCACCTCGTCCTTCAACTGGTAGTCGGGCCCCGCCGGCAGCACGAGCCGCTCCTCCTCGACGCGCGCGTCGACGTTCTCGAGGATGATCGCCGCGCACATCCACGCGGCCATCGTCGGCGACTCGCAGGTCACGGCGAGCCACCCCGGCTCGATCGACTCCGCGTAGAGCCCCGTCGTCTCCCAGATCCCTCGCTGCATCTCGACGAGCATCTCGTGGCCAGAATCGGCTGGATTGGTCGGGGCCCTGAGCGGGCTCTCCGGCCCGCGCTGAGGTGGCCCGCCGTAGAGCGCGAGCTCGCAGAACGTGGTCCACATGCTGCCCCAGTCGGGACGGCCGTCACGTCTCCAGAGGAAGGGCGCCGACGACATCGGCTGAGATCCGTCCGGGCGCGGCGCCGGCGCGTACTCGCGACGGCGGACGTCGGCGTCACGGCCGAGCGAGTCGCGAAGCGCATCGAGACGATCGACGGGCGCGGTGGCGACGGTGACGGGCAGGCCTGCCTCGTCGGCGAGCCTCGCGGCGAGCGTGGCAGAGGCCTGATGCACGGCCGCGGGGACCGTGGCGTCGATCACGAGGACGAGACGACCCGCCATGCCCTCGCCGTCGGACGGCTCACCGTGTGTCGCGGTCATCGCCGCGGGATCATAGCACCTCCTTGACTCCGGGCCCCGGCTGCCTCAGCCTCGACGGGAATCGCCGGGTGGCGTGTGGAGGCGCTTGTTCATGATGATCGAGTCCATCGAGATCTACCGGGTGCGGGTGCCGCTGGCGTTCGTGTGGAAGACCTCCTACGGCGATCAGCACGACACCGACACCGTGCTGGTGCGGATGGAGAGCCAGGGGCACCACGCCTGGGGAGAGAGCTGCCCGCCCTACATTCCCAACTATTCCGCCGAGCATACGCTGGCGACCTTCCACACGGTGCGTGAGCACATGGCCGGCCGCATCATCGGCCAGGACATCCGCACGGCGCAGGACCTGCTCGGCCGTCTCGACTTCGTGAAGGGCAACCAGTTCGCGCGGGCCGCGCTCGAGATCGCCTGGTGGGTGCTGGAGGCCAAGCGCCAGGGCGTGCCGCTGCACGTGGCCCTCGGCGGCACGGGCGATCGCGTCGCCGTCGGCGCTGACTTCGGTGTCCAGGACTCGCTCGACATCTTGATGAAGAAGATCGACGAAGCGATCGCCCAGGGCTTCCCGCGGATCAAGCTCAAGTTCCGGCCCGGCTGGGACCTCGACATGGTCGCCGCGGTCAGGTCCACGTTTCCGAGCTTCACGTTCCACATCGATTGCAACGCCGCGTACACGCTCGCCGACCTCGATCTCTTCCGCACGCTCGACCGCTATCGCCTCGCCATGATCGAGCAACCGCTGGCCGACGACGGCCTCAGCCTGGTCAATCACGCCGAGCTCCAGTCGCGGATCGAGACGCCGGTCTGCCTGGACGAGAGCGCGCTGAGCCTGGCCCACGTGAAGGCTGCGATCCAGATGAAGGCGTGCCGCGTGATCAACATCAAGGTGGCTCGCGTGGGCGGGCTGACGGCCTCGCGCGACATCCAGGCCTACTGTGCCCAGCACTCCGTGCCCTGCTGGGTGGGCGGGATGCTCGAGACCGCCATCGGCGGAGCGATCTGCGCCGAGCTGGCGACGCTGCCGAACTTCACCTACGCCGGCGACATCTTCCCGTCGTCCTACTTCTATCAGGACGACCTGGGCAAGCCCGAGATCGTCCTGAGCGGCCGCGGCGAGATCGCGACGTCACGTGTGCCCGGCATCGCGCAAGAGCCCGATCCCGATCTGCTCAAGCGGTGGACGGTGGATCACGCCTCGTTTCGCGCGTGACGCAGGGTTCTCAAACGCAAGGAGGACACCGTGGCCAAGAGTGTCGTCACCCCCGAGCGGTTCGCCAGGGGCAGGACCTTCGACGAGTACGTGAAGTACGCCGGCAGCGCCGAGAACCTCGCCCGCGAGGCGTGGGGCGGGTATTTCTCCGACGGCGGGTCGAAGGCCGTCGCCCGCAAGGACAACAGCGGGATCTTCCGCGAGCGCTACGCTCGGGCGCGCCTGACGGATCAGCAGACCGCCGCCATCAAGTGGCTCGCCGCGCAGCCCAACGGGCCGGCCAAGATTCTCGTGATCTCCGAGGACTGGTCCTCCGACTGCCGGCGCGACGTGCCGATGCTGGCCCGGCTGGCCGAGGCCGGCGGGCTGGAGCTGCGGATCTTCAACCGTGACGGCAAGAAGATCCTCGGCACGCGGCGCCCCGATCCCACCGCCTATCCCGACGGCAATCACGACCTCATGCTGGAGTTCCTGAACAAGAAGAACGGCGCCGAGTGGGCATCGCTGCTCGTCGCGGTCTTCTACACGAGGGACTTCCAGGAGTTGCACCGCTACATCGAGTACCCCGCCATCTACCGCAAGGACCTCATCCGCGGACACCAGCAGTCGGCCCGGCCCGGCGAGACAGAAGAACAGGCGAGAGACCGCGATCGGCGCGAGTTCCTCGCCATGCAGCAATCGCCGTTCTTCGACGTGTGGGCCTCCGCCGGGATCGACGAGATCCTCAGCGCGCTCTACGAGAAGCTGACCGTGACGCGCTAGACACGTGGCGGGCCGCCTTGACTCCGCGTGCAGACTGAAGCAGCCTCTCCTGGTTCTTCGGAGAGAGGGCTGTCGATGCCTGACGTGGCGTGAAAGGAACTCCATGAGAACCGTGTCCCTGGCTTTCGCCCTGTGCGTGCTGACAACGACGGTGGCTGGCGCCCAGGCGCCTTCCGCCTCCCCTCCCCCGCCTCCGAGCGTCAGGACGGGCGACGTGGCGCCGGACTTCACCGCCAACTATCTGACGGCCGCCGACGCCAACGGCCGTCGCGACCGGAAGACCATCAAGCTGAGCGAGTTCCGGGGACAGAAGAACGTCGTCCTCGCCTTCTTCCCGGCGGCGTTCTCGCCGGGCTGCACGACCGAGATGACGAAGTACCGGGAAAACACCGGCGAGTTCAACTCGAACAACACGGTGATCCTCGGCATGAGCGTCGACAGCGTCTGGGCCAACGTCGCGTTCGCCGAGAAGCTGGGAGCACCGTTCAACATTTTGAGCGACGCCAGGCGAGACATCAGCAAGGCCTACGGCGTCTTCGACGAGCAGTCGGTCATCGCGCGCAGGACGACGTTCGTCATCGATCGCCAGGGTGTCGTGCAGAAGGTCTTCATGGCCCAGGAGGCGCTCGACCCGGCGCCCGCGCTGGCCACGTGCGCGCTCCTGAAAGAGGTCAAGTGAGCCTCAGCCCCGACGAGTTCCGTGAGCACCTGGCGGTGGCGTCGGCCACCGCCGGGCTGACGCTTCCCGAGCTGGTCCTGCCCGCGTCGCACCACGTCGTGCTGCGCGGGATGCGCTTTCACTATCTCGACTGGGGCACGCGCGGCCGGCCGCCGATGCTGTTCCTGCACGGTGGCGGGCTCAACGCCCACACCTGGGACCTCGTCTGCGCCTCGCTCCGAACCGAGCGCCACTGCCTGGCCCTCGATCAACGGGGCCACGGCGACAGCGAGTGGTCGCCGGAGATGGATTACGGCATCGAGAGTCACGCCGCCGACATCGACGCCTTCGTCGATCGCCTCGGGCTCGATCGCTTCGTCCTCGTCGGCATGTCGCTCGGCGGCGTCAATGCCCTGGCCTGGGCCAGTGCGCACAGCCAGCGCCTGGCCGGGCTCGTGATCGTCGACGTCGGCCCGGAGGTTCGTCAGGCCGGCGTGAGGAAGATCGCCGCGTTCACGTCGGAGGCCACGCCGCTCGATTCGGTGGAAGACTTCGTGGCCAGGGCGCTCAGCTTCAATCCGCGCCGCGACGCCACGCTCCTGCGCCGGAGCCTGCTCCACAACCTCCGCCGCATGCCCGACGGCAAGTGGATGTGGAAGTACGACCAGCGTCACCGCGGCCGCTTCGACCAGGCGGCCTACGAGCGCCGCCGCCAGCTCCTGTGGTCGGCGGTGGCCAAGGTCGCGTGTCCGACGCTGGTGGTGCGCGGAGCCGAAAGCGACGTGTTCCACGACGAGGACGCCGAGCGCCTGGCCAGCGCTCTCCCCGACGGCCGCTGGGTCAAAGTGGAGCACGCCGGCCACACCGTGCAGGGCGACAATCCGGCTGGTCTGCTCGTGGTGCTGCGCAAATTTCTCGACGAGGTGTCCGCCGCATGAAAGCCGTCTACATCGCCGAAACAGGAGGCCCGGACAAGCTCATCTTCGGCGACCGCCCCGATCCGGACGCCGGGCCGGGCGAGGTCGTCGTCCGCGTCCGCGCGACGGCGCTCAGCACGCCCTGCGCGCTCGGGCGCGACGAGCTCTGCGAGAGACAGAAGCGGCTCGGCGGCGAGCTGGACGGCGGGCACGCTCAGTATTGCAAGGTCCCCGCGGTCAACCTTCAGCGCATCCCCGACTGGATGGAGTTCGACGAGGCGTCGACGCTGCCGCTGGCCGGTCACACCGCCTGGCACTGCCTGATCGAGCGCGTCCAGCTCCAGCCCTGGGAGGACATCCTGATCCAGGCGGTCGGCAGCGGCGTCGGGAGCTTCGGATTGCTGATGGCCAAGTCCATCGGCGCGCGCGCCATCGTCACGGCGGGAAGCGATTGGAAGCTCGCGAAGGCCAAGGAGCTGGGCGCCGACGAGGTGATCAACTACACCGCCACGCCGAAGTTCAGCCAGCGCGTGAAGGAGCTGACCGACGGCCGCGGCGTGGACGTCGTCTTCGATTGCGTCGGCGCGACGGTCTGGGACGAGAGTCTCGCGAGCCTCAAGCCCGGCGGCCGGCTCGTCATCACCGGCACGACCTCGGGGAGCCAGATCCCGTTCAATCTCGGCGTGCTCCAGTCGCGTCCGCTGACCCTCATGGGCAGCGGCGCCCGGAGTCGGCGGAGCTTCGCCGCGATGATGCACATGGTGCATTACGGCGGCCTGCGCGGCGTGGTCGGGCGGACGTTCGATCTCGCCGACGCGGCCAAGGCTCACGAGGTGATGGCCGGACGCGATTTCTTCGGCAAGCTGGTCCTGCGCGTGCCGTAGGAGGGATGGTCATGGGTGAGCGAGAGCTGACGTACGGCGAGGCGGTGAAGGAAGCGATCGCGGAGGAGATGCGGCGCGACCCGCGCGTGTTCCTGATCGGCGAGGACGTCGCCGAGGCCGGCCATCCCTTCAAGACGCTGACGGGGCTGGTGCAGGAGTTCGGGACGGACCGGATCATCGACACGCCGATCTCGGAGCCCGGGTATGCCGGCATCGGCGTCGGCGCCGCCATGACCGGCATGCGTCCGATCGTCGACGTGATGTTCGGCGACTTCATCACGCTGACCATGGATCAGATGGTCAACCAGGCCGCCAAGGCGCACTACATGTCGGGTGGCAAAATCAAGGTGCCGATCGTCTTTCGCACCACGCTCGGCGCGACGCGACGCTCGGCCGCCCAGCATTCGCAGTCGCTCCACGCGTGGGTGAGCCACATTCCCGGTCTCAAGGTCGCGCTGCCGTCGGGCCCGTACGAGGCCAAGGGCCTGATGAAGACGGCGATCCGCGACGACAGCCCGGTGGTCATCTTCGAGGACAAGATGATGTACCGCGTGAAGGGCCCGGTGCCCGCCGAGGACTACACGATCCCGTTCGGCGTGGCCGAGGTCAAGCGCGCCGGCACCGACGTGACGATCGTCGCGACCAGCAGCATGGTGACGGTCGCGCTCGGCGCCGCCAAGATGCTCGAGGAGATCGGGATCAGTGCCGAGGTGATCGACCCGCGCACGACGTATCCCCTGGACAAGCAGGCGCTGATCGATTCGGCCAAGAAGACCTCGCGCGCGATCGTGGTGGACGAGGGCTACGAGCGCTACGGCACCACGGCCGAGATCGCGTCGGTGATCGCCGAGGGCGCCTTCTATCACCTCGACGCGCCGGTCAAGCGCATCGGGGCCATGGACGTCCCGGTGCCGTTCTCGCCCGTGCTCGAGGACCTCACGGTGCCGTCGGAGAAAACCGTGTTCGAGACCGCCAGGGCGCTCTGCGGAAAGGCGTAAGTTGCTGACGGAGGCACAGTTCGAGCGGGCGCGGCGCCTGGCGCTCGGGCTGGCCGGCATCGAGCTGTTCGATCGTCATCGTGAGCTGCTCCAGCGCCGAAGCGACCGGCTCATCGGGCAGGACTCGCTCGACGCGTTGCTCGACGCGGCGGAGGACGGCGATGCCGACGCCCGCCGCCGCTTGATCGAGCTCCTCACCACGAACTTCACCGGGTTCTTCCGCCACCCCTGGCACTTCCACCTGGCCGCCGAGCACGCGCTGTGGGCCGTGCATCGACGCGGCTCGGCGCGGCTCTGGTCGGCGGCGGCCGCAACGGGTGAGGAACCCTATTCGCTCGCAATGGCCGTGATCGACGTGTTCCGACGTGGCGATCCGGCTGTGACGATCCTGGCGACGGACATCGACGAGGCGGCGCTGGCCGTCGCCCGCGAGGCCGAGTACGCCGACGCTGGGCTCGCGGCGCTCGAGCCGGCCCAGCAGGCGCGGTTCGTCGGCGAGCCCACCGGCGGTGGAAGCCGGCGTCTCGTGCCGGCCGTGCGACGGCTGGTGGAATTCCGTCGGATGAACCTGGCCGATCTCGTGTGGCCGCTCGATGGGATCTTCGACGTGGTGTTCTGTCGCAACGTGCTGATGTACCTCGAGACCGGCCACCGCTACGCCGTCCTCGAACACATCGCCTCCATGCTCGAGCCGGGCGGCCTGTTGCTGCTCGATCCGAGCGAGCACCTCGGCGGGGCGGCGGAGCTCTTCGTGGAAGGCGGCAACGGCGCCTACACGCGTCGCTCTGCGGCTGGCAGGGCATCCGCGTCGCGCCAGGGCTCTGCCCGATGACGATCGCCAAGCGCCTCCTCCTCCTGCTGAGCATTCCCCTCGCCACCCTGGTGGGCCTCGGCGTGTTCACGAAGATGGAGCTCGACCGGATCGACGAGCGGGGAAAGTTCGTGGCCGAGACCCAGATCACGAGCCTCGCGGTCGCGGCGACCATCATGCAGACCTTCTCCGATCTGCGGGCCGACGCTCGCAGTTATCTGCTGGTCGACGACGCGAAGAGCCGGAGCGAGCTCCAGACGGCCGTCGAACGGCGGAAGACGGAGGTGGCCCGCCTCCTGCGCCAGTATGCGGACACGCTCGTTTCCGACGAACGCGATCGCGCACTGACGGCGGAACTACGAGAGCGCACGCGTGAGTGGATCGCGGGCGCCGAGCAGGCGATGGCCCTGGCCGCGGCCGGCGACCAACGGGCGGCGGTGGCGCACCTGACCCGTGGCCTGGCGCCGCTCGGCGAGCAGGTGAACTCATTGCTGGCCGACTGGACGCACCACAATCAGGCCATCGCCAAGGAGGCGGGAGACGCCACCGTCTTCACCATTCAGAGAGCGAGCCGAGCCTTGCTGCTGGCCGTGCTGCTCGCCCTCGCCCTGTCGGCCACCCTCGGACTCGTGACGTATCGACGCATCGTCAGGCCGCTGCACGGGTTGCAGACGTCGGTCGAGTCGATCGCGAAGGGCGACTTCGCCCAGGCCGTGCCCTTCACGCACGAGGTCGACGAGACAGGCTCCCTCGCGCGGTCGGTGGAGGTCCTCAAGCGCGGCGCCGCCTCCATGGAGGAGCAGCGCTGGATCAAGACCAACGCCGCGCGGATCTCGGCCGAGCTGCAGAGCGCGACGACGTTCGCCGATCTGGGCCAGCGCGTGCTCTCGGGCCTGGTGCCGGCGCTCGGCGGTGGCGTCGCTGCGGTCTACAGGGTCGACGCCGCCGAGCAGCGCGTGAAGCTGATCGCCAGCTACGGCCTGGGTGAGCGCCAGGCGGCCCGGCCGTCGTTCGCGCTCGGCGACGGCCTCATCGGCCAGTGCGCGCGGGATCGCCAGGCCATTGCCCTGACCGATCTGCCCCCGGACTACCTCGGCATCTCGTCGGGGCTCGGGTCGGCGGCGCCCTCGTCCGTCGTCGCCTGGCCCCTCGTCTCGCAAGGGGAGGCGCTCGGCGTCGTGGAGTTCGCATCGTTCCGTCCCCTGGCGGCGAAGGAGACGGCGCTGGTCGAGGAGCTGCTGCCGATCGTCGCGCTGAGCATGGAGATCCTCGCGCGGAACGTTCGGACCCGCGAGCTGCTCGAGCAGACGCAGGAGCAGGCGCGCAAGCTCGAGGAGCAGACGGACGAGCTGACGCAATCGCAGCAGGAGCTGCTCTCGCAGAAGGAGGAGCTGGTCGCTCAGCAGCAGGAGCTGGCCGTCGCCAAGCAGAAGGCCGAGGAGGCGACGGAGATGAAGTCGATGTTCCTGGCCAACATGAGCCACGAGATCCGGACGCCGATGAACGCCATCATCGGGCTCTCATATCTCGCGCTGAAGACTCCGCTCAACGCCAAGCAACGCGACTACGTCAGCAAGGTCCACAACGCCGGCACGTCGCTCCTCGGCGTCATCAACGACATCCTCGACTTCTCGAAGATCGAGGCAGGCAAGCTCGACCTCGAGACCACGGACTTCCAGATCGACGAGGTCGTCAGCTCGGTCATCACGCTCACCGCCCAGAAGGCCCACGACAAGGGGCTGGAGTTCCTGGCCGACGTCTCGCGCACGATCCCCGAGCACCTGCGCGGTGACCCGCTCCGTCTCGGACAGATCCTCACCAACCTGGTCAACAACGCGGTGAAGTTCACCGAGCGTGGCGAGGTCCGGCTCACGATCGGTCTGCTCGAGCGCGCCGGCGACAAGGTCGAGCTGAAGTTCTCCGTGAGCGACACCGGGATCGGCATGACCCGAGAGCAGGCGTCCCGCCTCTTCCAGCCCTTCACCCAGGCCGACATGTCCACCACGCGCAAGCACGGCGGCACCGGGCTCGGGCTCACGATCTCGCGGCGGCTCGTCGAGCTGATGGGCGGGCGCATCTGGCTGGAGAGCGAGCCCGGCGCGGGCAGCACGTTCTCCTTCACCGCCTGGTTCGAGCTGAGCGCCGCCCGGTCCGCCCGCCGGATCGTCCCCGAACGCCTCTCGCGTCTCCGCGTGCTCGTGGTCGACGACAACGCCGCCGCCCGCGAGATCCTGCAAGAGCCACTGCGGGCCATCGTGAGCCGCGTCGACGTGGTCGCCTCCGGCGCCGAAGCCATCACGGCCGTCGGGCAGGCCGACGCGACGGCGCCGTACGACCTCGTCTTCATGGACTGGCGCATGCCCGGCCTGGACGGGTTCCAGACGATCCGCCGGATCAAGAGCGACGAGACGCTGACCCACCAGCCCGCGATCGTGCTCGTCACCGCGTTCGGCCGCGAGGAAGTCCGCGAAGAGGCCGAGCGGCTCCATCTCGACGGCTTCCTCGTCAAGCCCGTCACCAAGTCGATGATCGTGGACACGCTCGTGAACCTCTTCGGTGATCCGACTCACGGAGGCGCCGTCGCCAGCGTGCCCGCGAACGAGCAGGCGGGCCGGCTCCGGCGCGCGCGAATCCTCCTCGTCGAGGACAACGAGATCAACCAGCAGATCGCGGTCGAGCTGCTCGAAGGCGCCGGCGCGACCGTGCGGGTCGCCGGCAACGGCCGCGAGGGGGTGCAGATTCTCTCGGACGGCCCGCAGCCGCCCCCGTTCGATCTCGTGCTGATGGATCTCCAGATGCCCGAGATGGACGGCTACCAGGCCACGACCAACCTCAGGGCCGACCGCCGCTTCGCGAGCCTGCCGATCATCGCCATGACCGCCCATGCCACGCTCGAGGAGCGACAACGGTGTCTGGCCTCCGGCATGAACGACCACGTGGCCAAGCCGATCGATCCCGCCGTGCTGTTCGACACGCTCGGCCATCACTACCGCCCGCCCGTCGAGCCCGACGCGGTCGCGAGTCGGCCCAGTGACGCTCGGGCCGGACTCGAGCTCGGCGACGATGTGAAAGTGCCGTCGATCGAAGGGCTCGACACGGCGGATGGGCTGATGCGCGTCGCGGGCAACCGCCGTCTCTATCTGAAGCTGCTGCGCCAGTTCGTCGAGCAGCAGGGCCAGGCGCCCGCGCGCATCGGCGAGGCGCTGACCGCGGGCGACGCCACGGTGGCCGAGCGGCTGGCTCACACGGTCAAGGGCGTGGCGGGCAATCTCGGCGCCGGCCCCGTCCAGGCCGCGGCGGCGGC
>WNGH01020703.1_pt1 | contig 10757 bp, 7 predicted proteins | sample 5400631 | NCBI WGS metagenome assembly WNGH01 (sample SAMN13153373, study PRJNA577476) | soil metagenome | isolation source: 115 cm soil or saprolite under Garry oak tree replicate 1 | place: USA:California | collected 2016-06-15 | reverse complement strand
TTGACGGTGGCCACCTGGCCGACGTTGCAACCCACCCGCGTGAACGGCACCCAGGGGGCGGGCGCGTTCTTCCCGTCGCCGCCGAGGATGTTGAACTTCGTGTCGGTCGGGTGCCCGCTAGGGTCGATGATCGGGTCCGTCCAGTACGCAAAGGCCACTGCGTTGTTGGTTGTGCCGTCGGGGTTGAAGTAGCGATAGGTCGTGCCGATCGGCACGCCCGTCTGGTCGGGGTACAGGCCGGTGAAGGAGGTCAGGATGTCGGTTGCGTCGTGCGCGACCAGCGGTGTGTGGTGGTTGGTCAGCAGAACGCCGTTGTTCTCCATGAAGTTGAGCAGGTTGGGCATCTGCTCGAGGTCCGAGGGCACGTTGGGGTTGTCGCGGGTGAAGTGGACGTTGTCGAACTGCACGTGAATGACGTGCTGGATCTGCTTGTGAGCCGAATTGAGCTGGCAGCCCCCGGTTCCGCCCGCCGCGCTCGCCGTCACCGGCGGGCCGGAGGCAAGAGCAGCGGCGACGATGCTCGCGCCGGCGGCCAGGTTCACGAGCCTGCGTCGTAGAGGTTTCACCTGGCACCTCCCCTCTTCACATCTGACTTCAACTTCATGCGCACGGGGGTGGGTCGGTCTCGATCCTGAACGGGCTTCCGGCCGGCACGACTAGAGTCGCGTACACAAGCGCGTTCGCTGTGTCGCTCTCATTGCTGACCATGAAGGGAGCGGTCCCGCTCTCGACGAACGACTCGTGCGGGCCGTAAGTTCGGGTTTGACAGTTCGCGTCGTGGGTGGTTACCTGGCCGGACTCGACGACCACAATCACGACCCCCGGATGGAAATGCCAGCCCGAGCTGCCATGCGGTTGGAAGGTGATCGTCTGCACCAATACATCCGTCGGATCCTTGGTCTGAAACTTGATCCGATCCTGGTTCACCTCGACGCTGTCCGCAAGCGCCGCGCGGTGGCCCAAGATCGTCGTTGTGATCAAGGTTCCGGGATTGGCTAGGGCGATCGTCGCTCCCAACGCGGCGATGACCGTGCTTGCGCCGAGGACGAGGACCAGCTTTCGATAAAGCTTCATTGCGTTCTCCAATTTGGTATGAATTTCTTCGGTGGTTGATCGTCAGCTGAGCGCCGCAACCCCGAGGCTAGGCAGGCGGGGACTCGCCGTCATGCGTAGAAGTACCGGGACCGGTACCGGAATCCGGTACGGGTTTCTAATACCGCGCCGACCTGCCCTCGTTGCTATGCTCCTGCGCGATTCGTTGTGGTGGCGCCCAGTCTCACCCGCCGGGAGCGAGAGGTTGCAAACCTTGTCGCTGAGGGGCTGACGAACCGGGAGATCGCAACCCGGCTGTTCATCTCTGAGCGCACTGCCGAGAGCCATGTCGAGCAGATCCGCGGCAAGCTGGGGTTCCACTCCCGCGTACAGATCGCCGCGTGGGTGGCGGCGGGCCGGCCCGGCGATGGCGGCCCGGTATCGAGCGCGGCAGCTGTCGGCGGTGCCGAGCCACGTGCTCGCGGCCGAGTTCGGCCTCGCGTCCCGGGGCGCGTCGGCATCGCCACCGGCGTTGGCGTGGCCGGCGCACTGCTCCTGGCCGGACTCGTGTTCACAAATAGCTTGCCGTGGGCGGCTAGGCCAGCGGAGCAGCGCGTCACCACCGTAGCGGGGACGGGCGAGCGCGCCTTCTCAGTCGACGGAGGCCAAGCTTCCGCCTCGGCGCTCGTGCGTCCGCTTGCACTCGCCATCGGACCCGCCGGCGAGATCTATATCGCAGAGGGGAACCGGATTCGCGAGGTCAAGACCGACGGGCGGATTGCCACATTCGCAGGCACAGGCACGGCTGGGTACGGCGGAGACGGGGGCTCGGCAGCCCAGGCGGAGCTCAACACCCCTCAGGGCCTGGCTGTGGACAGCGTCGGCAAGGTGTACATCGCCGACACTCTCAACAATCGGATACGGCGCGTCGACACGGATGGCACGATCACGACAATCGCGGGCACCGGCGAAGCTGGCTATTCGGGTGATGGGAAACCCGGGCGCGAGGCCAAATTAAATCTTCCCACCGGCCTTGCCGTCGGATTCAGCGACACGATCTTTATCGCCGACACAGGCAACAACGTGATCCGCCACCTGGGGCTCGACGGCGCGATCCGCACAGTGGCCGGAACCGGTGAGGGGGGATACCGTGGCGACGCCGGGCGCTCGGTCGATGCGGTTCTCCATGCCCCCGGCGGCCTCGCATTCGACAGCGAAGGCAACCTCTACATCGCCGACACCCTGAACCAGCGCGTGCGCCGCATCGACGTCAACGGGCAGATCGCCACGGTTGCCGGCACTGGCGTGGCCGGCTACCTCGGCGACGGTGGCCCTGCCACCAACGCAGAACTGAACCTGGCCACCAATCCTCTCGAAGGAGTTGGCCAGAGCCTGGCGGTGGATGCGCGAGGAGATGTCCTCATCGCCGACGCGCTGAATCGCCGGGTCAGGCGGGTTGATGTGAGTGGCACGATAAGCACGATCGCGCAGATGAAGACGCCGCTTGGCCTGGCCGTCGATGCGCGGGGCCTCGTTTACGTTGCCGATGCCGACGACAACCGGGTCCGCCGGATCGGATAGACATCAGCCGGCCGGTGGTTGCTTGAGCGGCACCTCGAAGTCTTTCCCGATTGGGGTGATCAGGAATTCGAGGAACACCGCCTGACCCTCCCCCGCGTTCGTCTCCTGGAGCGCGACTTCAGGCAAAAAGGCGACACCGTGGCCGGTGCCCAAGGTAACCGAGGGCCGGCGAGCGCTTCGGATCGCCACTGAACCAGTGAGCACGTAGAAGCCGGCAAGACCACCGAACTGGTGGGCCCCCGCAGTTCCCAGCTTCTCCAACGTGACCTGGCGGAGCACCACCGAGTAGGCCACGTGCGGCAATACGTCGCTGGGGACATCGTCGCTTTCAAAAGCGGCTTTCGCCACCTGATTGACGAGCGGTTGACCTCGAGCGGAGCTGGGCCAGAGAGCGATGGAGTACCAGATACTGGGCTCAGTCCCAGGGTTGAGGTGGGTGTGGGCCACGCTCTGGTGAAACTTCGCTTGACCGGCCATCAGTTCGATAGGCGGCTGCCCTTCGAGCACCAAGCGGTGCACGCCAGTCTCGACAAAAACGACGCTGGGAACATGTTGCTTCGAGTTGATGACGTAGCCGGGTGGTTGCTCGAAGCGGATAAATCGAATATAGACAGCACCAGTCGGCAGACTGTCGAGCTTGCCCGCGTCGAGCGCCTTGATCGCCGCGCCGCGCGGAAGCGCCTCGGCGTTGAAGGTGACGGTGGCCGCGGCCGAACACGCGGAAAGGGCAAGTGCGATCGCCATCAGCGCAGTCAGGTTCGTCTTCACAGCGCGAGCAGCATTTAACCCTAGCGTCCAAAATCGGATCGCGACCACGATCGCAGTCAAATGCACGAGGGAGATCGGCATTCCGACCGGATTTTGGTCGGGGGCCTCGTGGCAGAGGGTTACGGGCGTCTGGATATCAGCGCCGCCCGGAAGGGCCTTGGTTCAGCGCCGGCTGGCGCGGCCAACGGGCAGTCAGCATGATGGCGGACAAGTTGAGTCATTCCACCAGGAGAGGCATCATCCAAATAGTGAGCAACCATACGGTCGAAGAGACTGTGAGGCGGCTACGCGAAGTCCTCGACTCGAAGGGAGTCAAGCTGTTCGCGACCGTTTATCACGGCGGAGAAGCCGCGAGCGCGGGTATGAGTATGCCTCCCACTATGTTGTTGATCTTTGGCAGTCCTAAGGTCGGAACACCATTGATGTTGGCCGCGCCGAGCATCGCCATTGACCTTCCTCTTAAAGCGCTGGTTTCGGAGGATGCCGACGGTACCGTCAGGATCTCTTACAACAGCCCGGCCTACTTACAGGAGCGGCACGGTATTCCTGAGAACTTGATTCAGAACATCTCGGTTGTCGAGTCATTTGCTGCGGCGGCGGCCGATTGATGATGGAGCAAGGCGGCTAGCCTGCCGCGCCGATCGTCGCGAACCGGAGAATGGCGTCGGTCGAGGGTATGAAGTAGTAGGCGCCGGTGACGGGCTTTGTGTATCGGGTCAGCGCGTCGCGCATGCCGTCAGAGACGCCGGCCATGCTCTCGAGCATTGTCTTCAAGGGGTGCTGACTGGCGCTGAAGCCCACGAACATCGTGCCATGTGCGGTGACGGTCCCGTACGGCATGTTCCGGCGAAAGATGTTTCCAAACTTCTCTTGGTCGGTCCGTGCAACATGCGAGTCAGGCGGCTGGGGATTCAGCTCGATACTGTCTGGCTTCGTCCGTCCCATCACGCGTTCCTGCGCTGACTCCGGCAGCGATTCCCAGGCTGTCGCATCGTGAGCCCATTGCTGGAGGAGGAGGATCGTGCCACCGACGCCGGCCTTGCCTTCCGGAATGAGCACCACGCCGGGCGCGGCGAGCAGACTGGGATTCTTGGTGCCATCCTCAAAGCCCGTCAGGTCGCGATATCGCCGATACGGCCAGCTCGACGTCTCATCCGCGACAGTGGCAATCGCTGCAAGAGCATTAATTGCCTGGCGCGCCTCGTCAAAGATCACGTCATAAGAGCTGCCGGAGAGCCAGAGCACCGCGTCGTGTTGGGTCGCCGGCATCACGTAGTGATCAGCCCCGATCACGTCTTCGTTGAACCCAACGAGGCCATCCGGGAGACCATCCGGCACGAGTTCACGCCACAGTTCGGGCCGGAATCCGGACACTAGGTTGACGCCGCCGATCGTTGTGCGTGGCTCGCGCAAGTCGGCCATCGCGGACACCAGCGCACGCGGGTCTGCACCCGGCTGAAGGTTGAACTCGAGGTATGCATGAGACGGGTTCCCAAGTGCAAAGATCCCGCTCTGGGGCGCGTTCATCGTTCCTGCCAGTCCTTTGATCGGCCAAGGGATGGTTTAGGAAGTATGATGCCACCGTTCTTCGACACCGAGATTGAGAGTCGCGGTCTGGTGCATCAGGATGGGTTTTCGCGACCTTGGGGTTTTGAACCAGGTGCCTCACGGTCCTGGCATCTGCGCAGGCGACAACTGCTGCCGAGCGAGTTCGATTTGAGGCGATCGACAGTCACTACCACGACCTCTGGTGTGTGGTTCCTCAGGAATCTGTGATCCGGCTGTGACACGTGGTCTCCGGACGACGCACGAAATCGCCGGTTTTGAATACAAAAATGGTCGGGGGCCCGGGATTTGAACCCGGGGCCTCACGGTCCCGAACCGTGTTGGTTGCATGTCCTCCCGTGTCCCGGCAGCTCCCCTGATGCCCGCCCGAACTCAATTGCCGCTCCTTGGTGTCCGTCTGTGTCCCCCTAGAGCCGCCTGGCGCCGGGAATCCGTGCCCCGGCTGTGCCCTGGCGAGGGTCCGGATTAGCCCCCAGAAGCGACGAACTCGCAGCCCACGGGCGTGACTTACATAAGCCGGGCAATCGCTAAGTTGCGCGCCGACTATCGCGCTGACCGGACCCCAATAACGGATCCACCCTGCGTGAGGCGCAGGGTCATGGTCGGCGCCCTACATGCGACGCTCGGGATGCCACATGCGCTCCTGTGCGATGACGAAATCGAGAATCTCATGCATCTGCGCGTCAAGATCACGAGAAGCCTCCGCGTCCGCGGCAGGCCGATCCCGCGTGACCTGCTTGACCGGAACAATCGCACCACAAAGACAGGCCAAGAGCGGGAGCCATCGTTCCAGTGCGCAAAGGATGCGCCGCATCGTAAATGTTCCGCCTTGACTGAGTCTACTCCTGGGCGATGCCAGTGACCGCCGAGGTTGGTTCCACGGCAACACGTAGAGCCGCCTGAATTGGAAAGGCTCCCTAGGGCGCCGCTTCCTCGATCGCTAAACAGGTTCCGAGGTCGAGGATTCGGCAGCGGCGACCTGTCCATCGCGAGCAAAAGGCGCCGCCCCACCCCGAAGCTAGCACACCGGCAACGATTGTGATCCAGAAGAGATCACCGATCGCAAGCGCCAGGGCATTGTTGGCGCCGGCGATCACTTTGGGGATCAGAGGCTGGAGAGGTCCTGGCAGCAGGTGTTCAAGCAAGGCGCGACCGTTGCCAACGTTCTGTAGGACACCCGACAGCTTGACCATCTGGAGGATCACCGGCTGCGGCACACCCTCTTCGGCAAGGTTTGTCGGCAGCCTGTTGGCGAAAGATGACGAGAAAATGGTGCCAGCCGCAGCCAGTCCAACCGAAGCGCCAATCTGACGGAGAAACGTGAGCGTGCTGGTGGCCACGCCGAGGCGATTCGTCGGCACCGCGTTCTGAACCACGACCGTGTAACCGGCCATCGCAGGCCCGATGCCAAGGCCAAGAATGAGCATCCATGACCAGAGCTCCCAGTCGGAAACGCCAGCCGTCAGGTGAGTGAGAAGAAAGCCCCCCACCAGCATCACGGCCGCGCCGCCGACCATGATCCACTTGTAGCGGCCCAGCCGGCTGATCAACAACCCGGTGCCGATGCTCGCCCCCATCAGCCCGACCAAAAGAGGCCAAATGTAGTAACCAGACGCGGTGGCGCTGATGCCACGAACGGTCTGGTAGAAGCGCGGCATGAAGATCACGGCGGCGAACATGGCAATGCCGAACACGAACACCGCCGCCATGCTGACCGAGTAGTCACGGCGCCTGAACAAATCCAACGGGAGGATTGGTTCTTTCGCCTTCGACTCGATGAACAGGAAGACCACCAGAATGACCAGGCCTAGCGCAATGAGGCCACCCACATTGAGGTCGGTCCAGCTGGCGAGCTGACCCGAACTGGTCACGTTGCCTTTGTTGGTGAGCCCGAGCATGAACGGCACCACCCCCGCCGTGAAGAAAACGATTCCTACGTAGTCGAGATCGCGGAGGGATGCCTTCCGGCGCCCAGCGCTGGGCAGGACTAACGCCAGGACAACCAAGGACGCGATTCCAAAGGGCACGTTGACGTAGAAGACCCAGTGCCAGCTGATGTGGTCGGTGATCCAGCCACCGATGAAAGGGCCGACGATAAAGCTCAGAGCGAAGACAGCGCCAAACAAGCCCTGGAATCGGCCCCGTTCACGTGGGCTGTAAAGATCTCCGATGATGGCGATGACGATCGGGAACAAAGCCCCGGCCCCAAGTCCCTGAACGGCCCGGAATGCCACCAACTCGTTCATGTTCTGCGAGGCACCGGAGAGCCAAGAACCGGCGAGGAAGAGGCATACACCGATCATCAACATCACCTTGCGACCGAAGACGTCCGAGAACTTTCCGTAGATCGGGACCGTCACCGTCGACGAGAGGAGGTAGGCACTCACCACCCAGGCGTAGAGGCTGGCTCCGTTGAGGTCGGTGACGATTCGCGGTAGGGCGGTGCCAACCACGGTCTGGTCCAAGGAGGCCAGGAACATGGTCAGCAGAATTGCCCCCAGGATCGTCAGCTTTGTCCGTGGGGGTAGAGACATCAGCGATGGCGCCGCCGCACTCGCCTCTATGTCGACTTGCGGAGCCGCCGGCGCGCGTTGACCTTCGATGGCTGCCACGTTATTGCTCCTTGGCACGCTGTCGCGGATTCGCGCCGCCGTCCGGGCTGACCGGCTCCGGTTCGGAGAGGCGGTATCCGGTCGCAGGGACGAGTTCACGGACACGCCCAACGGCCTTGGCCGATGCTTCTGCCGGGGAGGTGGCCTGAACCGAGCGCACGCCGATCGTCATCTTCGCGGTCCCGGCGACGGGCTCTACCGTCAGCCCGTTGTGAGTGAGGACTTCCAGGACGTTTCGGTCGCCAGGGCGTCCGGGCTCCGGCTCCAGAGTCAGGCTGAAGGCGTACTCCCCGGCCGCTGCGGCCGCTAGCTGGCCACCCGCACGGTAGCCCAGAGGCTTGAATCGGCGATCCTCGGCAGCGTCCAGCAGCTCGTCCAGATCCTTGGTCGAGCGCCGACTGGCGAAGCGGGCTGCCAGCGAATAGAGGACGGGGACCAGAACCAACGTGAGCACGGTACTCGTGAATAGTCCGCCGATAACAACGATCGCCAGTGGCCCGCTTATGAATGCACCACCTACTCCCCCGCCGCCGCCGATCACCGCCAACGGAAGCAAAGCCAACATAGTGGCGAAGGCAGTCATCAAGATGGGGCGCAGACGGTGCCGGCCGCCCTCGATGATGGCGTCGTGCAGGTCGAGGCCGCGATCGCGGTACTGCTCGATGAGGTCGAGCAGGACGATAGCGTTGGTGACCACGATGCCCGTGAGCATCAGGATTCCGATCAGACCCGGCAGCGATAGCGACGTATTGGTGACAACGAGCGCGATAACGGCGCCTGTCGCCGCGAAGGGAATCGAGACCAGCAGCACCAACGGCTTGAGCAGGGAGCGGAAAGTCGCAACCATGATCAGATAGACGAGCCCGATCGCCGCCAGCAGGGCGAGCGCAAATTGAGTCAGCACGGTCGAGAGTTGGGCAAAGACTCCGCCCGTCGAGAGCGATGCACCTGATGGGAGCGATACGCCGGCGAGCGCGTTGGTGACACTGGTCTGGACCGCACGCGTGTCGTTGGCGGTGATCGTGCCCGTGATCGTCGCGTCCCGGTCGCCGTTGACGCGATTGACGGTCTGCGGGCCGGTGACCTCTTGAATGGTTGCGACTGTGGACAAAGGCACAACCCCAAACGCGGTGGGGATCGGCAGCAAGGCGAGAGAAGCTGCGGTGTCGGCGGTGCCGGGCGGCAGCTGGACGCGGACGTTCATGGTTCCCTGGGGCAGGTTGGCCTGGGTCGCTACCTGACCGTTGATCTGCTGCGCGACCAACGCGGCCAGCGTCTGGATGTTCAGCCCCGAGGCGGCCAGCTTGTCGGTCGGGACCAGCTGGTATTGCGGCTTGGAGACGACCAGGTTCGATTTGAGTTCGGCCAAACCAGACACCTTCGAGAGTGCCGCCAGAACCTGATCGTTGGCAGCCTGCAAGGTGGCGGTGTCGCCTGCGCGCACATCGACCTGCATCTGACTGCTGCTGGCGTTGGCGCTGTTTTGGGCCTGGCCAACCACTAGCTTGGCTGGACCCTGGTAAGCGTTCAGGGCTCGCGTCACTCCCGCCAGGGCGATGTCGTACTGCCCGTTCTGGACCAGCACCAAAACCGATCCCTGGCTCGGATCCGCAGGCGCCGCGCCGGCGAAGGGGCCTCCTTGGCCGCCCACGGTTGCCTGGTAGGCGGTGATCCCCGGAACGCCCGCAATGAGAGCCTCGACCTTTTGCGTCTCGGAGTCCGTCTCGGACAGCGTGGAGTTCACAGGCATCGAGATCGCGACCGGGAAGGTGGGGCTGGAGGATTGGTCGAGCAGATTCACACGCAAGAGGGGGATCAGCGCCATCGAAGCGACGAAGAGCACATACACACGCTGCGTCCAGTTCCAGCGCAAACGGCGCTCGGCCCCTTCGGCGCGAATCGCTGGGAGCAGCCGCGATGCAAGCAGCGGTACCACGGTCACGGCCACCACCAGCGAGGCAAGCAGCGCAACGACCACGGTCAACGCGAAGGGCCGGAAGAAGCTGCCCGCGATGCCGGTCAGGAAGACGATCGGCAGGAAGACCGCAACCGTCGTCGCTGTGGACGAAGCGACCGCGGTGATGATCTCGCGGGCTCCCGTGTAGGCGGCGACGAGCGGGCGCTCGCCCTCACTGACGTGACGGCTGATGTTCTCGAGCACGACGATGGAGTCGTCCACCACGCGACCGATGGCGACCATCATCCCGCCCAGGGTGAGGATGTTGAGGGTGATCCCCTGCGACCAGAGCACGATCAGCGCCACCAGCAGCGAAAGTGGAATCGAGATCGCGGCGACGACGGTCGCGCGTGCGCTGCGCAAGAAGACGAATATCACGAGTACCGCGAACACCGCACCAAGCAGCCCCTCGCGCAGGATGTTGCCGATGGCCTGAGTGATCGGCGTCGCCTGATCCTGGATCGAGTCCACACGCACCCCGTGGCCGATCGACGACTCGATCCCGGGAAGCGCGCTCCAGACCTCGTTGGCTACGGTCACCGTGTTGGTGTTCGGGCCCTTGACGATTTGCAGGCCGATGCTGGGCTTGCCGTTGGTGCGGGTGATCGTGTCGGCGGGTATTGAAGCGACCTGCACCGTGCCCAGCTGATTGATGGTGACTGGCGCCGCCGGCTTGCCGCCTGATGGCGCTCCAAGGGGCGGGGTGACCGTGACTTTGCCGATCTGGTCCAGGCTGGTCAGCGACCCGGAGACCTGGAGAGGAATGGTCGCGGACCCTTGCTTGAGGGAGCCTACCGACTGCACGATGCTCGCCTGCTGAAGGGCCGCGGCTACCTGGGTGACGGTTAAGCCGTGGGCCGCCACCTTGGCGGGATCGACTGTGACGTCCACTTCGTCGGTTGGAGCGCCGGTCAAAACCACCGACGAGACACCACCTAGGCCCTTCAGCTTTGGCAGCGCCTGGGCCCGCAGTTGGCCGGCGAGATCGCCCAGCGGCTCGTTAGCGGATATCGCGTACTCGAGGATCGGGAGGCTATTGGTTGAGAAAGTCTGGACACTCGACGACGTGGCCTGTGGAGGTAGCAGCTGGCGGATCCTCGCCAGGGCGCTGTTGACGTCCTGCTCAGCCGACTTGAGGTCGGTGCCGTCCCGAAACAGGACTATCACCAGCGACGCGCCCTGACTCGAAGTGGATTGCACCGTGTCCGTACCGGTCACGCCCTGCATCGCGTTCACAACCG
>WNGH01011274.1_pt1 | contig 10758 bp, 9 predicted proteins | sample 5400631 | NCBI WGS metagenome assembly WNGH01 (sample SAMN13153373, study PRJNA577476) | soil metagenome | isolation source: 115 cm soil or saprolite under Garry oak tree replicate 1 | place: USA:California | collected 2016-06-15 | reverse complement strand
CGCCGACGCCTCCACGAGCGCATCCACCACCCCGAGCAAGCGAGCACCGCGCGCGGGTTCGGCCCCTCCCGTCAGCACCCCGGCCATCACCACCAGGCCGGCCACCGTCAGACCCTGGTCGCCCACTGCCCGCATCTGGGGGATACCCTCGCGGAGCAGGGCCTCCGCACCCAAAAGATTCCCGAGCTGCTTGTCCACGGCGGCCAGGTTGAGCAGCTCCATGGCCACCATCCGCTGGTCGCCAAGCTCCCGGCTGAGCGCCAGGCTGTCTTCGTACAGTGCTCGGGCTCGGGGGTAGTCGCCAGCTTGGCGGGTCCCGGCGGCGAGCAGATGCAGCGGGGCAGACACCGCCTCCGGCTCCTGCAGCCCACGGGCAACGGCAAGGGCCTCCTGCGCACGCGCGCGCACGGCCTGATGGTCACCCTCGCGGAATGCCACTCGGGCCAGCCCAACGAGGGCGTTGGCTTCCCCTCGGCGGTCCTCCGCTTTGCGCGCCACCTCCAGAGCCTCCTGGTTGAACGCGCGTGAGGCTTCCTGGTCGCCCTGGCGGAACGCCAGGAGTCCGGCCCCATAGAGGGCTTGTGCCCGAACCGGAGTCGGCTCGGCCGCTGCGGGCGTGGCCAGCACCCGCTCAAGCCATGCTCGCCCCTGGGCGTTGTCGCCCCGGACCATCCAGAAGCGCCAAAGGGCGACACCGAGCCTGAGCGCTTCCCGCTCGCCGCCGTGCTCCAGAAACCACGCCAGGGCGTCGCGGATGCGGTCGTGTTGTGCCTGCAACCGGTCGAGCCACTCCCTGACTTGTGGCCCGGTCAACTCCGGCCGTGCCTCCTCGGCAAGGGCGAGGGTTGAGAGGGCTTCGCTGCGATCCACAAACACCCCCAGTTATTCGCGCAGAGACTCCCACTGATGAGAGCTCCAAGTTAACACTCTCCTTGCCCTGCTCAAGGATCCGGGTGTGCTTCCGCGGCTGCTTCACCGCCCCCACCTTCACCACGTTCTGCGGGCTGGCCTGCGGGTTCTGGGCCCACGGCCAAGCCAAGTTCGAGCGCACCCTTGCCGGTGCAGGACAGCAGGCGACGTTCGCCCTGGGCCGAAGACTGCTCGTGCGGCTCACCTCTCGAGGACGTCTGTCAGGGAGCCGGTCGAAGTTAGTGGTGGTTTGCGCCGCGCGTAGCCTACGAGCCGCTGGGGGTGGCGAGTACCCGGGTCAATCCGTCAGCAGCCGCTGCATGAGGTCGCGAAACGCGGCGGGCGTCCAGCCCAGGGTTGCGTCGCCGACCTCAAGCTCGGCGCGGCACACCCCCGGCACGTCGGTCCCAGCCAGCTGCGCGAAGGTCCAGACCCGATCCTCCCCGGCGATCCGCAGTGCAGCTGCCCTTACGGCGCCCGCCTCACGGTGGAAGAGCAGGTGCATCATCGGCGTGTGCGGCGGGTCAGGGATCACCTCAACGCCGGCAAGGCCGCGAACGGCGTCGGCGAGCGTCGCCGCCTGCTCCTGTAGGCAGCCATCCGCGGCAGCCGCGTTCGCAGGCCCACCAGGCCGGACGCCGCGTTGGGCCACAGTCCGTAGAGCATTCCGCCGTGCCGCCGCCGCCGCCACTCCTTGCTCTCGGCGATCACATCCTCCGAGCCCGCCAGCACTGCACCGGCGAGTCCGCCCAGTTGCTTATAAAAGGACGTGTAGACGGTGTCGAACGGCTCCGAGATCTCCGCCAGCGAGCGGCCATAGAAGGATTCGCAGCCCCACAGTCGCGCGCCATCCAGGTGCACGGCCGCACCGCGCTCGCGCGCCCACTCGACCTGGGCGACCAGCTCTTCCCACGCAGGCAGCTGCCCGCCGATATCTCGCTGGGGCAGCTCGAGCAGGAGGACCGCATCGAACGCCTCCAGCCAGAGCGAAAGCTTGGCTACCTCAAGGGCCAGGCCGTTGACGTCCACGCCATAGACGCAACGGGCGATGACGTCGCGCATGGCAATCCGGACCGCGCGGTCGGGGGACTCTATCGACCGATCCCGCCATGGGACAAGCCGCTGCGCGATCCGCCGGGCGGCGGCCACGAGGAATTGTCCTGAGCCACACGCCGGGTCACAGACCGTGAGACCAAGCAACGCAACCTCTGGATCTGGGGCACGCTCGGCCTCGTCAAGCAGCGGATCGAGGGTGGCATCGAGCACGCTGTCTATGAGTGGTTTCGGGGTGTAGTAGGTACCTGTCGCCTTGCGCTCAGCATTGCCACGGTCTGTGAGAGAGAACTTTCGTTCAGATCGGTCGTAGCAGGCTTCCAGGCTTAGCAGGGATTCGTAGATGTTGCCGAGCTCCTCGCCGGCCAAGTCGCGGAAGTCGACCGTGCGGAGCACGCCCGATTGGTCGGTGAACTGGTCGAGGGCGCGCATGGCCGCGAGCAAGCTGCGGTTGCTCAGCTTTGAATCCTCAAGGATACCGAGGGCGCCAGCATCGAACAGTTCCGTGTCGAGGGCGGGCAGCCCCAGACTGGAGCACCCGGCGTCCTCGGTGAACGCGCCGAAGACGATGCGCTGCAGGGCATCCCACCGGTCCGCGTGAGAAGTGCCGGGACGACGTCGGGCCAGCGCGCGTAGGTGGCGCATAGAGAAATAGCGTTCGTACCGCTCTTTCACGCGCGGATCTGCGTCGGGGGTGGGCAGCAGGCCGCGCTCCTCAGCCACCAGGCAGAACAGCAACCGGAACACGAGCCGCATGAGAAGACGCAAGTACTCCTCGGGCTTGAGTCCACCGTCATTGAGCTCACTGCGGAGCTTATCGCTGCCCTTGTGGGCGACGAATCCCTCCCCCAGGATCCGGAGCGCGTCGATAACGCCCTTGTGCAGCCGGTCGAGTGCTCGAACCGCGCGCTCGGCCTCCTGCTGATACCACCGCTCCAACCAGCAATCAGCCGGGCCGGCTGCGCCAATCGCGAGCTCGACCCTGCTGTGGTGACAGAGCAGGTACAACATCACTTAGTCGGAGAGATGCCGCTGGTCAAACATCTCCTCCAGGTCGAACTCAATATGCGGCGATCGGACAATGGAGGAAGACGCACGAAGGAACAGCAGCTTCCGACCGTTGCTGACGATGCCCCACAGGTGTCGGTCACTCCGGTTCAGCAGACCCTGGACCAGGCTCTGTGGTGATCGGGTGGCCGCCCCTGCGACGCCAGCAGTTCGTTGGTCGAGCGGGATGTGCCAGCCGAGCAGATGAACAGGAACTGCTTCCCACTCATGGCTGACGGGATACACATCGCTGCCGACCTTGATACCTGTGCGCGCTGGGCGCAGCGGGCCATAGCCAAGTTCGTCGAACAGAAATCGTAGCCAGCGATCGCGAGTAATGCTGGTCGCTCGGCTGTCGGCTGAAATGCGAGGGATGGCAGCGCGGTGGGAGACCCAGATGGCCGTCAAGCGACTCCATGAGCGGGTGATGGCGTCCTGCAGACTCTCTCGATCTCGGCCAGCCCGTAGTCTTGTGCGCTGACACCGGGCAAATGCCGGGTCTCGAGCAGACGCGAGAGCGTGTCGGCAGGAAACAAGCCGTCCACCACCGTCACGCTTGGGTAGGCTCTCACCTCCATAGGCATGTTGTCCTTTAGGGAGGAACAAGAGTCTCGTGACAGATCGTACGAGATGCGGACGATGATTGGGAAGAGCCGAACACCTGTACGATTCAGGCGTAGAGGGCAACTTGCGACTCGCCCTCAGGCCATCCGGCCTACCGCTGTGAGCGTCGCAGGCGACAACCGCCGGCCTCAGGACTCATCCACGTCGACCTCCCCCGTCCGGATCAACGGCCCGCACGTTCAGCATCAACGACGACGCGAATGCGGTTGTTCGGACTGGTGACCGCTCGTACACTGACCCGGCACAGCTAACCTGGAGGCTACCGATGTCCGCTGAGCCCGTCGGTGAGTCGACTGGAGAGATCCGCCCGCTCAGGATCTCCCCGGAACTTGCTCGCGAACTCCTCCGCGTCCTGCGAGAGGAGGATCTTGAGCTGCCCGAAGACAGCACGGTCCTGGCGGTCATCGTCGAGCCACATCACGCAAAGCAACCAGCGGCCCCCCAACGACCCGAGGACGGCATCGAAGGCCTCATCGGGGTCCTGGGTGACCTCGACGCCCCGGCAGACGCTTCCGAGCGCGTCGACGAGTACGTCTACGGCCACCGGTGATCGTCGACACCGGCGTGCTCTATGCGGCGATGGCGCCACGCGACCGCAACCACGCTGCCTGCGCCAAATTGCTGCGAGCCACTCGCGAGTTGCTGTTGCCCGCGCCGGTGCTGGTTGAGCTGGACTACTTCCTCACGGAGCTCACCGCCAGCCATCGTCCGTTCGACGAGGTGCTACGCAGGATAGAGAACGGTGTCTTCACCGTCTTGGACCTGGCGCCAGATGACTACCCACGGGTACGGGAGCTGTGCACGCAGTACAGCGACTGGCCGCTCGGGTTCGTCGATGCTGCGGTAGTCGCGCTGGCCGAGCGGGAACGACAGACTCGCATCGCAACGCTCGACCGTCGCCACTTTGGCGCGATCAAGCCGCGGCACATCGCGGCGTTCGAGTTGCTCCCATAGCTCGCGGACCCGCCGGACGCAAGACGTAAGGCGCCGGACAACCCCTTGTGACGGAACCCTCAGATGGTCAGCGGATGCCAGCGGCGCTGTTGCGGCGACTTGATCGCACGAGGCCAGAGCCATCCTGGCAAGATGCCGGTTTTGTCCTGACCGAGGTGCTTGCCGACCCCACCAGCGACGAGCACCAGGACATGCTGGAGTGGCTGGGGCTGGACAAGGCGACCGACTTCGACCCCCACCGGTTCGACGTGGACCAGGCCAACCGGATGCTCGCCGCCGTGGATGCGGAGCGAGGCAGCCGATGATGCAGCGCGCGCTCATCTGTGTGGACGGGCCGCCGGGGCGGGGGCAAGACGGCCTTCGTCGAGCGGCTGGTGGCCGGCTGCAGGCACTGGGTGCTTGCCGTGCGCTGCCGACGCGACCCCACCCTGCGCCGGCCGCGGGAGGCCTGCCCACCGCGACACCCGGAGCTGCGCCGCTACCGGGCTGTCGGCGCGAGCGCGGCCGGGCTGTTCACCTTCCCGCCGGGCGATCTGGCCGCCGACGACTTCTACACCACCCGGCTGCTGGAAGACCCCGCGCAGGCGGTCGTGCTCGAAGGCAACACGCCCGTCGGTGCCGTGGACCTGCGCGTGTACGTCGCCCCGCCCCTTACCCCCGGCCGGACCCTGCTGATCCGCCAACTCCGCGACCGCGCCCAACAGCAACAGGACAAGCTCGGTGCGCTGCAGTGGCTGCTCGACCAGCCCGACGGGATCCAGCAATGACTCGCGCACACCATCGGCGAGTCGGGCCCCATCGGCGCCATCGCCAAGCGGCTGGGCCACGCCAACCCCGTGGTTACCATGCGTATGTACCAGCACGCCGCCACCCTGGTGGAAGAGGACCAGCTCACCACGCGCTCCCTCGGCCTCACCACCCGTCACAGGCCCCGCTGACCCGCCACCAATCTTGGTCAGCCAGTGCCGGTGAACCTCCAGCCACCGCATTCTTTGGATCCTACCGACGGCGTGGGTGGATGACTGATCCATAATTGCAAGCGACAGGCGGGACTTTGATGCTCGCCGATGGATGCGCCACCCGCGATGGTCGAGGGATGATGTCACCCGCGCCTGACCGTCTGCGAAGGGGGGTCCCGGTAGTGGAGTCGATGCATCGGCTGACGGTGTCGTTGGTGCATATGGTGCCGCCGACCCGACGGCAGGTCGAGGTGCCGTCGGACCTGACGCTGGCTGGACTGCACGAGGTCCTCCAGATCCTGTTCGACTGGGACGGCGATCACCTGTACCAGTTCGTGGTCGGCCGGCGCCGGTACGCCGACCCGGGCTATCTGGATGCTTGCGAGGACGACAACGTGTCGCTGGCCGAGGTCGCCGGGCGCGCTGGCAAGGTGATCGGCTATACCTACGATCTGGGCGCGTGCTGGGAGCACCGCATCGTGGTGGATGCGGTGGAACCGGCCCGTGCGGGAGTTCGCTCTGCGCGCTGTGTTGGGGGCGTGGGGCCGCACCCAGCCGAGTACGACGGTGACCGACCGCGACGCTTGGACCTTGACGCGCTCAACAAGCAGCTCGCCAGGCTCCCGCTGCTACGTAAGGCGCGGGCTTCGGCACCCGCGCAGGCTGCGGCAACACCACAGGTCCGCGCGCTGGCAGCGGACGCACGCCGAACTCGTCTGCTGCAGGATCTGGTCGGCCTGGCACGGTGGACGGCCGGTGGACGGGCCGTCACCCCGACCGGCGCGCTGAAAAAGCCCGAAGTGGCCGGTGCGCTGCAGGTGCTTGGCTTGCCTGCCCCGCCGGCCGGCTTCCACAGCGCCAGGCACCTGCCCCGCCTGGACGCCCGCTGGCGGCTTGCCGAGGACCTTGGCCTGCTGGACATCTCCAGCAAGGATGTCATTCCGGGCCCTGCCCTTGCCGCCCTCGACGACGACGGCCAGACCCTGGACCTATGGACGAGTCTGTGGGAGCTGGCCGCTGTGGACGGCCGCGTGCTGGTCTACGAAGGCCACCCGATCGGCTATCTGTGGGTCACCCCGCCGCTGCTGTGGGCGCTGTGGCAGGCCGAGGTGCCGCTGTCGGCCGCCGAGCTGGCCGTGGTCCGACCGGGCCACGACCGGGTCGGGTTTGTGGCCTGGGTGCTGGACCAGCTGGTGGCGGTCGGCGGGGTCGAACGCCTCGGGGACGGTCGCTACCAGCTCACGCCGCTGGGCCGGCACGGCCATCTGGCGGTCCTGGACCACGACCCTCGCGGATCGGCATGGCGGTGACCCCACGACGGTGACCGATTCCGCCGGGTTCACCGTCGCCGACCTGCGCAGCCGGGCCGGCGAGGAGGCCTTCCGGGCCGCTGGCGAGCACGTGGTGGCCATCGACGGGCCCGACGAGGACGAATGGAGCCTGTACGCCACGATCGAGCTCGACGACGGCCGCACGCTGGAGACGATCCTGCACCATTGGGTCGGCGGGTCGCTTGACGGCGAGTGCGACTGCCCCCAGGGACTGGCCGGGAGCTTCTGCTCTCACCTGGTCTTGGTCGGCCTGGCCCACCTTGGCGTCGACTCGCCTGCGGCGGCCGCGCTGGCCGCGGAGACCGCGCCAGCCGGCGACCTTCGTCCCTGGCTGGCCACCCTGAGCCAGGGCGAGCTCATCGAACTGGTCATCGAAGCCGCCGACGAGGACCGCGACTACCGACAGCGGCTCGGTCTGCGAAGCCGGACGCAAGCATCCCAACAGTGAGCGTCCACCGCCATAGCAGCCCGGACCCGGACGTCCTTGACGGCACGCGGCCACCCGGCTCGGTCGTGAGGTCTCCTGCGGCGAGCACGCGCTCCACATACTCCTTTCCCTGCTCGGAGACGTCGATGCCATGAACCCGGTAACCGCTGCGGGCCAGATAGACGACACGGCGACCCGCGCCAAACCCCACATCCAGCACCCATGACGGCCGCACCGCCTCGAATGATGCGCGAACACCAGGACCTCGTCGTTTGGGTCGCGGAGCCGGAAGGCCGGATCTTGATAAAGGCTATCCCAGTGCATCAGGTCATTTTCGACAGAACTTCTCGATCGTGGCAAGACGCTCCGCCCCTGCTCTCCTGCAGGCGTTCGAGCGGCTCGAGCAGAAGCGGTCGGCCTGACTGTGCTCCCGTCTGAGAGAGCACCTGGTCGGTAACGTAGAGAAAGCATCGTCACGAAATGACCACATCGAACGCTGATCATGCCGAGGCGGGCGGAGAGCGGGATCGGCCGCCTGATGCTGCGGAGGACCTGCGTGGTCAGCTCGCCGAAGCTCGGCGGGAGCTGGACCGGCTGCGGAACGAGAACCAGCGACTGCGGGGTCGCCTGGGTCTGCCATCGCCCGATGCGGTGGCCGAGTCCCAGCTGGACGAGACGGCACCGACCCTGTTCCCGGTCTCCGAGCCGGAGGCGCTGGCAGAGGTGGACGCGCGGTCGCCGCTTGCGGACAAGGTCACGCTGGTCCGGCGGCTGTTTCGCGGCCAGGACGAGGTGTACGCGGTCCGCTGGACCAACCCCCGCAGCGGTAAGGCCGGCTACGCCCCCGCCGTGGCGGGCGGCTGGAACGGCCGCCCCACGACCGGCAGGCCCAAGCGGCACCTGCCCTTGACCGACGAGGTCGTCGGCGAGCACCTCGAGGGCTCCAAGACCATCGGCGTGTACCCGCTACGCAAGGACGACACCTGCTGGTTGCTGGCCTGCGACTTCGACGGTGGGTCCTGGGCGCTGGACGCGGCCGCCTTTGTGGAGGTCTGCGGCCGCCACGACGTCCCGGCGGTGCTGGAGCGCTCCCTTCACCGCGCCGGTGCTGGCGTCGGTGGCCCGTCAGCTGGGGTTCGGCCTGCTGCGCGAGACCATGCTGCTGCGGGCGGAGCTCGATCTGGCCAGCTACGACCGGTTCTTCCCGAGCCAGGACGTGCTGCCCAAGGGCAGCTTCGGGAACCTGATCGCGCTGCCGCCGCAAGGGACCAGCCTGCAGGCGGGCAACACCCTGTTCTGCGACCCGGCCACGCTGCGGCCGTGGCCCGACCAGTGGCTGTTCCTCAGCCACGTGCGCCGCATGCCACCCGGGCAGGTCGAGGCGCTCGCCGAGTCGCTGGCGCCGGTGCGCGTCGGCCCTGAGCTGGCCGAGCCCGGCACGGTCGCGGTGGCGCCGCCGGGTGAGCGGCCAGCGCCCGAGCGAATCAGCGGCGTGCTCGGCAGAGGGATCAGCGTGGCCAAGACCGGCCTGCCGCCGTGGCTGCTGGCCTCCATCAAGCACCTGGCCTCGCTGCACAACCCGGAGTTCTACCAGCGCCAGAAGCTGCGCCTGTCGACCTGGCAGACACCTCGGTTCGTCAGGTGCTACAGCGAGGACCTCAGCCACCTGCACCTGCCCCGCGGCGTGCTGGAGCCGCTGCGAACCCTGCTCGAGAACGCGGACAGCCGGCTCGACCTCGCCGACCACCGGCCAATGCCCGCCCCGCTGCCAGCGCGCCGGCAGCTCAAGGCCGACCTGACCGGCCTGCAGCAGGAGGCGGTCCAGACGATGCTCGCCCACGACCACGGGGTGCTGGTCGCCCCGCCCGGGACCGGCAAGACCGTGATGGGCTGCGCGATCCTGGCCGCCCGCAGCCTGCCGACGCTGGTCCTGGTGCACCGCAAGCCGCTGCTGGACCAGTGGCGCGCGCAGCTGATCAGCACCCTCGACCTCGAAGCCAAGCAACTGGGCCAGCTCGGCGGCGGCCGTAACCGGCCCACCGGTGTGATCGACCTGGCCATGATCCAAAGCCTCACCCGCCTTCCCCCCGCCGACCTGGTGGCGTTGTTCGGGCGCTACGGCCTGGTCGTGGTCGACGAGTGCCACCACGTGCCCGCGTTCTCGTTCGAGTCCTGCCTGCGCCACGCGCCTGTTCGCCACGTGCTGGGGCTGACCGCCACCCCCTACCGGCGCGACGGCCTCCAGGACATCATCACCATGCAGTGCGGACCGATCCGCCACCGCATCGCCCCACGCGACCGTGACGCCGAGCTGGGCGCGCGACGGCTGGCGCTGGAGCTGCGCGTCCGACCCACCAAGTTCCACATCGCCGCTGACCCCGACAGCGCTGAGGGTCCTTCCATCCAGGCGGTGTTCCGCGCCCTGGTCGACGACGAGGAGCGGACCGCGCTGGTCTGCGACGACGTGCTCGCCGCGCTCGCCCAGGGACGCCGCTGCCTGGTCTTGAGTCAGTGGAAGGAGCACGTCCACCGGCTCGCGCAGCGGCTGCGGGACGCCGGCACGCTGCCGATCGTGCTCGAGGGCGGCCTTGCCAAGAAGGCCCGCGACCGACTCCTGGCCGCCATCCATGCCACCCCGCCTGACCAGGACCTTGTCGTGGTCGAAACCGGACAGTACCTGGGCGAGGGCTTCGACTGCCCCCAGCTCGACACGCTGTTCCTGGCCTTCCCGATGGCGTTCAAGGGAAAGCTGGTGCAGTACACCGGCCGGCTGCTGCGCCCCCATCCAGGCAAGCGCCGGGTGACCGTCTACGACTACGCCGACAGCGCCGTCGCGGTCCTGCACAGCATGCACACCAAGCGCCTGACGACCTACCGGACGCTCGGCTTCGCCGACCTGCCCACCGAACCGCTCACCTGAGGCTGAGCACAACCGACCCGCCTCCCGGTAGGACCGCGTTCGGCGCTTCGTCATCGCCGCGCGGGATCACCGACCAGCGCCGGGTTGGCGCGGCGCAGCCGGTCCAAGAACGCGCGCCGCCGAGCGTAGCGCTGCCGGACATCGGCCAAGCGACGACCGGACTCCTCCAGGCCCATCCGCCCGCACCGCAACCTCCCGCAGGTCCACCACCAGGCGCACCGCTTCGTCCGTCGTGGTCAGCGTCGCCGGCTCACCGGGAAGGCAGGCACGCAAGGCGTGGAGGTCCACCGCTTGGACCGGCAAGCGAAACATCAGCCTCCGGGTCCCCCAGTTGGCGAAGTACAGGTGCACGTCAGCCGCCTGGCCACAAGGGCAGACGATCGTGGCCAACCACCACCCGCGTGGCGTCGCGAGCGCAGAGCCGTCATGCTATGGCCCCACGCGAACGAATGCGCGCAGGCGCGGTCCTTGTGGAGAAGCAGCATGGGATACTTCGACGAGCTCGACGGCTGGAGCACCGCCGGCGAGCGCGAC
>WNGH01011981.1_pt1 | contig 10762 bp, 14 predicted proteins | sample 5400631 | NCBI WGS metagenome assembly WNGH01 (sample SAMN13153373, study PRJNA577476) | soil metagenome | isolation source: 115 cm soil or saprolite under Garry oak tree replicate 1 | place: USA:California | collected 2016-06-15 | reverse complement strand
GATGCGGCCGCACGTCGATGCCGTCGCCAGCGCGAAAGACCGCGGGGCCGAAATGATCGAAGAAAATGAATGGGCCGACCATGCGCGAGCGCGCCGACGGCAAGGCGCGCCGAACCTGCAGGCCGCCGAGATCGACCGAACGCGGCACGATGATTTGCTCGATCGCATCGCTCGATCGGGCGTCGCCGAAGACCGGGTCCTTGGCCGGAAAGAAACTCATATTTTCAACTTTTCAACTATACAGATCGGCCGATCAAAGCCATCGACTCTAGTGTCCCGATTCCGAAGTTCGTAAGCATTTGCGGCGCGCTCGTACGAACTTCGGAATCGATAAGGACACTAGCAGCTCTATCCTTGTAGTGCCGCTTCTGAACCCGAAGTTCGCATCCGAGCGCTCCGCAAACTTATGCGAACTTCGGGTTCGCGGCACTACGCTACACCAAAGCCTGGCGTTCGTCTGCCGGCCGTCTTAGCTTGCTTCGGCTCGCATCCTTTGGCGACGAGATCGGCGATGAAGCGCGGCTGGGCAAATGCAGCGACGTGAACCTCGGGTGTCCAATACTTGGTCTTGAAACTGCCGGCCGTACGATAGCGCTGCGCGATGGTCTCCACCGGGTGCCGCCGCAATTGCGTGTCGTCACTGGCGATCCCCATGGCCATGTGGCCGCCGACATAGACCGGGATGGCAGCGACATAACAGTTCGCATCCGCAAATAGCCGCCGGAACTTGCGCATGGTCGAGGCAAGCTCGTTATTCTGGAAAAACGGGACGCCATTCTGCGTCACCAGGATACCGCCTGGCTTCATGCAACGTTTGCAGCCGGCGTAGAATTTGCGGCCGAACAAAATCTTTCCCGGGCCGATCGGATCGGTGGAGTCTACAATAATGGCGTCGAATCGTCGGTCGGTCCTGGCGACATATTTGGCGCCGTCGTCGATCACGGATTCGAAGCGTTTATCGGCAAAGACCGGCTTGGTGAATTCCGGAAAGTGCTCCTTGGCGAACTCAATGACGGCGGGGTCGATCTCGACCTGGGTGAGCCGCTTCACCGCGCTGTGCTTGATCACCTCCTCGGCAATGCCGCAATCGCCGCCACCGACGATAAGCACGTCCTCGGCCTTACCATGGGCGAACAACGGCACATGCGACATCATTTCCTGGTAGATGAACTCGTCCTTCTTGGAGATTTGCGTCGCGCCATCGAGCATGAGCATCTTGCCGAAGAAGCGGTGCTCGAACACCACAAGATGCTGGTGCTTGGTGTGCAGCTCGTAGAGCACCTTGTCGACTTCGAAGGTCATGCGGAAACCGAGGTCGTCGAATAGTGTCTCTGGAATCCAGCGCTTTTTGGCAGATTTCTTGTCCGATTTCTTGGCCAATTTTTTGGCTGGATGTTTGATCGATTTTTTCACCGTTGCACCCCCGCGACAGCCTGCCGGCAGATGGTGGCCCATCTTGCGCAATCAACGCAAATTCCACATTCGAACACGACAAAAGCGGCTTTTGCAAAAACGAAAGGCCGGAGCTAGGTCCGGCCGTGCGCAATTCGAGTTAGCGGTTCAATCAGGCGTCTTGTCAGGCCTCTTGTGAGGCCTCTTGTCCGCGCAGGATTTCATTGACGTCGACGCGTTCTGCGCCAAACGCTTCCCGCAGCACCGGAATGCAATTGTCCGGCTCGGCGGAGCCGCACATGAATATGTCGAGCGCGGCGTAACCCGCCTCCGGCCAGGTGTGGATGGAGATGTGGCTCTCGGCCAGCACGGCGACGCCGGACACGCCGCTCGGCCGGAAATGATGCAGGTGAATGTGCAGGAGCGTCGCGCGAGCGGCTTCGACACAGCGCCGCAACGTCGCCTCGATATGATCGATGTCATTAAGCCGCTTGCCGCCGTGCAGGTCCACGATCAGATGCACGCCGGCGCAGCGCACGCCATGGCGAATGGCAAAGTGGTCCTTGGAGGGAAATTCCTGGCGGCTTTCTGCCGCCGCCGAAGCCGCCACTTTCAATTTCGTCTTGCGGTCTTCCTTGCGGGCGGTACTTGGAACGCCCAAGCCCTTCACCGATCGCAAGAGGGCGTTCTGACTCATGCCGTCCTCCCCAATCAGGGACAACAATCCGAGATGCCGGCAGGCCGACGTCACGGCAAGCGAAAGCCGCTCGATCAGTCCACGCGAACCGACCAACAGCGGCTAAATCCCCACATAAATGCAATCAGCGGGGAGTCAAGCAGATTCTGCAACGAAATCTTTAACGCTTTGTCACGATTGTTGCTGCGCGACGTGAAGAACTTGCAAGTTGGAATGGCGTGCCGCCACGACTCCAACGTCTTTGCGATCTCGCGGTCTTGCTCGCGCTCGCGAGACGAGCGCTGGATCTCGATCAGGCTCCGGTGAGACGCAAAGCGTCAGAGCTCAATGGGAGAGTCTACGCCCGACGTTTATCTCGTTAATTTCTGGCAGGTGGCTCGATTATGAAAATCCGCATTCCTCAACGCTTTCCGCCACCGTAGGGCAGGTAACCGCTGCTGCCTCCATTTGGGCAATATTCCAGTCGAAGTTCGGCCCCGAGACGGTCTATGATGCGGCGAATTTCAAACCGGCAGCCGGTGAAGTCTTAAGCCGAACCGGGATGGAATTCGAGGAACGACGAGGGAGAGGGATAATGAAGCGAACCTTGGCGGCCGCGGCCTTCTTAGGCATGTCGGCTTTAATGCCGGTGCAACAGGCATCGGCACAGGATCCTATCGCCGGAGCGATTGTCGGCGGCGCGCTTGGCGGCATAATCGGCGGCGCGGTCGGACGCGGCGCGGGCGGTGCCGTTGCCGGTGCGGTGATCGGCGCCACCACTGGCGCGGTGATCGCCTCGGAAGCGCAACGCCGGCAAAACGGTTATTACGGGTGGCGCGGTGGCTGCTATTACCGTTATCCGAACGGCTCGTGGCTACAGGTGCAGCCGGGCTACTGCTACTAAGATCAATCCGAAGCGAACCGCAGCGGCAATTGCGGCTATGGCTTGACGGCCAATGCCGGGGGCGCCGTCGATGCGGCTGCGGATTGCGGCCTTTCGAGACGGATGCGGAAGAAGTTCAACACGCGCCGTGCGCTATCGCGCGGCAAGCGGCTGAACTTTGCCATAGCTTGCGCCACATCCTCCGCCGACATGCCGCAATCGGCCGCGCGCAAGCGTAAGATTGCTTCGGTGGTGATCGACGACAATCCTGCGGCTTTCGCAAGAACGAGCACGGCTTCGGCACGCGGGTTAAGGAGCGTGCGCTCGACCGCGTCCTTCGGGAGGCCTGAAATGATCGACAGCGCGGCAGCAGTCTCCTCTAACTTACCGTGGCGGGCATAGCGGTAGATCTCGGACTCGCCAGGCGATGGCGGACGATCTTGTGGTCCGATCCGGAATCGCTGCGCCGGCTCGACTGCGGGCACAGCATCGCCGCGCGTTCGCTCAAGTAGCCGCCGCCGGCCGGCCTCAGAAAATTGCGCATCGCCATTGCGGGCCAGCGAAGCAAGCACGTCACGATCGCCACGCGCGATCAGCACATCTGTGACCGGTGCGCTCAAGTCTCGTCGCCGCGCGATGGTCAAAAGATGAGCCTGGCCCTTGCTGTTGGCGATCAGCAGGAGCTCGCGCTCAGCAAGCCGTTCGGATTGGGCCAGTACGGAAGCTGCAACCGCGATCTCGTCGTCCAGCGCGAGCAACCGGATCACGTTGGCTGGTGCGTTTACGATCGGTGCCAACCGCTCGGCCAACCGGGCGCGCGCGCCGGCGTCCACGCCGTGCAGTAGGCGCGCCATGACGTCGCCAAACAAGCCGACTTGCTCAGGCGAATAGCGCGCGGCGCCGTAAATAAAGAGATCGGTGACGCGATTGAGGATATCGGTGCGGCGGGTGGCGCTGCCCGAAACGAGCACCGCCTCTAATTCCTCGGCCAGCTGGGGGGTACGCATCTACGGAACGCGCGGCTACACCATTGAACTGTCAGGGACAATGCATCGCAAAGGGTGAACAAAACCTTGCCAGCCATGCTACGCGAGCAAAGTTGTTGCGCCGGCCGTACCGGCCGAGATGCCAAGGCCGGATGGGCTGGATGGGCTGGATGGGTCGGTGGCAGTTCAGCGTGGCCGGCGCTTCACGCCGCGAAATATCCCGATCCGGTTTTGCACCTCTTGAGGGACCCGATAGTCGCTCATGACCGGCCGCGGGTCGTGCAAGCCGCAGCATTCCCGCTGAACGAGAAGGCGCCAAAGAGCTTCGCCGGCGTCGTCGACGAGCTTGGCCCGCGCCTCTCCAGCGGCTCGCACATTGCGGTCATATTCGAACAGCGCGGCCAGCGCGGCTTCGAGCGCGCGGCCCGCTCGCCCGAGTGCGGCGGCTTGTTCCTGCGCTATCTCATAATCGAGCGCGACGGTGGAGGAAGGAGCCGAGCGGGGACCGAAGGGTGGCATTTCTCGATAAAATAATCATCGCGGTGACGATCGTCAGCGTTCCCAAGTTCACTGCTAAGTCTGCTGCCAGGTCACGACCGAAACGCCCGCGGCGGGATCGAGTTCGTGTCGTGGACCGGGTTTGAAACCACGCTGCGTGAGCACGTCCTCCGGCGTGGCATTCGGGCCGACCTCGGTAAACACGGCGAGCCCGCCCGGGATCTTCGCATTCGCCGCGCGGGAAAGATGAAATGCGTCATAGAGCGGCAGAAACAAGCTGAACACTTCACGGCCACCAATGACGGCGATGGTGCCATCGCCGGCGCCAAGCTGTGCAAGCGCCTTCTCAAGAGTCGCGCCAACCGGGTTCCATAATAGTGAATTGGGATGCGAAGTATCCGGCGCCGTGGCGGCGACCTGGCGGGTAAGGATAAGCCGCTTGCGCCGGGCGGCGCGGGGGCCGCCCTCGTGCGAATGACGGCCGTGGACCACGGCGGCGGCGCGGTCGAGAGCGTCCTGGAAGAAACGCTGGTCGGCCTCATTACCGATCGAGGGCGGCATTTGGCCTTTGGCATCCGCGATCATGCCATCGGCCGAGACGATCACATAACCCTCGATACAGTGCGCGGCTGGCACGGCGATTTCAGAAATTCACGAGGTAGCCGAGCAACGACAACACGCCGATGATGATGACGATGACGCGCACGATCTGCTTAGCACGGCCATCAATCGGCAGCATATTGACCAGATAAAGGACGAGAAAAACGATAACGAAAGTAATGAGTGCTCTGATGAGGATGTCCATGCAAATCCCCGCTTTGAGTTTGTAGGAATCATCTTTTCGTTCGAATGCGTAGTGAGCTTAGCACGATGGCGCCAGCGAGGCTGCATCCCGAAGCTGCATCCAATGGCATTTGGGTCTATAGTGGCGACGCAGGAAGGGAGACCGCGATGTCCGATTCTCCAAGCCTGATTATGATCCAATTCCTGTCCTGGGTGGCGGACCGGCCGCGCACCTACGCGCAGGCAATGGACGCGTGGCGAACCAGCTGTCCGCGGCTTTCAGTGTGGGAAGACGCTGTCATCGAGGATCTGGTCCGCATCGATGGCAATGGCGCGCGTGCGGTGGCTTTGACCAAACGCGGTGCTGCCGTTTTACAAAAGGTGCAGAATGGCCAGCGTCGCAAAACGAGTGCCAAAATGGGCGCCAAAACTGGTGCCAAAGCGCGCGTTGGCGCGCTCTGATTAACTCTTGCCGACACAAACGGAGCGGTCAGGTCAGGATATCGCCGCCGGATTGCGGCGGGATTTCGAACGTGTTCAGCACGAATCCAATCATCGTGTAGAAGCCGGCACAGGTGACGGCTTCGATAATGCCGTCGCGGCCGAGTGCGGCTTCGGCGCGGCCGAAGGTTGCCGGGCTCACTTTCTTACTCGCGAGCAGCTCGGTCACGAGGTCATAGACAATCCGCTCGTCGTCGCGGCCAAATTCCGGCCGCCGGCGCGCGCGAATGGCCTCGATCGTCTCGGCGCTCAGTCCGGCCTCGCGGGCGAGATTGAAGTGCGCGGACCAGGCATATTGGACGGTGGCGTCGCGGCATACCAAGAGCACGATCAATTCGATCAGGCGCTTGTCGAGCTTAGGGGCGACCCGAAAACAATTAGCCAGGGCATTGGCAGGCTCGGCGATATCCGGCCGGTGAATCCATACTGAAAACGGTCCGCTGAGCTTGCCGCGCGGCCGCGTGCGCATGATTTCGTCATAGAGTTGCTGCTGGCGCGCGCCGAGCTTTTCTCGTTCCAACTGATCGATACGAGCCATGCGCGTTCCTCCAATCGGTATCCGTGCGTTACTGTCCACACGCGAAAACGCGGCGTCGGAAGGCGCCGCGCCCTTCGAGCATCAGTGGATCAGCTCAGGACCTTATACTTCTTGAACCAGCCGACCATGCGATTCCAGGCATCCTCGGCCGCCTCTTTGCGATAGCTCGCCCGATAATCGGCGACGAAACCGTGCGGCGCGCCGGGATAGATATGGAATTCGGCGGTCTTGCCACTGGCTTTGAGCGCCGCTTCCATCTGATGGACCTGGTCGACCGAAATGCCGGTATCCGCCTCGCCATAGAGGCCGAGCACCGGCTCCTTTATTTCGGGGGCAAGCTCGATCGAACTCTTCGGCGCGGCTTCGCTCTTGTCAGCGAGCGGACCATAGAAGGCGACGCTGGCTTTGAGCTTCGGATTGTGCGCCGAGTAATGCCAGACGTTGCGGCCGCCGCGGCAGAAACCCATGACCCCAAGCCGGTTGTCATCGCCGCCTTGCGATTTCGCCCAGGCCACTGCGGCGTCGAGATCGGCGAAGAGTTCGGCGTCGCTCTTGCTGTTGACCTTCGGCATCAATTCCTGGGCATCGCTGACCTTGCTCATATCGCCCAACCGAAAATAATAATCGGGCGCGATTGCGAAGGCGCCGAGATGACCGAGCCGGCGCGTCACGTCCTTGATGAATTCGTGAACACCGAAAATTTCCATGCAGACGAGAATGATCGGCGGATGCTGCACGCCGGCAGGCCGCGCGTAATAGACCGGCATGTCGCCGCCCGGCACTTTGACCTTGGCGTCGCCGGCTTCGAGCCCTTTGGTGTCGGTGTGAATGACTTCGGCGCGCACCGGTCCAGCGGCGAGCGTGTAGCCGGCGGCCGCTGCCGCCGAACTGGACATGAATCCACGCCGCGACAAGGGCGGCATGACCTTGGCAAGACCGACAATATCAGACGGCAATTGATGCTGATTCATCAACGTCTCCTCTGGAATTGACTGCATTCGTTTGGGTTAAGCGGCTTGAAGGGCCGGAACCCTAATACGGGTGGCCGATTGCGCCTATCCCGGAACACTTGAGTTCTACGCGCCTGGCAAAGAACCGATTGCATTACGCCCGGCAAACGCATATCAGGAATTCAAACGACGGTTTGAAAAATGGCGACGGCAAGGCGGATGACGCGGCCCTCCGAGGTCACGCGCGAGCGCATCATGAAGGCGGCGGAGCGGTTGTTCGCCGAATCCGGCTACGACGGCACCAGCATCCGCGCCATCGTCGCCAAGGCCAAGGTGAACCAAGCCGCCATCAACTACCATTTCGAAGGCAAGGACGGGCTCTACCGCGAGGTATTGCGCGCCGCGTTCCGTGGTTTGACCGAACACCAGCTCGCGCATGCCGAAGAACTCAATTCGATGTCACGCGCGGAGGCGCTGGCGCAATTCGTTCGACGTCAGCTCCAGCCGTTGCTGGGCCGCGACGAATACAGCCGCCATATGCGTATCTTCAATTGGGAAACCGTCCAGCCAACCGCAGTATTTCGTAGCCTCGTCGCCGAAGAGGCCGCACCCTTTCTGGGCCTTGCCGCCGATCTGGTGCATCGCTTTCTACCCGATGCCGATCAGCGCACGCTCACTGTGGCTGCGGTGTGGCTGCTCGGGCAATGCAGCGTTTTCGTGCGTAATCGCGAACAGCTTCCGCAACCGCCAATCGGGCTTGTTCTGGACGAACCTGCTGTCGACTGGCTCGCCGCCACTATCAGCCGTTGGGTGATCGCCGGATTGCAGCCGGCGGGCCGAAGCTGATCCCGGACGCTGATCTCAGACGCTGATCCCATGAGAAAGCTGTGAAATGCCCAAAACGGCAAAAGGGGCATAGCCATGCGGGCGAACGGTGTTGCGGATGGGCAGGACGACGCGCAATGCGCGACGCGTAAGCAGATTCCGCTGCTGGCGCGGTTCGCCGGTAAGTTCATGCTGGACATTTTGCCGGCGGCCCTGGCGAGCGTGATCGGCGGATTCCTATTCACCCAGTATCAATTCGGTCGCACCGCTGCGCCGCAGCCAGCGCTCGAACGGATTAGCCCTGCCTCCGCGGAAGTCTTGGCGCTCGTTCGTGACGAGCACGCCGCCATTATCAGCTATCTGAATTTACAGATGGCGGCGGAAAAGAGCCGTCTCGCCGCGCAGGACGCGGAGACTGCGCGCGCCGTGGCGGACGCTAGAGCCGCGCAGGAGACCGCCGCACAGGAAAATGAGGCGCGGGAGAAAGCGAGCGCTGACCTGACCGCCGCGGAAATCAAGCTCGCCTCGGTCGCGTCTAATCGCCATGGCGCTGCGCCAGCGGCGCCAGCGAAGATCGCCGTCCCGCGCGGCAGGCCGGTCAACACGTCTGTTGCGGGCGCGCGGGCGCCGCTCGTGATTGCTCAGGTCGAAAAGCAAGCCGACAAGCAAGCCGAGCAGAATGCGCAGCAGAACGAGGCCTCGCCGCCGGCCGATCGGTTGGCCCGCGATCCGGATTCGCTTCTCGCCAAAACGCTCGATCTGAAGGACCACGTCGTTGCCGCGACCTGGCATGCCGTGACCGCGATCGGGGACGCGTTTGCCTCAGTCGGCGAGCGCATCGGCGGAGCTGCGCCGAATGCGCGGCCGTTCAGCTCTGATTCTTGATGCGCGCGGAATAAAGCAGGCGCCGCTTGGACCGGAACCATCAGGGCGGCAAACATGGTGCCGTTTGGCAACAATTCCCAGTTTTTCTGCCTGCAACCGGCTGTTGCTGCCCGCCGTGCCTTGCCGATTGCGTTTACCGTCGCTAAGCCATTGAGAATCGGCAGCGGAATCGGCTACTTGCCCGCGCGCTTTTGCGCAGGGCAAAGTGGGGTTGGAAGAGGCCAGCGCGCGTTTTTCGGGGAGCGGACGGCGTTGCAAATCGTGGGATTCTGATGCGTTCCGCCGGGAATTTCAGTCCGGAATGGGGCTACCTGGCCCCAGCGCCAAGCTTGGCGCGCACTGCGCGCGTCGTCCTCGTTGCAACGGCGATCGGCGCCACCGCCGGTGCTGGCGTTGTCCTGTCGCTGGTCGAGCGTCCCGCAGAAGCGCAGAAAACGCCAATCGCCGCGCGCGCCATCGTAACCAGCGTGCGTGAAACGGCTGTGCCATCGGTTGCGCCGACGGTGAGCACCGCAGCAGTGAGTTCTCCGGCGACTGCCAGAAGCGCGGCACCTGTGCCCGCATCTGCACCTGTTGCCGCTAGCACGCCGCCACCTGCGGCCAAGTCAGATGCGTCGGCGCGAACGGCAGCTCGCGCGATGCCGCAAGCGCAGCCACAAGCAGTGGCCGCGCCACCGTCCACTGTGGTGACAGCGACGCCCCCACTCGTCGCGCTAGCATCGGCGACGCCCGCACCATCCGCGCCAGCAACAACATTGTCCGCAAGTAACTCGGCACCGGCGCCAGCACCCGCCACGGCTGCGACCACGGCTAACGCGAATGTAAGCGTCGCCGCGGCATCTTCGTCCGCTACAACTGCGGCGGTTGGATCGAGTGTGGCGCCGCAAGCGGCAGACGCGGCTCCGCTACAACTGCGGCGGTTGGATCGAGTGTGGCGCCGCAAGCGGCAGACGCGGCACCTGTGAGTGTGCCGGAAAGCCCGGGTATTATTGCGCCGGAGACGCCGCCGAAAAAAGCGAAGCGCCATGCGTCCAGCAAAGCCGCGCCCGCTCCCGGACTAGGATCGATCCTGCGCCGGCTATTCGTTGCCCATTCTGGCCGGTCTTATTATCCGCATTCGGCGAATGGCGGGCTCTAGAACCGCCGCACGTCAGGACGCCCCGAGCGCAGTGGTTGGATGCGTGAACGTATGCGCTGTCGCAATAAATAAAACTGTCGCTACCCGCCATTTGCCGACGGGTGAGCGACAGAAACCAAAAGAGTCTAACTGACGTGCAAGCTTATTTGCAGACTTACTTATAAGGCCTACTTGCACTTGCCCTTTTTCACCGCGGCGTCTTGTGCAGCCCACGCGCTGGTAAAATCAGGCGCAGTTGCAACGCGAGTCCAGCCGGCTCCGATTGGATTGATGCCGTTATTCAACCAGATGCGGCAGAAGCCGAGTTCGAACCGTACGACGGAGAAATCGGCGCGAGCCGGTGTCGAAGCGGCGAAACCAAGCGCCAATACGCCAACTGCAAAAACCAAACGTTTCATTGCGAGCTCCCCCTGTTGTGCCTTCCCGGGAACTTTCCGATAGTACGTGCCCGATCTCGAGGCAAGCCCGTCCTGCGCCCGGCGAAATAGTAATGATCGGGTGCGGCAGGCCGGCAACAACAATGGAGCGACGAATGCCGGAAGTTGTCATTTATCTTTTGGAAGGCCGCACGCTCGAGCAGAAGCGCGGCCTGGTCAAAGACATTACTCAAGCCGTGGTCAAGAATGCCGGCACGAACGCCGATCAAGTCACGGTCTCGCTGGTCGAGACGCCAAGAACTTCGAAGGCAAAAGGCGGCGTGCTGTTTA
>WNGH01007002.1_pt1 | contig 10763 bp, 10 predicted proteins | sample 5400631 | NCBI WGS metagenome assembly WNGH01 (sample SAMN13153373, study PRJNA577476) | soil metagenome | isolation source: 115 cm soil or saprolite under Garry oak tree replicate 1 | place: USA:California | collected 2016-06-15 | reverse complement strand
GTGTGCGCTAATTGCTGTTTCCTCAAATTGTCGAGGCGAACTTGTAGCGGGCAGCCGTTTCGCCGGGCAAGCCGGAAAAGCTCCTTGATCGCGTGCCTGACGTGTTGCGACTAAACGCACCTTGCGCCGCTTGTTGTAGTAACTGTCTTGTTTTCAAGTGAAGGATTGGTTTGGAGTTAAGGCCTGATTGAGGGCGAGGAGGAGTTTTCGCATGACCGCGGTGAGGGCAACTTTGTGTGGTTTGTCTTTTATGCGAAGACGCCGGTAAAAGCTTGAGAGGATTGGATTGCGACGACTCGCCACCAGTGCAGCCATGTAGAGGCCGTGGCGTACGGCCCGGCGTCCTCCGAAGATCAAGCGCTTGCCACGCATGGTGCCGCTGTCGCGGTTAAAAGGTGCCAAGCCCGCCAGAGCGGCAGCTTCCCGTCGATTGAGCGTGCCCAGCTCGGGCATCTGCGCTAGCAGCAGTGCGGCGGTGCGCTCTCCGACGCCTTTGACGCTGGTGAGTTTTTGGGCTTTTTGGCAGAGTTCTTGGTCCTGCATGATTAAAGTGGCGATGCGGGAGTCGATCAGGGCGATTTGCTTTTTTAAGGTGCCCATCAGAGCACGCGTTAAGCGGCGCAACTTTTCGTCATTGAGTTGCTCGAGCCGGTTTTGCTCGGCTACTAAAAGGTCGCTTAAGTGCCGACGCTGCGCTTCCAGTTCGCGCAAAAGCTTCTGTGCAGCGGATCGCGGGGAGGTGGGCTCTGGCCGCATGGCTGCCCCAAAGCGAGCTAGCACACGGGCATCGACTTTGTCGGTCTTGGCCAGGATGCCAGCCGCCCGAGCGTATTGTCGCACCCGAGTCGCCTGCACCAGGCTGAACGCCAGGTCAGCCTCAGCCAGCGCGTCGAGCAACTCTTGCTCGTAACCGCCACTGGCTTCGCAGATGACCTGAACAGGGTCAGACTGCTTTTGTTTGATCCATTTGACTAAAGTCGCTCTGCCTGCCTTGTCGTTGTCAAAACGACGCAACCGTTTTTGCCACGCCACATCCAAGTGAGCTTTGGCTACATCAATGCCGATATAGACAATGGTCTGCTTCATAGGTAAATAACTCCTGCTTGTATTCGAGCTGGCCGGGCCGCTTGCCCCACCTGGGAGGCGGCCTGGTCGCTCCAGTAACTGTTCGAGTTTAAAAGAACTGCGCGGCTGCGGATCAAACTACAACTCGGCCTTGGCTTTGAGCCAGGACCAGCCGCTTCGAGGATCTCGCAGCCGCACTGTTTTGCAGCACACCGGCTGAAATGCCAAGATACAAGCCGCTTCGCTGCGTGCCACGCCGTAGCGTTGCGAAGGCGGGTGCGAAGCGTATCCCTGGTGCGAGTGCGGAACAGGATCTGCTACCCAAAGCCCCCCCTTAGCCTTTTCGACCGGAAGCTAAATATAGCATCTGCTTCACGCTCCCTGCGCGGTCGGCATGCGGTCGCTCCTCAATCAGTTCTTCGGCCGGAACGGTGTGAAAAGAAACGACGACCCAGTCAGCACCTTTCGGTATTACCGGCCGGTGCCAGACATTTTGCGGGATTGAGATCCAACGTCGCTCCAGCGACGCCTCTGGATCGCTCACCAAAATATTCGACTGCCATACAATGTCAGAGGGTACGCGTGTAGCTCCGCCCAGCGGTTCCGCTTCGGTTTGCATATCCCCTGTTGCTTCGAACGACATCATCCGTTGATGACTGTTCGGATGTCGCTCCGCTCCAGTGTTCGCGCCCGCACGTAAAATAAACACCCAACTGGAGCGAATCACCGCCGGCAAGGCACCGCCAAACAGTGTCAGCGCGATCGGCTCCCACGCCATCAACGCGTCCTCTTTCCGAGCGAGCTTCGCGCGGACACGCTCGACTATCGGCCGAATCTGAGCGTCGACTTGTTCCAATCGCAGAACCCTATCTACTTTTTGCAACAATGATCGCTCTTCTGCCGTCATCCTGCCTTTGAAGAATTCAGTTGATCCTCTTCGCCCCGTCAAAGATTTCCTTGTAACCTTCATGTGATGATGGAGGACGCTTTTACCCGATTCGAACACGAAGGCTGGGAGCGCGTGGCGGACAAATATGACTCTGTATGGTCGTCACTGACGCGGCAATTCATTCCCTATTTAATCGATATTGGTCAAATTGTGCCCGGCATGTCAGTGTTGGATGTCGCGTGCGGACCCGGTTACGTCTCCGGTGCACTTAGAAAGATCGGAGCGATGCCGACGGGCATTGATTTCTCCAAGAAAATGGTGGCAATCGGGGAGAAGATGTTCCCCGGAATGCGATTCGTCCAAGGTGATGCGCAAGATTTGCCATGTGACCATGCGAACTTTGATCGGGTGCTGATAAATTTCGGTCTGCTGCATCTGTCCCACCCGGAACAGGCGTGCGTGGAAGCGTTCCGTGTTTTGAAATCAGGTGGCAAATTCGGTTTCACTGTCTGGGCTGGGCCAGAGGAGAATCCCGGCGCCAAAATCGTTAATGACGCGATTGAGGCACACGCGGACCTGAATGTGCAATTGCCCGAGGGTCCGCCACATTATCCTTACGGCGAGAAGAAGGAATGCCAGAATGTATTGGCGCAAGCCGGATTTGATGGCAACTCGATGATCTATGAGACGCGCTCGGTCCAATGGCATCTTCCAACTGCGACCTATTTTTTCGAAGCGGAGCGCGATGCGGGAGTTTGCACCGCTGGACTGCTGGCACGCCAGTCGCCACATAAACTCAGCGCGATTCGCGCAGCGATCGAAGAAGGGGTTAGCCGATACAAAAGGGGAGACGAATTCATCATACCGATGGCGGCACATATTGTGGTCGTATCGAAAAGTTAGTTGTAGCCGCTTCCTTGTGGGAAGCGCGGCGCTGACGGGTTTAACAGGTCTGGGCCGCGTTGCTCGTTTACACAATCGCGCCCCCGCAGCTAGACCCAGCGCCGGCTGTGCAACCGAAGCAGTGATCACCAGTCATGATTTGGCGATTGTCGATCTTTGGTGGGTCCACATCCCAGAGAAATAAGCCCTCGCTGTCGCCATTGCGAGACCACTGCATCCCGAGCTGCTGATTAAAATCGCAATCGTACACTTCGCCGCGCCAGCCGACACTGATAGTGTTGCGGCACATGAGCCCGTCGATTGTGGTCTGATTAAATGCGCTAACGAGCAGGTCCATGTATTCGCCGAGCTTGTTGTTGTGCCGCAAGTACGCGGCGAAGCGGCCGATCGGAAGATTTGTAATCGTGTAGAGCTTATTAAACACAACGCCAAAATGCTTTTTCAGTTCTCGTTTGAAATCGGCTTCCAATTCACCTTGCGGCGGCGGCAAAAATGCTCCGACCGGATTGTAAACGAGATGCAGTGGTAATTCCGGGCTGATCCCGTACCCTAACGAGTTGAGCATCTGCAGGGCCGCGATACTCCCTTTGAAAACACCTTCGCCGCGTTGCGCATTTACATTGTCCGGTGTGTAGCAAGGCATCGACGCGATAATTTCGACACTGTGCCCGGCGAGAAATTCGGGGAGATCTTCGTAGCCGGGCTCGAGCAGAATCGTGAGATTGCAGCGATCGATAACATGCCGCGGCGGGATGAGCGCTTTCAGGCGCTCGACCAAATAGCGGAAGTCGGGAATCATTTCCGGCGCGCCGCCGGTGAGATCGACAACGGGAATATCGGTCCGCGCCAGCCAATCGACGACGCGATCGATCGTTTCACGCGTCATGATTTCCTTGCGCTTTGGCCCCGCGTTCACATGGCAATGCACACAAGTGAGGTTGCAAAGCTTGCCGACGTTGACCTGAAGAATCTCGGGATGCGTGCGACGAAGCGAGATCGAATTCTCTGTGAGTTTCTCTGCAAACCTATTCATCCCTGGGAAATCAACAGCAACTACCGCCATCGCAGCACTTGTTTACTTCGATCGTCACGTCGTAGTTTTGGCCTTTGGTCTCTTTCGGATGCCGCAACGCAGTACGCGAGCAATCGAATGGCTTCGCCTCGGGCGACGGCACATCGACAATCGGATCGACCAATTCGAAAAACTCACGATACGGAGCTTTCTTGTAAAGGTTGTAGGTCTTATCGCAAACCGCGTAACGCTTGCCGCGTTCCATTCGATGATTGTCGTCATCAAGCACTTCCTTGAACGGGCCGCGATAAATCACGGCCTGATTGCGCTCGAAACATTCGCCCTGTTTCCCTTTGAACGCCTCGACTGTTACGGAACGAAACTCGATCCCTTGCACCGTTCGCCACGGATCGAGGTCGCGCTTGAGAATTTGGATTCCGTAAAAACCCGCCCTCTCAAACGCGGCGAGCAAACCTTCTTCTATAAATGCACCGGAAATGCAGCCGCTCCAAAGCTCCGGATCTTGTTGCATTTCTTCCGGAACTTCCTCATCGCTCACAATGTCGGAGATCACGGCTCGCCCGCCTTTTTTCAAAACGCGAAATATTTCGTCGAAGAGATGCCGTTTGGATTTCGGCTCGACCAGGTTAAGCACGCAACTCGAAATGACCACGTCCACCGAATCGCTTGCAATCAGCGGATGCTTCACGCGCAGTTCCTCCCCCAGCTCATCCGCCGCGAGAAATGAAGCCGCATCAGTTATGGGATTGCCTTTCAATTGTTGATCCAACAATTCCAGGTCGAGCGCCAAGTCCTGGATGCGGCCTTTTCGGAATTCCACGTTCGCAAAGCCCATGCGCTCCGCAACAGTCGGCGCGTTGCGCCGCGCCACTTCGAGCATCTCATCGGTCATATCGACGCCGATGACCTTCCCTTTGGGACCGACAATTTGAGCAGCGATGAAACAGATTTTTCCCGTGCCGCTGCCAAGATCGAGAACGACCTCGCCTTCCCGCAAATAACGTGACGGATCGCCGCAGCCGTAATCGCGCTCGATCACTTCCTGCGGAATGATCTTGAGATATTCGGAGTTGTATTCGACTGGACAACAAAGTTTGTCCGCGCGCTCTTTTGCTCCCGCCGCGTAACGCTGGCGGACGATAGTTTCGGTACGCTGAGACATAATCATTTTTTGATACGAAGTTTTAACACGCCGGTTTATTCCTGAGAAGACTGCGGTTATCGTGTTTCGGTTCTGTGCAACGCGGCCCGTGCGATTTTTGTCACCCAGATCGTCACAATGACGGTGGCGGCGAGACCGACGCTCATGAACGTCCAATATTGCCAGCCATGTTGCATTGCCTCGCCACCGGCAGCGGCTGAAACAGCGGCTTTACCGGCGGTACCGATGTAAACGTAGAGAAACGTGCCAGGCATCATGCCGATCCAACTCGCCAGCACGTACGGCCAAAACTTCACGCCGGTGAGACCATAAAAGTAATTGCTGAGATTAAACGGAATCACAGGGCTGAGCCGAAGCAGAAAAATCAGCTTGGTCCCTTGCTTGCCGATGGCGCTGTCGATGTTCCGAAACTTGTCATTTCGTTCCGCGATCGCTTCCACTTTATCGCGCGCGATGAAGCGGGCAACGAGAAAGGCGAGTGCAGCACCGAGAGTCGAGCCAGCGGAGACGGCAAGAAAACCTTTCGATAAACCGAAGGCGAATCCGGCGCCGATGGTGAGGATCGCTCCGGGCGCGAGCAGCACTGTGGCAACGGCATAAACGCCGATGAAAATAAAAATTCCGAGAGCGCCCATTTGACCAACCCAGTCGTTGAAGCTTCCTAGCCATCGCTGAACAGGCAGAAATTTCATCGCGAGAAACAACGTTATCACAATCACGATCAGCGCAACGAGTCGGCCGATCGCGCTTTTGGGTGCGGGCTTGTCGCTACCAGTCATTTCGTCAGCGTCGCGTAGTCTGGGGAGCGCACGCGCCTCACGTGCTGGCATTGGCGCCCCCGCCAATGCGAACTCTTAGTGCACCCGCGCACCAGGATTTCTCCTCTTGCTCTGTGGGGTCGCAATTGCTGTGATCCGGGAGATTTCGGCGACCGCGCGAAAAACAACTCGCCGCGGGACGAGTCCGTCCGAATGGCGGACACGCGAGAGCGCGTGTGCTCCGCGGAAAAGTTTCTCCGCTCATTTGCGGGCGCGCTCGTAGAGCCACGTGGAGAGTTTTTTCGCCCGCGGTGTGAGCCGCGTCTTGTTGTATTTGTCGGCTGCCTTGTGCGCGAGCTCGGCGAAAGTTGGGTAAGCGTGAATCGTCGATGCAATCGTACCGAGCCTGATGTCGGCTTTCATTGCCAGCACGAACTCGTGCAGAAGATCGCCGGCATGGGGCGCGACGATAGTGGCTCCGAGAATTTTGTCGGAACCTTTCGCCGTTAGGATTTTAGCGAAACCGGCGTCTTCGCTCTCGACCACCGCACGATCGACAGCTTCAAGCGGAACGACGAACAGATCGTAATCAATGTTTTTTTTTTTCGCTTCCTTTTCGCCCAGTCCGACATGCGCGACTTCTGGATCCACATACGTGCACCAAGGCACAACCGAATAATCCATTTTTTGTCGCAGAAATTGAAAGGGGGCGACGATGTTCCGCACGACCACGCGCGCCTGCGCATCGGCCATGTGTGTGAACAGGAATGGCCCAATGACATCGCCTATGGCATAAATGTGCCGTTGAGATGTTTGTAAGTAATCGTTAACGCGCACCTCCCTCTCGCTGACATCAACCCCGACTGATTTTAGATCTAGGCTCCGAAAGTTTGGCGTTCGTCCGATGGCAACAAGGAGCGCGTCGGCAAAGAAAGTCCGTTCGGCCACCCGACCCGATTGTCGATCTAACAATTGAAGCGCGACTTTCCCGGCGCCGCTGGTCGCCACTGAATGCGCATCGGCATTCTTGATGATGCGTACACCTTCGTTGATCAAGCAACGCTCGAGAAACTCTACCACATCTCGATCTTCTCTTGGCAAAAGCTGATCGCCACGCTGGACGATCGTAACCTGCACACCGAGGCGCCGGAACGCCTGCGCAAGTTCGCATCCGATCGGGCCGCCGCCGAGCACGATCATGCTATCGGGTTTAGCTTTTAGCTCATCGAAAATCGTTTCGTTAGTGAAATAAGGGACGTCATCGATGCCTTCGATTTTCGGAATCACCGCACGGCTTCCTGTAGCGATGACGAAATTTCTCGCGCGCAGTTTCTGACTCTCACCGGGCGCTGCGCGTCCGCCTCTCATTGGGGGAGAGGATTGACGTAAGTGCGAAATATTGACTTCGATTTCGTGAGGTGAAACGAAACGTGCCTCGCCGCGAAAGACATCTACGCCTAACGACTCGAAGCGTTCCTGTGAATCGTTCGGCGCAATTTTCGCCCGGCGGCCGCGCATTCGCTCCAAGACTTTTTCAAAAGCAAATTGCGGTGATTGTCGATCCAAGCCCCATTTTTCTGCGTCGCGGATTTGCTGAATCAAACGCGCGGAAGAAATGAGCGCCTTGCTCGGCACGCAACCAAAGTTAAGGCAATCGCCACCCATTAAATCGCGCTCTACCAGCGCCACGCGTCCACCCAAACCCGCCGTCCCGGCAGCGGTGACCAGACCGGCTGTTCCGGCGCCGATCACAACCACGTTGTAAACACCTTCGCCCTTTCTCATTCGGAGTTTGAGTCGTTCTTACGGCCAATTATTCCGTTGCGACGGGATTGACGCTGGAATAGACCATGTCAGCGAGTCATCTTACCGATACATGCTCTTGGTGCGAACAGTTCTCGATGAATTGCACGCCTGGCAATGGCTTGGAATTCTTATCGCCCGGTTAGCGGTCGGTCTGCTGTTCTTTCTTTCCGGCCGCGGCAAACTTTTCGTGCCGGAGCGACGTGAACAGATGCGCGAGACTTTAGTCGCGGCGCATGTTCCTTTTCCCGAGCTCAACGCTCTCTTTGTTTCGACGGTTGAATTTGTCTTCGGTCTGCTGCTTATCCTCGGAGCAATCACGCCCCTCGCATGCGCGATGCTTACCGGCGTAATTATTGTAGCCATCGCGACTACCGCGATTCGAAGCATCAAAGCAATGTCCCCGCTCGGTTGGCTATCGGAGTTTTTATATCTTCCCGAAGTTCTTTGCCTGGTGATCCTTTTCTGGCTCCTTCTGTCAGGACCTGGGTGGTTCAGCGTGGATCACGTGATATTCTCCAACGCTCGCCTCTAGCATTCCCGAATGAACGGGCGTGTTCCTTTCCGGCACTCATTGGGACCGGGACGAAGGCGTTCAACAAATGCTCATCCGGGGTGGCGGATGTATATCTGCACTTCGCGGTCGCACCGAAGTAAAATGAGACCCTGGATTCTTTTCGTTATCTTCGGACTCGTCTGCGTCGGCGCAGCGGCGGGCACCAAGGGTCAGACTGGCGAAAATGTCGATGTTCTCGCGGGAATAAATCACGATGAATATGATCGACTGCTCAAAAAATATGTGAATGAGCAGGGACTCGTGAACTACGGCACATGGAAACAAAACGGGGCAGATCTTTCCGCGCTCGATGGTTACCTGAAGCAATTCGCAGCGAAGATTGATAATCCGGCGCAGGCGAGCGAGAAGGCGGCTTCACTGGCGAATGCCTACAACGCCTTTGTGTTACGTTGGATTTTGTCGAACTACCCAACGGAAAGCATCTGGCAGTTGAAAGATTCCTTTTCCGGAAAACGCAACGAGATCGGCGGTCGCAAAGTCTCGCTAGACGACATCGAGCATGGGGCGTTGCGGCCGTTGATCGGCTACCGCACGCACGCTGTGCTCGTTTGCGCGGCACGCAGCTGTCCGCCGTTGCAGCGCTTTGCTTATGCCGGTGACAAATTTGAAGAACAGAACGATCGCGCATATCAAGCCTGGCTCGCACGCGCTGACCTCAACAAGTTTTTGCCTAACGAAAGGAAAGTGGAGGTCTCCAGCATCTTCAAATGGTTTAAGCAGGACTTCGATAAGGCCGGTGGAGTGCGGAAGATCCTGGGTCAGTACGCGCCGCAATCAGTTCGTGAGTTTGCGGCCGGCGGCAAATACGACACGAAGTATCTTCCGTACGACTGGGGCTTGAACGACCAAGGCCGGCACGGCCGTAATTACAGTCGGGCGCACCTGCTCTTCGACAATATCTTTAAGTAAGAATCATTCGAAAAAGGCCTCTTTGTGCGGGCGCAGGTCGATTTCTAAACTCCATGCGCTTCGCTCTTGCTGAATTAGTTGCCAGTAGGCATCGGCGATCGCTTCCGGCTGGAGCAGCGGATCGTTGGCGGAAGGCTTGTAGGTCTTGCGCACGTTTGGCGTGTCGATCACGCCATCGATGATGACGTGCGCCACATGGATGCTTTTAGGCCACAGTTCCACGGCGAGAGATTGCGCTAGGCCACGCACGGCGAACTTTGCGCTGCTGAATGCCACAGCGCCGCCACGCCCGCGAATCGAGGAAGTTGCTCCAGTAAAAATGATCGCGCCCGCGCCGCGCTTGAGCATGTCACGTACGGCTTCGCGCGTGCAGAGAAACGCGCCGAATACAGCAATACGCCATGATTGTTCGAATTCGGCGGGGGTCGTTTTCGCGAGCCCTGCGCCCAGCGAATCGCTGGCATGCTGAATAAGAATTTCCACCGCGCCGAGTTTTTCTCGCACTTTGCGAAACCCAGCCGCGACCTGTTTCGCGTCCGAGATATCCGTGGGAACTGCCACCGTCTGCGGGCCAAACTCAGCGCCAAGTTTGCCAATGAATTGGGGCGAGCGGGCGAACATCCCGACGCGACAGCCTTCCTGCGCTAGCTTCCTTACGAGAGCGGCTCCCAGTCCCGGGCCGACCCCGGCAACGATCGCCACGCGTTCATAAGGCTTCTCGATCATGCCTTTCCCATTTCGGATTCGCCGTGAAATTCAGCTGTGCCTGTCCTTTGTAGGGCAAGCGCATCACTTGCCAAAGATTTGGCGGCGGGCAAGCGGAGCGCATGCCCTACAATGATCGTGGCGTAATTACTCGGCGAGCTTTTCTGCGGATTGCGGCTCGCGCTCGGGAATCTCGCCGTTTGGCAATCGCCAGGGGCGCTGTCCACGAAATGGCAATGCGAAAAGTTTCCCCAATGTCAGTTCGTGTTCCTCGCGATACGCTGCGACACCGATCGTCACGGCATCCTGCGGCACGTCACGGCGCAGTGTGCGGTGGAGTTTGTCCCACCAGCAAAAAATGGTGCCCCAATTTGAATTGGTCTCGCGCTGCACGATCGAATGGTGAATGCCGTGCATCCGCGGCGTGACGATGATCAGATTCAAAAGGCGTTCGAGCTCGATTGGCAGCCGCCAGTTGGAATGATGAAACAGTGTTGCGGCTTCGAAGGTGATAAAAAAAACGAGGAACATCATGGGCGCGATGCCGAAGAGAACAACAGCGAGGGACAAAAACGCGACCGAGAAGAACATTTCGCCGAAATGGAATCGCGCGGCTGTGCTAACGTCGAGGTCAAGATCTGTGTGATGCACGTTATGAAATCGCCAGAAGAGCGGGACCACGTGATTGGCCCAGTGCCACCACCAGTACGCATAATCCATTAGCAGAAACGTCGCGATGCCAGCTGCCAATCCGGGCAGGGGAATCCAGTTTAAGAAACCGACATGCCGACCTTGTGCCCACATTGCTACCGCGAGTGGGATTGGCAGCATGGCAAGGCGGACGATGGCGAAACCCGGAATCGAAAGCACGAAATTGCGCACCAGCCGATGCAGAACGCTGAAATGCTGGCCGCGCAGCGGAAAACGCCATTGCAGCCAGAGCAGCGCGAGAAATACAC
>WNGH01012873.1_pt1 | contig 10764 bp, 10 predicted proteins | sample 5400631 | NCBI WGS metagenome assembly WNGH01 (sample SAMN13153373, study PRJNA577476) | soil metagenome | isolation source: 115 cm soil or saprolite under Garry oak tree replicate 1 | place: USA:California | collected 2016-06-15 | reverse complement strand
TCCGGGCTTACGCGGCCGAGTTTTCCCGTACAAATCAGAAGCGGTAGACCAGCCCAAAGGAAAGGCGCGCATTCTTCGTCGTGGTGTTACCCGAAGAACGGAACAACATCCAGTCCGCCTGGGGCAAGCGGGCGGAAAGTCGCTCGCTCACTTTTACGTCCAAGCCGCCGCCAAGGGCCACAGCGAAGGCGCCGGAGGAGACCCCATCCGAGGCGATTGCGCCTCCGAACAAAACGTGCGCAAACGGCCTAAAGGTTTCTGTCTTGAGCCTGGTTATGGGCAGCGTGGGGCCGAACAGGAAGGTATGAAGTTTTGCTCCGGTTCCGTACGTGCCGCTGAGATCCGCGGTCACGCCGAGCCAATCCTTGAGGTTGTAAGTGAGGGCGCCGTTCCAGCCGTTCAAATCGGGTCCATTCGCGTGGGTGTACTGGTAGCCGACGAATGCTTCACCCTTGGAGTAATCCTGTGCCTTCGCCGGCAAGGTCCAGAGGCACAGAAACAAGATAAGGCCAACGAACTTGCGCATTTGCTCCTCCACTGATCGAACTTGTGTTTGTGCTGGGGGTCCTGCTTTGGGGGATGGCTAGGGCACAGGTATTGTACCGCAGTTCGCTCGTTTAGTACCGTTCCAACTATTTGGGCCGAACGCTCAATTGGCATTGGCGCACGGAGTCCGGGAAGACTATCTCCTAATACTTGGCGGAAGAAGTTGGAACGGCATTAGTTTGCGATGATTAGTTCGATTGTGGCGGAGGCCGGCACGCGCCGGCCCGGCAAAGGCGCCTGTTCGATCACTGCGCCGTGCGGCCACTGGGGCGCGGAAACGTAATTCTCCTTGTGCCGCAACCCGGCCTGGTCCAGCTTGTGCTCGGCCTCAACTTCATTCAGGCCCATCAAATGCGGCATCACATAGGCGGCTTCCGGAGGCGGCTGCGCGACCAGAACGTTTACGCGGGGCGTCGCGGCTCCGCTCCCCGGTTTGGGATTCTGAATCAGCACGGTGTCCGGCGGCGCCTTCGCCGCGGCGATGCCCGAGACTTCGCCGATCTGCAAGCCTTCGCGCAGCAGCTCGATGCGCGACGCGCGCAAGGTATTGCCTTCGAGCGCGGGAATTTTAAGCTCCCGCTGCCCCAGGCTCAGCACTACGTGCGCCTCCTGCGAGACCTTCATCAACATGCCGGGCGGCGGCGTTTGCCGTATGACCAGGTTGATAGGACGCTCGCTGTACGCGCGGTCCGCGACGCGCAAAACCAGCCCGCGAGAGCGCAGCAGGGCGCTGGCCTCGGTGACGTTCATTCCCACGAGGTTGGGCATGGCGACCTCGCGCCCGTGGATGGCGATGCGCATCGCCGTGATGGCGCTCAGGAACGCCGCCGACGCCAGGATGAACACCAGAAGTCCAATCTGGCCGAGGCGCTCGATCTGTTCGCGCAGCGTCATGGACCAACTGTCCGCGTTCGCCTTCAATGAGGCGTCGCCAAGCTGGTGGCTGCCCGCGGAGCGGAAAGCGGCGGTGGCGGATAATCCGGCAGTTTGTCTTTGCTTGTGTCCGCGCGCTTCACTTCCAGCTCGTCGAAGAGCACAGACGGGCTGACGACGGCTGTGGGAGAACCTGCGACACGGTTGCTGACCAGCAGATCATCGCCGGCTGCAATTACGTTATTGCGCAGCGAGCGCACGTCCAGTTCGCTGAACACGGCGCCGCGCACAAGTTCCTCGTGTCCGTCCTTTGCCCACACGCGGTAGAGCAGGCGCGGGGAATTCACCGGCCCCAGCGTCTCAACCCGGTAGCCATACGGCTTGCCCTGGGCGCCGACCATCTCGAGCATCTGGCGCTTCAGCGCATCGGGCTTCTTCGGCTCGTCCGTTCGGACAAAGAGATTGCCAGTGCCCGGCTGAGGAACGCTGCCCAGCCCGGCTCGCCCATGGCCATTCGAGGCAGGGAAGTCGCGAATGGGCTGGCGGCCGAGCAGGTAATTGTCCAGCATGCCCTTGGCGATGACGCTGACGGCCTGCGCGCGGACTCCTTCGCTGTCCACATCGTAGTGGCCGACCAGGGTCTTGCCCTGAAACTCCTTCTTCGTCGGATCATCCACCACCGTCAGGAAGGCGGGCAGGACGCGCGATTTGTAGCTCGTGGCGAATGCGCCGGTGGTGCGATTTGGCCGGCCGGGCTGGGGCTTGTGCCCGAGCACGTTCGAGCCAATAAGCGAAGCAAACATGTCGGTGGCCGCATCGGCGCTGAACAGCACCGGCCCGCGATACTCCTCTTCGACGATGGGCGCGTTGCGCAGAGCCACGAGAGTGTCGAGCATCTTCTTCGTCTCGCCGAGCAGCGTGTCGTGGCCCGGCAGGGCTTCGAGGGTGGCTTCCGTCCAGTACGGGTTGCGGGTTAAGCGCATCCCGTCGGCCGCTTGCGTGGCGCCATTGAGCGTTACGGTGTAGGTTGCATGCGTGTCGCGGGTGACCGTGCCTTCGGAATTCACAAAATACTCTTTCATGACGGAGAAGCGCGCCGAGGCGGTCAGTGACTGCACGTCGCGATACTGCCTGTAGAGATAGGTTACGTCCTCGAGCGTCTTGCGCCACGCCGCGGCGTCATGCTTCAGCTCGCTGACCAGCTCGATGCTGGAGACAGCGGGCGCGCGCGCGAAATCGTCCACGGGATTCGCTTCGGCGGCGAACTGCTTCATGAACGCCTGTTTCTCCGTGAACGCTTCGCCCGCGGCTTTGTATGCCGCATCGGTCGCGAGCCAAATCTGATGCCGCAACGCAATGGGGTCGTAATCCAGAGGCAGGATCTGTGTTTCGCCCATGCCTCCTTGTCCGAAGAAGCTGTCCTGCTTGTATTCGCCTATGCGGACCACCACGCGCAGGATGCGCCCCCGCACGTTGTGTTCTTCGCGCAGGGCGCCGAACGCGGCCTCGCCGAAGTATTCGCTGATGTCGTGGACGCGATACTCGATGTAATACGGCGGCTGCACCTGATCCATCTTGAGCTGCGCCTTGGATCGGTTGAGCTCGACAAGAAGCGCCTCGAGCAGCGGATCGCCGGCGGCCGCCGTGGGATGCGGATCCACCACGCCGTTGGCCGGAGCAGATGCCGCAGCAGTATCCTTATTCTGGGTGACCGCCCCGACAAGTCGGGGTAAACTCCGCAAGCGGTCAACTTCCGCGGCCTGAAACGGAGAGGCGCAAAATGCGCAGAAGGCTAGGGCGAACCACGGGGAAAAAAGGCGCGCGCGCTTCACGGCTTCACCTCCGGCTTCGCCGCCGGCGCATTCTCAAATCCCGGTGGCGAGAGGATAGGCGGCCGCTGATGCGAATGGGCGCGCTTCTGCACTTCCATCTCGGAAAAGAGCATTGCGGGCGCTGCGGCCGAGACCGGAACGCTGCCGGATTCCGCGCCGCAAACGCCGTTGAAGACGTGCTCGCTATCCCCCGTCACAAGAATGCGCGTGAGCGCAGCCAGCGGCGTGCCGACAATGTCCACGCCGCGCACAAGCTCATCCGGGCGGCCATCGGGATAAACGCGGTAGACCATGACGGGAAGCACCTGAAAGGCCTGTGGCAGCGCCCGGGTGGTCAGCGTGAAGCCGCCCTGCACATCATCAAAATAGAGCCCGTAGGGCTTGCCCTGCTTTTTCACTTCTTCGATCAGCTTTTTGCGAAGTTCCGCTTCGGCCACGGTCTGCGTCGAGCTGACAACCAAATTGCCCTGGCGGCCGGTGGGCATCAGGCCGGGCTGGTTCCGGCCGTGGCCGTTGGAACGCTCGAAATTTTTGATCGGCATGCGCGACATCAGAAAATTCTTCAAGACGCCATTTTCGATAACGTTGACTCGCTGCGCCGGCACGCCTTCATCGTCGTAACCGTAGGAGCCCGCCAGCTTGATGCCGTTCAGCTCACGCAGCGTGGGATCATCGGCGACGCTCAAAAACTTGGGCAGAACCTCCTGATTCACCTTCTTGGTGAATGTCTGTCCTTCCTCTTCATCGCGCTGGCGATGACCCTCCAGGCGATGGCCGAGCACTTCATGGAAAAACACCGCAGCGGCCCGGCCGGAGAGGAGCGCGGGGCCATCATAAGGCTCGGCGACCGGCGCGGCGCGCAGCGACTTGAGGTCGGCGGCTACCTTCTCGATTTTCGCCATCAAATCGGCTTCGGGAGGGAGTTCGGCTGCCGAGGGCGCCTGAAACGTCTCGACGCGAAGCAGCTCCATGCCGTCGTCGGCGCGCGTTTCCGCCTGGATAATCAGACGTATCGATGTGGTCGGCTCGACGATGGCCGCTCCTTCGCTCGACACGAGTCGCGACGTGGACCCCTGCGCCTGAAGAATTACTGCGGCCGAGTAAACGTCCGCGTATTTGCGGAATGCGCCGGAGAGCCGGCGAATTTCTCCTTCCCAGGCGGCGCGGTCAACGCTCGGCGGAAGCGCGGCGGGAACCATATGTGTCTGCGGTAATTCTTTCGAAAAGTCAGGGGACTTGTCTTCTTCCTCGGCGCGCACGGCTGTGTTCGTCTTGACATTCAGGAATGCCGGCGCGGCGCGCTTGTATTCCCGGTCGGTCAGCTCCCACAACACGCGGGCGATGGCCTCCGTGTTGTCGCCGACCGGGAGCGTGCCCGAAGTCATGCCGGAGAAGCGGCTCTGGCTGTGCGTGTTGTCGAGTGCCGGCGAACCCACACGCATGACTACGTCCGCGCGTCGGGCCTGCACGGCCGCGCTGGTCAAAAGACTCCCGTAGGCGCCCACCAGAATGACAGCGTTTTGGTCGTACACGGTGTAGCTTAAGAAGTAGGGCGGGTTCTCTGCTTTCGCGAGCTCCGCCGTGGCGCGCGTGAGTTCGGCTTTCATGGTCGCGAGCACGGGATCCGGGGCGGAGGCCGCCTTGGCGGATTCCTCGCCGGCGTGGGTCAGCGGTGCGCCGCCGAGTTGCAGCGCCAGGGCGCCCGAAAGGACGAGTCGCGACCCCGTGGTCACGTAACGGGGAGCGAAGCTGGTGAGTCGCCGCAGCATTGGGGGATTCATCGGGTTGCGTTCACCTTTCCCTTGCTTTCTCGGACACAGAAATTCGAGTATGCCTGAGCGTTTTCGGCTGCGCAAATAAGCGCGGAGTCATTTTGACGAAGCGCTAAACGCTTCGCCGGGAGCAAGCCGCACACCGGATGCAAATTCGCTTGCCTCGATGAGCTTGCGCCCCTCGAGTTTGACGCCCACGAGGCGAAGAAGCGTCCCGCCTCCGCAGGCTACGCGCAATTCCGCTCCCTCCCGAAGGATGCTTCCGGGGGGCGCCTGCGTTGTACCCGGCGCGGGCACGCCCCAGATATGACAAATCTTTCCGCGGAAGGTCGTATACGCTCCGGGCCAGGGGGCGAAGCCGCGAATGCGATTGAAAATTTCGCCGGCGGGCCGGCGCCAGTCAATTCGCCCGTCTTCTTTCTTGAGCATTGGAGCATACGTTGCCGCGGAGTGATCCTGCGGCCGGGGCGTGATTTTGCCGGCCGCGAGCCCGCGGAGAGTTTCGGCAACGAGCGGCGCGCCGCGCTCGGCCATGCGCGCGGCAAGCTCCGGCGCCGTCTCTTGCGAGCCGATCTCGATCTCCTGCTGAAGCAGGATCGCGCCCGTGTCCATTCCGGCATCGATCTGCATGGTGGTGAGGCCGGTTTTCGTTTCGCCCTTGGCAATCGCCCAATGGATTGGCGCGGCGCCGCGATATTTCGGGAGAAGCGAAGCGTGCAGGTTGATCCAGCCGTGCCGGCCGATGCTCAGGTGCCGCGCAGGTACGATCTGGCCGTAGGCGATGATTACGACCATGTCGGGCCGCAGACCAGCGATCAACTCGTAGGCAGCGTGCGAGGCAATTTTTTCGGGCTGATGGACCGGCAATCCGGCCTCAAGCGCGAGCTGTTTGACCGGTGATGGAGAGACTTGCTTCCCGCGGCCGCGCGGCCGGTCGGGCTGTGTGATGACGGCCACAACCTGAAAGTCCGTCTCGCGCAGGAGTTGCCTGAGGGAGGGAACAGCGAAGTCCGGAGTGCCGCAGAAAACGATGCGCATGGAGCCCCGGCTTTCGGGGCTCACCACTCGCCCTTTTTGATCAGCTTCTTGATCTTGCGCTTGATGAGGTCGCGCCTGAGCATGCTCAGATGCTGGAGGAAGAGGATGCCGTGAAGGTGGTCGATCTCATGGCAAAACGCGCGCGCCAGGAGGTCTTCGCCGCGCATCTCGAACGTCTCCCCCTTCGCGTTTTGCGCGCGCAGGGTCACGAAGTGAGGCCGCATCACGTAGCCGCGGAACCCGGGGACCGAGAGGCAGCCCTCCTCCTCGCGCTTTTCGCCTTCCGCGTGGATGATTTCCGGATTGGCAAGAACAATTTTCGCTTCGGGATTCTTTCCAGCGGTCACGTCCACGACGGCGATACGCACGCTCAGTCCGATTTGCGGCGCGGCCAGCCCGACTCCCTGCGCCGCGTACATGGAAGCAAACATGTCTTCGGCGAGCTGCTCGAGTTCGGCGTCGAATTTTGTGACCGGCGCGGTCGGCTTCTCCAGGATCGGATCGGGATACTTCACGATCTTGTAGATCTTTCGCGCCGCTTGGGTGGCGGATGGCGTTTCAGAAGTTGTCGAGTTGTCGGCCATAGTTCTCGAAATTCCGCCGCGTCTCAGCAAGCGAATCTCCCCCGAATTTTTGCAGAAAAGCGCGCGCCAGTACAAGTGCCACCATGGCTTCGCCGCCGACTCCGCCCGCAGGGACGACGCACCAGTCCGAGCGCTCGTAAGCGGCCTTGATGGGCTGCTTGGTGACAAGGTCGGCGGTCTCCAGAGGCCGCCGCAGCGTGGAAATGGGCTTCAGGTAACCGCGCACGACAACGTCTTCACCATTCGTCATGCCGCCTTCGAGCCCGCCGGCCCGATTCGACGACCTCCGAAATCGTTTGGCCGCGGCATCGTACCGGATTTCGTCCTGCACTTGCGAGCCGTAGGAGCCCGCGGCGAGGACGCCGGCCCCGATCTCTGCGCCCTTCACGGCTTGAAGTGACATGACCGCTTGCGCGAGCACGCCATCGAGCTTCTCGTCCCACTGCGCGTGCGTGCCGAGTCCGGGCACGACGTTGTGCGCGACGACCTCGAAGACTCCCCCGACCGTGTCTCCATTGCGCAGCGCGAAGTCCACTTCGGCCTTCATGCGCTCTTCGGTGGCCGCATCCACGCAGCGCAGCGGGGAATCGAGATTCGCGCAGACAATCTGGATCTCTTTCCACGTGGCGGCGCGTTCCAGGCGCACGTGGCCGACGCTGACCACGTGGCTCAAGACTTCCGTGCCGAATTCGCGGAGAAGCTGCTTTGCCAGCGCTCCTGCTGCCACGCGAGCCGCCGTTTCCCGGGCCGAGGCGCGCTCGAGAATGTAGCGTGCGTCATGGAGATCGAACTTCAGCGCCCCAGCAAGGTCGGCATGGCCTGGACGCGGCGCGGTCAAACGGCGCTCGGCCTCGATCTCGCCCGTATCTTCCACCGGCAGAGCCTTTTCCCAATTCGGCCAGTCGCGGTTCTCGATGCGGATGGCGACCGGGGCGCCGATGGTTTTTCCATGACGGACCCCGGCAAAAATTTCCGCGCTGTCTTTCTCTATCTTTTGCCGGCCGCCGCGGCCGTAGCCGAGCTGGCGGCGATGCAGCTCACCATTGATGAAGCCGACATCTGGGACTCGCCGGCGGTGACAAAGCGAAGCATGACGTCGAGTGCCGCAGCGCGGAAAAAGTCGCGGCGATAAGGCGGTTAGTGTAGCGGCAGCGCCGCTCAGCGTCCAGTGTCGTTCCAACTCATTGGGAAACACACGGCTTCTGCTCCGCTTCCTTTGGAAGGAACGGCACCAGCGGGAAACTGCGCTTCACGGCGTTGACCGCTTCGCGGTCACCCAGAACGTTGACGGATGACTTCTTCTATGTTGTAAGTGAGTGTGTTGTTTTTTTCTGGAGGTTTTCCATGTATCGCTCCTGGTTTCTTGTTTTCAGTCTTTTGGTGATGCCGGGCGCTGCGTTCGCTCAATCCGCCTCGAGTGACTCCCAGGCGTTACAGGCGCTCGTCGCGGAGGTTCGTCAACTCCGGCAGCTATTACAGACAAGCGCCGTCGCAACCCAGAGGGCGCAGATCCTGGTTTATCGCGTGCAAGCGCAGGAAACGGCCGTGGCACGAGCGTTCCAGCACTTGGATGACGCCCGGTCAAAGCTTGCCGAGACGCAATCGAGTCGGAAGAGGGTGGCGGCTGACCTCAAGCGGATGGAGGAGGCTCGGAGCGATGCGGAAACTCCGGGCCAGAATCCGAACGAACACAAAGAGTTCGAGCAAGTGGTTGCCCAATTTAAGGCGCAGCTCGAAATCTTGGCGAGTGAAGAGCAGGAAAGGCAAGGAGTCGAAACCGAGGCCGAAGAGCAACTTCGTACCGAGCAGGCCAAGCTCAGCGGGCTTCAGGAACAGTTGGATCGGCTGGACCGGGAGTTGGAGAACTCTGGCCGGCAATCGGGCCGCAGCCCTCAATAGTCAACCAGTGGCGATGCCCCACGGCAAGCCACTACGGCAAGCCACCTTGACGCAACCGCAGGCGGACGTTACGCTTCGAAGAGGGCAGTTCAGGCGACCGGAACGTTGACCGCTATGCGGTCACCTAAGAAGTTGACCGCTATGCGGTCACGCAAGAAGTTGACCGCTATGCGGTCACCCAAGAAGTTGACCGCTATGCGGTCACCCAGGAAACGGTGGCGGACACTCCTTACCAAGTAACCGGGCGGCAGGTCAGGACGGAGGAGCCCCCCTCTGTGTTCCGCGTGCTTGGGGACGGCCTGAAGCGCACTATTGCCCACGTTCAGGACTACTCTCTCCTCTGCCTTGAGTCGATGACCAATATTTTGACGGGGCCGCGGTATCTCCAGGACTTGCTCGCCCAGATGGACGCGATTGGCGTCGGCTCGCTCTCGATCGTGCTCCTGGCGGGTTTCTTCATCGGCGCGGTCATGGTCATGCACACCGGCTCGCAATTTGCGCGTTTCGGCCAGACCGCGTTGACCGGGGACATTGTGGCCGTGGCGCTTGTGCGCGAGCTGGGGCCGACAATTTCGGGCTTACTTGTTGCCGGGCGCTGCGCCTCGGGAATCGCGTCGGAATTGGGTTCCATGCTGGTCACCGAACAGGTGGACGCCATGCGGGCGATGGGCACGGACCCCAGCCGCAAGCTGGTCACTCCGCGCGTGGTGGCAACCCTCCTGATGCTCCCGTTGCTTACGGCCATGGCCGACTTCATCGGGCTGGTGGGAGGCAGCGTCGTTTCCGTGTTCACATTGCGGCTCGACGCCTACCAATTTTGGACCCGCGCCATCGACGCTCTGGATTTCGCCGACATCATGCAGGGTATGTCGAAGGCGGTTTTCTTCGGATTCATTCTCTCCACCGTCGGATGCTATCAGGGCCTGAATGTTCGCGGCGGAACGCAAGGCGTCGGCCGCGCCACCACTCAAGCGGTCGTTGTGTCTTCCGTGCTGATTCTGGCTTCAGACGTTTTCCTCACGCGGCTCGCTCTGTATCTTTCCGGCAAATTCTTCTGACCTCCGGGTTCGGATACCGCTCGGCGAGTAACGGAGAACTGTGCCGGTCCAGAGTGGTACGGCTTGCCCAAGCGTGACGGTTGCTCTGGTCGCGCAGAATTATTCTTGCTGAGATTCAAGTGATTTTGCTTGCTCTTTGAGAAAAATCTCCACCCGATTTGTGGTCCATACCGCGATGCCAGTTCCGAAGAAATCTGCATCCTCGGTCCACACGCCACATGCCAATCCGAGCGCGGTGGCCAGCACTGGCCCCCGAGGACGGCACGGATGAGGATGTTCGCGTCGAGAACGATCATCTCAGCGGGCTGCGCCCTTCCGGCGCCGACGCAGCTCCTTAAACCCAGCCACCAGCTCTTCTTCGTCAACGTCCGCGAGTGCCTTGGCAAGACGGTCCGCTGCCGCCCTCAGTTCGGAAACGTCGGCTGCCTTCGGGCGCTTTCGGCGGGTGGGAACGTAGACACCGAGAGTTTCGCCGCGCCTGGTGACGGCGACGGGAGTATCCGACTCCAGGAAGCTGGCGATGCGTTCGCGGAACTCGCGCACGCCGACTTTGATTGTGGTCATAACCATGCTCCTCGGCATTAGTGTACGCCCATGTGTACGCATACGCAAGCGTGCTGAGATTGGGGTGGCGGGTCAGTTCGCTGAGTTCGCAAAACCAGACATTTTAATCAAGGCTGGAAGCGCTCGATGATTGCGGCGCGGTGGCCTGCCAGTTCTGGGTCCAAATCGGACCAGCTGTCCAGCCATTCACGGTAGCTTATCGCTCCAAAGCCAACCTCCACTCCATTAACCGCTGCGGCGAAAAGGGCAAGCTCCCTGCGGTGTTTTCGCTATCTGCGTTTCTTCGCCTCGGGGGGAATAGGGGAATTTGCAGTGCAGGATTGGGCGTAACTGGACAGGTGAAAAGGGCTCCCAATTTCCCGTAACCGACCCCAGGCAGCACACTTAGAATTTTGACCTCATCGGCTGCTAAGCGGCTTACCGGCGATAAACGCTCCACTTTCAAGCATTTCTCACTATAATCAAGATGTTCTATGAATCTTTCGGGGGCTGTAGAGCCGGCAATCTCGCTCGAGGATGTGCACATCGGCTTCGAGGAAGGCGATGTGCTCCGCGGCGTTTCCTTTGAAGTCTATCCCCGCGAGACTCTGATCCTGCT
>WNGH01009072.1_pt1 | contig 10765 bp, 10 predicted proteins | sample 5400631 | NCBI WGS metagenome assembly WNGH01 (sample SAMN13153373, study PRJNA577476) | soil metagenome | isolation source: 115 cm soil or saprolite under Garry oak tree replicate 1 | place: USA:California | collected 2016-06-15 | reverse complement strand
GTGCTTCTTGTTGAAATAGTCGACGTAGTCCTTCACGGTGTCGGGCTTGAAGACCCAGCCGGAGAAGTTGACGGGCTTGTCCGCGCTGGCGGAGCGAAACGCGCCTTCACCGAGGATCGCGGCGGCCGTCGAGAGGCCTGCCGCGCCGAGGAACGTGCGCCGGTCGATGGTCGTCATGGCGGCCTCCTGAATAGCGGGTCGAGTGCGCCACATCTTACGCGATCCCCCACGGGTCTGCGAGGGATGGGGCCTTCGGCGCCTTCCGGGCGCTATAATTTCGGCACGGTGGCGAGCGAACCACGAGCGGGCCGGGAGCGGAGCCTCCTGACGGTCGTTATCGTCCTGGCGCTGTCCTCGCTGAGCGTCAGCGCGTCCGGACAGGACGGGGCGCCGACCCAGCCGCCGCAGCGCGCGACGCCCGAGCAGGTCGAGACCGTCCCCGCGAAGGACCTCACCGAGGGCGCGGGCGAGGACGTCACGACCACCGTCCTCGCTCGCAACGACTGGACCAGCTCCGGCGTGCTCGTGCGCAAGGGCGTCACGTATCGCGTCACGGCCAGCGGGGAGTGGCACATGGGCGGCTTCTGCGGCCGCTCGGGGCCGAGCGGGCGCGGATCGAACTCCATCCTCTGCTTCTCGTTCATCCCGCCGTTCATCATTCCCGGACTCGAAGTCGGCACGCTGATCGGCAAGATCGGCTCGGAGGGCAAGCCGTTCCTGGTCGGCGATCAGCTCGAGTTCGAGGCCGACCGCGACGGCGTGCTCTACTTCCGGGCCAACGACCCGGTGACGTTCGACAACACCGGGTACGTGACGACCAAGACGGCCTTGGCCCGGCGGACGGCCCCGCCAGCGTCGGTCGCGGCGACGCCTCCCGCGGGCGCCAGGGAAGCGCCGACGGTTCAGCCCCCTTCCCCGGTCGCGACGCCGGCGGTGCCTTCCGCCCCCCCACCCGCCGTCGGGGCGGCCCGGGCGCAGCACTGGGCCGTGGTGATCGGCGTCTCGAGCTATGCGGATAGCCGGATCCCGAGCCTGCGGTATGCGGCCGCCGACGCCAAGGCGTTCTACGACTGGCTCGTGTCTGGCGCGGGGGGACGCTACGCGCCGTCGCACGTACGGCTGTTGCTCAACGAGAGCGCCACCGCCGCCAACATCAAGGAGTCGCTCTTCAGCTGGCTGAAGCAGGCCATCGAGGAAGACGTCGTCGTGATTTACTTTTCGGGGCACGGATCCCCCGACTCTCCCGACACGCCGCAGAACCTCTACCTCCTGCCGCACGACAGCCGCTACGACGCCATCTCCTCGACCGGTTTCCCGATGTGGGACGTCGAGACCGCCTTGAAGCTTCCGGGGGCGTCGGTGCCGGGTTCGACATGGCGCGACGCGCGGTCGGGGACCAGCAGCCCAATCGCATCGCCGCCGGGTTGCAGGGTCTGGCCTCGGTGGGAGACGGCATCGCCGTGATCAGCGCGTCGGACGATCGCCAACTGTCGGTGGAGAGCGCCAAGTTCGGCGGTGGCCACGGCGTGTTCACGCACTACCTGCTGGAGGGGCTCAAGGGCGCTGCCGACTACAACAAGGATGGGACCGTCACGCTCGGCGAGCTCATCCCCTATCTCTCCGAGAACGTGCGCCGCCAAACCCTCAACGCGCAGAGCCCCACCGTCGCGGGGCGGTTCGACCCGGCGCTCTCGCTCGGCCGCTGACACAAGCGATGAAGTTCCAGGGCACTTGACACCGCCGCGGCGGCGCAGTGTCATGGCGGTCGATCAGGAGGTGCTGATGCGCTCAGAGCGTGTGCTCGGAACCACCGACTTCCACACGGCCGGGATCGGGATGCGGCTCCTGACCAGCGGGCTCGGGCGTCTGCCCGGCGCCACGATCGGTGAGAAGCGCCGGTGGTTCCAGGAGCATCTGGACCACATCCGGACGGGCCTTTGTCTCGAGCCCCGCGGGCATCGCGGCCTCTTGATCGCGGTGATGACCGAGCCGGTCACGCCCGGCGCAGATTTCGGGCTCTTCTTCATCTACCCGGGCGGCTACTACGTCTCGTGCGGCGAGGGCACCATCGGCGCGACGACGATAGCGATCGAGACGGGGATGGTGGAGCGCCGGGGCACGGAGACGCGGGTCGTCGTCGACACGGAGGCCGGCGTCGTCGAGACGATCGCCCGCTCGGACGGCGACCGCATCGGCGAGGTCACGCTGAAGTGGACGGCCTCGTTCGTGGCGCTCGCCGATCAGACCATCGAGGTCGAGGAGATCGGCGAGATCCCGGTCGACATCTCGGTCGGCGTCGGCAACGTCTTCGCCGTCGTCGAAGCCGGGCGCCTGGGCGTCTCGGTCCGCCGCGAGCAGGTGAAGAGGATCGCTCAGCGCGGGATGGCCGTTCGAGAGGCGGTCAACGCGCAGCTCCACGTGGACGTCCCGGGGCTGGGCAAGACGAGCGTCGACAACGTCCTCGTCCACGAGCTGCCGGACGCGCACGGGGTGTCGCCGAATGCGCTGGTGTGGGGGCCGGGTCAGGTCGACGCCGCGCCCTGCGGGTCCGGCACGTGCGCGCGCATGGCGCTCTTTCATCACCGCGGAGTCATGTCGGTCGGCTCGACATTCGTGAGTCGCGGGCTCCTCGGACTCGACTTCATCGGTCGGATCGCGGGGGAGACCGCCGTGGAGGGGCGAGCCGCGATCCTGCCGGAGATCACCGGGACCGCCTACATCACCGGCTTCAGCCAGTTCCATTTCGATCCCGCCGATCCGCTGCGGGCGGGCTACCTCCTCGACGCGTGAGGCGCCGGCGATGAAGACTCTCGTCCTCGGCGGCGGCGTCGTCGGCATCACGACCGCGTACTTTCTGGCCAAGGCAGGCCACGAGGTGACGGTCGTCGAGGAGAAGGACGGCCTCGGGCTCGAGGCCACCGGCGGCAACGCCGGCATCATCGCGCCCGGCCACTCGTTCGCCTGGGCCTCGCCGCGGGCGCCACGCATGCTCTGGCAGTCGCTGCGCGGCGCCGAAACGGCCATCCGCGTGCGGCTGACCGCCGATCCGCGGCTCTACGCCTGGGGCCTGCGCTTCCTGCGCGAGTGCACATCCGCGCGCGCGCGCCGCAACACGCTCATCAAGCTCCGCCTCTGTCAGTACAGCCAGCGGGTGATGGACGAGCTGGTGCGCACGGAAGGCATCGAGTACCAGGCGATCCACAGGGGCGCGCTGTACTTGCATCGCGACCCCGCCGAGTTCGACGCTGGGATCAAGAAGATGGCGCTCCTCGCCGAGCACGGACAGAAGCAGGAGATCCTCGACGCCGACGCGGTGGCCCGGCTCGAGCCCGTCTTCGAGCCGGTGAAGTCCAAGATCGCCGGCGCCATCCGCGACCTCGGAGACTCGAGCGGCGACTCGCGCGTCTTTTCGGAAGAGCTGGCGCGTGTCTGTCGGGAGAAGCACGGCCTCACGATCCGGCTCGGCACCCGCGTCACGGCGCTGCGGGCGGCGGGCGACCGGATCGACGCGGTGGAGACGACCGCCGGCGTGCTGACCGCGGACAGCTACGTCCTCGCGCTCGGCGTGGGCGCGCCGCTCGTCGCGCGAACGGCCGGGGTGAGCCTGCCGATCTATCCGGCGAAGGGCTACTCGTCGACGTTCCCGCTCAAGCCGCGCGGCCTGGCGCCGACGATCTCCGGGGTCGACGAGCAGTGGCTGGTCGGCTGGTCACGGCTCGGCGACCGGCTGCGTCTCACGTCCACCGCCGAGTTCGCCGGCTACGACTGGGGCTGGACGCCCCGCGACTTCAACAACATCCTGCGCCTGGCCCGCGATCTCTTTCCCGACGCCGCCGACTACGATCGCGGCGAGTACCGGGCCTGTCTGCGGCCGATGACTCCCGACGGACCGCCGATCCTCGGCCTCGGCCGCCACCGCAACCTGTTCCTCAACTGCGGCCACGGCCACATGGGCTGGACGATGGCGTGCGGCACCGCCCGCATCGTCACCGACCTCATGACCGGGCGCATGCCCGAGCTCGACCTGGAAGGGTTGACCGTCCGCCGATAGCACCACACGCGCCGACCGATGTCCGGCGCTACTTCTCGCCGAGGTACGTCTTGCGTACGAGGTCGGAGCGGAGGAGCTCGGTGGCGGTGTCGTGCAGCACGATGCGCCCGGTCTGGATGACGTAGCCTCGGTGCGCCACTCGCAGCGCCATCCGGGCGTTCTGCTCGACGAGCAGGATCGTCGTGCCCTGCCGATTGATGTCCTGGACGATCCGAAAGATCGTCTCGACGAGGATCGGCGACAGCCCCATCGACGGCTCGTCGAGCAGGAGCAGCCCGGGTCGGGCCATGAGCGCGCGACCGATGGCGAGCATCTGCTGCTCGCCGCCGGAGAGGGTGCCCCCCTTCTGGGTGACGCGCTCGCGCAGGCGCGGGAAGAGCGTGAACACGCGCTCGAGGTCGGCCGCGATCCCTTCTCGCTCGGCGCGCGTGAAGGCGCCGAGCTCGAGGTTCTCGAGGACCGTCATGCGCGGGAAGATCCGCCGGCCCTCCGGCGATTGCGCGATGCCGAGGCGGACGATGCGATCGGTGGCCAGCGCGTCCAGCCGGTGGCCGTTGAAGGTCACGGTGCCGCGGCGGGGTCGGACCGTGCCGAGGATCGTGCGCAGCGTCGTCGTCTTCCCGGCGCCGTTGGCGCCGATGAGCGTGACGATCTCGCCGCGCTCGACGCCGAGCGAGAGGCCGCGCAGCGCCCGGATGTTGCCGTAGTAGGTGTGGACGTCGGCGAGCTCGAGCACGGCGGCTAGCGCGGGGCCGCCCGGCCAGCGAGCTCCTGCTCGTAGCCGGTGCCGAGATAGGCTTCGATCACGCGGGGATGGCGCTGGATCTCCGCCGGCGTCCCCTCGGCGATGCGCGTGCCGTAGTCGAGCACGGTGATGCGGTCCGAGATCCGCATCACGACCTCCATGTCGTGCTCGATCAGCAATATCGACAGCGCGAGCTCGCGACGCAGCAGCCCGATCAGGTCGGTCAGGGTCTCGGTCTCGCGCGGGTTCATTCCCGCCGTCGGCTCGTCGAGCAGGAGCAGCCGCGGCTCGGTCGCCAGCGCGCGGGCGATCTCCAGCCGGCGCTGATCGCCGTACGGCAGGTTCCGGGCGAGGTCGTCCTCCTTGCCGGTCAGCCCCACGAATGCCAGCAGCGCCCGCGCACGCTCGCGCGCCCGCGCCTCTTCCGCGATCACCGCCGGCGGCCGCAGCACCGCGCCCGCCACCGTCGCCGCCAGACGGCAGTGCTCGCCGACCAGCACGTTCTCGAGGACGGTCATGTACGCGAAGAGGCGGATCGACTGGAACGTGCGGGCGATTCCGCGGGCGACGATCGCGTTGGGACGGAGCCTGACGAGGCTCGCGCCGTCGAAGGCGATGCGACCGGCATCGGGTCGGACGAGGCCGGTCACCGCGTTGAAGAACGTGGTCTTGCCGGCGCCATTGGGGCCGATCAGCCCGATGATGGCGCCCCGGGGGACGACGAGATCGACCTCGTTGAGCGCGACGACGCCGCCGAAGCTCTTCGCCAGGGCGCGGACGTCCAGGATCGGCGCCGCCTCGGTCGCGGCGACCGGCGTCCGGCGCTCGCGCAGCCAGCTCGGGATCGCCTCGGCGCGAGGCGAGGACGCTGGCTCGGGCGCGAGGGCATCGTCGGCGTCGGCGGCGACCACCCGCTCCCGGCGCCCGGCGAGCCCCTGGGGCCGCAGGAGCATGACGAGGACGAGCCCGAGACCGAAGAAGAACCAGCGCCACAGGGTGAGGTCGATCGCGGCCAGCGCGGGCACCCCGACCGTCCGCCCGACCGCGCGAACCAGGGACGTGCTCTGCGACAGCACGACGCGGTCGAAGACCGTGATGAGCATCCCGCCCAGGATCACGCCTTTGAGGCTGCCGGCGCCGCCGAGGACGACCATGCACAGCAGCATGATCGACACCTGGAACTCGAACGCCCCCGGCGTGATGGCCGTGAGCTTGGCGGCGTAGATGGATCCCGCGAACCCCGAGAACGACGCGCCGAGGGCGAAGGCGAGCAGCTTGGTCGAGACGGGATTCACGCCGGTGCAGTCGGCGGCGGTCTCGTCCTCGCGGATCGCCATCCAGGCGCGACCCAGCCGGGAGTCGCGCAGCCGATTCATCGCCCACAGCGAGGCCGCGCCGATGACGAGGATCAGGAAGTACCAGGGCACCGGATCCGTCTCGAACGGCACGCCGGGCAGGTACGGGCGGCCCACCGGGTTGACGCCGTTCTCTCCCCCGGTGAGGTTGAGCCGCTCGATCGGCCGCCACCCGCCAATCTCGATGGTGATGTCGCCCAGGTTGCGGATCGCGACCGGGATGATCTCGCCGAACCCGAGCGTGATGATCGCCAGGTAGTCGCCCCGCACCCGGAGCGTCGGCGCGCCGATCAGCGTGCCCAGCAGCGTCGACACGCCCGCCGCCAGCCAGATGCACAGCCAGAAGCTCCAGGCGTGACCGTAGAGCGGGGAGCCGAGCACCGGGGAGTTCAGCAGCCCCATCGCGTACGCGCCGATGGCGAAGAACGCCGCGTAGCCGAGGTCGAGGAGGCCGGCGTAGCCGACGACGATGTTGAGGCCGAGCGCGAGCAGGACGTAGATCATGCCGTCCGACACGGCGTAGACGGTGTGCAGGCCGACGGCCCGATCGACGAAGGGGTACAGGAGCAGGCCCACCATCAGCGCCGTCCATCCCAGCGCGCGGCGGACGTCGGCCGTCACGCGCTCACGCCTTGTCGGGAGTCCGCTCGCCCAGCAGGCCGTGGGGACGGAAGACGAGGACGAGGATGAGGATCGAGAAGACGATCGCGTTGGTCCAGCGCGCGGAAATGTACTGGTCGCTCCACGCCGACAGGAATCCGATGGCGAAGCCACCGAGGGCGGCGCCGGCCATGCTGCCGATGCCCCCGAGCACGGCGGCGGTGAACGCGCGGAGCCCCGCCTGGTAGCCCATCCACCACATACCGATGTTGTAGTACATGCCCTGGATCAGCCCCGCCGCGCCGGCCAGCGCGCCGCCCACGAGGAACGTCACGAGAATCGTGCGCTCCACGTCGATGCCCATGGCCTGGGCGGTCTCGCGGTCCTGCGCCGTCGCGCGCATGGCCTTGCCCCACCGCGTGCGCGTCACGAAGTAGTGCAGCCCCACCATCAACGGGATCGTGGCGCCGATCACCAGCGCGTCCTTGGTGGTGAGGAAGATGGCCGAGTCGATGCCGAGCCACTCACGGAGGATGTCCACGGACGGGAACACGTCGGGGTACGCGATGGGCGCGGGCCCCTTCCAGAGCAGCGCCACGTTCTCGAGCATGAACGACACGCCGATCGCGGTGATCAGCGGCGCCAGCCGCGTCGAGCGTCGGAGCGGCCGGTACGCCACCCGATCGATGGTGACGTTGAGGGCCGCCGTGCTGAGCATCGTGAGCAGGAACACGAGCGGGAGCAGCGTGACGAGCTGCCAGGGGGTCAGCGTCGTGGTGACGCCGAGCACGCTGAACCAGGCGAGCGAGATGAACAGGCCGAGCATGAAGACGTCGCCGTGGGCGAAGTTGATGAGCTCGATGATGCCGTAGACCATCGTGTAGCCGAGCGCGATCAGCGCGAAGACGGCGCCCCGGGTGAGGCCGTTGATCGTCTGCTGGACGAGGACTTCCCACCAGATCAAATGGGGGGCCTCGAACGGGCCCCCCAAGCCCCCCGGGGTGGCTCGGGGCGCCCCGGCGGAGCCGGGGCGCCCCTCGATCTGGTCGACACCTGGGCGTTACTCGAGAATCGTCTCGAACTGGAACTTGCAGCCGATCGGCCCGTCGGCCTTCACCGCCTTGAAGCCCGACATGGTGTCGTAGTCGACGTCGCCGTTCTCGTCGAAGCTCCACTTGCCGTTGATGCCGTCGAAGTTCTTCGTCGACGCGATGGCCTTCCGCACGGCCTCGCGCTTCTCGGTCACGTCCTTGGCCTTCTCGATCGCCGGCGCCGCCCGCTTGATGGCGTCGAGGATCACGCGGCCGCCCTCGGCGGCGTAGAGCGCGTACGAGGTCGGCTCCTTGCCGTACTTCGCCTTGTAGGTCTCGTAGGTCCTGGCCCCGACACCCCGCATCTTCTCGAAGGGCAGGCCGGCGAAGGTGACCCGCATGTCGGTGGCGAGCGCGGCGTCGCACGTGGCGCCCTTCAGCAGCTCCTCCTCGAGGAGGCCGTCCGGGCCCATGAAGCGGGTGCGCGGCGCGGTGAGGCCGACCTCCTTCATCTGGCGGATGACCACCTGGGCACCCGTCTCGATGACGCCGCCCAGGTAGACCAGGTCGGCGCCGGAGGCACGGATCTTCGTCAGCACCGGCTTCTGGTCGGGCTGCTTCCAGTCGATGCCCTCGTTGGCGACGACCGGCAGCCCGATCTTCTTGGCGGTCGCTTCGAAGACGTCGGCGATGCCTTTGCCGTACAGCTCCTGGTCGTTGAGGATGAAGACCTTCTTGGCTCCGAGACGCTTGGCCCACTTGGCGCCGACCGCGCCCTGGATGTCGTCGGCCGGGATCGGGCGGAAGTAGTTCACGTAGCCGCCCGGACGGTAGATCTCGGGCTCCCCGGGGGCGGCGCCACGCTTCTTGGTCAGCCCCGGGTAGGTGTTCGCGGGGGTGACCTGGGCCATGTGGGCCCGGTTGGTGATGGGAATCGAGACCTTGGCCGCGCCGGAGTTGTAGGTGCCGATGTACACGATCGCGAGCGGATCGGCGACCGCCTTGTTGGCATTCTCGGCCTCGACGGCGCCGTCCCACTTGCCCGTCTGCGGCGAGGCATCGTCCAGGTTCACGACCTCGAGGCAATAGCCGGCCACGACGCCGTTGACCTCGCCGACGGCGAGGTCGATGCCGTTCTTCATGCCGGTGCCTTCGGGCACCATCGCCCCTTGCATCGGCCACGACGTGTAGAGCCGCAGCTTACCCTTCGCGCATTGCTGGGCGCCGACGTCGCCGCCCGCGGTGACGACCCCAAAGAGCACGATTGCGACCGCGGCGATCCGCGACACTCTCATGGCTGACCCTCCCTGCTCGGCGCTATGATCGGTCCTTCGATCCGGATGGCGGGTATGAGACTCTCCCGCTCGTTCGTTGTCAACGGCCGCGCGAAGTGCCCGCGGCTCAGGCACCGGAGGTGAGGCGATGGCGCGACCGCGCGTGATCTACGAGGCGAAGCCCGGCTCGGCGCTGGAGGTGAACCGCGGCTTCTACGCGCGCCTGGCGGCGGAGACCGGCACGCGGACCCTCGTCGAGCGGTTCGTGGTCCCCCGACGCTCGGGTCGGGCGTGGCCGGTACGGGCCGGGCAGCTCTTTCGGATCGTGGCCGTCGAGGGCCCGCAGGTGGCGGACCTCAACGTCTGGAGCCTCGGCAACCCGCGCGAGCGCTTCTGGGCCTCGCGCACGCGCCAGCTCCACCAGGCGCACCTGACGACGTTCGACCGTCTCTGGTCATGCCTGCCCTATCTCCGGCCGATGCTCACGATCACCGCCGACACCGTCCGGTACGGCCGGGACGAGGACGGCGCCGGCTGCCACGATCTGCTCGGCACGCGCTGCGACCCGTACGTGCACAAGCTGCTGAACGGGGAGGAGTTCGATCTCTGCTGCCACAGCAACCTCGTGCGAGCGGTGGCCCCGCATCACCTGACCGAGGTCGACGTGCACGACGTCCTCAACGTCTTCCAGGTGACGGGCCTCACCGCCGAGGGGCGCTATTTCGTGAAGCCGAGCCCGGCGAAGGCCGGCGACTTCATCGAGTTCTTCGCCGAGATCGACGTGCTCGCCGCCATCTCGGTGTGCCCGCACGGCGATCTCTCGGTGGCCGTGTGGGGGCCGGGCTCGGGCGATTCGCTCGCCACCTGCCGGCCGCTCGGCGTCGAGATCTGGCGGCCGTCGCCGGAGCTGCTCGCCGGCTGGGTGCCGCCGGCGCCGTCCGACTATCGCGGCGGCCACGGCCTGCAAGGCCCGTGAGCCTCGTCACGATCCCGGCCCGGCGTGGCAAGGCCGCGCGGGTGAGCGCCGGCCAGCACGTCCGCGTCGTCAATACTCACGGGACGCAGGTGGTCGACGCCTGGGCATTCAGCGCGCGCGACCTCACGGAGTGGATGGCGATGGAGGCCAGCCGCGCGTGGTTCATGAAGCTGGCGGCCGCCGTCGGCGACTCGTTCGTGACGAATCACCGGCGCCCGATCCTCACGCTGGTCGAGGACACGTCGGGCTGCGCGCACGACACCCTGATGGCGCCGTGCGACCCACATCGCTACGGCCTGCTCGGCGTGCAGGGCTACCACGACAACTGCCGCGACAACCTGCACGCGGGGCTCGCCGAGCTCGGCCTCACGATCCCCGCGACGCCGCCGTCGCTCAACCTGTTCATGAACATCCCGTGGACGGCGGACGGCCGGCTGGCGTGGGGCGAGCCCGTGTCGCCACCCGGCGGCTACGCGCTCTTCCGCGCCGAGATGGACCTTGTGGTCGCCTTCTCCGCCTGCCCTCAGGACATCCTGCCCATCAACGGGCGCGCGGGCCACACGACGGACGCGCACTTCGCGATCGAGGGTCTCTCGCCCTGAGCGTCACTCGGTCAAGGAGCGATCCAGGCGATGGGATCCTGCCACCGCGTCGGCGATCATCCGGTTCAGACGCTCGGGATCGACCGGCTTGACGAGGTAGCCGTAGGCGCCGATCTCGCGGGTCTCCGCGA
>WNGH01014950.1_pt1 | contig 10767 bp, 10 predicted proteins | sample 5400631 | NCBI WGS metagenome assembly WNGH01 (sample SAMN13153373, study PRJNA577476) | soil metagenome | isolation source: 115 cm soil or saprolite under Garry oak tree replicate 1 | place: USA:California | collected 2016-06-15 | reverse complement strand
TCGTTAGGTGCAGGTGATTCGCCCCGTCCAAATACGTGAGGTTCGACTTACCCAACACCTGTTGCACTGGAATAAAATGCACCTCGTCGTCGCCGTCGCCCACACGCCGGAAGCCGTACGCACCGACGCGCCGTTGGGATAAGAGCAGTTCCCCAATAAACCCCACACGCCCGTCTGTACCCGGCTTAAATGCCCCTATTAAGGCGGGAAAGTTCTCTTGTATAAGAGACGTATAGCAGTGAAGATACTTGGCCGCGTTTTCGCGCAACTCGCCATCGAACAGCAGCTTGTGCTCCCGTGAAGCGAGGCGGTAATAGAGAGTGAACACATCACCTCGCATGCTGGGGAACGTTACGTTCTTGAACTCGTCCTCCAGGGGCGCCGCCGCCATCTTACTGAACTGCAGGGCCTTAAAAGCAATGATGTAGTCCCTGAGTTGCTGGAAGTAGAACCCAATAGCAGGCTCCCCTGCATCGCCTACGCTGCGCAGGAGGAGGCCATATTCGAACAACTCCTCCATGAGGGACTCGTTGACCCTGAGGCCGAGCGATGCACGAACGTCGCCCTCGCAAATCCAATCAGCGTTGCGTTCGTATAGAAGGCGGGCGATGGCCTTTAACGTCTCTCCAGCTTGTCGTGCATCGGACGTCCTGCCGAGAGATCGTTCGTAATATGCTTCAAAAAATTCTGAGGAGCTAAATGTAAGGTGCCTGACAGTCGAATTTTGTGCGACGTCAAATAGCACCCTTAGTAAGAAAGGATTGTCGCGCGCTTGGTCAAGCACAGCGTCCTCGAAGCCGCCGAAAAACTGGTATGCGCGCCGATACTTCTCTATTGCCTGAAAAAATTCCCTGGGCGAGAAGGCCGCAACATCTATCCGCTTTGTCAGAAAGCTGATTGTCGTCGGATTATTTCGATGTGAAAGAAACGGTTCGACTGCTGATGTCTTACAGCTCAGGATCATCTTTATTTTTTGTTGCTCGGCCGCTCGCAAGAGTGACGCGAGATGGTTTGAGCGCGATTCGAACGTCCATTCATCAATTGCATCTACGATGATCGTAAGGAAGTCTTCTCCAACAAAGGACTCCATCCGTTTCACTACCTGAATCGGCAGGTCTGATCCGCTGAACGTCCATGAAAACTCTTTTGCGATAGCGTCGAGAATATCTTTTTCGAGCGAGAAGCCATTGAAGAATAGAACGGGCTTCCCGCTTGCAACGAGCGACTCGGCAATTGAACACAACTCACAGGTCTTTCCCGAGCCCGACTGGCCGACAAGAAGAAGGCCGGGTAACGCCGATCTATAGAATTCGTCAACTTCTCTCAGTATTGCCTCTCTCGAAATGTGTAGGTCTGCAACGTACTTCCTTCCCTCGGTCAGCGTCCCTTTAACTACCAGCAGTTCTCCGGCCACTTGGCGTTGGCAGAAGAGAGAGAGGTTCGACCGGTTTAAGGCGAGGAAAAGTCTCTGTGCTTCGGCGATATCTGTCTCAGGTAGAGCGGCCTCAAATCCACGAACTCGAATTTCCGAGGGCTCTATACGTTTCTTGGTAAGAGAGTCGTAAAGACGGTACTCGCTACCATTCGTCACAACCGCGTAGGGCGCGATTGGGTGGACCAGCCGGGCGTACGATATTGCTTGATCTCTGTCATCCTCTGTCAGAGATAGATGGGCGGCTTTCGTTTCGACGATGAAGAGGTTCTTGTCGCCGCGACGAACGAGGATGTCCAGTCGAGCACCGGAATTTACCTTTGTCGGCGATTCTGACACGGGAATGGTTTGCCGTCCGATCCTCACAGAGAAGGTACGTTCGAACTGAAGCTCGCGTAGATCCACCCCTGTCTGCGCTAGCCAGGGAAGAACGTACTTAATTTTGATTTCCTCTTCGTTCACGACTCTTCATCCGCCGTTGTGGCATGGTGCCACCGAACGTATAGTGAACTCCCTAAAAGCCGCCTAATTAAACACCCGCCGCACCAGCCTGTCATCTTTCCTTTGGAAACATGGCCGTGGATGACGACGGGAACGAGCGCGGCCCGCGATAGGCTGCGAAGCTCGCAGAATCATCCAGGATAGGCTGCAGCAATCGCGGAGAATCCGCGAACGATCGGCGGCCGTTCCAAGAACGAAGACTTTAGAGGGACGGCCCAGCGCCGCGACTCGTATACCAAAGAGCTAGCACTTCAATCTGGTCGCGATGCACGCGATGGTAGAGGTGCTAATGAATTCGGGTTAGATGCAGCGCCCTTTGGTCCCACCAAAGAGCAGCACGGTCGATGTGCGCTTGCGCCCGCCTCGTGACCCGAACTTTCACCAGCCACTCAGCCGCGCCGACGGGCTAGCTTCGCAAGCACCTCTTCGGCGGAAACCGTTTCTCCGCGATCGGCCTCGGCAATCGAAAGCAGCAGCTCGGCCTCCTCCTCACGGGTCAGATCGAAACCGCCTTCGTCATCTCTGGCCAAGACAGTGACCGACGTGCCCTCTTGCAGCTTCACGCCTTCGACTACAACCTTCCCGCCGACAACCTTTCCAGTAGCGATCTTCATGCAGCGAAAGCATACTCCGATTTACGAACAAGGCCGATGCACATGATGCCGAACGTCCCGATTGTGCCGCGCGGAACGCGTCGGTCACGACCCAGCGTTAGGTGCTGGATCGCGCCACCAGCGGGAACTTGTCGGGGTGGCGGATGGATTCGACGGCCAGATCCACATCGAGATCCGGCCAGTAGAGGTGGTCCGGTCGAGGACGCTCCACGTTCGTGAGCTTGGCGATTGGAGCGTCCTTGAACCAGGGAAACTCCAAAAAAGGCACGAACAACTCCTCCGCTCCCAGCATCAGCCAGAAGCCGTGGGTCGAGACGTTCGTGACTTCAACGCTTGTCGGGCTCAAGGCTGAGAACGGCTTTGCGAAGGATCAAGAGCGCCGGCGCGCGCTCCAGCTGGCGATCTCGCGCTCTCCGCGGCGGACCGTTCCGCTCAGGGAATCACGGCTCACGCGCCCCACCAGTTCGACCGGATCGCTCCCGACCACGCCTCCGGGAAGAGTAAAGCGCAATTCCTCGCCTTTCAGCTTGCCGTCGGAAACCGGCACGGCGCCGTGCTTCGGCAGCTCGACCGAACCGGAAACGAACTGGTACTGCTGCTTGAGATCGAGCCGAACGCTCCGAGTTTTGCCGCCCGAATCGATTTCGAGGATCCACTCGCCTTCGACCCGCGCCGGCACGACCCAGAGATAGACCGTGCTTCTAGGCAGCGGGCCCACGGTCTTGCCGGGCGCGGCGAGTGTTTCCTCGGCGTCGGGCCGCCACTCCTGCATGCCGTAGTCGTGCGACACAACGCGCGTTCCCGGCCTGAGCTCGGCCAGGATCTTCGGACGCAGCGCGAGATTCACGTCGGGCAGCAGATAGAGCGTCAGAACGTCCGCCTCGTGGAAATCGGTCTTGAATAAGTCCTGGATCCGCGCGCGCCGTATTTCTGCGCCGCGGTGATCACCATCCGCCCGTCGCCCGAGCCCAGATCGATCAGCACGTCGCTGCGCTTCACCCGCGCGAGATCGAGCATTCTGTCGACGACGACCTGCGGCGTCGGCACGTAGGGAGTATCGAGCTCGGGCCCCTGCGCGCTCGCGCCGGGCGGCGCGACCAGCAGGATCGCGGCAAGCGCGACCGCCGTTCCGCTCCCAAGACGCATCCCCTTGATCATGTTTTCCTCTAGATCACTTTATTTCGGCGCAGGTCATCGATCTCCGCATCGCCGTAGCCCGCCTCGCGCAGGATCTCCACCGTGTGCTCGCCGGGCCGCGGCGCTTCCCGTTCCACTTCAAATTCGAACTCGCTCAACTTGATGGGCAACGCGAATTGCGTGAGCCCGCCCTCCTCGACGATCATGCCGCGTGCTCGCAGCTGCTCGTTCGCAAGCGCCTCCTCGATCGTCAGGATCGGGCTCACGCAGCAATCGGCCCGTGCGAAAATTTCGGCCCATTCGGTCTGCGTGCGCGTGAGGAAAATCGCGGCGAGGCGCTCCTTCACCGGCCTCGCCTCCCCGCCGTAGACGATGTGCTTCGCCGCCAGTTCCGGGCAGCCGAGTATATCGCACAGCGTTTCCCAGAACTTCCTCTCCAGCGCGCCGACCGCCATGTAGCGCCCGTCCTGCGTGCGATACACGTTATAGCAAGGCAGACCGCCGTCGAGCATGCCCGTGCCGCGAATCGGCGCCTTGCCGCGTTCGAGCAACCCGAGAAGGGGGAAAATCGCGTGAGCGAGCACCGAATCGGTCATCGCGACGTCCACGTAACGGCCGCGGCCGGAAGACTTGGCGTCGAGCAGTGCGGCGAGAATCCCCATTACGGCGGTAAGCGTGCCGCCCAAGAGGTCGGCGATCTGAAAATTCGGCACGACCGGCGCCTGCTCCGTGCCGATCTGATCGCCGACGCCGGCGTAGCCGATGTAGTTGACGTCGTGCCCCGCGCGCTGCGCGTACGGCCCGTCCTGCCCGTAGCCCGAGAGCGAGCAATAGACGATGCGGGGATTGACTGCAGCGACGGCGTCGTAGCCGACGTCGAGCTTCGCCATCACGCCGGGACGAAAACCCTCGACCACGACGTCGGCCCGCCTCGCCAGCCTAAGGAACGCCTCGCGCCCCTGGACTTGCTTCAGGTCGAGGCGCATCGCGCGCTTGTTGCGGTTGAGGAGCCGGAAAAAATCGGACATGGAGTCCCGCTTGCGGCCCATCTCGCGGGCGTAGTCGCCCGCGCCCGTGTCCTCGATCTTGATCACGTCCGCGCCCATGTCGGCGAGATGCAGGGTGGCCATCGCGCCGGGAAGGAGCCGCGTCAGATCGAGGACACGGATGCCGGATAGCGGTTTCGCGCGCAAGCTACTCGAACCAAAGGCCGCGAAGCGAGCACGCCCCGCTGATCGGCAAACCGTGCCTAGCCATATTTTTTCGCATCCTCGATCACCTTGCCGTCGTTCGGCAGCTCGCCGGGCTTTTTGAAGGCCACCTCGCCGCGCAGCTTGGTGATCTCGCGGATGCTGTCTGCGATCGCCTGCGCCAGCCCTGCTGCAGGCGCATCTCGCACTTCGCAGTGCAGGGTCATGCGGTCGTCGCCGCCGGGATTGTCCACGACGAGCCGTGCCTTCAGGATTTCCTTGTGCCGCTTCACGACGTCGGCGACCTGCGAGGGATGAACGAACATGCCCTTCACCTTGGTGGTCTGGTCGGCGCGGCCCATCCAGCCGCGGATGCGGGTATTGGTCCGCCCGCACGGGCTCGCGCCGGGCAGCACCGCCGACAGGTCGCCCGTGCCGAATCGTATCAGCGGGTAATCCTGATTGAAGCTGGTGACGACCACCTCGCCGACTTCGCCTTCCGGCACGGGCTCACCGGTGCCGGGGCGCACGATCTCGAGGACCAGCGCTTCGTCGAGGATCATGCCTTCGAGCGCCTCGGATTCGTAGGCGATCAGGCCGAGATCCGCCGATGCGTACGACTGCAGCACGCGGATGCCGCGCTCAGCGCAAGCGGTGCGCAGCGCGGGCGGAAGATACTCGGCGCCGACCGCCGCTTTCTTGAGCGAACGGATGTCTGCTTTGAGCTCGTCGGCCTTTTCGACGATCAGCTTGAGAAAGGAGGGTGTGCCGATGTAGGCGTTGGCGCGGAGATCGGCGATCGTCGCAACCTGCATCTCGGTTTGGCCCACCCCGGTCGGCACCACCGTGCAGCCGAGCGCGAGCGCGCCCGATTCGAGCATCGAGCCCGCCGGCGTGAAATGGTAGGCGAAGGCGTTGAGCGCCAGGTCGCCGGCTCGGAAACCCGCGGCATACAGGGCGCGCGCGGTGCGCCACCAGTCGCGGCCGCGCCCTTCGGGGTCGTAGATCGGACCCGGCGACGCAAAGATCTTGCCGAGCTGCGCGAGCGGCGTCGCGTTCAGGCCGCCGAGCGGCCGCTCGGCCTTTTGCAGCCCTGTGAGATCCGACTTGCGCGTGACCGGAAGCTTCGCCAGCGCCGCCCGACTGGTGACGGAGTTCGGATCCACCTCGTGGAGAATCCCGGCCCAGCCGGGCGCGCTGCGTTTCGCATGCGCGATCTGGCGGGGAAGCGCCGTCATGAGCGCGCGCTCGCGCTCCTGCGGGCCCCGGGTTTCTAGGGAGTCGTAGTGCTCGGGCATCCGGTCGGTGGGCGGGCGCGTGAGGGCCAGCGCAGGCAACATAGCATAAAGGCAAAATCAGGTTGGGTTATATCGAACTAAGCTAATATTCTTTCCGGTTTTCAAGGCGGACGGGTAAGTTTCCGTTCTCGCTGCCCTCCGGCCCCTGCACGGAGGAGCGCCCAAAGGGGGAGCTCATGAACCCGACCGCGAAAGGCATCAGCGAAGACTGGCTGTCGGTCTGGATCGGCCTGCTCGTTTTCGTGCTCGCGCTCGGCGTGCTCGCCGGGGCTGATATCCTCGGCTGGGTCGTCACCACTGCGGTGTGGACCGACGCTTCCAAAGCTCTCGCGCCTCTTTCCAAGGCCGATACGGGTCTCGGCGGAATAGGCGCCCTGATCGCCACCTATATTGCGCTGCTCGCCGTAATGACGGCGGGGGCCTACGCGCTCAAGGCCGACGTCAAGCGCTTCGCCCTCGGGTTCACCGCGGTGTTCTGGATCAGCTACCTGTGCTGGATCGCAGGCAGCTACGCGAATCTCGCGGTGACAACGCCCGCCGACATGCAGAAATTCGGCATCAGCTGGTCGCTGCGGCTCACCAACGAAGGCGGGTTCATCGTCGCGCTCGCCGCCGGGCTCATCGTCGGCAACTTCGTCCCCGGCTTCGCCGCGTGGATGAAGGAGGCGGTGCGGCCCGAGTGGTACATCAAGACGGCGATCGTCATTCTCGGCGGATTTCTCGGAGTGACCGCGGCCGCGCAGCCGATTCTCGCCAAGTCGGTCATGTTCCGCGGCCTGGCGGCGATCATCGAGGCCTATCTGATCTACTGGGCGGTCGTCTACTTCGTCGCGCGCAAATGGTTCGGATTCAGCCGCGAGTGGGCGGCGCCGCTCGCCTCCGGGATCTCGATCTGCGGCGTGTCGGCGGCGATCGCCACCGGCAGCGCGATCCGCGCGCGGCCCGTGGTGCCCATCATGGTGGCCTCGCTCGTCGTCGTCTTCGCCGTGGTCGAGCTGCTCGTTCTGCCGTTCGCCGCGAATGCATTTCTCGCCCGCGAGCCCATGGTGGCGGGCGCGTGGATGGGCCTTGCGGTCAAGACCGACGGCGCCGCGGTGGCGAGCGGAGCGATCACCGAGTCGCTGATCCTCGCGGGCGCGGCCGCCGAAGGCGTCAACTACGCGAAGGGCTGGATACTCGGAGCCACCACCATGGTGAAGGTCTTCATCGACATCTTCATCGGCATCTGGGCGTTCATCCTCGCCTGGATCTGGACGACCTACATCGAAGTGCGCCCGGGCGACAGGGCGAGGATCGGCGAGATCTGGGAGCGCTTCCCGAAATTCATCATCGGTTACGTCGTGACCTTCCTCGTGATCCTGCTCCTCGCCCTGGGCGCAACGCCCGCGACCACGGCCAAGATCCGCACGGCCATGGGCGAAGCCAACGCGTTCCGCGGAATCTTTTTTGTCATGACCTTCTTCACCATCGGCGTGATGTCCAACTTCAGGAAGCTCTGGGAGGAAGGCATCGGCAAGCTCGCCGCCGTCTATGTCGTCTGCCTGTTCGGATTCATCATCTGGGTGGGCCTGGTGATTTCCTGGGTATTTTTCGGCGGAGTGAAGCCGCCGCTCGCGGCCGGTTGAAAGGGAGGAAAGACCATGGAACAACCCAAAGTCGGCGATGAAATGCGCAAGATGCCGGTCGAACCCCTGCTGCCCGTCGAGAAGAAGCTGATCGGCTGGAGCCTGGGGATAGGACTGGTGCTGCTGGTGATCCTGATCCTCGCGACCCGGGGGCCGGCGGGGGGCTAAAGCCGCGCTCAGTCGAACTTCGCTCCGGTTTCGCGGATCACGCGCGCGATGACGCCCGCGTCTTCGCGCAGGAAGGCGGCAAAATCCTCGGGCGAGCGCGAGGCCGCAGTCTCGGTTCCGTCGCGCGCGAGTATCTGCTTGAGGCGGGCGTCCTGCAGCGCCTGGGCGGTTGCGTCGAACAGCCGCCTCACGACGCCGCGCGGCGTGCTGGCCGGCGCGAAGAACCCGTACCAGATCGACAGGCTGTAGTTTGCGATGCCGGCCTCTTCCATACCGGGCAGACCCGCGATCAGGGCCGAGCGCGCGCGCGTCGTGATCGCGAGGCCGCGCAGCCGCCCGGCCTGCACCAGCGGCATCACCGAGGGCGCGGTCGCGAATGTGACCTGGGTGTCGCCGGCGAGCACTGACTGCACCGACAGCCCGCCGCTCTTGTAGGGCACATGCACCATCTCCACGCCGGCCAGGGCATCGAAGAGCGCCGTGGCGAGATGCGGCAGCGAGCCGTTGCCCGAGGTGGCGAAGTTGAGCTTGCCCGGCGCCTTTTTCGCCTCGGCGATGAGCTCCCGGATCGAGCTCACCGGCAGGGACGGATTCACCGCGACCACCAGCGGCGAGCTCGTCACCTGCGTGATGGCGACGAAGTCGCGCTGCGTGTCGTAGGCGACGCTCTTGTTGATGAGGGGATTCACGATCATGCCGCTTTGGCTCGCGATCAGGATCGTGTAGCCGTCGGGTGCGGCCCTGGCGACGAACTCGGCGGCGAGGCTCGATCCCGCCCCCGGCTTGTTGTCGACGATGATGCCCTGGCCGAGCGCGCGTGTCAGGGGATCGCTCATCGCGCGCGAGATGATGTCGGCGGCGCCGCCCGGGGCAAAGCCGACCACGAGGCGGATCGGCTTGGTCGGATACGACTGTGCCGACGCCGAGCACGCAGCCAACAGAACAATCAGCGTAACAGCTGCTCTCATGTGCGAGCTCCTTTTCAGGCAAGCCACCTTTTTCTGCGGCGGTAGTGCTTCACGTCCTTGAAGCTCCTGCGGGCGCCCGAGGATATTCCGAGATAGAACTCCTTGACGTCTTCGTTCACCGCGAGCTCGGCGGCGGCGCCGTCCATCACCACCCGGCCGTTCTCGAGGATATAGCCGTAGTCGGCGTAGCGCAGTGCGACGTTGGTGTTCTGCTCGGCGAGCAGGAAGCTCACCTTCTCTTTTTGATTGAGGCTCTTCACGATCTCGAAGATTTCCTCGACGATCTGGGGCGCAAGCCCCATCGAGGGCTCGTCGAGCAGGATCATGCTCGGGCGGGCCATGAGCGCGCGCCCGAGGGCGGTCATCTGCTGCTCGCCGCCGGAGGTGTAGCCGGCGAGCGCGCCGCGGCGCTCCTTCAGCTGCGGAAAGGTGCCGTACACCTTTTCCAGGTCCTGCTTGAGCTGCGCCCGGCCCGCCCTGCGCGTGTAGGCACCGGTGAGGAGATTCTCCTCGACGGTGAGATGCGCGAAGCAGTGACGCCCCTCCATCACCTGCACCACCCCGAGCCTGACCAGCTCGTCGGGGCTCAGCCGCTCCACGCGTCGCCCGCGGAACTCGATCGTTCCCTTGGTGACCTCGCCGCGCTCGGCGCGCAGCAGGTTCGAGATCGCCTTGAGCGTCGTCGTCTTGCCCGCGCCGTTCGCGCCGAGCAGCGCTACGATCTTTCCCTCCGGCACCGAAAGCGAGACGCCCTTCAGCACCAGGATGACGTGGTCGTAGATGACCTCGATGTTGTTGACGCTGAGATAGGCTTGCCGCGATTGGGGCTTCGGGACAGCGGGCATGACCTCACCCTGTCCTCTCCCGCGAGAGCGGGAGAGGACAGGGAATGCTCAATCTTCTTTCGAGCAATCGCGCGGGGTGATGCCTTTCTCTCTGGCGTACTTCGCCGCGGACTCCTCGACCATCGGCCGCACGATCGACTGGTCGGAGGTGATCCAGTCGGTGATCGTGTTCCACTTCGCGCCATCCCACTGCAGGAACTTCACCGCGCCGCCGCCCTCGTGGTCCATGCAGGACACTTTCAACGCCTGCATGAAGCCGGTGGCGCCGAGCTGCTTCAGCTTCCCGTCGTCGATGTTGAGGTGCTCGAGTCCCCAGCGGACCTGGTCTCCGGTCATGGGCTTGCCTTTGCCGTATTTCTCCTGGGCCGTGCGGATCGCCTCGGTGGAGATGATGCCGAAGACGACGCCGCGGTTGTAATAGATGCTGCCGACGCGCGAGTGGTCTTCCATCTCGCCCTTGCCCTTGGCGTACACGAACTTCTCGATTTCCTTGATCACCGGATAGTTGGCTCCGGAAACGTTGAACGCCGCGGCGATGTAGCCTTTGGCCGCGTCGCCCGCAGGAATGACGTCTTCCTCGGCGCCGCTCCACCATACGCCGACGATATGGTTGCGCGGGAAACCGATCTTGGCGGCGGCCTTGAGCGCGGTCGGATTCATCACGCCCCAGCCGCGCAGGATCACCCAGTCGGGCTTGATCTGCCGGACCTGCAGCCACTGCGCCTGCTGCTCGTTGCCCGGGTGCGCGACCGGGATGTGGTTGACTTCGAAGCCGTACTTCTTCGCCTGCACATCGAGCACGGGAATCGTTTCCTTGCCGTAGGCCGAGTCGTGATAGAGGTTCACGATCTTCTTGCCCTTGAGCTTCTCCATCCCGCCTTCCTTCATGCCGATGAACTTGATCTTGGCGGTGTTCTGGCTCCAGTAGTTGGTGATGAGGGGGAACACCCACGGGAACACGCGCCCGTCGGAGGCGTCGGTGCGGCCGT
>WNGH01006991.1_pt1 | contig 10767 bp, 13 predicted proteins | sample 5400631 | NCBI WGS metagenome assembly WNGH01 (sample SAMN13153373, study PRJNA577476) | soil metagenome | isolation source: 115 cm soil or saprolite under Garry oak tree replicate 1 | place: USA:California | collected 2016-06-15 | reverse complement strand
CTTCCTGGTTAACCAAATCCCAGCGATATTTCCCGCCAACGCGCGTGTCGGCGACAATTTTGAGTGTCCGAACTTCTTTGGGTCCCCACCATTCCTTTAGTTGGACCGGATCCGTCCACGCGGCGTAAACGCGAGCTCGCGGGGCGTTGATGAACCGCTTGATCTCAAGAGACAGTTTGTCTGAGCTTTGCGTCGTCATAATCAAGTCTTACTTTGCGAATGCAGGGAATCTTCGACTTTCGACCGCGCAATCGATTGCACGTCCCGGCGGCGTGCCATCACAAAAGCATAGCTAAGCAATGTCGCGATCAAGATATCAAAAGCTATCGGCACAAACAGCGAAAAGTATTTCCAGACCAGGAACGCATGCGCGACATTGGCAAAAACGAACACCGCCATCGTGGGCCTGATGCGGTCGGCGTTGACCTGTGCGAGCGATGCCAGTTGCCAAAGAAGAACGACTTCGATCAGGCCGCTCAAAATCGCCAGCAAACCGTATCCAAAGTAGAAGTCCCAATAACTGTGCCATCGAGTTGCGGCGATCTCCGCCATCTTGCCCGGACCGTTAGTCGAGGCAGCGAGCAGAAAAAGAAACGCGTGCGCGCCGTATTGAACCGCTGCGAGAGCTGAAGCGATTCGCAGAATCGTTGCTGGTCTCATGGATTTGGTTGTCATGGCTTTTCCTTCCCCGTTTTCTCGAGGAATTGCTTAAGCTCCGAGCCAATAATGGCCGTCCATCCGGCTTCGAAGTTCTTCCGCGCATACGCGGGTGTTTTCGGAAATGTTTCGATGCCGGTGTGCGTCACTTTCACGCGGGTTTTCTCGCCTTCACCCGACAATTCAAATGTGACCAGCGACTCGCCCGGCTCGCCTTTGTAACGCCAGGTGTAGGCGATTTTCTCTTCCGGAACCGCTTCCGTAATGCGGCAAAGATGATGATATTTGTTTCCTTCGTGCTCGACGACAAACTCAAATTCAAATCCCGGTTTCGGTTTGAATTCCTTCAGATCGAAATACCACTCCCGCATTTGATCGACATCGGTGAGCGCTTTCCAAACCTGCTCGACCGGAACGTTCAGTGTTCGTTCGACGACGACTGCTTCAGCTAAATCAATTTTTGTAGTCATATTTTCCCCTTCTCTATTATTTTGCTTTTTCATCCGGTTCGATGACTCCGAAAACATTGCCGGCTGGATCTTCGGCGTAAGCAAGCCAGCCAACTTTCGGAATCGCCATTTTCGGCACGCAGATCTTCCCGCCGCGCTGCTCGATCTTCTTGATTGTCTGATCGAGCGACGCAACAGCGACGGTGTTTATCGTCCCGGGACGCTGACCTTCGCGCGGCCGGGTGAGGCCGCCGTTGATTCCCGGGTCGCTATCCGGCCCAGTTGTAATCAGCCAGTACTCAATCGGGCCGCCTTCGAATTTCTGAAACTTCCAGCCGAAGACATCTTTGTAGAACGGCTGCACTGCTTCCGGATCGTCCGTGTAGATTTCAAAGTGAGTTATGCGATTCATAGTTCGATCTTCCTACACAAGGTTTCGATCATTTCGTGCCGTCGCTAGCTTGCCCGGCTTCGCGGCCCCGGCGAATCTGTTCGCGGACTTTGGCGGAAGCTTCGTCGCTGCCGTACTCGTCGTGCCAGTTCCACCACTCGTACGGCGCGGTTTGAGGATAGCCTTTCGGTGATTCCTCCCACTCCTCTTGTCGCCCGAGCGCGGTCATGTCGAGGTAACTCCAGGTGGAACCCATCGCTTCGTCGCCGCGGCCATTGATGAAGTAGGTGCGGAATATTTTGTCGCCGTCTCGGATGAATGCATTGTGGCCGTGCCACTCATCCACCCCGAAGTCTTTGTCGAAGTCGTCCGTGATGGTGTACCAGGGAATGCGCTCCCAGCCCATCCGCGCCTTTAAACGTTTGATGTCCTTCTGAGGCGCGCGCGACGCGAACGCGAGTGTGGTATCGCGCGCGTTCGCGTGCGCAAGGTTGCCAACGTGGTCGGCCATCATGGAGCAGCCGACGCATGCATGTTCGGGCCAACCGACGACGCCCGGCTCAAAAAACGCGCGGTAGAGAATCAACTGACGGCGGCCGTCGAACAGATCGAGCAGGCTGGCCTTCCCGTTGGGCCCGTCAAACTCGTAATCCTTCTCCACGGCCAGCCACGGCATCCGCCGGCGCTCGGCGGCCAGCGCGTCCCGGGCGCGAGTTAATTCTTTCTCCTTCATGAGAAGCTGTTGGCGCGCGGCCTCCCACTCCTGCGCTGATACCACTTCGCGATCCAATTCCAGTTCTGTTGTTTTCATAGTGTTCTCCTTTTCTATTGGGTTGTCTTCTGCTGCGAAATATTTTGAGCGCGAAAGCTGCCAGTCCCCCGCTCGATGTCGTCGCCAGAACGGCAATGTTTGCGATGCACAGCGGGCACATGATTCAGATCTTTGTTTTCCTAGGCTTGCTTGTTTTTTCCAAATAAGCCGCCAGGCGATCGAGCGAACCTTCCCAGAACTTTCGATACTCCTCGACCCATTGCGCGGCTTTTTTCAGCGGCTCCGCGTCCAGTTCCATTTCGTGGACGCGTCCGTAACGACGGCGTCGCAGCAATCCTGCTTTCTCGAGAACGCGCAAATGTTTTGAAACGGCCGGCAACGACATATTGTGCGGTCGGGCCAAATGCGTGACGCGATGATTGCCGCGAGCGAGATGCGCCAGGATGCGGCGCCGGGTCGGATCGGCCAACGCGGCGAACGTTCGGTTCAATGTGCTCGAATATTTAACCATCTGGTTAACTATTAGTAGCGCGATCGCCAGCGCGCAAACTTTTTTTGTATTATTTACAGGACCTGGCTGATCGCCCCGGCCGCCGCAACAATCGGCCACGCGCAAAGCGCCAGCAGCGCCCCGAAAAGTAACGCTTCAATCGCAAAGTGCAGATGATTTTCGCCTGCGAAGAAATCGCGTGCGAATTGTAAAAAAATTCGGTGTCGTGTCGTTCCCGCTCGTTTTGTCCTCGGAACCGTTCGCTGAATTGTGATTATGCGCATGTGCGAGGTACTCACCTGCCTGTTGCGCGTCAGGTTACGAATTGTCAAAAGCGCATGACAATCTGGTGACACGGGGAGTGATGGCTTGCGCAAAAAAACGCGATGCAACCATGCATGAGCGCGCAGAACTTCAAGACATGTGCTTGTCATCCCGAGCCGCGTAGACGCCGAGGGATCTCACGCCCGCGAGTTACGCCACGCTTACTTTGGGTGATGATCTTAAGCAAACGAGAGGTCCCTCACTTCGTTCGGGATGACAGGCTTTTTGACAGACGGATGGTAATTGATCATGGAAAGAATACCATCCTCACCCTCAACAAGTGCCGTGCAGCTCTCGACCCAGTCGCCGCAGTTGTAATATGTGACGTTGCCGAACTCGCGGATGGCTGCGCTATGAATGTGGCCACAGAGGACGGCATCCACACGGTAGCGCTTCGCGTAATGCGCCACAGCGGCTTCGAATTTGCCAATAAAGCTTACTGCATCTTTCACACGGCGCTTGGCATAAGCGCTGAGCGACCAGTAGCCGAGACCGAAGCGGCGCCTGACGAAATTGATGAGCGGATTGAGCGAAAGCAAAAATTGATAACCAACGTCGCCGGCGAACGCGAGCCATTTAACGTTCTGCACCACGGCATCGAGTTCGTGGCCGTGGATGATTAAAATGCGTTCACCGGATGCGGTAACATGGATTGCCGTCTGCTTGATTTCGATGTTCCCGTAGGTCCCACAGAAGTCGGACACCAGCTCGTCGTGATTTCCCGGGATGTAGATCACATGCGTGCCTTTGCGGGCTTTGCGTAGAATTTTTTGGATCACATCATTGTGCTGCTGCGGCCAGTAAATTCCGCGACGCAGCGACCAGATATCGATCAGGTCGCCCACGATGTAGAGCGTGTCGAAATCGTTTTCGCGTAGAAAATCCAGTAGCGCTGCAGCGTTGCAGCCGCGCGTACCCAGGTGCGCGTCGGAGATCCACGCGCTGCGGTAACGTCTGGGCGCGAGAATTGCCGCTGGTGATTCGACAAAGGAGAACTGCTGTTGGCCAGCGAAAACTCGCGCCAAATCACGCCGAGGAGAAGTGAACGACTGCATTCCGCGTCAGCAGCAAGCGTAAGAACAACGCGCTATAGCAGCAAAAGAATTACTGTTACGTTTGTGTGGCGAGAATCATTGCCACGACACCAAAAGCCCGCCGGGGAGAGGCTCTCCCGGCAGGCTTTGATTAACCTAACCAGGAGATGCCGTTTAGAACATCACTTGGACGCGCCCGATGACTTCATTGAAATCGTCTTGGCCAAATTCAGGATTCGCTTCCCGGAAATCCGACCAGGTATGGATGTAGTTGACCATCAGCTTCAAGTCGTCACCGCGGATATAGTAGTTCAGGCCACCAACAATGGATGAAATGCCATCATTCCCTTTTTGCCCAGGATTCAAGTACTGCCACTGAACCACAGCCTGAAGCTTCTTCGGTATCAAGAAATAGCCGCCGGTCACGTAGAATCCGTCCGTCGTGAACCCGTCAAAGCCCGGAGGCACTCCGTTCACTGTACGAGGATGAACCCTTTCCTGAAGAAACTCACCAATTAGATCAAACGGCCCCATCTTAAGCCACGCATCGACGCTCCACGCCGTCCGTTCATCCGCGCCTGGGAGCACGAACGGTGAGAGGGAGCCGTCGCTATTTACCAATAGGTTTAATGACTGCGAGATGTTTGTTCCCTTGTCATCGCGGCTGTTCAGAATGTCGGCGCCAAGTTTTAGGAAGGATCCCTTTCCAAAGACGTCCTTGAACAACGTGGACTCCAGCCTGCTCACATACATGAAGTTGTTGTTGTCGTTATTGGTAATGTTCCGTCCGTTTCCGTTGAAAATACCAGCATAGTATGTCAGCAGATCTGCGTGGTCAGGCCAAACGGTTGCCAACGGTTTTCCCCAGAGCTGGATGCCGACCTGCCGTTCCGGTGTAATCGCGCCAGTCGGTAGAGTTCGCTCGATCGTATATAGCGTCGTGTCCGGAGTTGTCTGTTCCAAGCCAAATGGCGCTTTCCACTGACCCATCTTGATCTGCGCCCACGGGAATTGATGCCAGTTGATAAAAATGTCCGTGGCCTCGAACGCTGTTCGGCTCGCATTAAGTCCATCGCTGTTTTCAAAGTCACCCTCCAGCTTGAAGTCGAATTGCTCGGCAAAATCGCCAGTGAGATTGATTCGCGCACGGCGCAGACGAAACCGATCTTTCAAAGCGGTCTGGCCGAAACGGCCCTCGAACGCGGAGACATCGCCGTCTTCGAAATTCATCTGGATGAATCCCCCCAGCACTAGTTTCAATTCCGGTCCACGCTGCTGGACATAGACGGGCGGTTTCTCTTCTTCGACGACAGCTTTCTCGACGTACGTTTTTCCGTCGTAAGTGACTTGCGTTTTTGTTTTCCCTTCTGGCACTGCAGCAACTGCGGAAGGCGCTGCGTGCTTCTTCAAGCTGCTGACCTCCGCTTTCAGCTCGGCGTTTTGTTTTTGCAGCAGCTCAACCGCGCGCTCGAGTTTTTCGAGTCGCGCAGTGTCAGACGATGACTCCGCGCGCAGCTGCTGCGCAGTTAGGAATGCAATTGCAGCCAGGCTGGCGCCCGCAGCCCGTAAGACGAATTTTTTGATGAACATGAGTTTCTCCTTGGTGTTTTGATGGTTGGATTGAGAGGTAGAACCGCTCGGTTAAGAACTGCCTATCGGAACGCCGGGGAGACTAGAAGCAGATTGTTACAGGCGTATGACGAAATTGTGACGATTCGGCAAACTTTGGCGTTAACTGCCGAAGCAATTCTATTGAGTGGTATAGAAGTATTGGAATTTAAGACGCGAGCGAGTTGAATTGCTGTTCAAATGGAGACCGGCTCTGGCAGGAAAATCCTGATCATCGAAGATGAAAATGATGTTGCTGACCTTCTCTCGCTGAACTTGCGCAAGGCGGGCTTCAGGGTTTCAACGGCCGCCGATGGCGCAAACGGTTTGCAGAAGGCGCGTGACGACAGACCTGATTTCATCATCCTCGATCTGATGTTGCCAAAAATGTCGGGACTCGAAGTCTGCAGAGTTTTGAAAGGCGACACGGTAACGGCTCACACTCCGATTCTGATGTTAACTGCGAAAGCAGAAGAGATTGATCGCATCGTTGGTCTGGAATTTGGCGCCGACGATTACGTGACAAAGCCGTTCAGCCCGCGCGAAATCGTGTTGCGAATTCGGGCAATTCTGCGGCGCGGCGAAACGGCAGACGAAAGTTTAAAGGCCGGCCCGATCTCCATCGATCCCGCGCGTCATCAAGTTCGCGTTAACGGCAAGCCTGTACGTCTCACCAGCCTTGAATTCAAATTGCTCCGGACATTGATGCAACGCCGTGGCCGCGTGCAGGATCGCGATCGGTTGCTGAACGAGGTTTGGGGTTACGAAAGCGTCATCGACACGCGCACGGTGGATACGCACGTGCGCCGCCTGCGCGAAAAACTCGGCAAAGCCGGCGACGTGATTGAAACCGTTCGCGGTTTCGGTTATCGGCTGCGGGAAAATTAGCGGGAATGATCTGGCTTCTGCTTTGCGCGATTGTTCCAGCCGCAATCGCCCTTGCCCTGATCGCGTGGCACAAATGGATTGCGCCGTGGCGGCAAGTGGAGGAGCTCGCGACAGAAATCGGGCGCGGCGAGCAGCCGCGGACATTTCTGGTTCACGGCGGCGCTCAAGCTCAACGTATCGGTTTGCGCTTGGAAAAGATTTTTCAGGATCTGAAGCAACTCGACAAGCAGATCGCAAAACGTGAATCGGGAATGCAGACCATTTTCTCTTCGATGCACGACGCGTTGCTGGTGGTCGATTCCAACCGGCGTGTGATTTTGACTAACGACATGTTTCGAAAACTTTTCACGCTCCCGGAAATTTCAGTGGGCACGCCCCTGCTCGAGATTCTTCGCAATCCTGCGCTTGATCAAGCGATTGCCAATGCTTCCGGTCGGGGTGAATCAATTCGCAGCGAATTGACCGTGGACGCTTCGCAAATCGAGATCCACGCCGTCGCGACAAGGAACGACGCGGGTGAAATCACTGGAGCGCTCGTTCTGTTTCACGACATCACCGAGCTGAAGAAGATGGATCAGATCAGGCGGGATTTCGTCGCCAATGTGTCGCACGAATTGCGCACGCCATTGTCGATCTTGCGCGGCTACATAGAGACCTTGCTGGATAATCCGAAAACGTCGCGCGAGGAACTCTTGCGAATTCTCGGAGTGATGGAACGCCATTCGAAACGCCTGGACTTGCTCGCCCAGGACCTGCTTACGCTTGCGCACCTGGAATCGGCCAATCCGAATTTGCAACTGGGCAATGTCGATCTGCCGAGCTTTTTCGAAGAAATGGTTCGCGATTGGGAAAAGAAGCTCGCAACCAAGCAGCTCAACGTAATTGTAGATGTTCCGCCTAACGCGCCAATGATTCGCGCTGACCAGCAGCGGTTGCAGGAAGCTCTCTACAATCTTCTCGATAACGCCGTGAAATATTCGCGTGAGCATGGTGAAATCAGGCTGATCGCTCGGCAGCGAGATGAAGAAATTGTACTGAGCGTCAGCGACAGCGGCATCGGCATCAGCAGAGAAGATTTGCCGCGCATTTTCGAGCGTTTCTACCGCGTTGACAAAGCGCGCAGCCCCGAAAGCATTCGCGGCACCGGTCTCGGCCTCGCGATCGTCAAACACGTCGCGCAACTCCACGGCGGCCGCGTTGAAGCCGAGAGCGAAATCAACAAAGGCACAACGATTCGCGTCGTTTTGCCGATTGCAATGTGACGTTCTGGTGACATTGCGACAGATTGCTTTAATTCGGGCTCGGTTTTATCTAGCATTCAATTCGTGAAGAAAAAGGTTCTTTTCATTTGCGTTCATAACAGCGCTCGCAGCCAAATGGCTGAAGCGTGGCTGAATCGGATATGTGGCGAATTGTTCGAGGCGCAAAGCGCGGGACTCGAGCCCGGCAAAATCAATCCGTTGGTCGCACGGGCGATGCGAGAGGTGAACATCGATTTGTCGAGTAAAGAGACTCAGCAGGTCTTCAAGATCTGGAAATCAGGGCAAATTTTTCAATATGTGATCACGGTTTGCAGCGAAGCTGAAGCCAAAGGATGTCCGATTTTTCCAGGCGTGACGACTCGCTTGCACTGGCCCTTTCCTGATCCGTCGCAGTTAACTGGAAGCGACGAGGAAAAGCTCAATGCAATTCGCCAGATTCGAGACGAAATTCGGGCAAAGATCGAGGAGTGGTGTGAGGAAGTTTGTCCGCCGATCTTTGAAAAGCTCGCTATTGTGTGAGCGGAACCGCAGTAGCGCTGCTTCGCCCGATCCCTCGCATCCGATGAAGAAATACGTCGCTGAATTCATCGGCACCTTTACGCTCGTGTTCGCCGGAACGGGCGCGATCGTGATTAATGAGGTGAGCAACGGCGCGATTACCCACGTTGGAATCGCGCTGACCTTTGGACTGGTAGTGCTGGCGATGATCTACACACTCGGCGATATTTCAGGAGCGCACCTTAACCCGGCAGTGACAATTGGTTTTTGGGTTTCGCGAAGATTGCGCGGCCATGAGGTGTTCCCGTATATCGCGAGTCAATGTGCCGGTGCGCTGGCCGCGAGTGGCCTGTTGCGCTTTCTTTTTCCAAACAGTGAGCTTCTCGGAAGCACGCAACCAGCCGGCTCGAATATGCAATCGTTTGTGCTGGAATTCCTGCTCACCGCGATTCTGATGTTTGTCATTCTCGGCGTTTCCACAGGAGCGGGCGAAAAGGGAATTACCGCCGGCATCGTGGTAGGCGCAGTTATCGGATTGGAAGCAATGTTCGCCGGACCGATCACCGGCGCGTCGATGAATCCCGCGCGCTCGCTCGGGCCGGCCATCGTTTCCCAGCACCTTGACGATCTATGGCTTTATGTTCTCGCGCCGGTGCTCGGCGGAGCGCTCGGCGTAATCGGCTGCCGGTGCGTGCGTGAACGAGCATGTTGCTCTGCTGCTGAGAAGATTGACATTTCTCCAGCATGACAACTGACGATTTCATCAACAGGCTGCGAAAAGCTGCTGACAAACGAGTGGTGTTCACCAATTCCGCCGGCGCGACGATTCACGGTGGGTATCATCTGACTGAGTTAAAGGCGGCGGCGTTTGATACAGTCGATTGCGGTGCGCGAAAGAACCAGTGGAATGAGACGATTGCGCAGCTCTGAGTTCCCGAGCATGAGGAGAGCGATGAGTTCATGACCGCGCAAAAATTCCTGGCGATCTATGACAAGGTCGCGCGCCTCATCGCGCTTGATCCCACAGCCGAAATTCGGTTCGAGTACGGCGATGAGAATTTTCCGCCATCTAATTATCACGTCGAAAGGATCAGTGAAAACGAGAGTGATGTTCGCGTAGAGCTGCGGCTTCCGCAGGCAACGTGCAAGGCGCGTGATCGGTGGGAATCAGGTGCGGGTTGTTGCGGGTAAGCACTTGAGTCGAGCCGCACGACGATTCGGACGATCTTGCCAGGGAAACGGTGGCGTGATTCGTGATCCGCAAAGCGTTGTCACACAAACGTAACAGTAAACTTTTTGACCGGCTGAATCGGCGTGGGGCAATCTCGTCGCATGACGAAATCCTACAGATCGAGAATCCTCCTTTTACTCACAATCGCATTTGGTCCCGCGTTCGCGGGAGCGACGGCATCGGCGCAAATGATGGTCAACGGCGCTGGCGCGACGTTCCCGTACCCGATCTACTCGAAGTGGTTCGACGAATACGCGAAGGTCGATCCTTCCGTGCGATTCAATTATCAATCGATCGGTTCCGGCGGCGGACAAAAGCAAATCCTGGCGCAAACAGTCGATTTCGGCGCGTCGGACGGGCCAATGAGCGACGAAAATTTGGGCAAAGCCCCGGGAAAAATTTTCCATATCCCCACCGTCGCAGGCGCGGTCGTGATGACCTACAACCTGCCGGGCAATCCAGCCCTGAAACTCGATGGCGAGACAATCGCTGACATTTTCCTGGGCAAAATCAAAAAATGGAATGATCCAAAGATCGCGGCGTTGAATGGAGGCGCAAAGTTGCCCGACAACGACATCGTTGTCGTGCATCGCTCCGATGGAAGTGGAACAACGTTCATTTTCACCGATTACCTGAGCAAGGTAAGCCCGGAGTGGAAACAGAAGGCCGGCAACAACACGTCGGTCAATTGGCCAGCAGGCATTGGCGGTAAAGGAAATGAGGGGGTGTCGGGGCAGGTCAAGCAAACGCCGGGAGCACTGGGATACGTGGAATTGATTTACGCGATCCAAAACAAAATGCCGTATGCCGATATCAAGAATGCAACAGGGCAATTTGTTAAGCCGACGGTTGAATCGGTGACAGCTGCCCTCGGGACGGCCAATATCCCGGATGACTTTCGTTTTTCGATGACGAACGCGCCCGGCAACGACGCGTATCCAATCGCGGGCGCGACCTGGTTGCTCGTTTACGAGCAGCAAAAGGATGCAGCGAAAGGCAAGAAGCTGGTCGAATTTCTCAAATGGGCGCTAACCAAGGGAGAGGGAATGGCAAAGGACTTAAACTACGCGCCGTTACCGGACAGTATTCAACAACGCGTTCTGAAGCGAATTGACGAAATTAAATCGTAGCTAAGTGGGGCACCGCCGGTGCTTCGCATCTAG
>WNGH01017223.1_pt1 | contig 10768 bp, 9 predicted proteins | sample 5400631 | NCBI WGS metagenome assembly WNGH01 (sample SAMN13153373, study PRJNA577476) | soil metagenome | isolation source: 115 cm soil or saprolite under Garry oak tree replicate 1 | place: USA:California | collected 2016-06-15 | reverse complement strand
TGAATGGCTTAGCTTATAAACAGAGCTTCGCCAGTATTCTTTGCCGAAAGTGCAGTTTGCCGCTAAGACGCTGCCAAAAGACTTTTCCCCTTTTTCGAAAAGAAGGATACTGTATTTACCTGTAAAAGAGGTTCTTGCTGCCGTCTTTATGCGGCAACGCGGCACGGTTATTTGGCAATCAGTCCTCACAACCGGTTTGCCGCAATTCTTTGCCGCTTAGGAATCACGTAATGGCAGAGCTAAAGAGGTGGGAATCTCTCCTTCCACGCTCGATTGTCATCCAATCGGGGTGATCATAGTCTCATGAGCAAAATCGAAGCTTCGCCTCGAGGTATCCTCTCAGGCACGCTCACCAACGGGAAGGCTTTATCCCCTCCCGTGCTTTTTTGTTCTGTTGCTCTTCAGGGGTCGTATCCGTCCTCCTGTCACGGGATGTCCCTTGCCTCAGCTCGTTGTGCTTTGAGCTGCTCGACTTCCTTGATGAGCTTTTGCTCTCGTTGCAGCGCCTCAAACAGCACCAGGGAATGAGCATTCAGAAGCTGGAATAAGGCGGAGAAATCCGCAAAAGGACCTGCAACTCCCCCCTGTTGTAGCTCTTTGAAGTAGTTCATATTACAGTCTGACCATTCGGATGCCAGCGTGAAAAAGTCTCCTGTTTCGATATACTTCTGGAACGCATTCCTGACACATTGCGTGAAACCATCAATTCCTGCCATTTTGAGCTTCCTTTCGCTTGCTCATGGGTTCTCCTTTTTCCATAGCGCCCTCCTCCGTTGACGAAAGGACCGGTGCTGAAAAGACGCTCCTACGAAGGGGAGACGTCTGTGTCGTTTCAAGCATATATGCTGAAAGCAAAGATGTAAAGACAAAAACAATGCTCATCGCATATCTGAAAGAGATAGCTATGCGATGAGCATAGGTGGCCTGTTGGAAGAGAGCAATTCCTCTTTACAGAAAGCAGATGAACAGGAAAGTCCCCGTTCTGTCCGCTAGCAAGCAGGCACACTTAATGTGAGGATGAGCCACTTTTCAAGTGTCAAAAACATATAGAAGCCCTAACCTCATTTCCGCTCCCATGTCTAAATTTTTGCAACCATTTCTTGAATAGCTTTCCGAATACCTTTGGCAATATCAAGAAACGCTTCATCTCGGTTTTGCCATGTAGTTACAGCCTTTGCACGTACTGGTAATGACTGGAGCTTACCAATAGGTGAATTTTCCCAGTCTGATGGACGAAGAATGATAGGAATTACACAACAATTTCCAGCTATATGTCTCTCTAAAGCCCGTTTCATTTCGATACTATAACAATAGTTTGAAGCCATGAAATCTGGACTAACGAGTAACAAAATTATCTGCGCCGCATTCATATGGTTATTTATCTCTTTTGGCCATTCTTTCCCTGCAACGATTTCACCATCATACCAACTGGTAATCCAGCCCTGCCACTTTAAATTGCTTAGTCGCTTATCTAACCTCTTTCTTAGTTTTTCATCTTCATGAGAATATGAGTAGAATAATTCGATTGGTTGCCCAGGTCTTACAAGTTCGACAGGAGATTCCAGTGGCATGGGAATTGGAGTTTTCTGGTTAAGCTCCCAAAAGTGAACAGAAGAAGCTACAAGTCTTGCCAACTCTTCGGAAGTTCTGAATAAGCTTATTGTTTTCTCCACTGCCAGTCTTTGTCGGAATGCCTGAATATATTTTCCATGATCCCCCTGTCCTGAAACAGCATCAATTACCCGTGCAGGCCAAATGGCATCCTCATCAAGCATAAAGATGAGGCTAGGTTTGTTCAGTTCGATAGCTTTGTTGTATTCCAATTCGGTTATGGATGTATACCCAGAATTATTTCTTAAAGGAATGTAGCCGTAATGCCATCCGACAATACCAATATAGAGATCGCAGGAAGCGACCTCGCTCAGGCACTTTTCAAGAGGCCTTTGGTCTAGGGCAACGTAGTCTTCCATAGCTATTACGTCATGTCCCATCCGTCTGAGAGAGGTATAGACAGCTTCGCGATACGCTTTCAGATCAATGTATGTTGAGGAGAGGTAAATTAATGCCATATTCAATCCTCACAAAGTAGAATGATATGTCTGCTGAGGTCTGTGTGAATATCAATATGCTCTTTGTGCCACTGTTTCCACGCCTCTACACCTCGTCTGAGGATAGCAAAATGTTCTCGGTTTGTCATACAGTTTACTCCCTATAAAGAAGGTCTTCCATCAAGTTCAGATTATAAATTATATTCCATACTTGCTATGAACATAACAAACGGGCGGCACACAATATTTGTTAGTCGGCGTCAGGATTAACCTTATTTTTATTTCTCGCACAAAACTTAGGGTTTCTATTCAGACCAAATCTTCTTGTAAAGAATATTCTTCCTCAAGCGGTTCAACGGTTGTTCGAAAGTACTCTTCATCAATCTCATAGAGGCTAACAGGACGATTTTTCACCCCGATTTCATATTTTATCAAGAGGTCGAGCAGCTTCTCTCCATCAATCAGACCTATTGGAGCAGCACCAACAAAGAGACCTGCACTAATACAACCCTGTGCTAAACGTCCCTAACGTAATGAGGGTGCCACGTAGTGCTTTATAATACGGTAATGCGCCGCGCAACTGATCTAAGGTTGGTCTTTGGATACTATCCTGACGTCGTTTGACCTGGACGACCTCAGTAATCGTCGTAATACCAAATTGCACGGTTGCCACAACATCTACTCCATAATCACCACTGGCCTTTGTCACCGTTACGTCTTCATATCCCATCGCTTCTAATAAATCACGGACGAGATGCTCAAAGCGATAGGGATGCATCGTTTTTAACTGCTCTCGAAGTTCTTTCCTTTTTTGGGTGTTATACGCTTCCACTGCAAGTACGACTTCTCGTCTTGGATTCACTTCTTGGAGAGCAATCTTGGCACTGTGACTTGTGCCACTCGTGATATATGCGAGACCTTCTGCACTAATCTTATATGAGATACCCACACGCTGAACAAAGCCACGCTCAACGACATTGACAAGCCGACGCCGAAGGGTATCTTTTATAGTGATTTCTGTTCCAAACTTTGAATATGTGTGGAGATAATCTCCCCACTCTGGTAAGAGATCACTGCGTTTGGCCTGGCTTTTGGTTGCTAGAATAGTTAGTAATTGCAGAATACCTTCTGCTTCATCAATCTCACGAACTGTTGGGGGATCATTCTCTAAAAACAGTTGGCCTCGTTTTGTGATGCGATAGATGCCGTCTACATCTGGTACAAGCAACGCATACAGGTGTATGAGGTAGAGCGCACCAGCGATATACCGCGGCCCGACAGTGTGATGACTGCCTTGCCAAATATGTTGAGCAAGTTGTGCATCATTCCCATGCAGACGCTCAGCAATCCAAGTATCAGGATCAGACCAATCGACGGGGTTCTGCGGTGTTCCTGTTTGTTCATCGAGAGCTGAGACCATACTTTTCACTGCTGCTTTAGACACTCCTTGTAAAAGAGTGAGAAGTGTCCGAACATCTGAATAGGGACGAAACCAGGGAGTACGTACTTTAAAATTTTCTTCACTCATACCTTTCCATCCATTCTTGTATTTATTTGTAACCTCTTCTTTCAGTTCTCTTCAACCGTTTCACTCATCCAATCTTCCATCTTCACCGCCTGTGCTAACTCATTAACAAGCCGTACAGTCTCAACGCTCACCGTTATCACTTTTCCAACTAAGCGCACAATGTACTCTTCGTCATCCAGGTTGTTCGGGTCACTCACAATCCCACTACGCTTATCCACACTGACTTGGTACTGGTCAATTACCCAATCAAGAGCCGAGCGATTGCCGAGCCGATACTGGTAGCATTCTTGTGGTATCCCTGAAAGTGTCAAGCTCTCGTTGACAATCACTGCTAAACGATTTAGTGTTAATCGCATTTTCTCTACTCGCCAGGAAAAGGGTACGTCCCTGTTATCAATCCATTGGAGTGGATATTCTTTGGCATGCTCGTAGTTCAGGTGAATATCCATCAATTGCTTGCCAATCTTGACAAAGGTCAAAAATGCTTCTTTTTTATGTAGTAGTGGAACATATGGCAAGTCATGTTTCAGGTTTTCAGCATAGCGTTCGCGGTATTGTGGGTGATGCAGCATCGCATAGACATAGTAGAAGATATCCCATTTCGTCAATTCAAGGCCATATTGTGCTTGAAATTGGGATAATGCCCAATCGGTGATATTTTCGCGACGGGTGCTGCCATCTTCTTTATAGATGTAATAGGGAAAGCACTGAATTGTAGAGTTACCACTTACACCACATTTAACATCGACAATAGTATTGGCTGCGAAAAAAGTTTGATAATCTGCGCCAAGTCCTGTAACACAAATCATACGATTTTCTGACGTTGGGATTGAACTAGGGAAATACAACCCAGATTTACCAAGCTCATCAACTAGTATATCAGCATGATATAGCCATTTGCTTGAAAATGGCCTGTAGACTGATCTTCTGATAGCATCTGTCTTGAATTGAGCATAACGCTCGTTTTGTAAGTCTCTTTTAAGATTGCGGCTCCACTTAATCTTGTCATAGCGTACAGACTCATCAATATCATTTGGACGCCCTGCTCTCACCCATCGAGAGACCTCATTGTTATAATCTTCAATAAAAATTTGGATACGTTTCTTTAGTGCTTGGTAATTGAAGTCATATACCCAATCATCGCGGTTAGTCTTTACCCCGTTAGTATAAGTTTTGAATAGGGTTTTGGCTGCTAGGTTAGACTCTACTTTTCCTTCCTTCGTCCCAAGAGGAATGAAGGTTGTAAATTCTGGATACATATTTTCGGTGAGCCAATTATATTGCTCATCTGGTTGTAGTTCTAACCAATCAATATTACTCATGCTTTTCCTGCTAGCTAGAAATGCCAATTTTTCTGGCTTACGCCAGAATTCAGGCACTCGATAATAGTAGAGAAGTTTTCTTTCAGACTTCTGTGATTCTCTTATCGCAATCGTAATACCAACTCCGACTTGAATACCGAAGACATTATGCGTTGTACCAGAAAGCTTGGGGTTTCGACGAACATTGCCATGCAAGTCGAGATGGTAAATACGGGTGAAATCCTGTAGTAAGTGCTTACGCATACTATCAAAGGCAATCTGATCAATAAATGAGTTGTTCGACACATAGCAAACTATTCCATCACGTCCCTGTAAACGGTCAACCGCCCAACGGAAAAACTTAACATATGCATCATATAGTTTGTTTGTGAGTGTTGCCCTCGAATCTCTTGCATAGGTTTCATGAATGCGTCCGTCTATCTCCGGATACTTGCGATTTTTGTTATTGTCGTTCTCGCTCTTTTGTCCTGCATTGTAAGGAGGATTCCCAATCACCACCATGATCTGTGCATCTTTTTCGTGTTGTACCCGCTCAGTATTTTCTTCCACAAACATAGACATTTGTCGTCCCTCAGCCAATTCCAACGTATCAGCAAAGCAAATGCCTTCAAAAGGCTCATATTCGCTCATTCGAGAGTAGTATTCGTGCTCGATATTGAGTGAGGCTATATAGTACGGCAGCAGCATAATCTCATTGCAGAAGAAATCATGCTCATATTTGTATTTTAGCCTGTGATTGGGGATGCGATGCAAGAGATTTACAATGTAACTGCCCGTACCAACGCAGGGGTCAATAATCTGTACACCTGGCTCTGCGATAGACGTGCCGAATTCACGTTGTAATACATCATCTACGCTAGCACACATAAAGTCAACAATCTCTTGCGGGGTGTAGACAATCCCGAAAGTATCCGCTCGTTTGACCGAGTAGCCCTGGAAGAAGCGTTCGTAAACAGTATCCAAAAAGTGCTGACGCTCTAACCAACCGTCTATGCTCCTAGCCGCTCCCTCTATCGCAATGTAAAAACGATCAAGCGACTTGAGAAACTCGTGACGGTTAAAGGAGCGGCTAGTGAGAGCATCAATGACCTTTTCAATTTCAGCAGCGATGGCATTATGACGGAAAAAATCAGGGTTATCGAAGACGGTGCTGAAAAGGCGTTCGGTCAAGAGGTGCTGGATGAGCATTTCCTTGATAACATCTGTGCCGACCTTGGGATCAAGTGAGGTTCGGCAAAGTTCAGCAAAGGCATCAAAAGCTGCAATAAACTTCCTATTGCCAGTGTATTCTCTCTCAATAATTGCCAGCAATGCTCGTGCTAGTTCAGGAACACGCTCTTTAAACTCCTGTACTGCTACCCCAAAAGAAGCAATATCCGGCTCAGTATAAGTCAAGAACTGGGCGAGGAGATCGCTGACGTCTGTGGGATTGTGGAGATCATACTCGAAAGCTCGCTTTTTGTTCTGAAAAAGGATAGCTCGCTTTGTATTCTCGAAAATCGTATTGATCACTGGGTAGCCAGTTGCAATCTTTTTAGCGATCTCTTTATCAAGATCACTCTGTGTTCCTTTTGCTTCCCAGATGCCCCGTTTCAGGTCAAAGCTATCGCGCAGCACTCCATCAGGCCGAATGCCACCCTCTAACGTCTGTTCTGGTATAAGCAACCATTTCACGTGGCGAGCAGATTCAGAAAGGAGGTTGAGAAAGGCTGTTCTGGTAGCGAGTTCATAATCTGCTCGGCCTTTGTATTCTTGAAGGAAACTGCTCCAAGTGGATTTGTTGCCCTCCTGTGATGTGTGTTCTTCTTGACGTTGAAGGTATTTCTATGAATGGCTTTGAAGCTCTTCTAGTGTATCCTGTAGTAAGGAAAACTGCAATATATTTGACCCGGATGAGCTATTTCACCTTTGAGTTTGCTGAAGAATAGTTGAGTTGGTGTGTCGCAGAATAAATATTATCTCGACTTTTTCCCCATTTCCCGCTCAATCAACGTAGTTGATATATCATTGACAAATGCGAAAGATGGGTATCACGCACTGCTTTCGCCTCGCTCTCCCCCTGGCAGTTTCGTGTTACCCAATAGTTCCAATAACGGTTCCTACCGTAGCACCGCTTACCCGTTGCCACAAAACCTAATCACCTGTATTAGCCGTCCCAATCGCTTTTAGTATGAAGTTGTGACCATTCTGTGAACATGCAGTCATTTTTGTGATAGCTCAGTGAGATCAATATGCTATAAGAAGTTCATAAAGTAACAACTTGTAGTTGACAAATCCATTTTAGAACAGTTGTGAGTAGGTTGTTAATCATAAAGTGTTATCTGTGGATCACATCAATAGTTACTGAGAAAGTGGAGATCAGCCATGAACAAAAATCGAGAAAGTGCCATGAAGCACGTACACGGTCTCAACCTCGTTAGAATGCCTCGCGCCGCGTTGCTTGTGCTGGCACTGGTGATCGCAGCAAGTATCCAGTTGGTCAGTCCGTGGGCAGCGTTTGCACAACAAGGAGTAATCGACCTGAATGCACTGGAGGGCCCGTTCGATACTGTATTTCTCTCGCCGACGGCGACCAGTGCTCAAGCCGCAACCATGCAACATGGAAACAGAAGCTGGGGTATCTTCCTTAGCAACAATTCACAAACATCGGTTACGAACGCAGCCATCACCGTTCAAAGTGGGTACGACCCTTCGCTCTTCCCCGGAGTCGCAGCATTTCCAGTTACGTATACTCAGTCCACCTTGGCACCTGGTCAGCAGCTTGTATCCGGCCTGCCGCCGTCGAATATTCCCGTCGACTTCACCCTTGGCTTCAACTCGACCAGAGCAGTCAGCCCGGTTCTGATCCCTGTTGGCGGTACTCAGCAGACGGTCACTATTACCATGACCTCAATTGACTCTCGATACGCTCCGGCCATCACCGGTTTTCTTGTTGACCTGGATTCTACTCTGCCAGGCGTATCGGTGGTCTCCACGACCAATCCGAACAACCTGGATCAGGGCGAGACAATTGGAACTTCCGTTCCCTTCGGTCTGTTCCAATGGCAACTTCATTCCCCACAGCTTAACAAACAGTACAGCTTCAAAGCTGTGCTTCATGTACCCAATCCATTTGGAGTCCCATTCGTCTATCAACCACAAGGAAGGGTAGGCGGCTCACCATTCACGTCTCTCTGCGAAGCCTGCTCTGGTTCCTCGATAACCATCAAAGACGCTACACTCGACGGCAATGCACCAGGCTCCGGCGGCGCTACGTTCTCAGTTGCGGAAACCAACCATAATTGGAGTTCGCAATACGCCCCCTTATATACCGCTTCCTACCAGGAAGAGGCACCAGTAGCACAAGGAGTGACTATCGATGTCAAACCAGGGGATGGACAGCCGGCCCCTGTTAACCCAAAGAGCACTGGGGTAATTCCAGTTGCTATTCTCTCAACAAACTCGTTTGACGCCACAACCGTTGATCCCACCACGGTTAAATTCGGGGTAACAGGAACAGAAGCGTCATCAACACAAACGTCTCTTGAGGATGTCAATGGAGATGGAAAACTCGATATGGTTCTCCACTTTCACACGCAAAAGACAGGGATTGTCTGCGGAACAACAAATGTGATGCTGACCGGTCAAACAATCAGTGGACAAGCAATCACCGGTACAGCTCCGATTACGACGGTTAGCTGCGGGTAAGACTGCCTGAACCACTTCAGCGTGTTTTATGTCTCATGCCACATTGGGCAGTGAGCTTTTCGCCGTAGGGGTCTCATCGCCCATTATCTCTTTCATGTACATTTGCGTTGCTGCCAGGTTGCTCTGCCTTCAGCGTTCGGATACGTGTGCGGATTACGGGCAGCGCCAATCCGATCAAGGTACTGCAAATATCGCACAATCGGCTCGACCAGCGCTCCCTCATCATCAATCACGACATAGCGTCTCTGGTGATCCTGCGTCTCTATTTCGACAATGCGCATAATCCCTCCCGCGCTTCATTCATCTTCCTGGTTGTCTCAATACTACAGTTAATCGGAAAGAACTGTACCTTCTCTACTACTTACACAAGGTAGAAATAAACTTTTGACGACATACCTAAAAGGTGGTCTGAAGATACGTTATGTACGTTCTGGTCACTATGAAAAGTTAATCGAGATAATAAAAAGTGTCCGGCGTTAAGAGGTTAGGAAACGCAACAGTTCTTTCTGGAAGCGGGATTAGTTCTCTTTCGGGTGGGGCATATCTACATGGTCTTCAATGATCGTAACACGCTCGTTTGTTTCATCCATTTTTCCCCATATGTTATGAAAAAACTCTGCTATATCTACTACGATTTCATGGATATCTGCTTTCGTAGCCATATTCTTTTTCTTTGGCTTCCTGGATGGTAAGGGAAGGAACTGTTGATAGCGTTGTACCAGTAGCGCGGCTGCAACAATTATATGTACTCATAAACTGGTTAGGGGAGTCGCTGTTCAAAGGTTTCCATGATTTTATCTGAAGTTGAGCGGGTGTCAATCAGCAGTGGCTTGATTTCATCGAGTGCTCCGCCTAAGCGAAAGTGTTCATACTCAAGCTTCATTCCTAAGCTCGTGAGCGCGTCTTCTACCGTAGTGAGTGCATCATAGGCTTCTTGGAGGGCCTGTTCATAGCGGAAATACACATCAGGTTTGAGGATATCTCGTATGTTGATCTGACGTAGGGTCTCAACCCTGGCAAAAAGGTTATGTAATGCAGTGACTGTTTCTTCCTCAAATCTTTTCATCGTATGCTCCTGTTCAGGTAAGACTTCCCTTACGAGAAAGAACGAGACGTAAGAAGGAATTAGATCATTTTTTCTAGTTTGTCAATGGTAAAATAGAATAGTAATTTATGATTTACCCAATATCTGGCTACAATACAACAAAAAGGAGCCATACCGTGTTCTACATCGGCTGCCCAATGTGGGGGTACAAAGAATGGGTCGGAAATTTCTTTCCGCCACACACAGCGCCAGGCGACTTCCTGCGCTTATATAGCAGACGCCTCACAACCGTTGAGGGAAACACATCCTTTTACGCCATCCCATCTGCCGAAACCGTAACACGATGGTATAGTGAAGCCCCTCCCGAATTTCGCTTCTGTTTCAAAATCCCACGCGACATCAGCCACGCACCCCACTTAGACACACGCAAAAATGAGACATACTTCTTTACCGACCGTATACGTGGATTGAAAGAACGCTTAGGTCCATTGTTTCTACAATTACCACCAGCATTTGGACCAGCCCAACTTTCACAACTCCAGGCTTTTCTCGACTTTTGGCCTGAGGACCTGCGCCTGGCAGTCGAAGTGCGTCATCCTGACTTTTATAAAGTGTCGCATGCTGCCAAATTGAATGCGCTGCTTACCCAGTACAAGGCGGCACGAATAATGATGGATACCAGGCCAATTAGAATTGGTTCTGCCGAAGAAAAACAGATACTTCAGGCTCGTGAGCGAAAGCCTGATCTCCCTTTACACATCGCCGTTACCACCGATTTTATCTTCCTGCGTTATATCGGACATCCACGCATGGAAGTCAACAACACATTTCTTGATGTTTGGGCATGGCAGCTTGCGCAGTGGATCGGGGAAGGATTAACGCTCTATGTCTTCTGCCACTGCCCTTTTGAAGTTCATTCTCCATCCATCTGCTCTACCCTGTATGAGAAGGTCCGAGCACTGACTTCACTTCCACCTTTACCCTGGCAACCAGATCAATCAGATCAACCTGAAAGTGGTCCAGAACAAGCACGGCTATTTTAGCCAGTCAATTACGAATTTGGAGCAGGAAATGCTCGTCCCTCCATGTGTTCAAAGGCGTTGCGTAGAGAGGGTGGTACTGGATGAGGCCTGCCAGT
>WNGH01006988.1_pt1 | contig 10768 bp, 6 predicted proteins | sample 5400631 | NCBI WGS metagenome assembly WNGH01 (sample SAMN13153373, study PRJNA577476) | soil metagenome | isolation source: 115 cm soil or saprolite under Garry oak tree replicate 1 | place: USA:California | collected 2016-06-15 | reverse complement strand
GGAAGACGTTGATGCGCAACGGCCTAGCCGAATGCGCCGGTCCGCGGCTTGACATCTGCCTGCGCTGTGCTCCAGGCCAATACGGGAAACTCAAGGGTACAGCCCTGACCTTTGGACTGCGCACGGCTCGATCGCTGCACGACCGAGTGGACTCCTGGGTTGCCGTCAGCCAGTCTGTTGCGGATGCTAGCCGTTGCGGCCTGCCCCGTACCAGCGTAGTAACCGTGATTCCGTCCGCATCGCCCGACGTTCCGACAGACGGCCAGCGACCCGAGTGGCTGCCCGGCGGTCACTTTCTGCTATTCGTTGGAGCCCTTGGACATCATAAGGGGCTCAACTGGTTGCTCGACGCTTACTCGGGCGGAGGGCTCAGTTGGCCGCTCGTTGTCATTGGTGCCTCCCGTCACGCCGCCCCACAAAGCTGGCCAGCTGACGTGACGGTCATTACCGACGTTGCCCACCAAGCCGTGATGGCGGCGTGGCGCCACGCGGGGATCGGCCTGGTTCCAAGCTTGTGCCGCGAAGGGTTTGGGCTTGTCGCGGTCGAGGCGATGCGGTCAGGTGTACCAGTCGTGGCCTCGCGGATCGGCGCGCTGCCGGAGATTGTCGCTGACGGCGTTACCGGACTCCTGGTAACGCCGGGGAACACGCCCGAATTGCTACGATCTATTCGACGGATGGAAGAAGACCCACAGCTTCGCCGCAAGATGGGCGCGGCAGGCCAGGCGCGGTCGGAGCAATTCAGCGCCGAAACAGTCACGAAAATGTACGAACAACATTACCGGCGGATCCTTAAAGCACCACGTCAAGCGAGGTCGAACTCTCCGACGCTGAATGGGGCAGAACGCCGTGAAGCTGGCGACTAGACCTGATCGGGTCTCACGTGCTGTGGACAGGCCGCTCAGGCCGGAGGTTCTTAGGCCCCTAGCGCGCACACCATTTCTACGCCGCTTCTACGCCGCGCGTGGGGTACGTGCGCGAATACTCGCGAAGAGGCGACTAACTTCCGTTGTCTCTAAACAGATATTCGTACCCAGTCAGACTGGATGCCGAGGGATGTCCGAAATCCATATGACGTCTAATAGAATGATACTCAGTGATAGGATTTGTTCGAAGTTATGGTGGTTAACATTCCATGAGGGTCGCTCTGATTACGCCTCGATTCCTGCCCGATATTGGCGGACTCGAAGTCCATGTTGGCAGTCTCGCCCGACGTCTCGTGGCTGCGGGTCACAGCGTAGAGGTTATGACTCAAGCAATCCCTTCTGCTCAACGCCTCGATCAGCTAGACGGTGCGACCGTGCGGCGGTTTCCGATACGACTGGGTGGCGACGCCTATCCTTTTGCCCCTGGATTGTGGAGCTATATTGGGCGACATGCTCGGGACTTTGACGTCGTTCATGTACACAGCTACCATGGCACGCCGGCCATTCCAGCAGCCCTGGCTCCCATCCAACGACTGGTCTTCACGCCACACTATCTGGGTGGCGGGCGTACTTTGATTGCTCGAGCGATTCACCTACCCTATCGGTTCGTCGGTCGAATCCTGTTCCAGCGGGCTAACTACGTCGTATGCACTACCGTGGCCGAAGCGACTATGGTCGCTCGCGACTTTCCGAATGCTCTCCCTAAAACGACTATTATCCCCAACGGGATCGATGTAGAACTTATTAACAGTACCGCGCCGCAAGATCACGCGGGGCGAGTAATTCTATGCGCCGGACGACTCGAGGAGTATAAGAACACCCACCTTGTTGTGGCTGCCATGCCATTCCTCGATCAGTTCATGAAGCTTGTGATTGTGGGCGACGGCACGGCCGCCAAGGGGCTGGCTCGTCTCGCCGCCGAGCTCGGTGTGGCTTCCCGGGTAGAACTTGTCGGAGCCGTGAGGTGGCCCGAAGTTTACGGGTGGTTTCGCGCAGCAGATATTTTCGTGACGATGTCAGCCCGGGAGTCCTACGGCATGACGGTCCTAGAAGCACATGTCGCCGGTGCGCGGGTAGTAGCATCCGACATCCCGGCTCACCGCGAATTGATTGCTATTCTTGGCCCAGAGGCCGCATTGGTTCCAATATCAGCTGGACCGGCTGAGCTGGCCGCTGCAATTCGTGCTGCGGCTGCGTTGCCGCCTCGGACGGCACAAGTGGTTCCGTCTTGGGACGATCATGTGCAATCGCTTCTCAGAATCTATAGCAACTAACCAAATGGAGCTATTACGCGCGTCATAGTCATATTGCCCCATTGGTTTGTAAGAGCGTTTGTTAGCCTCGATCCGCCGCGTAAACACGTGTGATCACCTGAACTGGCCCCCGGCTGGCGCCGCCGCGACGGGCTCAGCAGTTTCCCTCGGCGATCTCCCGCAACCAGCATCAGCGGCAGGAGCCCGGCAAAGTCGTTCGCTAGCACTGCATGATCGTTTGTAGTGGCCTGCAGGGTCGGCATGCGTGGTGGCGTAGGGCGGCTGCGATGTTGGTTTCGCCGGTTAGCCGCAGGATGCTGATGGCCAGGTTGCGCATTCTCTGAACTTGAAATGATCTTGATCGGGTTGGTCGCGGTGTTCACTTCTGTCCGCCGGCGTGTAGTACTTCGGAGGCGAAGGCTGGCATGCCGACGTTGACGGGGTCGGCTGGGCGGGATCGCCGGTCGATCTGGGCAAGCTTGTCGCGGGCGCCGGCGAGGCTGATCTTGAGTCCTTCGGCTTCGCCGTGCCAGCCTTCTCGTTCGGCTTCGGCGATGCGGGCGGTCAGGGTGTCGTGGATCTCGGCGATGCCAGGGGCGCTGGGCGGGCGAAGGCCAGTGCATGCTGCAGCGCAGGCCCCGTTAACTGAACCTATCTGAGTGTCTGGCCAGGTTACGGCGTGTTTCTGGTAGCACGTGGCTAGCTTGTCCGCGTGATCGAATCGGATGAGGAACACGGACGCGATCTGAAGCGGCTCGTCGTGTCGAGAACGGGCCGTCTGGTAACCACGGGCGATGCTCAGGAGCCGTATCGCGTGGTCGGGCCCGGCGGCGAGATCGTGGAGCCGGTCTCGGATTTCCTGCGGGATCTGCTGGCATCGGGCAAGTCGGGATCGACGCTGCGGTCGTACTCGGTCGACCTGCTGCGGTGGTGGCGGTTCCTGGACGCCGTCAGTGTCGGGTGGGACCGGGCATCGCGGATCGAGGCCCGGGACTTCAGCTGCTGGATCCAGCTGACGGCCCGGCAACAGCTGCAGACCTCCCGGCCGCGGACAGCCCGCCTGTCCTCGCGGGCAGCGGGAGCGCCGAACCCGGTGACGGGCAAGCCCGCTGCCGGCGACGGCTATGCGCCGTCCACGGTGGCGCATAGCGAGACGGTGCTGCGCCGGTTTTACGACTTCTGCCGCGACGCCGGGACCGGGCCGGTGCTGAACCCGTTCCCGCTGGATTCCTCCCGCCGTCGCGGCCGCCGCCCGCATGCGCATCACAACCCGATGGAGGAGTGGATGCCCGAGCGGACGGGCCGTTACCGGCCGGTGGTGCCAAAGCGGATCCCGCGGGCGATCCCCGATGACTGGTTCAGCCGGCTGTTCGCGGTGCTGGGGTCGGGCCGGGACCGGGCGCTTGTCGCGTTCTGGATCTCCACCGGGGCGCGGGCCTCGGAGCTGCTGGGCATGCGGCAGTGCGACATCCTGCCCGGGGAGCAGCTGATCAGCGTGGTCCGCAAGGGCACGCGGGCGGTGCAGGAGCTCCCCGCGTCGGCGGACGCGTTCGTGTGGCACCGGCTGTATCAGCAGGAACTGCTGCGAATGGGAGTGCCGCGGGGGCGCCGCCAGCCTGCCTGGTGGACGTTGCGGCAGCCTTACCGGCCGCTGACTTATCACGGCGCGCACCGGATGTTCGAGCGGGCCAGTGCCTCGCTCGGCGCGGACTGGACGCTGCACGACCTGAGACACAGCGCGGCGTCCAGGATGGCCCGTGACGGCCAGCTCAGGCTGACCGACGTGCAGTGGGTGCTCGGGCATGCGCATCTGACCACGACGGAGATTTACCTGACGCCGACCCGGGATGAGGTGATCGAGGGCGTGCTCGCCCACCACGCCCGGCAGTCCCGGGTGGAGAAGGCTCCGCCGCCGCAGCCTGCGCCGGGCTATGACCCGCAGTCGCTGTCGGTGCTGTTCGGGCGGCCGTCATGACGGCCATCGTGAAGCACACGACCCGTAATAAGCCGGGAACGGCGGGCGCCGCGGCTCCGGCGCAGCCGCGCAACAGCCAGCTGCGCAGGCAGTTCCCGCCCAGGCCCGCTCGGGAATGGTGGCCGGCCACGGCCCAGGGCGAGGACGAGCTGCTGCTGCGGCTGACCTCGCCGCCGTTCCTCCCGGAGGTGAAGGCCACCCAGGCCGGCCGGCGGCGCGGGACGGCCAAGCTGCTGCGCTGGCTGTCCTCGTTTCCCGGGGACACCTGGCAGCAGCGGTGGGAAGCATCGCGGGCCGAGGACCACCCGGGCAGCTCATGGGTCCAGCTGCCGCTCCGGTGGCTGTGCGACAGCGGCCTTGGGGCCTCCTATGACGAGAACGACCTGTCGTCGGGGCTGCTGATGCTCATCTGCGGGGACGTGATCCGCCCCCGTATGGCCTGGATGGTGACCAGGGCCCACCGGCACCTTGCCCCGGTCATGGCGGAAGTGCGCGACCCTGCCGGGTTCGCCCGGCTGCGCGAGCTGGCGGAATCCGGGCCGGCGTCGGCCCTGAAGGACGCCCGGCTCGCGGCGACCAGGATCGCGACCATCCTGGCCTGCAAGGGCGGCGCCGTCGGCGACATCGCCGTCGGGGACTGCGTGGAGATGGCCGACACCCAGCGGCTGGCCCACTCGCGCGGCGGGCAGAAGAAGGTCGACTTCTATCTCCGCCTGCACGCCCTCGGGATCTTCCCCGCCGGCGCCCCGGCCACCATCCGCGCGTTCGGCATGGCCCAGGGCCAGCTCACCATCGAGGAACTCGTCGACCGCTACCGCCTGCAGTGCAAGCCGGTCCGCGACCTGCTCGTGGAGTACCTGAAGGAACGCCGGCCGTCGCTTGACTACGCCAGCCTGCAAGCTATCTCAGCGTCCCTGGCCGGCCTGTTCTGGGCCAGGATCGAGGCCCTGTCCCCGGGCATCGCCACGCTGCGGCTGCCGCCGGAGGTCGCCCGCGCGTGGAAGGAAGACCTGCAGACGATCAAGCGCAGCGTCACCGGCCCCGGCGGGCGCAAGACCGTCGTCACCCGGCCGCGGATCAACGCCAAGGAAGAGCTGATACGCGTCCGGGCGCTCTATCTCGACATCGCCCAGTGGGCCATGGAGGAGCCCGGACGCTGGGCGCAGTGGGCAGTCCCGAGCCCGGTCAGTGACGCCGAGGTCAACTGGGCCAGGGAACGCAGGCGGCGCAAGGCCCGGATGGACCAGCGGACCCGCGAGCGGCTGCCCGTCCTGCCCGTGCTCACCCGCGCCGCCGCCGAGCGCAGGAACGTGACAGCCCGCCACCTGCAGGCCGCCGTGGCGACAGCGCCCGGACAGATCATCGAGGGCACCGGCGGGACACTGCGCAGGGCCGTGGCGCCAACGGCCAACGGGCGGCACGTGTGGGCCGAGGACACCGCTGCCGGCAAGCGCCGCAACCTGTCGTATGAGGAAGAAGAAGCGTTCTGGGGCTTCGCCACGATCGAGGTGCTGAGGCTGACAGGCATCCGCTGCGAGGAGCTGCTGGAACTCACCCATCACGGCATCACCGAGTACCGGCTGCCCTCGACCGGCGAGCTGGTGCCGTTGCTGCAGATCGCCCCGTCCAAGACCGACACCGAAAGGCTTCTGCTGGTCAGTCCCGAGCTTGCCGACGTCCTGTCAGCGATCATCAGCCGGCTCCGCGGTCCCGGCGGCGATGTCCCGCTGACCGTCTCCTACGACGTCCGGGAACGGGTCTGGAACCCAGCGATGCCGCTGCTGTTCCAGCGGTCCATCGGCAGCGAGAACCGGGCGTTCACTCCCAGCGCGATCCGCAAGCTGCTGATTAACGCGCTCGCCGTGACCGGGCTCACCGACGCGGCCGGCGACCCGCTCATGTTCTCCCCGCACGATTTCCGCAGGATCTTCGTGACCGACGCAATTATGAGCGGCCTGCCGCCCCATATCGCCCAGGTCATCTGCGGCCACAAGAACATCGGGACCACGATCGGATACAAGGCCGTCTACCCCGCCGAGGCGATCGAGGCCCACCGGGCGTTCATCGCCCGCCGCCGCGCAACCCGGCCCAGCGAGGAATACCGTACTCCGAGCGAGCAGGAGTGGGACGCCTTCCTCGCCCACTTCGAGAAGCGGAAGGTGTCGGTGGGCACCTGCGCCCGAGCATTCTCCTCCCCTTGCCTGCATGAGCACGCTTGTGTCAGGTGCTCACTCCTGAGGCCGGACCCCGCCCAGCGCGGCCGGCTCGAGGAGATCCGCGCCAACCTGCACGACCGCATCGCCGAGGCCGAACGCGAAGGCTGGCCCGGCGAGATCGAGGGCCTCAAGGTCAGCCTCGCCGGCACCCAGGACAAACTCGCCCAGATCGACGCGTCCCGGCAACGCCATGAACAGTCCGTCCAGCTCGGCATGCCCGCATTCCCCAGCATCGCCGGCCGTTCCGCCCCGCCCGCACCCGAAGCAAGCCCGTGACCGACATCAATCCCCGCCGGCTCGCCGGCGCTCTGCTCGCCAGCGCATGCGGCATCCGCACTCTCGAAGCCGGCACCGGCCTGCTCATCGACTGCGGCAGCTGGCTGCACCGCCAGGACTTCACCAGCAGGTTCATCACCACCACCGCCACCAGCATCAGCGACGGCGTCACCCTGCTCGCCGGCACTGACCGGGAAGCCGCTGTCACCGCCCTGCGCGCAGGTGAGCTCCAGGCCAGCGGAGGGGAACGGCGGATGCTTCTCCTGGCCGCCAGCATCGCCGGCGGAATCCCGGTCAGCCTCAACGACACCCTGACCGGCATCGACCGCCGCAACGCAAGCCTCGTCGTCAACGCCATCGCGCACGCCACCGGACTCCCAGATCCGAATCAAGAAACGGACAAACGATATCTAAACGGTTAGTTCAGAGAAGCAGGCGTGCTCGTGGATGCAGCCAGTGTCATAGGAACGGCCGCAGGTGCCCAGTGACAGCTTGCGGCGCTCGAAATGCCCGAGGAATTCTTCCCACTCGGCGTCGCTGGGGACGCGGTACTCCTCCGATGGGCGCAGCGCCCGCCGCCGGGCTATGAACGCCCGGTGCCCGTTGATGGTCTCTTCGGGGTAGACGGCCTTATAGCCCATGGTGGTGTTCACGTCGCGATGCCCGACGACCAGCGCGGCGATGTGCGGCGGCAGGCCGTGCATGATCGCGTCGGTGACGAAGATCCTGCGGAAATCGTGGAAGGTATAGCGCATCAGGCGGTTGCTGGCGTCCTTCGCCCCGATCTCGGCCAGCGCGTGGTCGAGGTAGTCGCGCAGCGCGTTCTGCGACATGGCCCGGTCCTCCAGCCGGCATCGCCACTGGAACAGCAGCGGCATCGGCGGGTTGTAGACGCGCTCGCAGGCGTCGTAGGACACCACCAGCGGAACCTTCCCGCCGGGGTCCCGGATCCTGGACATGATCGTGCTCAGCACGTCGGCGAGTTCGGGTGATATCACCAGCAGGCGCTCGGTGTCGGTCTTGGAGGGAGCGATCTGCAGCAGCGGCACCAGCTCACCGGTCGTGGGGAGGCGGTACTGGATGAGGCTGTGGTGAGAGAGTTCGGTCAGCTCCTCAATCCGGATGCCGGTATGCCGCAGCACCTCGACCGTCGCCCAGGTCCAGAACGCGCGATGTTCTTCGAAGGTGAGGTCGCGGCGCTTGCCGGGACTGGTGCCGGGGGCCTCGGCCCAGATGCGCCCGGTCGTCCTGGTCTTCATCACCGACCGTCGCAGGGTCTGCCCGGCGGCGGTGAACAGCCCTGCCGGGGTCGTGGCCTGCGCGGCGCTGAGCAGCTCGGCGGCCGCCTGCTGCTGGCGGCCGGCGAAGGCGGCCAGGGCGGGCAGCACCGGCAGGCGTTCCCGGGTCCGCTGATCCATGCGGGACTTGCGCCGGGACCGGTCCTTTTTGTGGGACGCGTCGGTGGCGGTGACCGGGCAGCGGACGACCCAGGGACCCCAGCGAGACGGGTCGTCCTCGGCCCATTCGGCGAGGTCAAGGTAGAACGCCCGGACGGTGGTCAAGATGCTGCGCCCGTTGAGCCGGGGCTGCGCGGCCTGGACGGGCTGTCCTTGCGGTGTGAGCGTTGTGGTCGTCCTGGTCATCACCCGCTGCTTCCACGCCGCGGCCACATCACGCGCGAGCTTGAGCGAGCTGATCCCGGGGTGGTGGGTTTCCAGGTCCCGCCAGAACAGCTTGCCCAGGTGGTAGGCGAGGTTGTTCAGCGAGGAGAAGTCCAGCGACGGCTGGCGTTCGGCCAGGTAGTCCACGAGCAGATCGCGTACCGGCCGGCACTGGATGCCATAGCGGCCGATCAGCTGGGCAGCGGCCGGCTGGCCGCGGCCGGAGAACACGCGCAGCGCCGCCGGCGCGCTGGCCGGGAAACCGCCGCGGGCACGCAGGAGCTGGTAGAACAGCGGGCTGTTCGCGCCCCCGTGCAGCGTGACGCCTGCCTGCCCGGTGGCCTCCAGCAGTTCCAGGCAGTCTCCGACAAGGATGTCGCCGACGCTGCCGCCCTTGGCGGCCATGATCAGCGCGATCCGCAGCAGCGCGGTCTGCCTGGTCTGAGAGCCCACATGGCCGGCCTGGCACATCGCGGTCAGCTCGGCAAATGCGGCACTGTCGCGGGTGCGGGCCATCTCCTCGCCCAGGCCCCGGCGGGCGGGTGCGAACCCCGCCAGCCAGCTCAACGAGGGCCGGACCACGTCGGCGCAGATCAGCACCATCAGCCCCGGGCCGGCGTGGGGAGGGTGCTGGCCCGGCACCGGCCCGCCAAGCCGCTTCGCCCGCCAGGCCGCGGCCAGATCCCGCCAGTCCGGGACCGTCTCGGCGCCGCTGGCCGCCCAGCGTTCCTGCCACGTGCTCCCCGGCTGCGCCTGCAGCCAGGCGAGCACGGTGAGAACCCCCTGGCGGCGGGTCTGCTGGCTCAAGTCGTTGGCCAACGCGAACGGCGCTGCCAGGACCCGGGCAAGGACCTGCTCCCGCGATGTGCTGGCCACTGGCCACGACGATTGCGGTGCCCGCGCCGGGAATCGTGCCGCCAGTTCCGCGCCGGTCGCGCGTCCCGGTGACCCGGCGCGCGCCTGTCCCAGTTCCGCAAGGACGCCGTGGCCGGTCATAGCGCGTCCTCGCCGAACAGGTTCCTCAAGCTGCCGGGCCGGTAGCCGGCCACCGGGCCCGGCCGCGCCAGGCCGGCCTGCCCCCGCCGGCCGTGAAACGCGAGCACGTCCGCGATGACGTCCTCGGTCAGCGGGTTCAGATACCGCTGGGTGGTGGACAGATGAGCATGGCCAAGGATCCACTGCACGTCAGTGACCGGCAGCCCCGGATCACGTGCCATCCGGTACGCAGCCGTATGACGAAGATCATGAAGTGTCCAGTTGGCGCCCAGCGTCGCGTTCGCCCGGGCGAACATCGCCTCTGCACCGTGATAGGCCAGCCGGCGGAACGGGCGCAGCAAAGTCCACCACAACGGCTGATCCCGCCCGGCAGGCACCAGGCCCTCCATCTGCGCCTGATACAGCCGCAGCCAGACGAACGCGTCCGGCGACGCCGGCAGCTGCTGCATGAACCGCGTCCCCTTGCGGATCACGGTAATCAGCTGCTGCCCCGGATCTGTATCACCCGCCGTGGCGCCCAGCAGCTCCGAGGCCCGGGCCCCGGTCGACACCCAGAAGGCGACAAGGGCCCTGTCCCGGTTGGACGGCAACGCGGAGAACAACTGATCAAACTTCTTGTCCGGGATGCACCGCGGCATCCGCTGCACCACCGCGGGACGGTACCGGCCGCTGCGCTCATCACGGTAAGGCTCCGCCGGGTTGTGGTGGGCATTCACCCGGCCGCCCCGCCGGCCCCGCGACAGCGGGAACGGGTTCACCATCGGCCCCGTCCCAGCCTCCAGGTGCAGGTCATAGAAGGCACGCAGCACGCTCTCGGAGTGCGCCCGGGTCGCGGCCGCATAAGTCACCGCCAGCGCCGGCTTCCCGGTCACCGGGTTGACCGCCTCCTTCCCTCCGCGCCGAACCCGGGCCCCGCCCGTCCGCGGCGCGCCAGGAGCCGCCTTGGCCGCCAGCTGAATCCACCGGCAGAAATCCCGGGCCTCCGCCCGGGTGGCCTGGTCCCACCCAATCCCCGCCGCCCACAGGAAACGGAACCAGCGCAGCAGATCCATCCCGTAAGACCGCTGCGTGGTGGCCGGCCGCCCGCACGCCTGAAGCTCCCGCAGATACACCGCGACCGGACCGACAACTACCCCGCGCGCATCGACAAGCCGGTACGGCTCGAACGGATCACCGGTCGCCTCAAGCAACCCGCAGCGCGGCACCACCAGCCGGGCCAGATCGCGTCGGCCATCCTCTTCCCCGATCATGACCAGCGACCGTAGCCACCCCCATCACGACCCGCCCCGCCAACTGGGAGAAGACGCCCAGGTGGTCAGTCAACGGGTCGGTCTTGGCGTGCCGCTTGCGGCCCCGTAGCGCAGCGGTGTCGGCCGGCTCGGCCACATGCGCCGCCACGCCGACCGCGGCCAGCTCCTCCGCCACGTACCGCCAGCCGGTGCACCCCTCCAGCGCGAACGCGACG
>WNGH01030226.1_pt1 | contig 10770 bp, 14 predicted proteins | sample 5400631 | NCBI WGS metagenome assembly WNGH01 (sample SAMN13153373, study PRJNA577476) | soil metagenome | isolation source: 115 cm soil or saprolite under Garry oak tree replicate 1 | place: USA:California | collected 2016-06-15 | reverse complement strand
CCGCCGCAAGGTCGTCCACCCTGGCGACCGGGATGTGCGACATCTTCTTCTGGGCGTCAATCGCCCCCATCTTGCCGAGTATCTCTTCGGAGAGCGTCTCCTGGACCCTCATCAGGACCGCTTCGCAACCCGGGACTTCCCCGACCCCTTCCGCCACGGCCTCCGCCATTTTCCAGATGTGGCCATACATGCTGTAAAAGGCGATGAGTATCTTGCTCATGAGTCTCCTCCTTTGATGGTACCTGCCTGGTGTCAGTATACCACAGCAAAAGAGCGCGCCGCAGGGCGAGAGGAAAAATAAAGGAGGGCCGGTAATCCGGTCCCCCTTGTAATTTATGGCGAGGCGGTTCCCCCCGAAGTTTTTCCTCTGCCGTTAGTATAGTTTCCATCCGGAAACTCCGGATGTGAAACTAGCTAGCAGTTTCCGATTTGGAAAGGAGGGATTTTTTGTCCTGGCAAGGAAATCAAGGTATTGCGCGGAGGCGTACGACTGTACGCCGCACAAGCAAGCCCGCAGATTGACACCGCCAAGGCGAAAAAGCACCCTTTCCGGACGGAAACTAGTAGAGGTTGTCCGTATCGCCGCTGACGTGGGGAAACACTTCATGGTGCATCTCATGGTCGAGGTTTACGATCGTACCGCACGAGACGCAGAGATACTCATTTTTCCCGCTCGCGTCGCCGCCGTGGCTGCAATCGCCGCTCCACACCCTGGTGTCGCACCGTTCCGGCGCCGATGCCGTCATGGACGTTTTTTTTGCAGGTTCTCTCATGACCAAAACCCCCTTTCTACGTTTATATTATAGCACAAAAGGTGTTTTGACGGGTGGCGGTTTTCGAAGGGAAACACATCCGCAATATTTTGAGGCACCCACTATTCATTTTCCAGGTTACGTAAAAACTGTATCCAGCCCGCGCCAAGCGGGTCTTCGTTTATCTATCAATGGATCATTCATGATTGCGCACGCCGGCTAAACGGATTATACTCCTTTTATTCGAGAAAGCGGCATGGAGGCTCGTTTTTGAATGCATTCAAAAGAGAACTCCACGCGACCTGGTTCCCGGTTACTGCGATAATGGTCGAAGCCGCGATCTGGACTGCCGATGCCCTCGGGTACACTACAAAAATAAATAGAGGGGGCAGGCCCATCATTCATTTTTCAGGTTCCGCAAAAGCTCCAATCCAGCCCGCGCCAAGCGGGCCTTCGTTTCTCAATCAGGAAACAGGGACGCGCACCTGTTGGTGGCTGTTTTTTGAGGAGAGTTTATGACGTTTTCATCCCTTGGCTTGGCAAAGGGTTTACTGGAGGCTGTCGCCGAGCAGAAGTTCACGCGTCCGTACCCGATTCAGCGCAAGGTCATTCCGGCCATATTGCAGGGGAGGGACCTGCTGGCCATCGCCAAAAGCGGGTCCGGTAAAACTGCCGGTTTTGTCCTGCCGCTCCTGCAGATGGTCCAGTGCCCGGGGCCGGGCAAGCGGCGGACGCTCAAGGCCTTGATCCTGGTGCCGACCCGGGAACTGGCTGCCCAGATCGGCGAGGTTGTGGAGCAGCTCGGTCGCCACTTGACCCCCAGGGTTAAATCCTGTGCGGTGTTTGGCGGAGTTGCCATCAACCCGCAGATGATCAGCTTGAACGGCACCGAATTGCTGATCGCCACTCCCGGCCGCCTGCTCGAGCTGGTCGCCAGGAATAGCGTGCAGCTGTCAACGGTCGCCATCCTGGTGCTGGATGAAGCCGACAAGCTGCTGGAGCAAGGTTTTCAGGATGAACTCGAACAAATCCTGGCCCTGCTTCCCAAAAAACGGCAGAATCTCATGTTTTCCGCGACCTTCGGCGAGAATGTGCGGCAGCTGGCAATCGGCCTGCTGGCCGATCCGCTGCAGATCGAAATCAAGGAAGAGGCAGCCGAGGCAGACCTCATCACCCAAGAGATTTATACGGTCGATCCGACCCGCAAAGGGCTCCTGCTCAGATATCTGATCAAGCGTGGCGACTGGCAGCAGGTGCTGGTCTTTGCCTCGTCGCAAAGAAGGGCCGACATTGTGGTCAAGAAACTGCTTGCCAACGGGATCAGCGCCGCAACCTTTCATGGCGGCATGAGCCAGGGGGGGCGAACCACCGCCCTTGCCGCCTTTAAGAGCGGGGTGTTGCGGGTGCTGGTGGCCACCGACCTGGCCGCCCGTGGCATCGACATCAAATATCTCCCCCATGTGGTCAATTACGAACTCCCCCGGTCGCCGACCGACTATATCCACCGCATCGGGAGAACCGGTCGCGCCGAAAACCCCGGGGTCGCCGTGACATTGCTCTGTCCGGAAGACATGCCGCATTTTAAGGTTATTGAAAAGCAGCTGGGTAAGCGGCTGGCCAGGATCGATACGGCCGAGCTCGATCTGGCCGGGTATTGATCCCTGGAGTGCACCAGGGTGAGTGAGGATTCCAGGCGGGCAGATAAGCAAATATTCAATTGTCAAACACGATTCCTTAGGTTACCTTTATTGACGAAACGCCGAAAACGGAGCTGCTACGTACATGGTGGAAGAGATCATACGGATAGAAACGGTCGACGAGCAGGGAAAGCAGCCAAAAGAGGAGGGGATAGAAATACCCTTCGACCGGATAAACCCGGATACCCTGCGGAACATGCTGGCGGAGTTTGTCACCAGGGAATGGGCGAATGAAGAACGCACCCTGGAAGGCAGAATGGAACAGGTCTTGCTCCAGCTGCGGGAGCGTAGGGCTAAAGTAATGTATGACTTCAGAACAGAAACCTGGAATATCGTCGAGTGCCGGTGACCATTCAGGTGTTCAGGCTGAACGCTGAAGACTGAAAGGAATATATCATGCACCAGCAAAAAGCGAAGGATCCTCTGCACGGCATCACCCTGGAAACCATGCTTACCCGGCTGGTGGAAGATTACGGCTGGGAAGCCTTGGGACGACTGATCGATATCAGGTGTTTTCATAATTTCCCCAGCATCAAGTCCAGCTTGCAATTTCTGCGGAGAACGCCCTGGGCGAGAGCCAAGGTCGAACGATTGTATCTGAGATTAATTGCTTCAGCCCCGTTACCGGAAAAGGACCGCGCATGAAACTGACAGGGGCACCCAAACTGGTCGTCTGGGCAGAGAAGGTGAGGAAGGATCGACTGAAGGTCTGGCAGGAGACCTCTCCGGAAATATTCAAGGCCATTGAATCGATAGTGACCCGGGAGACGCGTGCTGACTGGTGGATAGCTTACAAGGACAAGGGGCTGGACGTGGTATGCAAGCAGCTGCTGGGGGGCAATCTGCAGCGGCCGTCCGCTGTCCCGCGGAAGAAGGCGGATACGAAGAAAGACTGACCAAAACGGCAGCAGAGGAGAAAACTGCAAAGCATGAACGATCCTACCTGTGATTTCTATTGCGGCAAGGTCCTGAAAGGCCTTCTGGCCGTCCCGGTCTACTTCGAGAACGAGCGGGTCTTTGCCTTTCACCACTCCAATCCCCTCTGGGAAAACCATGTCGTCCTCCTCCCCAGGAAACACATCGAATCGCTGCTGACCCTCGAAGAGGCCGACAACGACCTGCTGCTGGAACTGATGCGGACGGCCAGAATGATCGCCGCTGATTTCATGGCCCGCTTCGGGGCCTGCCGCGTTTACACCAACCTGGGGGACTACCAGTCCTCCAAACATCTCCATTGGCATATCGGCTGCGGCAAGCAGCTGCGCCCGTACTGATTCAGGTTTGGCTTGACTTTTGGACCTTAACACCACATTCTGATGGATATTGCCGTTGACCTCAGGAGGATATTTCAGTGAATAGAACTACATGGCGTTCAGCCCTGGCCTTTGTCCTCGCGGCTGCAGCCCTCGTCGCCTTTCCGGCCATGGGTACGGCCGAGCAGTTGCTGGACGGAAAGATCATAGAGCTCGTCAACAAGGCAACGTTCGAAGTGGTCGTCCCCAAGCCCGCCAACGATTCCCTGAGCTACGAGAAGCCCCTTCCCCTGGACCTCCTTCCGTATACCGAGAGGAAAGACAAATACTACTCTATCGGCACTGCCTTTGCCATTGCTTCCGACCGGTTCGTGTCGGCGGACCATGTGATGAGCCTCGGCACAAAAAGCCAGTACAAGGAGTATTTCCTGAGGGACAAGGAGGGCAACGTCTACGCCGTTGACAAGATATACAAGTACTCGGACAGAAAGGACTTCGTCCTCTTCTCCCTCAAAGGGGCAAAGGCCTCCTCCTTCCTGAAGGTGAACACCCGTCCGAAGCTGAACGAAACGGTATACGCCGTGGGCAACGCCCTCGGAGAGGGGATCGTGATACGGGACGGTCTCTATACCTCCGACACACCGGAAGAAGAGGATGGAGAGTGGAAATGGATGCGCTTTTCCGCCGCGGCCTCACCGGGAAACAGCGGCGGCCCCCTGCTGGACAAGGAGGGACAGGTCGTTGGTATCGTTCTGCGGAAGTCCGCCAGTGAAAACCTTAACATCGCCCTCCCCATCGCCGAGGTTGTTGACGCAAAGGAAAACCGGGCCACAATCCATAAGAAGCTGAAGTATTTCCTCGACAATATGGACATGACCAAGATGGACACCCTCAAGGCGGAATTCACCCTCCCCAAGAGCTACCAGGAACTGAACCAGGAGCTGGTCGATACGGTGAATCGCTTTTCCGGCAAGCTCCTGCAGGCTCTTCTCGCCGAAAACAGGGATAACCTGTTCCCCAACGGCAAGGGGTCAGCCATTCTGCTCCAGAAGAACTCCACCGCCCACTTTCCCAACCTGATCGCTAAAGGGGAGGACGGTAACTGGAATCTTTATACACCGAAGGAGACCTCCCGCTCCGAACTTGGTACGAATGGGTATCTCGTTTACGGCACGATGGGGGTCAATGTAACCAGGCAGATCGGGCCGGAGAAGGTAAAGATAACCTCTCTCGGGAGGGCTGACACGGAATACACGTATCGCGACTCCTACGGGAGGAAGTGGCTTGTCAGGAGCTGGCCGCTGGAATTCAGCGACGAGAAGATAGTCGCCTTTTCCCTTCCCGTCCCCGGTGGCTGCATCAGCATGATGCGGCGCGGACAGTCCGGGCATGTGGAGGATGGGCTTGTCCCCGATCTGAAGGTGCTCGCCGATTTCATCTACGTCTCCTACTACGGGAACCTCAAGCAGTGGCGTGAGTTCCTGGCGGCCAAGGAGTACCTCCCCGAACTTTTCTCCACTATCGACATCGACTTCGACTACGATAAATTCTTCCGTTACGCGTCCAAGAGGGTTTCTGTTTCCTACACGCCGGATCTCATGCATATCACGGAGAAGAGCGATCTGAGGCTGAACCTGGGATACATTGCCGAGAATGGGAAAACCGCTTGGGATGTCATCAGCATCTGCTCCGGCGATGACAAGAACAACAATACATGCTTTATCGTCAACAGGGACAGAAGGCCTCCCGAAGACATGAGCGATGCCTACAGAAGCGACTGGGACAATCTGGTGAATGCCAGGATGCCATACAACAAGGTCTCGTTCATTCAGGACAAAATGACGACCATTTTCATGCCTTACGCCAAGGGGACCAATTTGAAAAAACTGGGTTCCGCGAATGTGCTTTACGACGTGGGGCATATAAAAGACGGCAATGTCGAGCAGAAAGAGATGGAGAAAGAGATCGACCGATTCGTGAAAGGCGTGACGGTTTACGAAGATTCGCAATAACTAGTGCGAAGAACTCAAGGTATAGTACCCCCATGACCATCCTCTTCTGGGTCGCCGCCGCGACACTCACCCTCACCATGCTGGCTGCCCTCGACCTGGTCGTCGGCAACCGTTCCGTGAGCGCCCTGCGCGATGTACCGCCCGATCCTGGTCCCGATCCCCACCGCGTCTCCATCATCGTGGCCGCCCGCAACGAACAGCGCAATATCCGCGAGGCGCTGCAGTCGCTCTTGCAACTCAGCTATCCCGCATACGAACTGATCGTGGTGGATGACCGCTCCGAGGACGAAACCGGACGGATCCTGGACGACATGGCGGGTTCGTCCAGCCGCCTGAAGGTGATCCATGTCGAGCTCCTGCCGTCGGGCTGGCTGGGCAAGAACCACGCACTTTGGGTCGGCAGCCGGCGGGCCGGCGGCGATCTGCTGCTGTTCACCGACGCCGATATCGTCATGGAGCCGACGGTGGTCGCTCGCGCCGTGGCGTATCTTACGCGGAACCGGCTCGACCACCTGGCCGCCACCCCCTCGATGCGCATGCCGACTACCCTCCTGGGGATGTTCGGGGCTTCCTTCATTATTTTCTTTTCGCTCTTCTCGCGCCCCTGGAAGGCCAGGGACCCCGAAAGCCGCTGCCATATCGGCATCGGCGCCTTCAACCTGGTCAGGACCGCAGCCTACCGGCAGGTCGGGGGACACGAGACCATCCGCCTGCGGCCGGACGATGACATCAAGCTGGGCAAGATCATCAAGCGGGCCGGGTTCCGCCAGGACGTGGCCTATGCCCCCGAGTTCCTGGCGGTGGAGTGGTATGCCTCGCTGCACGAGGTGATCAGGGGGCTGGAGAAGAACGCCTTCTCCGGGGCGGACTACAACATCCCGCTGGTGCTGGCGGGCGCGCTGCTGCTCACGCTGTCCAGCATCTGGCCGTTTGCGGCCATCTTCCTTACCGGCGGCGTGGTTCAGGGGATCTATCTGGCCACGGCGGCCATGATCATGCTGGTGGTTGCCGACAGCGCCCGCTTCCACCACTCCCGGCCCTGGTATGCCGTCGGCTATCCCTTGATGTCGGCCCTGTTCGTATTCATCCTGCTGCGCACCATGCTGCTGAACCTCTGGCGGGGTGGCATCTACTGGCGCGGCACGTTTTATTCGCTGGCAGAGCTGAAGGCCAACCGGGTGTGAAAGGGGAGGGGGCTCGCCTTTCGCAAATGCCTGGAAATAGGGGAGGGAATCTGGTACAAAGGTGGACGGGCTATCACGCAAATCCAGGAGGGGAACATGGCGCAGAACTCTTTGCTGTTTGCTGAATATTTGAAAGAAAAAGGCATTGACCTTGAGAAAAAGGTATTTGAAGACAGCGTAGCGTATATGGTCAGAGAAGCAGTGCCGGATGTAGGTCCTGTTACGATCACGGCTCTCTTCAACAACAACGACAGAATAGTGACGGTGATCTGCTATCAGTACCTGAAAATAACCGATTCGCACAAGAAACAGGCAGTGCTGGCACTCATCAACACCCTGAATAGCGAATATACCATGGGCAAGTTCACGGAGTCGGCGGATGCCGTGACCATGCAGATCATTGTGCCCTTTCATGACAACTTCAGCCCGGAATTGATCATCGAGATGATATCGTTGATGCTTGAAGCGATCAAGGAAGAGCATCCCCGGTTCATGGCAGTGCTGTGAGCGAATTCCGGTTCACAACAGAAACCCGGCTGAAACACCAAGGAGCCTGAACACACCATGGCCTTGCCCTCGACTGTCTACCGCGCCACTATCCAGCTGTCCCACGTGGACCGCGGCATCTATGAAACGATCCAGGCCACCCTGGCCCGGCACCCGTCGGAAACGGCGGAGCGGCTGGTGCTGCGCCTCTTGGCGTACGCCGTCTGCTACGGCCCCGAACTTGCCTTCACCAAGGGGGTTGGGATAGCCTGGGACCTGACGATCAGCGGCGACACAATCTATGTCACCAGTGCCGGGGTGTCGCTGGACGCCCCCCTGGAACGGCTGGCCGGTCCGGCCTTGTCCGACGATTAATACCAAGTCGCAATCAGATGATTACTTTGTTGGCTTCGTCAAGTGAAAAAACCTCAGTTAACCGACCCCAGTCCCCAGTTCCCATCCCCCAGCTTTTAACGTTAAAACCGTTGACACAAGGCCGGTAAGAGAGTAAAAAAGCACATTAATTAAGTTTTTCTTGGGGGACTGATGGGCTCACACCATTTTAGGGTTGGGCAAGGGCCGCTCGGGTCAGCTTTGGGCTGATGGGGCGGCTTTTTATTCATTATTGTCCCCAATAGATAAATAGACAAGAATGTCCCCTCAGACTTCCATGTCGAGACAGGCAAACTAACTTCTGTGTTTATACTCTGTTGTAGGTAGTGTTCGGAGGGTTCTATGGACATTCAAGAAAAGAAGATAGAGTTTTTATATAAATCGATCGAGGATGCACAGCAGACTATCCGCTTCGTAGATACAAAGACATCTGTTACAACATTTGTGGTTGGCCTTATAGCGGCTTTACTTAGTAGCGGATTATCTGATTTTGCTGATTACTTTTGGAATTTTACCCCATTTTTACAATTGGTATCGATAATATTAATATTATTAATTACCACATTACTCGGATTAACAATTCATTGTGCAATACAAGTGGTGTTCCCTAAAACCAATCCTGCTGAACATGTTCTATGAGGAATACTTGAAAAAAGTAAATTCTCTCGCAAACGCTGATGATATAGTTTTGGAATTAGCATATGAGTTGCAAAAAGTTTCTTATATTCGTGAGAGTAAGATCTCAAAGGTTAAGGAAATGAAAAGGTATCTGAGAATTGCATTGATTGTATTACCTCTTGTATTGTTTATGCATTATTGGGGGTTGTCAAATTACAAAACAAAAGATGTGAAGAATACTCCGAAAGTCACAGCTTGCGCTTGTAAGGCTAAACCGTGAACGCATTAATTCCTAAGAACGGCACTCTAAAGGCATTTGTAATGATCGTTGACATAAATGAATTCGCGATGATGGTAGAAAATGATAGTGGCATGATAGCACAGGATACAAGAGACGTTTTATCAGGAGGGGTTGCTGCTGTAGAAAAATTTAACGGCGAAGTTGTAGGCTTTATGGGTGATGCTTTTATGGCAATACTTTTTGATCCTGAAGATGTATTCCACTCTTGCGTCAGAATAGCCAAAGATTTAGACAGGGTGTGTGAGTACATCTCAGATGGTCAAGAAGAATGTCCAGATTTCTTTCCTTATGTCAAAGGTGGCCCTAGTCTAAAAATAGGAATCGAATATGGTCATTTTGATGTTTCAACAATACACAGTAGATTCTTAGGTGAACAGGCACATATAATTGGGCAAGCTACTGTTCATGCAACTCGAATAGGTAATGCTGGTGTTGGTAATCGCTGCCATATAGGCCCAAATGCAGCAGCATTGCTAAATTATCATCTAGAAGGTCCCTACGAGGTAAAAGGCAAATTGCACGAAGGTGATTTTGTTTATTATGAATTAGATCTTGGAGACATTTGGAAAGCAGGTTTTCGTGGTGAGGACGATAAATCATACTGGGGATAGTTTTAATTTCTCGGCTTTGAAGGGCTGAAGTGCTATCTTTTGAACAAATAACAACCTTGACCTCATTGGTTGACGACTGCCTTGATGAAGCTGAAGATACTTGGGATTCTGTTGGCGAGTTGATAAAGTCGCGTGCCGCCTTTATGGAGAGCGCATCGGTCCCAAGTGAAATACCAGGCTATCCTTTCATTCAAAGCGGTAAGCCTAAGGTGGATGATTTTATTTGCCTTGTTCTCGATATGCGAGACTCAACCGACCATCTGATGTGTCATATCAGTGAAAAGAAAGCTGATGTCTCAATGCTACAGAGGGTATATTATGAAACCTGTGCCTTATTACCTGCAACCGCCAAGGTCATTACATATGGTAAAGGCAGTGTAACCGAGTACTTAGGCGACGGGGTTCTGGCCTTGTTTCGCGTAGATGATGAGTCGGTGATTTCCAAAGCATATCATACGGCGTCAAATTGCTTTGAGTGTCTCCATAAAGTTATTAATCCGATACTTCGCAAAAGATACCGCCTGCCTGCCCTATCAGCCGGTATCGGTATGGCTAGAAGTGATGCTATCGTGACGTTGGTTGGCTTAAAACAATCTCCACAAGCTAAAGTATTTGGCGAATGCGTTTTTCGAGCAACAAAACTTTCAAAGGGGACAAATGAAATAGTAGTTGACCCAAGATTAAGAAAGGGTTGGCCAACTTCTAAGGGAGGACTGATATCCTTCAGATCGACAACTATAAAAGGTGAAAGTGGTTACGTTGTTTATAAGAAGGAATAGATAGTTGCCAAATTTTGGTCATCCATTTTGAATGTTAAGATGACGTAAAACAGTAAGGATTAACTTTGGCAAAGACAATAGGCGAAATTATAGGCAGGTACTACGAGGAGACTGATGGCGGAATAGTCGACAAGGCCCCGTCAGCCCTTAATCGTGGAGAAGGGGCCGAGACGGAGTTCTATATTCATAAGGTAGATCTTTGCGGTTCGACTGTTTTTCTGAAAAGGCGCAGCCCGCAGACTTATTTAAGAATAGCACATACTTTTCTCTCTTCAGTAGATGAGATTACCAGACTTTTCGGGGCAGACACGAACCAGGCTGAGTATGCAGGCGACAGCGTAATTGCCTATTATAGAGTCTCGGATGTTGCTCCTCTTTCAGTCTTGTTTTCCGCATATTATTGCCAACTTGCATCACTGGAAATGCAGAGCCTTGACCGCACGTTGAACCAATATCACTTTAGAACAAGGTCTGTTGTCCATCTCGGCAAGCTTATCATGTCGAAAATTGGACCGTGGGGTGATAGCCGAGTCTCTGCGATAGGATATGAATTGCATCGTGTGTGCAAGCTAGAAAAAGAAATTAGCGATGGTCAGGGCAGGGCCACTAAGGAGTTTTGGGCAAAACTCAGGCCAATAGACCGAAAATTTCTCTCAGCGAACACAGTTGTCAAACAGGTCCCGG
>WNGH01006983.1_pt1 | contig 10771 bp, 8 predicted proteins | sample 5400631 | NCBI WGS metagenome assembly WNGH01 (sample SAMN13153373, study PRJNA577476) | soil metagenome | isolation source: 115 cm soil or saprolite under Garry oak tree replicate 1 | place: USA:California | collected 2016-06-15 | reverse complement strand
AGCCCGTTGATGGACGGGAACGCGCCGATCCTCGGTCTCGATGTTTGGGAACACGCTTACTATCTCAATTACCAAAACCGCCGGCCCGATTACATCAAGGCCTGGTGGAACGTGGTCAACTGGGACGCGGTGGCGAAAAATTACGGATCGTAGCGCACTGGATCGGGATCTGGCGCTACTGTTTCTCCGATGTGGCGATGAAAAATACGAGACTGCCGTTGATTTCGCGCGACGAACTCCCGACCGGGTAATCAGTCCTCAGGATCCAACCATTGCATACCGCGGTGCCGGTTATTTCGGACGTTCTCTGTTTTTCGAACTCGATGCCCACGCGGTGAATGGCAACTGGCCGAGCGAACTTCCCGAATCAATGCAGCGAGAAGTGGCGGAAGCGAAGTATGTCGTGCAAGTCAGGAGTTTTGTGCTTACACCGATGTTCGAACAGGCCCTGGTAAAGGACCATTTCTATCCGATGGATTTTGTTGGGTTGCGTGGCTCCGTCTACACGCTTTGGACGAGAGGACCTGAATAATAATCATGGCTTACTTGAACGAAAATTATTTAAAACTTCAGGCGGGTTATCTCTTCCCGGAGATTGCGCGACGGGTCCGCGAATTCTGCAAAAAGGAGCCGAAAGCAGCCGAGCGTTTGATTCGCTGCGGTATCGGCGACGTAACCGAGCCGCTCCCTCGCGCCGCGATCGAAGCAATGAAACGCGCGGTCGAAGAACTTGGGCACCGCGAAACATTTCACGGCTACGGGCCGGAGCAAGGTTACGAATTTCTAAGATCGACAATCGCGCAGCACGATTACCGCGATCGCAAGATCGACATCGCTGACGACGAGATTTTTGTTTCCGACGGTTCGAAATGCGATTGCGGGTACATCCTCGATATTCTCGGCGACCAAAACAAAGTCGCGATCACCGATCCTGTTTATCCGGTCTATGTCGACACCAACGTGATGGCCGGTCATACCGGCCCGGCGCGAAAAGACGGCAGTTACGAAGGCATCGTTTATTTGCCATGCACGGCCGAAAACAATTTCGTTCCCCAGCCGCCAAAGGAACATGTCGATCTTGTTTATCTTTGTTTTCCCAACAACCCGACCGGCGCGGTCGCGACGCGCGAGCAACTTGCCAGTTGGGTTGATTACGCTCGTCGGCATGATGCGCTCGTTTTGTTCGACGCCGCTTACGAAGCTTACATTTCCGATCCAAAAATTTCGCATTCGATTTTTGAAATCGAAGGCGGGCACGAATGCGCGATCGAACTCCGAAGTTTTTCCAAAATTGGCGGCTTCACCGGCGTGCGTTGCGGTTTTACGGTGATGCCGAAGACGTTGCTCGCTCGCACCGATTTCGGAAAAAAGTTGCCGCTCCATGCGCTTTGGCATCGCCGCTGGAGCACAAAAGCCAACAGCGTCAGTTATCCAGTGCAACGCGGCGCGGAAGCGTTGTACTCAGATGAGGGGCGACAGCAATGTCGCGCACTGATCGAGCATTACATGGGCAACGCGAAAATTCTGCGCGAGGCGTGCGAAAAAATCGGTTTACACTTCTATGGCGGCACGAATGCGCCGTACATCTGGGTCCAAACGCCAAAAGGCCTAACGAGTTGGGAAATGTTCGACCGGATGCTGCGCGAAATTAGTGTGGTCGTTACACCGGGAAGCGGATTCGGTGCGCAGGGCGAAGGTTATTTCCGAATATCAGCTTTCAATAGCCGCGAGAACGCGGAGGAGGTCGCGCGACGGCTGGAAAAACTGTAGTCCCTTCGCTCTGCGAAGCGCCGCGTCGGCCCCTCAACCCATCGTATCGCGCGTCGCTAAGAGGGCGACGGTTGCGGTCTCTGCCATCTTTTCGTTGCGATCTAAGCGAGGCGCGTAACATTGGCGCTTTGGGAAAGAAGTCCGCGTGGCCGAAGAAAAACAAGATCCGCTCCAGCTTTACCGCTTTTGTTTTCTAATGCTGGCTGATGCCGCGAAGGCGCGGGAAGTTTTTCACGCCACGTTGCGCGAAGCTGCTCAACAAGCTGCCAATGGCGAGCCGCCCCGCGATCGACTCTGGTTTTTTCGCAACGCGCGCTGGCGTTGTCTCGAAGCGGGCGGGCGAAGCTTGCAGGCGGAAGATGTCAATCTTGAACAGGACGAGCTTGCGGCTTGGGCGCCATCGCAGATCGAAAAACTCGAGCCGCAACAATTGGCGGTCTGGATTTCCGGCGCACCCGATCCGCAACGGACTGCCCTTGCGCTTTTTTATCTCGACGAATTTAATTATCGCGACTTGCTGTCGGTGACCGAACTAAAGCCCCTGGAATTGTCGAAACTGCTCTGTGATGGGCGCCGTCAATTTCAAGCCTGGTTGGACACGACCTTTCCTGTGACCCAAACATGAGCGCAGTTCAACTTTCGCGAAAAGAGAAAATGCTGGTGCACTGTGCACCGATTCGCGAGGAACGCGTGGATGATCGCGCGTTGCGTATGGCGCTCGATCGCGCGCGCAAGACCGAAGCGTTTGCGATTCAGCAAGATTTCGACAAAGCGGCGACGGCGCTCGTGCAAGCAATTCCGATCCCGCAGGAGATTACCGATTGGATTCCAACTGACACCTTCATCGCGCCGACGCGTCGTCCTTGGAAAAATTATGCGCAGAATCCTGCGTTTCTCGCGACCGGTATTGCTGTCTTGGTCATCGCCGTCGTTGCGATCTTTCAGCTGGTGGAGCGAATGAACCGTTTTCCGGGCGAACCGACCGCCCGCCGTTTACTGACTACCGCGAGTTCGACTCACGCCATGATGCTCGATCCGGTGAAAACAGATGCCGGCGCGCTCGGCGATTTCTTTTTCATGAAGCATCGCCTCGTCCACTACGACGTGCCCCCGGAATTCGCGGAACTAAAAACGCTCGGCTGCCGCGTTTTCGACGACGAAGAAGGCCAGCGCGTCGGGCAAGTCTGGGTGGTGGAAAAGAAAATGCAGTTTTTTCTGTTTCCGGCGGAGCGCGATCCAAAAACAGGAAAGGCGCGGGAATTTTCCGGATGGCGTTCTATTGAACAGGAGCGCTGGGCTGGCGTTGTGAAAGAGCAAAACGGCGTCTGCTTCATGGCCGCGGTGCACGGAAGCGCGAAAGATCTCGCACCCTATATCTCTAAACCGAAAGGTTAGATCGACATCTTGCGACTGCGTTGACAGCAGCGCAGTGCGATTGAACTTTGTCGCCGCTTACTCGCCAGGGTAGCTCAGCGGTAGAGCAGGGGACTCATAAGCCCTTGGTCGGGAGTTCAATTCTCCCCCCTGGCAGTTTTTTATCTCGCGAGCGTGATGAATGACGAAAGCTCTATTGGAAAATTTTTCGCGCGCGGAAATTCTTACTGGCTGACGCGATTCATCATCCTGCGGCTGCTCGGCTTTGTTTACACGATCGCGTTCTTTGTCGCGGCCCGACAATTGGTGCCGTTAGCCGGCCGAAGTGGTCTGACGCCGGCGCACGATTTTCTTTACAATATTCATTCCCAGCTCGGTTCGCGGACGGAAGGAATGTTGCAATTGCCGACGCTGTTTTGGTTCGGTTGCACTGATCAGGGGATGTCGATCTTCGCCTGGGTTGGTTTCGCGCTTTCGCTCATCGTTCTTGGCGGCTACGCAAACGCAATTTTATTGGCCGTGCTTTGGGCGATGTACATGTCGATCGTGCACGTCGGACAAATTTGGTACGGCTACGGTTGGGAAATTCAGCTGCTCGAAACCGGTTTCCTATCGATCTTTCTCTGCCCGTTGCTCGATGGACGGCCGTTCCCAAAGTGCCGGCCGCCAGTTCTGGTGATCTGGCTTTTTCGTTGGCTCGGCTTTCGGATCATGGTCGGCGCCGGTCTGATCAAATTGCGCGGCGACGAATGCTGGCGCGATCTGACCTGCATGTTTTACCACTACGAAACTCAGCCGATCCCGAATCCGATCAGCCGCTATCTCCATTTTGCGCCGCAATGGTTTCACAAAACGGAAACACTGTGGAACCACGTGGTCGAACTGATTGTGCCGTGGTTCTCATTCGGACCGCGAACCGCGCGTCACATCGCGGGCTCGTTGATGGTTCTGTTCCAGGTCTTTCTCATTATCAGCGGCAATCTTTCGTTTCTGAACTATCTGACGATCATTCCGTTTCTCGCCTGTTTTGATGATACACTGCTGCGACACGTTCTGCCAAAGCCGCTGGTTAAGCGCGCAGAGCGAGCGGCGCAAGAATCGCATCCTTCGCAAATCCACAACACGGTCTCGGTCGCATTGTCGATCCTGGTTGCGTATTTAAGCATCGATCCGGTGCTCAATCTAGTCTCGCGCCGCCAGATGATGAATACGGCGTTTAATAGATTCGATCTGGTGAACACCTACGGCGCGTTCGGAACGGTTGGGCGCGAGCGCGACGAAATTATTTTTGAAGGCACGGATGACGCCGTCATTACCGTCGACACCAAATGGAAAGAATACGAATTCGAAGCCAAACCGGGTGACCCGAACCGGCGTCCCCCGTTTATCGCGCCCTATCAACCGCGAATCGACTGGCAAATTTGGTTCGCGGCGATGGCGTCGCCCGCCGATTACCCTTGGACGTTCCATTTTGTTTGGAAACTTTTACACAATGATCCCGACACCTTGTCGCTCCTGGCCAACAATCCATTTCCAGAAAAACCACCGCATTACGTCCGCGCGCGGCTGTATCGCTACCGCTTCGCGTCGCTGGGTGAAAAGGGGTGGTGGAAACGCGAACTAATCAGCGAATGGCTTCCCGCGCTATCGGCTGATAACGAAGACCTCCGCCGGATCATGGGCGCGCTGCATTGGCTCGATTACGGCGAGTCGCCGCGCTAGAGTCCGCGTTCTTTTAATCGCCCGATCGTGTCTCGCATCATGCGATAGCCGAAATGGCCTTGCGGGACGCGAAGCAAGTCGGAGCCGCGCCATTTTTGCTGAATCGCATCGATGTCGGCCGGGCGCGTGATCAGATCGAAATCGCCGGAGACAAAAAGCACGCGCGCAGGATCACATGACGGTTCGTTGTGCATTGGCGAGCTAAGATGAAAATGCCGTGCCACCAGTTCGGGCGCGATCTTCGCGCGGCGTAATTCGCGCCGCATGAATGCGGTCCCGGGATTTTGCCAAATCGCGTGTTCGACGTTTACGATCGGGCACATCAACGCGACGAAGCGCAGATCGCGCTCCACCATTGCGAGCAATGCGCCAATCCATCCACCATAGCTCGTCCCCAGGATTCCGAATTCGCGACAGCCCTGTTCGCGCAACGTCGCGATTAATTGCCGCACCTCCATTACGCCTTGCCGCAATCCTTCGGCATTTCGAATGAGGTCGGCTGTGATCGCGAGCTGGCCATTCCAGTAACCGCGCGGCACGCGCGAGTAGTGATACGGCAAATGAACGAAGCACGCGTTCCAGCCGAGCTCATTGAATCGCGCTGCCCATCGGCGATAGCCGATGTGCGTTGCCGACATTAGCGCATGGAGCATGAAAAGAGTCGGTGCGTGTTTTCTCGCGGCGCACCAGAAAAAATCGGCACGTGCGGCGTTGTTGCGCGGAAATTTGGTTTGGATAGGGCTGCGCCAGGTCACCGAAGCGCCACTGCCGTGTCGGATCGCCGCCACAAGATCGACATCTTGCCGCACGGCATAATATTCGTGCGGCGTGAGTTTCTCGCATTCAGCGACGTAACGCTCCATTTCCTCCGCGCTCCGCCCGTTCAAGCGGTGGCGTGATTGCAACAAATTCATCGACGCGCACATCGCGAGATCGACCGCTGTTGCAGTCGCGCGACGCAGTGGCCGGCGACGATTTTTCGACGGCGCGTGCATTCGCTCTTGTGGCGGGTGCGGCAGGTCATCAGTCGTCAGTTGAAATTTCTGCCGCAGTTCGGCATAGATTCCCTGGAACGCGTTGGTCAGCTCTTGCTCGGTCCGCGCACGCGCGACTAATTTTTCCAATTCAGGAAAATGCGAAATGGCTCTGCCGAAACCGATCCAGATTGGCGTTCGCCGAAGCGGCAGCCAATTTCGTTTCGCGTAGAGTCGATCGGTTCCGAGAATCACGCACGGCACGATCGGAACGCCGGCCATGTGCGCCAGAGTGGATGCTCCGGCGCGAAGGGGCGCGCCTTGAAGTAGCGAGCTCGCGCCATCGCGAATGCCTCCTTCGGGAAAAACGCCGACGATCCGGCCGTCTTTCAGCCGGTCGATTGCGTTCCGAATCGTTTTGCGATCGGCCCGATCGCGCGCGGCCGGAAAAGCGTCAACCGCTCGCAAAAACAGCCCGACGATTGGCAGCGGAAAGAATTCGGCCATCGCCATCCAATCGATTTTCCGTCGCATCACCGACGAGATGATGAACGGATCGAAATGACTGATATGATTTGAAGCGAGCAGAAATCCTCCAGCACGATTCAGATGCTCGCTGCCGGTCACGTAAATGCGCGACGAATACCCGAACAGCAGCTTCATGAACAGCGCGGCCGCGCGATTAGCAATGGAGTGAAAAATTTTACGCATCACGAAATTGGTTCGGCCGCGGCCGCGCGCTCCTGACATCTTTTGAGATCAAGTTTGCCCGAGGCCAGGACAGGAATCGAATCTACACGACAAATTCTCTTAGGAATCCACAAATTGGGAACGCCGACTTCGCGAAGTTTATCGCGGAGCTGTGCAAGATCGACATCCACCGACGCCAATAGCACCAGCGCTTCGCCTTTGGCTTCGTCCTGGACGCCGATGATTGCGATTACGCGTTCGTCTTTTCCTGAAAAACCGAGCAAGTCGATAATCTTTTGTTCGACCGCCTCGTGTGGCACCATTTCCCCGCCGATCTTCGAAAAGCGCGATAGCCGCCCTTCGATGTACAGAAATCCATCTTCGTCGAACCGGCCGATGTCGCCGGTCTTGAACCAGCCATTCTGCAAAACATCGGCGGTGCGTTTTTCATCGTGCAGATAGCCTTCGAAAACATTTACGCCGCGGAACCAGACCATTCCGGTTTCACGCAACGAAAGTTTTCGATCGGTCTCCGGTTCGCGAATTTCGGCTGCGATGCCAGGCGCCATTTTACCGACCGAACCCAGGCGACTCGATGGCTGCACCTGTTCACCAGATTTTCTTGGCAGTGGCTCGGGCAAGTTGACGCTCACAACCGGCGACGTTTCCGTCAGCCCGTAACCTTCAAACACGCGCTGTTTGAATCGCTCCTCGAATGCCCTGGCCAGATCGAGCGGAAGTTTTTCTGCGCCAGTAATAACCAATCGCAAAGTACGGAGCTGGTCCGGCTCAGCTTTACGCAAATAACCGCGCAAAAAAGTCGGAGTCGCGAGGAGGAGCGTGAGTTTGTGCTTCTCGATCAGCGAGGCGTTCTTGGCCACTTCCAGTGGATTTGGATAGGTGACGATGCGGACCCCTTCGATCATCGGATACCAAAGTGTGACAGTCGATCCGAAGCTGTGGAAAAATGGGAGCGAGGCGAGAATAGCGTCTTCCTTTTTTGCATCGAGCAGTTCGCGGAATTGGGAAACATTTCCGACGATGTTGCGATGAGAAAGCACGACGCCTTTAGGTTCCCCGGAACTGCCGCTGGTAAATAGCAGCATGGCTTCGTCATGGCCGCCCCGTTTCGGAATCTGCAACAAACGCAGAAGCAAACGCGTCGGGGCGAAGATCGACATCATCCACCAAAGAAGAATTGGCGATTTCAGCCGCGGCATTAATTCATCCAATTTCAGAACACGTTGCGGCCAGGGAAAATCCTTTACCCGCTCCATGAACGGCGTTGCTGAAATGGCAACGCCGAGATTTGCTCGCTTGCAGGCCGATTCATTTGCGCTGCGGCCGGCAGTGAAATTCAGATCGACGGCCACTTTCCCAGCCAGTGTGACGGCGAGGTTCGCAACCATCGACCCTTTGCCCGCGGGCAAAACGATCGCGATCCGTTGATCAGAAAATTCTTTGCGCAGAAAACGGCTTAGCGCCGCGGCTGCGCCGAGCAATTTTGCGCGGCTCAGTTTTGTTTGATCAATGCCATCGACGACCGCGGTGCTGAAACGCCTGCGTTTCAGACCGCGGAGGCAGGCTTCTCCAAGATGTCGATCTAACGATGGTCGCCGGCTGTAGCAGAACTCGCCCAGTTTGAGCAACTCCTCGCGCACCGCGGCGATGTCGGCCGTTTGCGGGTCGAGCGATTTGCCGAACGCGACCGTCACACGATACGGAATTTCTTTTGGCCACTTGGCGAAAAACTTTCCTCCTTGAAACGAAAAAATTGAGCCCCAGAGCCGATCGAGCCAAACCGGAACGACGGTAGCGTTCGCGTGTTGTGCAATCAATTCATACCCGCGGCGCAAACGCAACAGGGTCCCGGATCGCGTGAGCTGTCCTTCCGGAAAAAGACAAACGATCTCGCCCGCCGCAATTTGTTCGCTTGCGCCGCGAATTGCCGAACGCGCATGTCGGACATCGATCGGAATGCAACCAACGGTGCGCAGAAACGGGCGCAGCATCGGTTTGTGATAAAATTCCTGATCGATGATGTAACGAATCGGTCGCGGACAAGCGAGCTGGAGGACGATGGCGTCGACCCAGGTAATGTGATTTGGCAAAAGGAGGAAGCCGCCTTTCGGCAACTGCTCGAGGCCGAGCGCGTGGACGCGATAAAAGAATCTGACGAGCGGCCGGCCAAAAAAATGGAGCGCGCGCTCACCGGCGGACATGTGAGGCATCGTTTATTATTTACAATTAGCGTGCGGCCATCTATCTGCCAATCCGCAAGTGGCCATGCAGGTTCGCCCCAAACCCCTCTTCACCAGCGCGACGGCAGCGCTTTGGATACTCCTGGTCATTAATCTTTTCAATTACGTTGACCGGTACATCTTGGCGGCGGTTCTACCACGCATTCGCCAAGAGTTTCTCGCCGGCGATCCAAATCAGTTTCAGAAAGCCGGCTGGCTGTTTCCAGCATTTTTGATCAGCTACATGTGCGCCGCCCCCATCTTTGGGTGGCTCGCCGATCGCATTTCACGGTGGTGGCTGATTGCAATCAGCGTTGCCCTTTGGAGCTTGGCCAGCGGATGGTCGGGGTGGGCCGTGTCATTTGCCATCCTTCTTTGCACGCGCGCGTTCGTTGGGATCGGCGAGGCGGGCTACGGCCCGGCGGCGCCAACTATTCTGTCCGATCTTTATCCGATCGAACGCCGCGGACGGACGCTGGCCTATTTCTATCTTGCGATGCCGGTTGGCGGCGCGCTCGGCTACGCTTTCGGCGGCAAAATTTCCGATCTGCTCGGATGGCGTTGGGCGTTCTATTTAGTCGTGCCGCCGGGACTGTTGCTCGCAGCGCTCTGTCTTTTTATGCGCGATCCACGAGCGAGATCGGCATCGGAACCCGCTTTGAAGCGGCGGGCGAAGCCGGCTGATTATTTAGCTCTATTGCGAACGCCGTCTTATTTGATCAACACCGCGGCCATGACCGCGCTCACGTTTGCGATCGGTGGAATATCGGCGTGGGTTCCGGATTACATTTATTCGGACCGGGGCAGGGAATTTCCAGCTAGTGATAATTTGCTTGGGAACATTAACCTTACTTTTGGTGCGATTACGGCCGTGGCCGGATTTTTTGCCACGCTTCTCGGCGGCTGGACTGGGGACTGGCTGCGAAAGCGCTTTGCGAATTCGTATTTTCTCGTTTCTGGCGCAGCCGTTTTATTCGCGTTTCCAGCCACGATCGGAATGCTTTATATCCGCTTCCCCGGAGCATGGGTCTGCATTTTCTTTGCAGTATTCTTTTTGTTTTTTAATACCGGGCCGGCCAACACTGCGTTGGCCAATGTCACATCACCAAACATCCGGGCGACAGCATTCGCGTTGAATATTTTTGTTATTCATCTCTTAGGTGACATGGCATCGCCTCCACTTATCGGCGCCATCCGCGATCACTGGAACATGAACACCGCCTTCTTTGTTGTCTCATTCACAATGTTGTTCGCCGGAGTCTTTTGGTTCTGGGGCGCAAAGCACTTGACGCGCGACACCGCTAGGGTCCAAGCCGAGAACGTTTGATGTCGAGCTAAAACAAAAGCGGAAATGCTTTTCGGCATCCCCGCTTTCGCAAATGCGGTACTATCAGGCCGCTAAATCATTATTCTTGTTCTCCGCCAGGAGTCGCGCTGGTTGCGGCGCCTTCAGTGCTGCTCTTCTTGTGCGAACTTTTCTTACCTGAAGGGCTCGCTGATGTTTCAGCGGAAGACTCCGTGCTGGTGGGCTTCTCTGCGCTCGTCGATTTTTTTGAACCCTTGGCGCTCGACGGGCTGCCCGTTGTTTCGGCCGGCGATTCTCCAGTTGTTCCTTGCATCATCTGGTCGCCCTGATCACGCGGGGAAACCGGAGTTACACTTGCTTTTGCTTTCCCGCCGGGAGATACCTCGCGAGTCGCTCCTCGTGTTGCTTTGGGCGATGCGGTCGGGCTTGCATTTGCAGAAGCAGTTGCCGACGCACTCGCGGTTGGCAGCGCGCTCGCTGAAACAGTCGCGGAGGGGGAGGCGCTGACCGCGGCCGATGCGGTTGGTGAAGCGTAAGCGCCCGCGTGAGGTTGAGGAGTTGCGCCAATCGGCGTGCTCGCGCCGGTGGTAGTGGTTGTTGTACCTGAAACGCCGACTCCGGCCGACACTCCGAAGTGCGAGAACACATTAGTGATATAGGTGGTGTCGCTGATTCGCGTGTACTCAAATACTGGC
>WNGH01020500.1_pt1 | contig 10773 bp, 9 predicted proteins | sample 5400631 | NCBI WGS metagenome assembly WNGH01 (sample SAMN13153373, study PRJNA577476) | soil metagenome | isolation source: 115 cm soil or saprolite under Garry oak tree replicate 1 | place: USA:California | collected 2016-06-15 | reverse complement strand
CCTCTGTCCCCGCCGGCGCTCGACCGGTTGGTGCAAAACTGTCTGGCCAAAGACCCGGATCAGCGCTGGCAGACCGCCCATGATGTTTGCCTGCAATTGCAGTGGATCAGAGATGCAGGTTCGCAGGCGGGAGTCCCTCGAGTCAAAGGCCAGCGTCGGATTACACGCGAGCTTATAGCGTGGGCGAGTGCATTGTTTCTGCTCCTGGTTTTGGCGACAACGTTTGTGATGCGCTACTTTCAAGCCTCTTCGCCGCTCCAGCGGAAGATCATGTTCACCGTGGAGCCTCCGCCGGGAAACGTGATTCTCGATGGAGCAACGGCGCTTTCGCCGGACGGAGCCACGGTCGCTTACGCTGTCACCGATGCCAAGGGAAAAAGATCATTGTGGGTACGTCCCCTCGAGTCACTCTCGCCGCGGCTGTTGGAGGGGAGCGAGAGCACTGGGGATTACTACTCGTTTACGTGGACGCCTGACGGCAAAGCCATAATTGCGGTAGCGAACCGAAAGCTGGTGCGGTTTTCGGCCACAGGTGGCGCGAACGAGATGCTGTGCGAGAAGTTTGACGCCTCGCCAAGCACGATCAACCGTGACGGTACGATCCTCGCATGGACAGCGCCGCCAACTAAGATCTTCAGCGTGTCGCCCGACGATTGTACCCTCCGCGACAAGTCGCCCTCAGACGCTCCGGGATCGGGTCTGACTTACGGGTACCCTCATTTTCTTCCAGACGATAATCACTTCCTTTTTGCCGTCATCCGCAAAGACAAGCGCTATGACGTCCTACTCGGTTCATTGAACAACCCGAAGACACGAGTGCTGATCCGAAATGGCAGCTACCCAAAATACGTGAACGGCGGTTACATCCTTTTCAGCCGGGACGGGTACCTGATGGTGCAGAGGTTTGACGTGAAATCGAAAACTACCAGCGGGGAACCGTTCTTGGCATACCCCAATCAATTGAACTTTTACGCTTCGTTCGGGTGGGCGGCCTTTGATGCATCCAGGAATGGGTTTATCTCCGCCAAAGAACAAGGTGGGTCACCAAGGTTGTTGCGCTGGTACGACCGGTCGGGGCAGGTGCTGAAAACTCTTGGGGAGCCGGAGTTTGCCGCGGGGCCACGCCTCGACTATCAGGGGACCCACGTTCTGGTGACCTTGTTCGATCCTAGAACACACGCCGGAGACCTATGGTCGCTTGATTTGGAACATGGCACCAGAACGCGGGAGAGCTTTCACGATCGTCCCGGAGGCGATGCGGCGACATGGACGGCGAACGGCGAGCGAATCGTGTACTCGGCGCTTCAAGTACCTGTACCAGACGGAAACCGGCACAGAAACCTCCATCTACGGGCAGTCACTTGTCGGCGGGAGGGCCTTCCTGATTGGCCCCGCTATAGAAGACGAGATGCCGAGGTTGTCGCCGGACGGCAGCTGGATGGCGTTGCCGTCGAACGAGTCCGGCCCAATCGAGATTATCGTGCGGCCCGCCGCCCCGGGTGCCGCGGGCGGTACACAGGTTTCCTTCGGCGGTGGTCACGATCCGCGATGGAGCCGCGACGGCAAGGAACTTTTTTATCGAACCAATGACTGGCACATCGTTGCTGTTCCAGTGGTGGACCTCAAGCAGCGCCGTTTCGGTAAGCCGGTTACCTTGTTCCGGCTTCCTGAGGGAGCGGAATACGATGTGGTAAACGGAAAACGCTTTCTCGTGAGCGAACAAGTTGGCTCAGCCACAGCGCCGCTATTCGTGATCGCGAACTGGAGACCTGAACCGCCGAAACTGGAATAGCACGCCGTGACAGCCACACGACCCGACATACTCGCCGGTCCTCTTCCGGCGACGCTACCATCCGAATGGGTTGCCGACGTGGACCTATATTGGGCAACAAGAATAAGTAAATCCGTTTCCCTCCTGTTTGCCGGTCGAGCGTGGGAATTTGGACTTTAGTTGTGAGGGCTGAGGGCGTTGTCGTTAGATTCTCACCTTTCCGTTTTTATGCCAACCTAAGGTTCATCCGGAGGAACAGGAGCTGCCACATGAAGAGAATTCTCTACGGGGTTGCGATGAGCCTGGACGGCTATATCGCCGGGCCGAACGGTGAAGCGGACTGGATTGTCAGCGACCCGGAGGTCAATTTCGCTAAAATCTGGGCACAGTTTGACACCTTGCTGATGGGTCGTCGCACCTACGACGCTGCGAAAGCGAGACTGGGCGAGGCGGCCCTGCAGGGAGTGAAGACAATCGTCGTCTCCCGTACCCTGCGACATGCCGACCACCCGAAGGTGACGATCTTCTCCGATTTGAATCGAGATTGGATCGAAGAACTGCGTGCGCAGAGCGGCAAAGATATCTGGCTGTTTGGTGGAGGCGAACTGTTTCGCTCTATGCTGGAAATGGGGGAGGTGGACAAGGTTGAGGTGGCCATTATGCCGGTCTTGTTAGGCAGAGGCATTGCATTGCTGCCATCGATTGCGCAGCAAACAAAGTTGAGCCTGTCGTCACATAAGCTCTACCGCTCCGGAATCGTATCGTTGGTATACGAGGTGAAGAAGTGAGCCACGTGTAGGTGGGTAACCCGCCTATACTTCGATCCTAACTCTCGAGGGTGCCCCGTCCAAGCTCCGCTTGGGCGGGGATTTTGATGTTCAGGGGTCACAGACGCAATCCTACTTGCGAAAATATGTTGTCTCCATGCCTTGGGGACTCAAACGCTTCCATGCGACTCGCCAGCTTCACTACTTAACATTCATTTGCTTTAAAAGGCGACCAAATTTCGGAACCGTCGAATCTCGTACGACTTTCGAATCCGCACTGGAACGCGTTCGGCAGCGCTTCGTACTCTGCGTGTACGGCTACGTAGTTATGCCCGAACACGTGCACATGCTGATAAGCGAGCCCCAGCGCGGAACTCTGGCGCGCAAGCCATGTAATCGCTAAAGCAGGGAGTCGCACGGAGGCTGGCGCTACGAGCCGCTGATTCTTTCTGGCAAGCCCGCTACTACGATTTCAATCTCTGGAGTGAGCGCAAGTTTGTGGAGAAGCTTCGTTACGTTCACCGGAATCCGGTAGAACGCGGGTTGGTACCGCGCGCCGAGGATTGGGATTGGAGCAGCTTTCGTCATTATTTAAACGGCGAAGCGGGAACGGTGGAGATTGAATCGCAATGGGTCGCACGGAAGCGGGAGCAACTTGGGATTTTTCCTACCGTGAATGTGTATCCACCCGCAGAAAAACCCCGCCCAAGCGAAGCTTGAACGGGACACCCTCTAAAGTAGATTGGCCTCAAGCCTAGTGTGTTGCTTCGGCCCTAGCCAGCAGCACGGCTGTACTCGATGACATGAAGTCGTAGTACGTTACGAAGCGTTGTGGCTCTGCTTCTGTGTACGGAGCAAGGTTGTGAGCCCATCGGAATCCGATGGGTTGGTACCAGAGTTCGGCCTCGATGTGGAAGGGCCCGAGAGCGTTTCCGGTTGACACCGAGTAGCGGACAACACTGCCTTTGTCGTTGAAGTTGGGATCCTCCGCGGCCTCGCCAATCACAGCAATATCTTTCTCGGCACTCTCCTTATTGAACCCGGACGGCAGAATGCGGTTGTCTTTCAAATAGCCGACGGCGGAAAGCAGGCCGGTGGTCACGTGACCGGCAGAGTCTTTCAGGATGGGCTCGTAGATCTCGACTTGTTCAGGGTTTGTGATCTCCTGATAGTGCGGCTCAAACCGCAACGGGTCGGCGTCGTTGTCATTTCCTTTTATCGAAGCGTCAGGATTGAGTGTTCCCGATTCAAAAACAGTTCGCCCATTTCCGTCGCGGATCGTAACGTGTAGCCATGCCCGTCGCGACGGGTAGGCGGTAGGAAGCTTGTGTCCGCTCAGATTCTCGACAAACACTTCCATACTTAGCCCGCTGGAACTCGACTCGAGGTTACGAATACTCACGCGAGCACATTGAGTCTGCAGGAATGCAACTGTTCTTGCAGCTGCGCTCGTAAGTTCTTGTGGCAGGGCGGTGACGCTCAGATCCCCGCGATATTCGTTGAGCATATGCTGCATGAAAAAATTGGCGGCGACGAATTCGTGGCGGTGCATCCCGACGCGTGAAGGACCCATGACCGACGTGACCGCCACCTCCTCGTGGACTTCGGGCATGTGACACGACTGGCAACTGCTCCGGCCCGGATAATCGCTGTGCAGCCATTCGACATATGGCATCTGCTCCGGAAAAGCGCCAATCTCTTTTCCGCCCGGCCCGAGAGCCTGGGTCTTCAAAGTGTGGCAGGTGCCGCACAGCGCCGAGTCGCGAATGTGAGCCGCCTCGGTGGGCAGAAAGCCACCGGTCGAGGACTGCATCACGCGCTGATGTCCGGCGTCGATGGCGAAGGGACCGTACTCTGAGCGCTGGTCACCCTTCTCGGGATCGTCGACTTCGAATGCACCATTGAAGGTCTCGGCCGTGCCCAGCTTTTCTTTTGCGATCTGGTGACACACCGAGCAGGAAACTCCGTCTTCGGCTGCGGCGTTGTCCTTATTATTGGAATTGAACGGAAGGTGCGCGAAAATCTCCGCTTTGCGACCGTCGCGCTTGGCCTGCAAGTGGATGATAGGCATGTGGCAGACCGAGCACTCAGCCTCTATGGCAGGCTTCGACTCCGGATGATCGATTGATTCGCGTCGCACACTTGCCTGCCAGTATGGATCGCGCGAAGAATTGGCCATCATGCTTGGCCGCCAATCCAAGCCGATGGAGATGTCCTCACCCGATTTGGTCGTCAGTCCATTGTGGCAGGCAACGCACCGGTCCGAAGTTGGAAACTCCGGTTTCAGCACACCGTGTCTCTCGCCACCTCGCACAAAAGGAGCGGAAGCGATCACTATCCCCGAAATGACGATCGGCCACCAGATGTGCTTTTGCATTACCAGCCTTCGGTCAACTTTCCGTCTCCCCAGTCCCACAGAAGGTAAAACATCAGCTGAACTGGCCGTCCAGTCGTATTCGTCATCGGTGTGCGTACTCCGAGGTTGGCGCGGATATGCTGTCTTCGGCTAATCGTTACCTGCATCTCTGGAACTACATCCCAGTTAGTCTTCGCTCCCGTACTGAGATCGCGATCGGCAAGAAATTCCACCATCGGTGACCAGAGCCGGCCGAGGCCGCGATTTGCCGCGAAGCTCTGGCCCACGGCCATCCGCCAAAAGATCGATTGCGGAGCAATATCAGTATGACGCGGCAGATCAGCCCCTACCTGCGTCTGCAAGAAGGTGTTGGTGCGAAACAGCTGATCGAAGGCAGCGAAGGTTTCGAAGGTCGTGGTGCCGCTACCAAATCCTCGCGTCCGGCTGCCCGTCGGTACCAGCACTCCTCCCTGCAGGCTCAAGATCGACCCTGAATTCAGGCTGGAGAAGATCTCCCGCTTCAACGCCAAGGTAGTGTCACCCACGCCGCCATACCAGGTGTGATTCTGGTCCTGAAACTCCAGGGGAACGTCGATCTCGATCTGATTCTTTACCCCAAAGCGCTGCTCGTGAATGATGTCCATGGTCACGCCAGGAGCGCCCCTTGCATTTACTGCGCTGGAAATTACGACCTCATCTTCGGGAAAGGCCTTCTCTGTAACCAGCGCGCGTGGCAGATTCAACTCTCCTCGGGGCCAGTGCTTATTGGTGCAGAAGCCGCGCAGATAGGCGATGACGTCATCGATCTGCTCTGACGTCAGCAACTTTCCCCATACCGGCATGATCTGGGAAAAGCCCCGCGACGGCCCGCCGTGCACGATTACGTCTTTCCATGCCGAGTTGGGTTCGGGAGTAGTTTGATCGCACCTGGTGAAATCGGGAAAGGTGTCCGGGCGCTCGAATCCCGCAGTCGTCTGGGGAGCGCCCCTCCCGTCACTGCCGTGACAAGCGACACAGGTGGTCTTGAAGATGCGCTCGCCGTTCCCAACATTTGGAGCCTTACTGTATTTCAGACTTTGCGCGAATAGCAGCAGATTGTTCGCCAAAAAGAGGACGCAAAACGTGATGATGCGAAGGCCAGAGTGCACACTGAAGTTTACAACAGGAAGCTATTCGATCGTTGCGAGCGCGAGGCCCGCTCGGTCGCGGGCCGTCGGCAAACTGACAACTGAGAACTGACCACTAGCCACTAATTCTAATTCTCCGTCGGCTCCGGCACTTTTGATTTCGCCCCACGCGGTTCCTTGGGAGAAGGGGGCGAAGGCGGCGCCGGCGTTATTACTGCCGATGACGATCCCTTACGAATCTCAATCGTCCCATGCTCATTGGTGACAACCAATCGTGGCCCGCCACCTCCGACCGTGCCGATAGCTGTTGCTTGATCGTGGGCATCTTCGACTTTCAGTTCATTGAAGTCCGACTGTATTTCGCCGTTGTGCGCCCTGGCATCCAGTTGGAACCCGGCTTTGTCAGGAACATAGATTTGAATATCCCCTCGCCGATTCTCCACCTGAACATTGCCCAGTTTATTCAGACGCAATTCGACAGCGCCGTTTTCGTCCTGTAGCCGCACATCGCCGGAAACGCCGTCCAACCGAATATCTTTCGACCGTGTGTTTAGGCGTAGCGGCCCCATCAGGTTGCTGGCCCGCAAATCGCCAGAATCAAGGTCCAGATCGCCATCGAGATTCGAGAACTCTAAATCAGTCCGTGAGGATTTAAAGCTGACCGTCTTGGCAATCTTTGCCAGCTTCACGCTCTCCATAAACTCACCGTTCAGCCGCACGCCTCCCTTGATGTCCTGCAGCGAAACGTCATTGGCGTGCCCCTCGACGGCAACATCACCGGCAATCTGCGACACGCGAGCCGAGCTATGATCCAGGTCCAGGCTGACCTTTCCATTGATGTCCGCCAGCGAAACGTCGCCATGGTTGCTGGAAATATTCGCCTCGCCGTCCCGCCCCAATACACTCACGTCACCACGCCGGGTTGATATCACTACCGAAGCTTTGCGCGGAAGGGAGACGTCCATATCCGTAGTGACCCAATGATCACCCGCGCTCTGCGTATTGGCGTTCAGACTCACCGTTTGACCACTGACCGTGATCTGCGGCTTTGTGCTCAAATTCCATTTGTCGGCGTCTTCCTGCTTGTCGGCGCTGATGCGTTTATGAACTACCACCCGAATCTGGTTGTCGTTCGAGGCGGTCACATTCACCGCGCCACGGTCATTGACGATATGCAAGTTTCCCCCTGCCGGAAATTCCTGCTGCAATTGATCGTCGTAGCTGTACGTATGCCCAAACAGCGGGAAATCGCCATCATCAATGTTGATCTGATCTCGAATCTCGCCCCAGTTAAAGCGGGATGCCTGGGTAGCTGCCAATCCGAAGAAGATCAATACAATCAGCAGAAAAACTTGCCCCGCACCAATTCCCGGAGGCCGAGTGCCATCTCGCTGCGCCTGGTGATACTCCAACAGCTTCACGACGCCCCAAAGAATAATCAGTACAAACACGCCGAGCGTTCCTAACAGGAACACAACCCCAAGGACGATCAGTACCAAAGGCCCGGCCAGCGATCTTCTGGGGCGAGCCGGCGGAGCAACCTGCACTGGACTAACCACGGTTCACCTCCGTTGGCGGTTGAACCTCGCCGCTGACGGCGCCGCCCGATTCTGGCCCGCCAGAGATCGGTGGCACTCCATCGCGGCCTTCGGGACTTGATGTCTGACTCTCCCACAACTTGGTTACACCGATCACAAGCAGGAGCAATGGCCACGTACGATGGAATCCGGGCCCGTCAAAACTTTGGATCAGGAAAAGAGTTCCCAAGGTGAGCAGCACCACAGGCCCAACATAACTCCGGCCTCGAACCCCACAATTTGCTCCGTAGGATGGACCGATCATCCCTTGGCGTCGCGCGATTTGCCACGCTCCAATTGCAATTAAGATCACGGGCCAGAAGCGTTCGACGCTGAAGAACCAAAAACCCATCGTGTGCAGCAGGAAAAGCACTCCCAAACCGATCAGCACCACCGCTGCCATCGGTATCCTGGACGTGTCGACTCTCTCGCCGCCGCTGAAAGTTCGGGCCAGCCCGAACGGATCAGGAGGAGGTTGTCCTGCCTGTACTGCCTTGGCCGAGCGGATTGCGTCAATGATCTGGTAGACAATAAAGAACGCCATGCCGATTCCCAGCACAGGTTCCAGATTTCCCATTGCGCCGGAGGAAAGTCCCCAAACCAATCCTGTGAAAATGAGCAAGTGTGCCAGACCTTTGGCGTACTGTCCGGTGTAGACCGCTCCCACTCCAAAGGGGAAAAATGCTGCCAGAATTCCCGCTAGCGCAGGATTCGGGCCAGAACCCGGAAGTGGCGCTGCTCTGACGCCAGGGTCTACGACTGGTTGATACGTGGTCTCTGGCGGCTGTACTCCTTGCAACCGCTCCGCCAGACAGTTCTCGCAATAAATCACTCCTTTAACGTCTCGCTTACAACTCGCGCACAGGGGCTTACCGCAAGTACGGCAGTAAGCCACTGCTGCAATATCGTTGTGCGTGGCGCAGTTCATGAAAACCTCCTGTAAGTGGTCACCATCACTACAGGTGGATCATTGGGCCGAGAAGCCAGCACTGGCTGGTTCTCGCCCTGGCTGTAGTTGCGTTCTTGTTTCTGTTCAGGCTGTCCACTGGTATTATTTTTACGTTCTTTGTCTTTAGGCTCGGGTGCAGGCTCAGCGGGCGTGTTTGCTCGCTTGAACTCTCTCACCCTGGATTCGATCTCATACACAAAGCGAATATTCTCGTAATACTTCACTACGCGGCCTGAGGTCTCGTAATACGACCGCTTGATCGCACTGGGCCGCAGATTGATGTTCCGCACGGACAGTGAGAAAAAGGCCATGCCAAACGACATCGCGAAGCGCGGCTGGCGCGCCACGGCGAAGGCCGGAGTAAATATCGGTCCCAACCATCGGCTCAGCGCATCTTTCCACGAACCTGCGGTGCCACTCTGCGCTTGCGTTCGGGCGCTCGCCCGCCCAGTGGTGGCGATCAAAATGTTGCCGACCAGGTTAGAGGGAGGCTCCACTTCGGCTAGCGATTTCAACCAGCGACGTCCCGCGTCCGCTTCCGCCAACAGTGGACCGCAGACAGAGCACAACCTGCCGTGAGTCTGAAAACTCTCCAGCTTCGCCCCGGTCAGTGTCTCGTCCAAGGCTTCGTTCAGAAGAGTCTCAAACTCCCCGCATTGCATGCCGTTTTTGCTTTCGCCTGCCATCACATCACCTGCCTATATGTACGTTGTAGAAGGCGTGCTAGTTCCGCCCGCCCTCGGTTTATTCTGGATTTCACAGTACCTTCAGGAACTCTCAGCACTGCAGCAATTTCCCGGTAGTCCATGTCCTGTAAGTCCCGCAGAATCACTGCCTCCCGCAGTTCTGGGGACAGCTTTTGCAAGGCGTGATGAACCGTCTCCCCAGCCTCCCGGCTCTGTACCCGAGCATCCGGTGGGGCTCCCTTGTCTGGGATCTTGTCACTCAGCGGCGTTGCGTCTTCATGCTCGGAAGATGCCCCGTCGAGCGTTTCGGTCATTCGATCCTGTTTAGTCTTGCGAAAATGATCGACCAGCAGGTTGCGGGTGATGGTGGTTAGCCAGGTCATAAACGCTGCCCGCCCTGCGTCATAAGAGCCGAGAGTGCGATACATCTTGATGAAGACTTCTTGGGTGAGATCCTGGGCATCGTCCGCCGAGCCCGCGAAGCGATAGCAGATGTTATAGATTCTGCGGTTGTAGCGCTGTACAATCTCCTGCCAGGCAACAGCGTCGCCAGCGATACAGCGACGGACCAGCATGGCAACGGCCTGAGCGTCTTCCAACCCTCACTCCCCGGAACCCCTGACCTCGGCTCGAAACATGTCTAAAGAAATAGCACCGAGCGGACACTACAGCGGTGATACGTTTTTGTGCTCTCAGAAGTTTCGCTTACTCCCAAGAAGAAGGCATTGTAGCAGCGCCCGGAAATGGGACGAAGAGAGGGCGAATGTGACAACTCTTGGTTATCGAAAGTTTTCGACAAGCGTTATGTCACTTTCAGACTGGTCCACACGCGTGAAGAGAATCCACTGCCCATCTGTAGAGATATCAAAGCTTGGGCTCTCAGGATCGCCGTATCCTAAGTCCACAGATGTGATTGCTTTCTCACGTTGAGTCGCGAAGTCGAAAAACTTGACCAGTGCAGGCGTGGTTGTCGCATCGACAAAATAAATACCGCCAGCCGCAGTTCTCCACCACGCAAAATTCCGCACACCCTCAAGAATCCGGACAGGGGCGCCGCCCTCGACCGGCATTCTCCAAATCGTGCCTCCCTCCAGCCACAGGTAGAGAGATTTCCCATCGATGGATTCCTCGGCGGAGAAGCCCCCCTTTGTTACCTGGGTGGCGCTTCCCCCTGCCGCCTGTATTTTCCAAATTTGCCAGGTCCCAGTTCGGTTCGACGAGAAATAAATCCAATTGCCGTCTCGCGACCAGGTGGGAACATTATTTTCGAATGGTCCAGTAGTGAGACGGCGCGGCGAGCCTCCTTCTCCACTGATGACGAAGACATCGCCATGGCCTTCAACACGAGCGTCGAAGGCAATGGTTTTACCGTCCGGAGACCAACGCGGTGAGCCCACGTCAGCCCCGTTCAAGGATGTCAGTTGTATCGGATTCGCGCCGTCGCCACCGCAGGTCCAAATTTCAGCACTGCCGGATCGGTCGGACGCAAAGGCGATCCGATTACCATCCGGGGCGAAGCGGGCACCACTGTCATAGCGCG
>WNGH01015821.1_pt1 | contig 10773 bp, 9 predicted proteins | sample 5400631 | NCBI WGS metagenome assembly WNGH01 (sample SAMN13153373, study PRJNA577476) | soil metagenome | isolation source: 115 cm soil or saprolite under Garry oak tree replicate 1 | place: USA:California | collected 2016-06-15 | reverse complement strand
GGTGACCAGTCGGGTGTGAAGGCGCGTAGAGGAGGAACTGTAAGCTGCAACGGATCGCTGCCGTCCGCCCTGCTCCTCCACAGCGTGAGGTCGGAAGCATGAACATACGCAACCCACTGACCGTCACTGGAAAATCTCACCCAACGCGCAGGCATGCCACGGAAATAGGGCTCAAATCTCCTTAGAGTTGCATCAAAACGCATGAGTTCGCGGCTCTCAGGTTCGTCTCCAACAACAAAGATAATCCTGTTTCGCTGGTCCACCGTAGGGACGGCGAAGAACAGGGGGCCCTCGTACAGAGGAGCAGGTTTCGGACGGCGCCACGTCAGGAAGCCGACTCGCTCAGGAATCGCCCAGAGTGTGTTCTCACCGTCGCGAGTGGAAATGAACAAATAATACTTTCCGTCCGGTGTCCAAGCGCCGCCGAATTCGCCCTCCAGCCATCCCGTGTCAGAGTGCCAGCCCTTGAGTAGCTCGTGCAGATTCGAGCCGTCAGTTGAGACCTGCCACAGCGAAAATGAACCTGTCTGAGTATTCCTGAGCGAGAAGCGCAGGAGCCGCCCATCGGGAGAGCGCGAAAGGTGCAAGATCTGTCCGGGTAGGCCCACAAGCTGGCGAGGCGTGGCACCGTCCTTGCCCACCGCATACAGCGCGGACGCGGTGGCGAAGAAAATCTCGCGACCATCTGCGGACCACGCAGCATCGAGGGCAGCCACGTCGCCCAAGCGGCGGGGTGTTCCTCCTGCCAGTGGCAGAAACCAGACGGGGTGCTGATGGATCCATCCTCGTTCCCCGCCGCCCACCAAAAGAGTGGTGCGGTCCGGAGAGATATCATACAGGGTGGCGACCGGGAAGGGGCTGGGGATAGGAAGTGGTTCACCTCCCGTCAAAGCCGTCTGAACGATGTCAAGATGGGCCCCTTCCCGCCTTACGAAATACAGTCGTGTACCGTCCGTGACGATCTTCGAATGGGACCAAGCCAAGCCGAAATCAGTAAGCTGCATGGTGCGCAGAACTCGGGGAGCTGCCGTGGGCCGGAAGAACCAACCCAAAGCCGCCAAAGTTACGGCCACACACACACCCAGCACCATGGGCCTCACACTCTTCCCGTGGGCAAACCTCACCAGTTCTGGCACGGTGACGCTTCGCGGCTCGACTGGAACGGGGCGCGGCGCAAGAGGGCCGCGGTAGGTGGGTGCTTCTTGCAAGCGTTCGGAGGCTAGGCTTCGCAAGTGTGGCCCGGTATCAGTAGGTGGCACCCCAGCTTGCGGGAACGGCCGCACTCCATGCTCGGCTTCGCTGCGCGAAACCGCTGATATAGCCCCTGGCGCGTTCGCAACGCCTGTCGCGCTAACAGGGGCGATGAAGCGGTACCCGCGGCGCGGCAGCGTCTCCACGAATCGCGGGTTATCAGCCGAATCACCAAGCGCCTCGCGCAGCTTGTTGATGGCTGTGTTCAGGCTATGGTCAAAGTCTACAAACGTGTCCTCAGGCCACAGCCGTTGCTTCAATTCCTCGCGCGTCACCACGTCGCCCCGCCGCTCCAGCAACATGGCCAGCACCTGGAATGGCTGGCCGTGAAGCCGGACGCGCCGTGCGCAAGTCTACTTCGTAATAACCGAAACGCAGGACACGGTAGGCATGGGGCCGAAGGTCGTTCATTGTGGAGCCCGAATTTTGCGCCGAGTTTACCACCGGATTGCCCCAGAGCAAACAGTGAAGACGCATGGACGTTCTCCCCCAGGTGCAACCGAACAAGCGGGTTACGGATTGAGAATCTTTTGACCTCCTATGCATTGAGTTGCCAATGGAGTTGCGCAAGGCTGCCGCCTACCGACGGTTCGGACAACTGCGCACCTTGGGCAGAACGACGATCCAGGCCATGGAGCATACAGACATCACGAGGAGAAAAAACCATGAACAGCATGATTGGAAAGCGAACAAAAGTATTGGTGGTGGTGGCGGGGGCGCTTTTGGCCTTCTTGGCCGTGCGCTTGCCTCAGCAAACGCGGGCGCAATCAATAGATGTATTGCCACCTGACCCCGACAGGGTGTTCAGCGCAATGGCCTTTGCCTTGGGACAGACGGCGCGGGTCAACATTGCACAGCTCGGTGATCCGACCTTATTTCCGGCGGAACTCGCTCCCTATCCGTACGAACCGCGTGCCCTTTCGAGTCGCGGTAAGGTTGATCGGCGACCCGAACTTTCCGCCGGACCCTTGCAGTCAGATTCGCGCCAGCGTCGAGGTGTATGACAACTTCACGGGCCGCACCATGGTGTTTATTGGCAACCCCAACATATAAGCGGAAGGCTCGCGCAACTCGGGGGCTGGGAAATAGGTTTTGTCCGTAAGGAGAACCGACATGAAGCACTTCAGCAAGCTGATGTTAATTGCCTTGAGTTTTGGGATTTTGGTAGTGGCGCTGTCGCTCGTACCGAGCAAGCCCGCGGGCGCCGCCGGCTCCGCACCAGTTATGGTTACGAACACGCCGCTGCCGATTCAGGGGACGGTGAACGCGGCACAGGGCGGGCCGTGGAACGTTGGGATCAGCGGAACGCCCAGCGTGAACATCTCCAATTCTGGCTCCTCCCCTGTTCTGCAGCGCAATGTAGATGCCGAAACGCTCACGCATGTGGGCCAGAAAGCGAGCAATCTCATTGTACTTTTCTCGTCAAATACCGTCTTCGATTCTGAGGGGTACCGGAGAGTTCTTCCGGATGGGTCAGGAATGAGCAATTTCATAATTCCCGCCGGACGGGCGCTCGTTGTCACGGATGTGCACTGGTTCTGCGGGCAAGCCCCAGCAGGAACCGAAGTATTCTTTGATCTCACCGTTAGCGGCTTAATCATTTTTAATAGTATAGCTGCAGCTAACAGCAATGGCTTGGCTCATGCAAACGAACATTTGACTAGCGGTGTCGTTGTGACTGCTCAATTGCAACGTCCCGACCCCGGCTCATTGAATGGACCATGCGGCTCTTGGGAGGTGCAACTCTACGGATACTTAGTGCCGAACATATGAGCGGCTGGATTGGCTTTTGCCGTTGAGCCGAACAATGTAGCGCACGTTTGACGCAAGACGACACGGGAAATCTAGTTTTAGACGACAAGAAGAGTTCAAGAGAGAGGAGAATGTCGATGCAAAAATTCGCTCGCGCAGTTGTTCTTGCATTCGGTCTAGGAATCGTTGCCATTGCGTTAGGCCTCTTCAGTACGCATCCGGCGGGCGCAGCGGGCTCCGCGCCCGTGATGGTGACGAACACACCCCTGCCGGTCAGCCTCACAGGCACCGGTAGCATTTCGGGCAACGTGAACGCAGCCCAGAGTGGCGCTTGGAACGTGGGAATTAACGGGACACCGAGCGTAAACGTCGCGGGCCTGCCGGCAGTGCAATTCAACGGCACCCAGCCGGTGACGTTCTCTAACGCGGAGGCCAACCCAATCTTCACGCGCGACGTGGACAGCGCCGCCGTCACCGGGATGCTCGACCGCCTTCTCCACCACGGTCATATCCTCAAATGCGGGCCGTGGAGCTGCAGGACAAAAATAGACTTGCCGCATCAGATGAAAATGGGATAAAAGAACCTAAGTCTTGGGACTACCTCCGTCGGCCGGTATTGAAGTGACCCCTGAGGGTAATCGGTAGGACGATATGCGGATCTGGCGTACAGCGGCGTAAACGAAATTGGAGTGCGAATGCTGTTCGACCCGTCAACCGTGGCTGAGCGGCTGCCGCCTGGCCTGCGCTTCCAGACGCTGCAGGAGATAGCGCCGAAAGCCGCCCCTCTGCAGGGATATCTTGCCGCTCACCCCGAACAGGCGGGCTACGGCATTTCAGTCCTCGAAGTCGTCCGACAGCGATTGGTTATCGATGGCCGCGAGCCCAAATGGCCGCAGGATGGTGCAGTCGGCCTCTGGTTCGCCAAGGTGACATCTACTAGCCTTGCCAACGAGCGCGCCCGAGGTTCTGCAGACATGTTCCTGTTCCTGCTTACGCTCTTTCCGGATCGCGACTACGTCGAGTACATGCGAAGGAAGGGCCACTATGCCACATACGGAGATGCGCGGTTGAAGAAAGACGAGTCCGGCATGTGGCACGGCACAATTCAATCGGCGGACCTCCGAGTCGAGGGAGCATGCATGCCCTCCACGGAAACGTTACAGAAAGAGGGATCCGGGTCTCAGACTCTTTACGCGCCGCGAGGAGAAGGGGACCATTTTCTAATTATCGCGTGGTCGGGTCATGAAGACCATGAATGCAACGGCAAATGGACAATTACCGGATCGCATCCTCTTTCGAAGGCCGTGACAATGGGTTCCTCCATTTACGCGTGTTGCTATCGGCTGCAGGGGGGAGGCTATAGGATGGAGGCCGCGAAGTAGTCCGACTCCGTCGATGCCGAAGGATCGATTCTTCGCTGGCAATGACGTGGTCTACGGCAGTCTCGCGTGTCGACTGACATTCGACTTCTTCGGCATGAAATTTGGCCGAAAGCATTCGCCGTCTAGTTAACGGTAACCAGTAGGATTACTTCTAGAGTGAGCGCGTGCGCGAAAGTACTACTCGGTTCACGGCCAAATGGCGATCAGTGCTCCGGTGGGGCTTACGTCTGGCCGCGCTGATCGTGGTTGTGATCGCTGGCCTGGTCATGGCCGACAGCCTTCACAAGAGGCAGTGTCGCGGCGCCGCCAGCCACAAAGGTGAGTCATACGAGCTCATGGGCGAGCGCCTGACATTCCTAAACACAGGTCGGGAGACGAATGGCGAGGTGCTCGAGATTGACGTGTCTTTTAAACCCACTGCGGAAACAAATATCCTGAAATGGAAAGACGCTCACGTACACCCGTACCGGGAAGAAAGGTTTAAGGTCATCTCGGGCTCTGTGCGCTTTCGAATCGGTGACAGGGAACAGATCCTGACCCCAGGCCAGAGCGTAAGCGGTCCACCCAACATACCTCACACCTGGAATTCCGCGGACGGCGAGGAAATACACATGCTGGCGGAGTTGCGGCCGGCTTTACACACCGATGCGGCGGCTGCAAGCTTCATGCATGCGAGTTCTACTCAGGGTAAGATGTCGCTACTTCAAGCTGCAGTCATCATGAGTGAATTCGACGGTCTTGCATACCCGACGAAGACGCGGTCGATGTTGATGCAAGGGCTCGTTAAGGTGCTTGCTCCCATCGGCAGGCTATTTGGATATGAGGCGTGCTAACCGCGGACTCAGCCGACCAAACGCTTGGTGCCGACTCGGTTGAGTGCGGCGGTTATTGAAACGTGAAACCAGGTTCGGATGGAACCGGCCGCCGGCAACCCACTATAGGCTGTGCCCCTTGCCCAGACCCGTTACTGCAACCGTGATCGTGCGGATTATAGACCGTTGGGCGCGGCTCAAATGAAACTCAGTTCAAAATGCTGCTTTGGCGCATAAAACAGGTGTACAATGGCCGCCGTCTTCGCGGTCAAACAGGAAATCCCGCTCAAATATGTCTCATGTCTAAGTTACTGCGCGGCGAGGAGGAAACATGACCAACCATGGATCGGTTTCGCAAGATTTGCGACGAGGAATGTCTCGACGCCCGTTCCGTCACAGAATAATAATGACCGCGCACGGGGTTCTCGGTTCTGCGACGTGGCTGGCGGGCATCATTCTGATGGTGGCCGCCCTTGCGCTGCTCGCTATCCCAGAAGCTTCCGCGACGGGCGGCGTCTCTCAAATCGTCCTATCGTGCACGACACCACCACCGGAGTCGCATAGCGCCAATGGATGCCGCTCCTCTGAACTGGTCGGGACCCCTCCGATAATCATAGGCGACACCCTTTACATTGTTGCCGGGTTCTGGGTCTGGTGCCAGAGTCCTAGCGGCGGTACGCCCTACGGTCCGGATTGTGCTGGTTCAGTCTACGTAGAAGAAGTGAATCTCGTAACTGGTGCTGGGCATTACGATTCCACCTCGGTCGAGGGCAATAGCTCCGCGACAGGGTCTACGGGACTGCAGGTCACGTTCACGTCTTCGGATGGTGACACCACGTGCAAACTTGACGTGCCGACTTCACCTGCGCACGGGCCCAGCAACACCGTTACCGGCACCTGCGATGACGTGCCTATCACTTTCAGCAACTCTGTCGTCCAGGTAACTTCACAGTAGGCCGCTTGCGCAAGCGACGGAGCACCTGGCGAGCGTAACCCTCCATGATGTTCGTGTTTTTGCTTTCGCTCTTAGCCTCTGCCCAACTGTCTCTTTCTGCGCAGTTGCCAGTCTCGCCAACCGCAAAATGCGCGATCGATGGCCAGGTCCTCAGTGCCTCGAGTGGCGAGCCGGTCAGGCGGGCTTATTTGACACTCCGCGCAGTCGGTAGCCGCCGCTCCCCCCTAAGGGTAAGGGCGGACGCCTCGGGACGATTCTCGTTCTCTGGGCTGGAGCCGGGGAATTACCGCCTCGTAATCGAGCGCAACGGCTATGTGCGCACGGAATATGGCGCGCGGCGGCCCGGTCGACCGGGCACTCTTCTGAGCTTGGAGCCAGGGCAGAGCCTCCACCAGCTTTTCGTCCGGCTGCTCTCCCAATCGGTGATTGTGGGACGTGTGTATGACGAAGACAGCGATCCGGTGCCGGACGCTCGCGTGCAGGCTTCGCAGATCAGCTACAGCCGAGGCCGTCGTCAGCTCTTGCCGGCGGGAGAAGGGACCACGAATGACCTGGGCGAATATCGAATTCCTGGTCTCGGTCCCGGCCGCTACTACATAGGCGCGGTCTATCGTCCCACCGGTGCGGGAGCAAGTCGCGCTTCCGACGACGATCGGATTTCCGGCGAAAGCCGCGAGAGCTATGCACCGACCTACTACCCAGGGACGAGCGATCCTTCGAGTGCCGCGCCGGTTGACGTGGACGCCGGAGGTCAGCTTCGCGCTATCGACCTGACTCTGCTGCGCACGCCAACCTCGCGAATTCGTGGCCGCGTCTGGGGCGGAGCAACCGGCCCAGTGCAAAACGCCATTGTTATGCTCGTGCCTCGAGAGTCGTCGCGCCTGGGGCTCTCGAATCGCAGCGCGACTAGCGTACTCGATTCAGAGGGCAATTTTGAGATTAACGGAGTGGCGCCCGGCTCATACTTGGTGTGGGCGAATTGGGGAAACGGCAGCGCGCGCCAACCGATCGAGGTTTTGGGCACAAACCAAGATGGCGTGAACCTGAGCATCATTCCGAACATCGAAGTCGTTGGCCGGATCCGCACCGACGGCCCGCGGAGCTTCAATCTTTCCACCCTGCGAGTCTTGCTACTCTCTCGCGAGGCACTGCCCAATGCATTTGGCGAGCGAGCTCGCGAGGATGGCGGTTTCCGGATTCCCAGTGTGGCGGTGGATTCCTATCGAATCCACGTCGTTGGTTTGCCGGAGAACCTCTACGTCAAGTCCATTCGGTTCGGGAGTGAAAATGTTTTGGAGTCTGGCCTCACGTTGAATCCAAGCGGAGCCTCTCTGCCGCTCGAAATTCAGCTCGGCACTACAGGAGGCGAGATCGACGGCAGCGTGCGCGATGACGAGGGTAATCCGGTCACGGCCGCAACTGTTGTGCTGGTCCCGGACGCTGCCCGCAGAAGCCAAGTGCACCTCTACAAGTCGACAAGCACGGACCAATACGGGCGATTCGTTCTCCAGGGCATCGCTCCGGGAGATTACAAGCTCTTTGCCTGGGAAGACGTGGAAGCGGACGCCAGCCAGGACTCCGAGTTTCTGAGCGCTCTCGAAGGAAAGGGCGCTTCCTTCACAATTGGCGAGCTCAGCCGCCAGTCTGCCAACGTGAAACTCATCCCGGCCGTGGGGTTACCTGGAATAGGGTCGACGCCTCCCGCGCACAACTGAAGGCTGCCTTTTTTTCGACCGAACCGAAAGGCCAAAGACTGCCCGGATCGGTCAGCAGTACCATTGACGGGGCAACGTACTCGGTGGATTCTGCAGGGAACCCGACAGCGAAGACGGACAATCGCGTCAACGTGACTTCGAACTACGCGTACCTGTGATTGTGTCAACTCAGATTTGAAATCCTCTTGAGCTTCTTCGACTTGAGGGGTTGGTGTGTTGGCTTGGTGGCCTGGATGCGAGAAGGGGTCTGCAGTTCGCGAGTTATATCTTTTTACGAACTCGCGTTAGCCAGTGACGGCTGCTTAGCCTGCCCACATGGCATGGTCCAGCAGACTCGTGAAAATTCGCATGGCAATGGCGGCTGTCACGTATTTCCGCTACCGGCCATCGACGCCTCTCGGGTTCCGCCCGAATCACGGTCTACTCAGAAATGGAACGATACAACTCTTGTCAAATTCCGGATTGCCGACTTTACCTTGGGTGGCGTTCCACTTAAAGGGATGGGCCGCAGAAACTCTCTAAGCGACGACTGAGGAAGCAGGGGACCCAAGCACCGTTTCAGGGAACTGGTACTCACTTAATCGGCGATATCGCTGGCCTCGCCAGAGCCTTTCCAGCTAGGGCCGCGAGCGAAGCGATGCAAGCCCAGGCAAACCAGTCTCCCAGGAGAGAATAGACCGTCCGCACGCCGCGGGTCGGCACATGCGAAACCATGACATGATCACCGGCTTGAGAATAGTCTGCCGCTGCGATCTGACGGCCCTGGTAGTCATATGCCGCCGAGAGCCCATAGTCGGTTGGCCTGACCAGATTGAAGCCCTGCTCAATTGCACGGAAGCTCGCCAATTGCGTATGCCGGGGAGAGATCCCCGGCGTATCACCGGCGGGATCAAGCACGATGTCGGCGCCAAGCGCGCCGGCAGCGGAGGGAAGTCTGCGTCAAAACAAATTACGGAACTGAGTCGGCCGTAGGGTGTATCCGCAATTTTGACTTTCCGGTCTTTCGCATCGAGGACTTCCGCCTCCTCAAACGCGGGGTGGCTCTTGAAATACTCCCAGGCGATCTGCCCCGAGGGTTGAATGAGGGCAAGCTTGTTCTCAAGCGGCAATTTTTTGCCGGGGGTCCATGTGGCCAGCCCCATGCCCAGATAAATCTTGTACTTTGCCGCCAGTTCGCGTCCCTGTTCCATCAGCGCAGGCTCATCCTGCTTTAGTACTTGGCCGTCTTCCTCCGCCCAGGATACGACTTTCGCGCCGGCCTGCGCCTCGCGCTCGGTGCGGGACAGTAGGTTAGCATTCCTAGCGCTGAACTTTCCGCGAATCTCTTCCACCTCGCCGGTGGTCGCCTTCTGATTCAGCGCGCGGTCAAACGTATGCTCCCATGTGCTCAGCCGCCGACGAATCTCGTTCACTTCGGTCTTGCTGGCTCTGCCATACATCGCACGCTCCCAGATACCGTCACTGGGGTCCCACGGGCTGCCCTTTTTCGACAGTGAGGCCACCCGGACCGTCGGCGAGGACGGCGGAAGAAGTGTCAGCCGCGCCCCTCCGAGCAAAATGACAGCGGCGATCGTGGCAAGACACAGCGTTGCGCCCACCCTCGCATGTCTAGAGCCGAGACCTTCCTCCCAAACCCAATTGCAGACCGCTGCGAACCACCCGATCAGAAAGGTCACGCCCCACAGGCCCGTCACGGAAAGAATCTGCAGTAGCGGCAGGTCGCCGTATTGTGAGTAAGCGATGGATGTCCCACTGCCCGCGAAGGCTGCCATGGACACCAGGTATTCCGTCGCGGCCCACGAGGTGGGAAATACAAGTGTGGCGCTGAATCCATCCAGCCTGCGCGCTACCAGCCGGTCGATCAAGTAGGGCGTCGCAAGAAAAATTCCATAGACGACAGCCGCAACATAAAGTATTGGACCGACGAGCGCTCCCCTGAACTGGAAACGAATAGCAAGCGCCCCAATCACGCTGGCAACTGGGAGTGCGATGATCAAACGCTGCTTGCGTACAAAACGCAGCAGCAAGACAGGCGCCAGCCAGGCGGCAAGCGGGACGGCGTTCCTGCCGTTCGCAAAGAGCAACAGCACAGATGCCACTGCAAGCCACAGCCACAACCGGGAATTCGCTGTCAGTGGGACTCTATTTGCCTTGAACAAAGGCCCAGAGACCTGAGCCTGTCGATCGACGACGGGATTCACGACTCACCTCAATTCTCGCTGCGATTCTGGCAAGAGTTGGCGGTCAGGGGGGTCGAATGACGGAAATTTTACTACTTGCTGGGTTCGCAGGCTACCTCTATCACGGGTCGGGAATCGCCGACTGCCCGGGAAGCCGGCTACAGGTAGAAATGACATTCTTTCCAGCCGATCAGCGCCCCCTTTCCGGATTGTGCCTGGGTCACCTCGCACTCGGAAACAATCCACCTGCTTGTGAAACGCGCTCATCCGACAGAGCAGGCGGGACCATGCGTTGCTTGCGGGAAACACTTCTTGCAAGTCCACCTAGATATCTTGAAAATGTCTATTCCATTGGCCACAAAGAGAAATTGTCGGCTTGCCATCCGCGCCGCAAGATTTGGGCCCGAAGCCGACTTCGTATCTAGGGCAGTGGGCGAGAAACCCACCACGAAGGAATTTCATCGACGCGAAAGAAACGAGGGGCCATTGAGGGGCCAATAAGGATTCCGTTGGACTCCCTGTCGTTCCTTTTCAATGCCTTAGCGCTCCTCGACGTTTCCTCTAAGTCCTTGAAATGCCAATCGGTATTGTTTTCGATCCCCACCGCCCCTACCATAAGTCCCGTTGCTGCAATATACCACTTCGTTCGAATCATCAGGATTTGACCAAATCCACGCACCGGACTAAGGTTTTTCCATGCTCCGATGCAACTCGACACAGAAGGAA
>WNGH01007735.1_pt1 | contig 10773 bp, 10 predicted proteins | sample 5400631 | NCBI WGS metagenome assembly WNGH01 (sample SAMN13153373, study PRJNA577476) | soil metagenome | isolation source: 115 cm soil or saprolite under Garry oak tree replicate 1 | place: USA:California | collected 2016-06-15 | reverse complement strand
TTTGATGGTCCGGCAGGGCGATATGCCGCGATGATCAACGCGCTGGACTCCCTTACCGTCACGAAGGTCGATGTGCTCGACGCGTTCGCGGAAATTCCGTTCTGCATAGATTACAAATATAGAGGATCCATATTGACGGAATTTCCCGCCGACGTAGCGATCCTCTCCGCAGTGGAACCCGTCTACAAGACAATGCGCGGCTGGCAAGCGGCTACCGCAGGCATCAGAGAATGGTCAAAGTTGCCGGGCGCTGCGCAGGACTACCTCAAATTCCTTTCCGACTATTTGGAAGTGCCCTTGAGCATGGTGTCGACCAGCCCATCGCGCGATGAAACGATCCGGCTGTAGTTAGGCAAGTCAGAAATGTCAGCTGTCAAATGGCTTGTTGCGCGATGTCGAATGTACTTGGTGCGATTTACCAAACCGCCAAATGGCGATCTGGCCATTTTGTACGAAGCCGGTCAATAGGTCATTCGGTAATCTAGTGATTGAAACAAGTACATTACACAACACACAACAAGCCATTTGACAGTTGACATCTGGCGCCGGTTCCTAATCAGCCTCACCAAACACCACGCCTTTCTTTTCCGGTCCCAATGACGCCACAACCGCCGTGCTCGCGAACACCACCAGCGCCGTGAGGGCCATGGCATTCGAGTAGCTGGTGGCGCTGCCGAAGAGTGCTTGCAGATAGGTGATGCTGCCGGCTAACAGTATCCCACATTGATAAGCGAAGCCCGGCATGAATCCGCGGATCTGGTCGGGCACGAGTTCCGAGATATGCGCGGGCACCACACCCCACGCGCCGTGTACGCCGAATTGAATGAAAAACGCGCCCAGAGCCAGCATGGCGATCGTGGGAGAAAATACCCAGAGCGGAATCACAAGCACAGCCAGGCCGAGACCGCAGGCAATCGACCGGCGTCTTCCGAATCGATCGGAGGTTAGAGCCACAAGAATACCGCCAACGAGGGCGCCAAGGTTCGCAATCATCGTCATTACCGCCGCGCCCTGCGCGGAGAATCCGCGCTGTGTTTTGAGGAATGTCGGATACATGTCCTGAGTGCCGTGACCACAAAAACCCATGAAGGTCAGGAAAACCACGAGATAAACAAACACCCGCAGATTGGACCAGATCGTGGACCACAATTCACTCCACTGCTTGCGATGCGTCCGTTCCCACACTTCCGATTCTTTCACGTTCGTTCGGATGAATAATGCGAGGAGCGCCGGCGCGCCGCCGACAAAGAACAGCGCGCGCCAGCCGAAGTGCGGGACAATGAAGAAATACGCAATAGAGGCCAACAAATTTCCCGTCGTGTAGCCCTGCTGCAGAATGCCGGAGAGCAGACCGCGCCATTTGGGTGAGATCTTTTCCATGACAAGAGAAGTGCCCGCTCCCCATTCACCGCCCATGGCAATGCCGAACAGCGCACGCACAATGAGGAACGTTGTGAAGTTAGGTGCCAGCCCAGACGCGACCGACAGAATGGAGAACGCGACAACATCGATCATCAGGGGTTTCCGGCGGCCATACCTGTCCGCCATCAGGCCAAATAGAAACGCGCCGAGCGGCCGAAACGCGAGTGTGATCGTGATCGTCAACGCTACTTCGGCGTTCGTCCGGCCGAAATCCTTCGCAATCTCGGTCAGCACCATCACGACGACAAAGTAATCGAAGGAATCGAGTGTCCAGCCAATGGTCGAAGCAAGAACCGCATTCCAATTGTCGCGGATTTGCGCCCTTGACAGAGTTTGCGCCGCGCTGGCGACTGCGGATGACATCACAGTCCCGGTTTGTATGTCTTACTGAAACCGTTCCGCGTATTGACAACAGTGAACGTTCCGTCCTGTTGTGCCGAGACCTTGATCCAGTATGCCGTACCGTTATGCGCCGGCGGTGGAGGCGTGTTCGGGCCGGGCTGTGGCGCCGGTATCGGAGCGATCGGCATTGCGGATGGGGCTTCATCGATTCCGTTGGCGATGAAGAGACCGGGCACGGTGTATTCCTGCCCGCTCAACTGCGAGAAGTGGATTTGCCAGAGATCTTCGAGGCCTGGCGAGGTATGCACCGTCTTCATCACTTCGGGCTCGCCGCCTTTCCGCGTGCCGTCGTTCATGACTGCAACACGTGGATGGAGAGCATGAACGACGACTTCCGAATTAGAAGTGGCCTGACCGTGGTGAAGACCCAGAAGGACGTCCACTGTGCCGATGCGATTCACCGGGCACATCAGCTCGAATTCCTTGTTCTTCGTCAGATCGCCTAGATGGATCGTACGGAATTTTCCGAAAGTGATATACGTCCCGACCGATTGCGGATCTTCCGCATTGTTCTCACCCGCCTTGAAATTGGCACAGTACGGATTTCGGGTTCCCGCACCAGACAAAGGGTTCTTGATCACCTGGCCCGCGGACGTCACAATCCGCGCGTCGAATCCTGTAATGGCGATCTTGTCGCCCGGTTTCGCGACCGTATGTTTGCCCTTCGCCACAATCTGTGGATAGGTCTTTTCCAGAAAGTCGTCGGCCAATTGGCCCGGCTGAACGTTCGGGCCGTGATCGATAAATTCCCGAATCGGGACCTTCGAGGCCAGTTCCGCCAGCCCCCCAAAGTGATCACCATGCCAATGAGTCACAATCAGGTGATCAATCTGCTGAAGGCCTGCATCTTTGATCGCGGCCACAATGCGGCCGGCGTCGCGAGGAGCCGCAGCGCCCGCATTGCCGGTGTCGATCAGCAACGATTCGCCCGAGGGCGAAACGAAAAGCGTCGCGTTCCCGCCTTCGACATCGATGACATAAATCTCCAGATTTTTCGATGCGGCAAATACGGTGCAACTCAAAACCAAAAACATCACTATCCACTTGCGCATTGTGACCTCCTTAGGCCGGCACATTAACAGAAATCCCCAGCTATTTAACAGCGAATACCCAGACTGCGCCGCCCTGGGGAACTTCCGGAAATTCTCCGGGGCGCGCGCGATTCAGGACACCTTGCATGGCGACGGCATCGACGCCCCATCCCGACTGCACTGCAACGTACTGCTTGCCATCAACCATAAACGACACGGGCTGGCCGGTGATGCCGGAATTCGTGGGGAACTGCCACAGGAGCTTCCCTGTCTTCGCGTCGAATGCGTGGAACATTCGATCATTCGTGCCGCCGGTGAAGACGAGCCCGCCTGCTGTCGCCAACATTGGTCCCCAGTTCATAGACGTCGGGTACATGTGGGTCCAGACTTTTCTCCCGGTATCGACGTCCCAGGCCTGAACTTCACCAACGTGGTCCGCGCCCGGTACGAGATAGGTCGTATTTCGCGCGCCGATGAATCGGCTGCCGGGAGTGTATGGAACCTCCTCTTCTCCAATTAAGGTTCCGCAAAGATTCTCGTTGGCAGGGACGTAGATCATCCGTGTCTTCGGACTAAATGCGATCGGCGGCCAGTTCTTGCCACCCCAAAGTGAAGGACAAAAATCCGCCAATTTGCCGGTCCCGGGCTTTCGCGCGAGATCGACATCGGGCCTGCCGGTCTCGGGATCAAGGCTCTTGAATACGTTTTGATGCACGAAGGGTTTGCCTTCAACAAAACTGACCCTGCCGCTCGACCGCTCGAGGAACCAAAGATAGCCATCGCGGGCTACATCGATCAAACCCTTATAGAGTCTGCCGCCACGTTTGAAATCCACGAGGATTGGCGGAGAGACTTCGTCCCAGTCCCAGGATTCGTTCGGAGTGTACTGGTAATGACCCTTGATCGTGCCGGTGCCCGCATCGACTGCTATTGTTGACGCAGTGTAGAGATTGTCACCCGGACGCTTGTCGCCGATCCAGGAACCCCCGTTTCCGGTTCCCACGAAAAGCAGGTTCGTCTCCGGATCGTAATTGGGAGTCACCCAAACCGAGCCTCCGCCATTCTTCCATTGATCGCCCTTCGGCCAGGTTTCGCTGCCCGGCTCTCCCGGCGCGGGCACGGTGAAGGTTCTCCACAGCTCCTTTCCGGTATCGGCGTCGAATGCAGCAATGAAGCCGCGAATCCCAAACTCGCCACCGGATGCGCCCACGAACACTTTTCCGTCAACGGCCAACGGCGCCATTGTGGTGTAGTAGCCGTTCTTGTTTTCTTCAATCTTTGCGGTCCAGACTTCCTTGCCTGTCTTCGCCTCAATGGCGACAAGCACCGCCTCGCCGACAGCGAAGAACACTTTATCCGCGTAAAGCGCCAGGCCGCGCGTCGTTGGATGCGGCACAATTGCGCCTTCAGCGAACGGTCTTCGGAACCGCCAGAGGAGCTTGCCTGTCTTCGCCTCGATAGCAATGACTTGATTTCCCGGTGTAGCCACAAACATGACGCCGTTGTTGACAATCGGGGGCGCCTCGTGCCCGCTGACCATGCCGGTTGAAAATTCCCAAACGGGAAAAAGCCGCTGGACATTCTTCGTCGTGATCTGCTCGAGCGGGCTGTATCCCCAGCCGTCGTACGTGCGGCGCACCATCAACCAGTCGCCATCCTCGGGCTTCTTCAGACGCTCCGCAGTCACCGGCTTGTAATTCGCGAGAACCGCTGCGACCGGAGCCGGCGGTTGGGCCGGTTGGGCCGGCGGCTCTTGTGCGGCAATCGTGCCGGCAATCAGGATCAATGCGGCTATTCGAACGATGGACATGAGACCTCCTCGCATAAAAGGAGAACGAACCACACAAGACACGATGAAGATCACAAAGGCACAAAAAGACGACTTTTTGTGGTTCGTTCTCCTTTCGTTGGGCAAAGTGCCTAAAGTGTAGAATCTTCGCACGATGGAAACGGAGTTGGCGGGAAAAGTTGCGAGCAAACACAGCTTGCCGGTTTGGATTGCCGCGAGCGCCACGATCGCCATCGCCATCGCGGGGGATCTACATAGCGCCCGGGCGCCGATCCTGTGGTGCATGGCGATCGGTTTATGGGCGTTTTATTTTTGGCCGGACGTCGCGCAAAAGCCATCCCGTTCGAATCCACGGCCGTTCAGTTTTGCCGGACTCGTGATCGTCTTGATCGCCGCCGCCGGGACTCGGTTGTACCGGCTGGTCGACCTCCCTTTGGGTCCATTTGTCGACGAAATATTCACTCTCAACAGCACTCTTGTTCAGCTGGAACAGCCATTCGATCCCTTTGGCCACACGCTGGTTCTTTCGCAAGCTTGGGGAAAAGACCATGCGAACCTATTTCTATATTTGAATCTCCCGGTTCTGAAATTCTTCGGTGTCACTTACTGGAGCGCAAAACTGCTGCCCGTCGTACCGGGTGTGATCGCCTGCGCCATTGTCTTCCTGATCGCTGGACGCGTTTTCAATAAGCCTGTCGCGATTGCGACGGCCGTACTCTTCGCAACGGCCCATTGGTCGATTCGGCTGAACCGGTACGGCTGGGATGTATCCCTTATGTTGATGATGTTCGCGCTGGCGATTTGGCTGTTGTTAGTCGGGATGCAATCGGGGCGAATCTTCTATTCTTATTGTTCGGGAATCGCCGCGGGTGTTTCTCTTTACAGCTACCTGGGAGCGCGGATCGCCGTCATTTCGCTGGCAAGCTTCATCGCCTTGGAGTGTGCCGCGCGGCGAGAGCGGGCGATGTACCGTCAGGCGGCTGCGTTTCTCGTTGGACTCCTCATCGCAGCGTATCCGTTTTTCTGTTACTACCTCTCGGCGCCGGCGGAATTTTGGGCCAGAACATCGGAAGTCAGCGTCTTCAATCATGAGCATCCGGTTCGGATGGTCCTGAACAACATCGCGTCTCACGCGCTGATGTTTCACTGGAGAGGCGGCACGTTCGCGCGCGATAACTATCCCGGTCTACCCATGATGGACCCGCTGAGCGGTTTGTTGCTCGTCAGCGGACTCGTGATTCTGGTCCGAAAGGCGGATACCTTTCGACGGTTTATGGCATGCACCTTCGTATTGAATTTTCTGAGCGGCATTTTCTCGGCGAGCCAGGAAGGCGCACCTTATATCTACAGGACCGCCGCCGTGATTGTTCCCGCATTCCTCGCCACCGGAGCCGGGCTCGAATGGTTCGCCGAGAAGGCAGGACCGCGGAAGCTCCTCATTTTGGCCGCCCCGATCGTCGTCCTCAACCTCTACTTTTACTTCAGTTTGGAGCGTAAAAATATTGCTGCTATGAGAGTTATGGCGTACGAGCCGCGGTTGATCGGTCTCGACGTCGCGCGCGACAATCTGCCGGTTTGGTTAGTGATCCCGGACGTCCTGACTCAGACGGAACTGCATTCGAAACCCGCGGAAGAATACGCGAATGCGAACCCCGCGGTTCTCTTGCCTGCCGCTCTTTGGAAATTGGCGATCATTAACTTTTCCGGGCGGTACGACATCCATCAGACGCTTTCTGAAAACCTCGCCCATCCGAAAGACATGTACTTTGTGGAGCCGTCTGTTCTGACAGCCGGTCTGCCGCAAGGGCCGGCGAAGATCATTTTCAAGAGCGGCAATCCGGAGTTGACCCGAACCGCCGATCGTCTCGCCGGTTCCGTCAGACTCGTTCCTGATATTCTCGGCGAACCTCTTTTGACCGTCGCTGAATTTCGGTAGGTTCGTTCCACTTCGTTACGGCAAGCTGAACGTGAGTAACGTGTCCGAGACTTCACCGCCGCCGCAGCCTGCAGCGCCCCCCGCGAAATAGGCCAGGTCACCGAGTGTGACGGCGCGGAAGCCATGACGTCCGGTCGCCATGGGAGCCAGGCTCACCCAACGATCGGCTTTGATGTCGTAGCCTTCGTTTTCAATAAAAGTCTTCCGGTTGTTGCATTCGCCGCCGGCGAGAAGAATGAGACCCCGATAAAGAGTCACAGCCATTGCGCTCCGCGGTGTCGGCATGGGAGCCGCCGATTTCCATGAATTTGTTGTTGGATCGTAGACGTCATGCATCCCGGTGTTATCGACGGTCGCATTGAAACGCCCGCCGATGGCGTGGATCCGCCCGTCTACGGCGATCACCGCCAGATGATCACGCGCCTTCGGCAATGGTGCACGGTCGCTCCATTTGTTCGTCGCGGGATCATAGACCTCGTGTGTTGAGACCGTCACCGTATCGACGCCACGTCCGCCAATCGCGTAAATCTTTCCGCTGAGTGCAGCCACTCCAACCGAGCCCCGCGGGCTCTTCATGGGCGTTAGCGTTCGCCATGTGTCGCTTGCCGGATCGTATTCGAAGGAAACATCCAGCGCGCCCATATGAACGTTTCGCGTGAAACCACCGGCCACATAGATCTTTCCATTCATTCCGACGGCGCCGGCATGACTGAGACCGCGCGGCATAGGTGCGCGCTCACGCCAGCGGTCCGTTGCGGGATCGTACTCCTCGACGAGTTGTTGATCGTCCCGCCCTCGCGCCGAGCCGCCCAGTACGTAAATCTTTCCATTCAGCAAAGCCACCGCCACCTCGCCGCGGGGTTCCGGAAGCCGGGCCTTCTCCGACCACTTTCCCTGCCCCGCCGACTGTGGCCGCGCGAGACCGGCGGTCATCAGGCAAGCTATAATCAGCAACACCACTAAAATCACAAACCGCCTCATATCCACCTCCGTTTGCCATCGAGGGAAAACGACCCAATTCTACTGACTTGTTCGGCGGTTCGCACGCGTTAGAATTCATCAGCATGATCAAAACAACGGAACACATGGTGCAGACCGAAGGCCACTGCGATGTGCATGACTTGACGCCGGCATTGCAGCAGGCGCTGGCCGCAAGCGGACTGAAAGAAGGGCAAGCTCTGGTCTTTGTCTCCGGATCTACAGCCGGGGTTACTACCGTGGAGTTCGAGCCGGGCCTCGTTCGCGACCTCAATGAATTCTTCGAGCGCTTGATCCCTGAGAAGCGCGATTACTTTCATCACGCCACCTGGGGCGACGACAACGGCTCCAGCCACCTTCGCGCAGCTCTGTTGAAGCCTTCGCTCACCGTTCCATTCAAGAATGGCCAGTTATTAACCGGAACGTGGCAACAAATCGTCCTGATCGATTTCGATACGAGACCGCGCCGGCGCTCGGCCATTTTTCAATTCATCGGGGAGTAGCTCGGCGCACCATCTTTGTGCTCGAATGCGCACGGCACCGTCGCGCGGATAGGTTATTTCAAGGCGTCGAGCAGCATGTATTGGACGGCCTCCAACGGTGTCTCCGTCGGGTGCTCATCGCAATATGTGACAATGCGGGTGGCTGCAGTTTCGACACCCAGTCCGAACTCATCTGATTTTTTCGCTGCATCGGCGTCGATGGATAAAAGGGCACCCTCGAGAAATCCTCTACTCCACCAACCTAGAGCGAAACGGAACGACTTCTTGTTTACTGGGTCCCCATTCTCCATTAGCTGAGTGATTTCTTGGCATGGTGCCAATTCCAACGAGGCTGGCGGTTTGGTCTGTGCACCGGCAGGCGGTTGAGCACCCGCTACCGATGCGAACGCGACAGTCTTTGCGGCACTGGTTTGGGCCGTCGCCGACGCTAAGGCTACAGTCAAAAGAATCAATAGGGAGGTAGTGATCCGGGTGATGCTGGTTCGCTTCATGCGTTAAATCTCCATTCCTGGGCAAATTGCAAACGACTATCGTGGCGGGCGGACGCTTAGACTGCAAGCATTCTTTAGCGGTGAAGAGCGCCTTTTCGGATGTATACTCCCGCCGACCGGGCAACCACTTGGAGAGTTTATGAGATTTAAAACATTGTTCACGTTCGCTTGTTGTTTCCTTGGATTGCTTCTTGTTCCAGGTGAGATGGATGCCGGCCAGCAACCGAACGCCGGAGGAGAGCGGGGTTTTCCACAGCCGGCCCCTGAGCGGGACGTGACAGTTGCTGCAATCCCAGGGGTCATCGCGGCTGGTGCCCAATGGAAGCTCGTCTGGCAAGGACCCGACAATGCCGACGGTATCGTCGGCACGAAAGACGGCGGCCTGTTGTTTGCGCAGGAACAACCCAGCACGGTTGGCCGCGTAGACAAGAACGGCAAATTTTCTATTTTTGTTAAGGATACTCATGGTACGGGAGCTCTGGGTATCGACTACAAGGGCCGCCTCGTTGGGGCCGAGAGAACCTGCTCGGATCCGGGTGGTCATCCCGCCCAATGTCATGAACCCGCGGAACTGGTGATCCTTTCTCCGGTGCGGCAGGTTCTCGCAAGCAAGTTCGGGGACAAGACGTTCTGGCGCATGGGCGAGGTCGCCCTCGATTCAAAAGGCGGCGCCTATTTCTGTGACGATGCAGGAACATACTTCGTCAACGCCGCGGGCAATGTGAGCTTGGTTGCGGATAAGCAAGTGCGCACAAACGGGATGATATTGAGCCGCGATGAGAAAATCCTCTATATAACCAACGGCAAGACTCTCGTGGCTCTTGATATCCAGTCCGATGGCACAACGAAAAATCAGCGGGAGTTTGCCAAGCTGGAAGCCGGCGGCAACGGAGATGGCATGACGATTGACTCCGAAGGCCGTCTGTACGTCACGTCCGGTGATCCCGGTATTCAGGTGTTCAGCCGGGAAGGAAAATATCTCGGTATCATTCCTCTGCCCAGGTCCGCTTCGAGCGTTGCGTTTTCTGGACCGAATAAGAAGGTGCTTTACGCGAAAGGCGCAGGTATGAAAGGTCCAGACGGGAAAGAGTACCGTACTCCCGACGGAGTGAGGAACAACGCCAAGGCCATTTACAAGATCGACATGATTGCCCAGGGTTACCTGGGCCGTCCGAAGTAGCGTTGAATTCTTGCTTCGCCTAATTCGCTGGTGGAGGCGCGCCGCAGTTCCGCGTGCACCTGGACGGAATCCTGAACTTCTCCTTTAAAACTTGTCGCGGAAGGGGAACGGGGGAAAGAAACTACCCCTCCTCGTCTACGCCGTCCCAAATGAAGACGTGATCACCCGTCAGGTGAGTTTCACCGAGTTCGGCCAGCCGTCTGAGCGGTGTCCGGTTGGCGGTGTGCTTTTCGATCCACGCGGCGGCCTCATCCCATCCGCTCGCGAAAGAAGCGGCGTATCTGCCGTCAACGTAGATTTCGTAACCCATACCGCCGACTCTACCACGCGCATGGACACTGAACAGTCGCCCTTAAGTGCCGGGAGGGTCTTTTGGGCCTGGACGAATGCATGACGAAGAAGACGCATTCCCGAATCGAGCAAGCCAAAGCCTTACTAGCGCCTTGCCGATCGCGGCCAAAGCGCAATCTTCGCTGAGGACAATGCGACTGTGTACAACAAGTCATGGAACAGGCGCTGCGGTCCGCTACTTTTTACGAAATGGGTGAATTACGCGTTTGAAACCTGATACTACGTTTTGACTTATCCCAATGAGCCGTGCTGGACTCGAACCAGCGACCCCCTGCTTGAAAATTCCCTTTAAACTCACGCCAGACAAGGGTTTCAGCCACTTAGGGTCGCGAGAGTCCGCAAATCTTCGCAAGTAATGAAACAGCATCCCCTGCTGCATAGGGGAAAGTGGAAAGCTGTCGATAACCTGACTTTTACTCATGCGTGAATCTCCCAATCGTTCGCCTCTTCATGCCGTAATGCTCAGAAGACTTGCTCCAGTTGCGGTCACGCCAGGCGCGCCAAGCTCCAGCGCCGGTCAAATAAGCACGGCTGCACAGCGACAGGAACGGATTCGGTCGCCGCATCGCGACATATTCAATCAACTCCTGCCAGTTCGATTGGTTTACCGTATTGACTGAGATGGTGATGCTCGGCGTGAGCATCTTCGTGCCACCAATGGCTGGGAACGAAGAGAATCTCCCCGGGTTC